>Ga0075021_10001726_pt1 | contig 11305 bp, 8 predicted proteins | sample ColStrG_CSR_2012_FD_72749 | JGI IMG/M metagenome (GOLD analysis project Ga0075021, IMG submission 72749) | Freshwater sediment microbial communities in response to fracking from Pennsylvania, USA - Cold Stream Run_MetaG_CSR_2012 | ecosystem: Environmental > Aquatic > Freshwater > Creek >... | reverse complement strand
CACCTTGTGCACGCCCGGCACCGCCTGCGGCGCCACCTCCGCCACCTGGTTGAGGCGCGCCACGTGTTCGACGTTGGCATAGATCTGATCCATGAACAGCGTGTCGAGCATGTAGCCGAACAGCTGCCCGAAGGTGGGTACCTGTGGCACCGGCCGCACTTTCGGGCTGACACCCGCGCCCTGTTCGGAACGCACACCGATGATCAGCAGCCGATCGGCGCCCAGGTGGATCGCCGGGCTCAGCGGCCACAGCTGGCGCTGGGCACCATCGCCGAAGTACTCACCATCGAGCAACACCGGCGGGAACAGGAACGGCACGCTCATGCTGGCCATCAGGTGATCGAGCGTCAGGCGCTCGCGCCTGCCCACGCGCTGGTGGCGCTCCCACTCGGCGAGCTCTGGCGCGCCTTCGAAGAAGGACACCGAAGCCGCGCTGCCATAGCCGGTGGCGCACAGCGCCAGCGCGCGCACCGCGCCCACCCTTACGCTGCGCTGCAGGTGATTCCAGTTGATGCGGTGCTTCAGCAACTCCGTGAGCGGCGTGTTGTCGAACAGGGCACGGGGCGGTGCCAGCAGCATGCCGCCCGACATCAGCGACAGGGCCCAATGCAAACCGGAGCGCAACATGCTGAAAGGATCGGCGCGAAACACCTGCTCGACATGAAAGCCCGACCACACCGATTCGAGCGCATCCACGGCGCGCTGCCAGCGAAAGGCCTCGCTCGCCAGCACCGTGGCCGCGACCGCGCCCGCCGAGGTACCGACGATGATCGGAAAGGGATTCGGCGCCGTGGGCATAAGATCGGCAATCGCACGCAGCACGCCCACCTGATAGGCTGCACGCGCGCCACCACCGGGCAACACCAGCCCGACGGTATTGCCTATACCGGCGCGCGCATGGGCTGACGGTTGCAGATTCACAGGCCTACGATACGCTCATTACCCGGAGGTTCGACATGTACGCAAGTCTCGTTTCCCGTGCCCATCGGCTGTTCCTCCCTCTGGCGCTGCTGCTGGCCTGCGTCGCACTGCAAGCTGCACGCGCCGAAGGCGATGCGGTCACCGGCACCGCAGCACCGGCCTTCCGCCTGCAGGACCAGCACGACGCCTGGATCAGCCTCGCCGACCAGAAGGGCAAATGGCTGGTGCTGTATTTCTACCCCATGGACGAAACACCCGGCTGCACCACCGAAGCCTGCGAGTTTCGCGACAACATCTTTGCGTACCGCAAGCTCGGGGTGAATGTGCTCGGCATCAGCGTGCAGGATGTCGCGTCGAAGAAGCAGTTCGCCGCCAAGCACAGCCTGCCCTTCTCGGTGCTGGCCGACAGCGACAAGTCCGTGGCCAAGGCCTACGGCGTGCTCAGCATCATGGGATTCGCGCGCCGCGAGACTTTCATCATCGATCCGCAGGGGCGGATTGCGAAGCACTACCCTTCGGTCGATCCGAAAGAACATTCCAAGCAGTTGCTGGTGGATTTGACGGCGCTGATCAAGCCGGCGGGTTAGGGTCGTGCGTATCCGCTGTTAGAACCTGGACGGCGCAACAGGATCAAGAGGGATGGCGCGGCGGGCGGCGCGCGCACGGCAGGGTTCCGCTGCAAAAACGCCGTGAACCCATCCCTGGGGGCTTCGGCGCCGACATCCTGTCGGCGACGATTTTGCCGCCCGGAATCTGCGAACGACCGCCGCCCCAATCGCGTACGCGCAGGCCTTCCAGCCTCTTACCGCTGCGTAACCCGCACGATCTGCATTGAGTTCGTGCCACCCGACACCCCCGAAAGCTCCCCTTTCGTGAGTATCACCAGATCATTCACATCAACCAGCTGCAATTCGAGCAGCCGATCGAAAATCGTCTGGTAGAGCGCCTGCGGCTCGGTGTGCGTGATATCGAACGGCACCGCATACACCCCGCGGTACAGCGTGACGCGTCGGCGCGTGCCTTCGTTGCGCGTGAAGGCGTAGATCGGGATGTCGGCGCGGATGCGGCTCATCCACAGCGGGGTCAGGCCGGATTCGGTCAGCGCCACGATGGCGCGCACGCGCATGTGGTTGGCGGTGTACATCACCGCGCGCGAGATCGCCTCTTCGGTGTTGCCGAATTCGTCCTCGGCGCGCACCAGGCCGCGCTGCGAGCCGAGCTGGTATTTCTCGGCGCCGCGGATCACATCGGCCATGGCCTGCACGGCCTTGACCGGATACTTGCCGGCGGCCGTCTCGGCCGAGAGCATCACGGCGTCGGTGCCGTCGAGCACGGCGTTGGCCACATCGCTCACTTCAGCGCGCGTGGGCATCGGGTTCTGGATCATCGATTCCATCATCTGCGTGGCGGTGATCACCACGCGATTGCGCGCCAGCGACTGGGCGATGATGGTCTTCTGCAGGCCGGTGAGCTCGGCGTAGCCCATCTCCACGCCCAGGTCGCCGCGCGCCACCATCACCACGTCGGTGACGGCGAGGATGCCGGCGAGATTGTCGAGCGCCTCATGGCGTTCGATCTTGGCCACCACGCGCGCTTCGCCGCGCCACTTGCGCAGCTCGCTCTGCGCGCGGCGCATGTCATCGCCGTCGCGCGCGAAGGAGACCGCGAGGTAGTCGATGCCGAGTTCGGCGGCGACGCGGATGTCCTCGAAATCCTTTTCGGTGAGCGCAGGCGCGGAGATGCCGCCGCCCTGGCGGTTCACGCCCTTGCGGTTGGAGAGCTCGCCGCCCGCCTTCACCACGCAGTGGATGCGCGAGCCGATCACGCGCTCGACACCCAGTATGATTTGGCCGTCAGCCAGCAGCAGCGTGTCGCCGCCGCGCACGTCGGAGGGCAGGTTCTGGTAGGCGCAACCCACTTCGTTGATGTTGCCGGCGGCCGGATCGAGCGTGGTATCCAGGTCGAAGGGCGCGCCCTCCACCAGCTGCACGCTGCCGTTGACGAAACTCTCGATGCGGATCTTGGGGCCGGCGAGATCCGCGAGTACGCCGATGTAACGGCCGGCTGCCAGTCCGGCTGCGCGCACCATCTCGACGCGCTTGCGCTGCGAGTCGCGCGTGCCGTGCGAGAAATTGATGCGCGCCACGTTGAGACCCGCGGCCACCATGCCGGAAATCACCGCCGGATCATCGGTGGCAGGGCCGAGCGTGGCGACGATCTTGGTGCGACGTGCAGTATCCATTCAACCCCCGGCGCGCGAGCGCAGCATGGCCACGGCCGGCAGTGTCTTGCCTTCGACGAATTCCAGGAACGCGCCGCCACCGGTTGATATGTAGGAGATGCTGTCCTCCACGCCATATTTCTCGATGGCCGAGAGCGTATCGCCGCCGCCGGCCAGCGAATAGGCCGTGCTGCTGGCGATCGCATTCGCAATCGCGCGCGTGCCTTCGCCAAACTGGTCGAATTCGAACACGCCGACCGGGCCATTCCAGAGGATGGTGCCGGCGCTCTTGAGGCGCGCACTGAGTTCATCCGCAGTGTCGGGGCCGATGTCGAGGATCATCTCATCGGCAGCCACGGCATCAACCGCGCGCACATCGGCATGCGCGGTGGCCGCGAATTCGCGCGCCACCACCACATCGGTAGGCAGCGGGATCGCGGCGCCGCGTTCGCGCGCACGCGCCAGCAATTTGCGGGCGATATCCAGCATGTCGGGCTCGTACAGCGACTTGCCGACCTGCAGGCCATTGGCGGCGAGGAAAGTGTTGGCAATGCCGCCACCGACGATCAGCATGTCGACCTTCTCCAGCAGCGTCTCGAGCACGGTGAGCTTGCTCGACACCTTGGAGCCCGCGACGATCGCGACCAGCGGCCGCTTCGGATTCTGCAGCGCGCGCTCGAGCGCTTCGAGCTCGGCCACCAGCAGCGGGCCGGCGCAAGCCACGGGTGCAAAGCGACCGACGCCATGCGTACTGCACTCGGCGCGATGCGAAGTGCCGAAGGCATCCATCACGTAGACATCGCACAGCGCCGCCATGCGGCGCGCGAGCGCTTCATCGTCGGCCTTCTCACCTGGGTTGTAGCGCACGTTCTCGCACAGCACGGCCTGGCCCGGCGCGCACTCCACGCCATCGAGCCAGTTCTTCACCAGCGGCACCGGACGGCCGAGCAGTTCTGAGAGTCGCGCGGCCACCGGCGCCAGCGAGAACTCCGGCTCGAACTTGCCTTCCTTCGGGCGGCCCAGGTGCGAAAGGATGATCACGCGCGCGCCCTGCGCCAGCGCTGCGCGCAAGGTCGGCAGCGCCGCGCGGATGCGCGCGTCGCTGGTGACCACGCCATCATGCACCGGCACGTTCAGGTCCTCGCGGATCAGTACGCGCTTGCCCTTGAGATCCAGGTCGGTCATCCGCAACGGCGAGCGCTGCGGGCTGGCGACACTACTGGCGGAAGCGCTCAAACGGCGCGCGACCAGGCGAGCGTGGTGTCGAGCATGCGGTTCGAGAAACCCCACTCGTTGTCGTACCAGGCACAGACCTTCACGAGGTTGCCCTCGATGACCCGCGTCATGGTCGCGTCATAGGTCGAGGACGCCGGATCGTGGTTGTAGTCGACCGAGACCAGCGGCGCTTCGGTATAGGCGAGGATGCCCTTGAGCGGGCCGCTCGAGGCCGCAGCCTTCACCAGCGCGTTGATCTCATCGACCGTAGTTGCGCGCTTGGGTGCGAAGGTGAGATCGACCAGCGACACGTTGATGGTCGGCACGCGGATCGCAAAGCCATCGAGCTTGCCCTTGAGCTCGGGCAGCACCAGGCCCACGGCCGCGGCCGCCCCGGTCTTGGTGGGGATCATCGACATCGTGGCCGAACGCGCGCGCCGGATATCCTCGTGATACACGTCGGTGAGGCGCTGATCGTTGGTGTAGGCATGGATGGTGGTCATCAGCCCGTTGTTGATGCCGATGCCGTCGTTGATCACCTTGGCGAGCGGCGCCAGGCAATTGGTGGTGCAGGAGGCGTTGGAGATCACGGTGTGGCTGGCCTTGAGCACGTTGTGGTTCACGCCGTAGACGACGGTGGCATCCACATCCTTGCCGCCCGGCGCCGAGATCACGACTTTCTTCGCGCCGCCCGCCAGGTGCTTGCCCGCATCGGCCTTGGTGGTGAAGAAGCCGGTGCACTCGAGCACGATGTCCGCGCCCATGGCGCCCCAGGGAATCTGCGCCGGATCGCGCTGTGCGGTCACCTTGATGCGATCACCGTTGACGATGATCGAATCGCCATCGACGCTGACCTTGCCCGGGAAGCGGCCGTGCGCGGTGTCGTACTGCGTCAGGTGCGCATTGGACTGCGAATCGCACAGGTCATTGATGGCGACGATCTGGATTTCGGACTGCCGGTTGCCCTCATACAGCGCCCGCAGGATGTTGCGGCCGATGCGCCCATAACCATTGATACCCACTTTGACAGCCATAAACCTTCCTTAATTGCAGTCGAATCCGGTAGTCGCGAGGCCCGCGGGGCGAGTCCTCAGCCCAGCAATTCTAGTATGAGCGCGAGCACATTGGCGGCCGTGAGGCCGAATTTCTTGAACAGCTCGGGCGCCTTGCCCGACGCACCAAAATGGTCGATCCCCAGCACCCGGCCACCGCTGCCCACGTGGCGCCACCACAGACCCGTGGCGCCCGCCTCGACCGCGAGCCGGTGCACCACGGCGGCGGGCAGCACGGCCTCGCGCCAGGCGGCATCCTGTGCTTCGAATGCCTCGGTGCAGGGCATGGAGACCAGGCGCACGCGCTTGCCCTGGGCCTGCGCCGAACGCACGGCCTCGAGCGCGATCGATACCTCGGAACCGGTGGCGATCACGATGCACTCGGGCGTGCCACTGCAGTCCAGCAGCACATAGCCGCCACGCGCAATCTGCGGGGCCTGCGCCGCGCTGCTCACCTGCGGCAGGGCCTGGCGCGTGAGCACCAGCGCCGAGGGGCCATTCGCACGCTCGAGCGACTGCGCCCAGGCCACCGCGGTTTCCAGCGCATCGGCCGGCCGCCACAGCTGCAGGTTCGGCATCACGCGCAACGAGGCCATATGCTCGATCGGCTGATGCGTGGGGCCGTCCTCGCCGAGGCCGATCGAGTCGTGCGTATACACGTAGATCACGCGCTGGTGCATCAGCGCAGCCATGCGCACGGCATTGCGCGCGTAGTCGGAGAAGGTCAGGAACGTGCCGCCGAAGGGCAGCAGCCCGCCATGCAGCGCCACGCCATTCATGATGGCGCTCATGCCGAATTCGCGCACACCGTAGTGCAGGTAGCTGCCCGAGGCATCGGCCGGCGTGATCACGCGCGCGCCCTTGCGCAGCGTATTGTTGGAACCGGTGAGATCGGCCGAGCCGCCCAGCAGCTCCGGCAGGCCGTCGCCGATGGCTTCGAGCGCACCCTGCGATGACACCCGCGTGGCCTGCGGCGCCGTGATCGCGCTCGCCGCGGCCAGCAGCGCGGCGCGTTGCTGCGGCCAGTTGGCCGGCAGCTCACCCTGCATGCGGCGCAGGAATTCCGCGGCCAGCGCGGGGTGCGCCGCCTGGTAGCGGCGGAACAGCTCCTGCCAGCCCTGCTCGGCGGCGCGGCCTTTGGCCTGGCAATCCCAGGCTTCGCGCAGTGCGGCAGGCACCTGGAACGGCGGCTCGGTCCAGTTCAGGAGCTTGCGTACCGCAGCGATCTCCTCGGCGCCTAGCGGTTCGCCGTGCGCCTTGGCGGTGCCGCCGCGCGTCGGTGCGGGATAGCCGATCACCGTGCGACAGCAGATCAATGAGGGCCGGGCCTTGTCGGCCTGCGCGCTGCGGATGGCCGCAGCCAGTGCATCACCATCCTGGCCATCGACGGCGCGGATCACCTGCCAGCCGTACGCTTCGAAGCGCTTGGGCGTGTCGTCGGCGAACCAGCCCGCCACCTTGCCGTCGATCGAAATGCCGTTGTCGTCATAGAGGCAGATCAGTTTGCCCAGGCCCAGCGTGCCGGCCAGCGAGGCCGCCTCGTGCGAGATGCCCTCCATCAGGCAGCCATCGCCCAGGAACACCCAGGTGTGATGGTCGACGATCTCGAGCCCGGGCTGGTTGAACTGCGCGGCCAGCACGCGCTCGGCGAGCGCGAAACCCACGCCGTTGGCCAGGCCCTGCCCCAGCGGCCCGGTCGTGGTCTCGATGCCCATCGCCAGATCGTGCTCCGGGTGGCCCGCCGTGCGGCTGCCGAGCTGCCGGAAATTGCGCAATTCGTCCATGCTGACCGGATACCCGGTCAGGTGCAGCAGCGCGTAGAGCAGCATCGAGGCGTGCCCATTCGAGAGCACGAAACGGTCGCGATCCCACCAGCGCGGGTTGGCCGGGTTGTGCTTCAGGAACTCGCGCCACAGCACCTCGCCCATGTCGGCCATGCCCATGGGCGCGCCGGGGTGGCCGGAATTGGCTTGCTGGACGGCATCCATGGCCAGGACGCGGATGACATTGGCAAGCTCGCGGCGTGTCGGCATGGAATTCTCGCTGGGGTGCTGGGGCTGGTTGGGGGCGCGCATTGTCCACCAGCGATTTTCCGCCGGCAAGCCGACCCCGTTATACTGCGCCGCCCCTCAAACCTGCCACGAGACCCTGCATGTCCAACAGCTTCCTGTTCACCTCGGAATCGGTATCCGAAGGCCATCCGGACAAAGTCGCCGACCAGATTTCCGACGCCGTGCTCGACGCCATCCTGGCGGTCGATCCGGGCGGCCGCGTGGCCTGCGAGACGCTGGTCAAGACCGGCGTGGTGGTGGTGGCCGGCGAGGTCACGACCTCGGCGTGGATCGACCTCGAAAAACTGGTGCGCGATACCGTGCTCGAGATCGGCTACAACAGCTCCGAGATGGGTTTCGATGGCGCCAGCTGCGGCGTCATCAACATCATCGGCAAGCAATCGCCGGATATCGCGCGCGGCGTGGACCGCAAGTCGGCCCGCAAGCAGGGCGCGGGCGATCAGGGCCTGATGTTCGGCTACGCCACCAACGAGACCGACGTGCTGATGCCGGCGCCGATCACGCTCGCGCACCGGCTGGTGAAGCGCCAGGCGGACGTGCGCAAGCGCGGCAAGCTGCCGTGGCTGCGGCCCGATGCCAAGAGCCAGGTGACGCTGCGCTACCAGAACGATCGCCCGGTCGGCATCGAGGCCGTGGTGCTCTCGACGCAGCACAGCGATGAGATCTCCACCAAGAAACTGCGCGAAGCGGTAATGGAAGAGATCATCAAGCCGGTGCTGCCCAAGCGCTGGCTCGGCAAGCACACCCAGTACCACATCAATCCGACCGGACGCTTCGTGGTCGGCGGGCCGGTGGGCGACTGCGGCCTTACGGGCCGCAAGATCATCGTCGACACCTATGGCGGCTATGCGCGCCACGGAGGCGGTGCGTTCTCGGGCAAGGATCCTTCGAAAGTCGATCGCTCGGCGGCCTATGCCGCGCGCTACGTGGCCAAGAACCTGGTGGCTGCGGGGCTGGCCGATCGCTGCGAAGTCCAGGTGTCCTATGCGATCGGCGTGGCCGAACCGACTTCGATCATGGTCGATACCTTCGGCACCAGTGCACTCAATCGCGAGCAGCTCACGGAGCTGGTGCGTCAGCATTTTGATCTCACGCCCTATGGCCTGCGCAAGATGCTCAATCTTGGCCGCCCGATCTACAAGCAGACGGCGGCGTACGGGCACTTCGGCCGCACCGAAGCCGATTTCACCTGGGAGCGCACCGATCGCGCCGAGGCACTGGGCGCGGCGGGACGGCGGATGGCGCGACGCGCGGCGCGCAAGGGTTAGCGCAGTTTCGGCGCAGCTCAGCTGCGCTTGTGAGCCAGCACGCCATCGCCCTGCAGTGCGGTCTTGAATCCGGCGCGTTCGAGGCGGCCGCACACTTCGTGCGCGAGCTCGCGGCCGCGGCTCACTTTGTTCGGCGACCCGGTGTAGTGGAACAAGCGGCCGCGTGACTTGAGTACGCGCGCGAGCTGGTCGTAGAACTGCTGCGAATACAGTTCGCCGGCGATGCCGAAGCGCGGCGGGTCGTGCAGCACGGCATCGATCGACCCTGTGCCCAGATCGCCAATCACCTGCGTGACATCAGCCTGCGTCAGCTCCAAGGCCCGTCGGTCGAGCTGCGACCAGGGGCTATCCGGCGACCAGGGGTTGAGCGTGCGCAGCCACAGCACATCGGCGTGCTTCTCGAAGGACTGCACGCGCGCGGCGCCGCCGCGCAGGCACCAGGCCGCGAAATAACCGAGGCCGCCGCAGGTATCGAGTACCTGTTTGCCGCGCGGCTCGATCAGCGCCACCTTGAGTCTGGCATCTTCGTAAGGCGAGACGCGTGCCGTGGGCAACATCTTGATGCCGTCGATCTCGAAGGTCGGTGGCCCCCACGCGCTGGTCACGAGCTTGATCAGTGCAGTACCGAAGCGCGCCACCGGTTCAAATGCGTAGGCGCTCCAGGCATACACGGTGCGCTCGCGGCAGCGCTCCAGATAGGGAAAACGCCGCTCGTTCCAGCGCCAGGCGTCGGCTTCGACTGCCACGCGGGTAGTCGACAGGCCGAGGTCCAGCGAGCACTCCACGAAATCCGACGCCGCTGCGCGCGCCGCGAGCAGGCGCTCGTGCACCTCCAGGGTCAGCAGCGGCGGCAACGCCGCGCTCACAGTGCGGCGATCTCCGCAGCGCTCAGCCGCCGCCACTGTCCTTTGGGCAACTTGCCCAAAGCCAGCGCGCCTATCTTCACGCGCACCAACCGAAGTACGAGGAGGCCGTGCGCCTCGAGTACGCGACGGATCTGCCGGTTGCGCCCTTCATCCAGCGTGATCTCGAGCCAGGCATTGCGTTGGCCCGCGCGCAGGCAACGGGCTGACTTGAACCTGAGCCGCTCGCCGTCGACGAGCGTGTCGCGCGTCAGCGCCGCGAGCAGGGTTGCGTCCGGCACGCGATCGATCTGCACGTGATAGGTCTTGTCAGGTCCGGTTGCCGGATCGCCAAGCTTCGCGGCCCAGGCGGGGTCATTGCTGAACAGCAGCAATCCTTCGCTCGCCTTGTCGAGGCGCCCCACCGGCGCGAGCCAGGGCAGATCGGCGTCAGCCAGGCACTGATAGACCGTCGCGCGGCCGCGCTCGTCCTGTCGCGTGGTGACCAGGCCGCGTGGCTTGTTGAGCATCAGCACGACGCGATCAACCGCCGTGGCGGTTGCGTCGTCGATGTGCAGCTGATCCACGCCCTGGCGAACGGGAAATTCCGGATCGCGCACCACGCTGCCGTTGACGCGCACGCGCCCGGCCTCTACCCACGCCGCTGCCTGGGTACGCGAGGCCAGGCCGAGTTTGGAAATCACGCGCGCCACACCGTGGCGCACGGAACGCGGCGCTTTGCTCGAGGGTATCACCATGTTGTCGCGCCATTATGCGCTCGCCCCCGCGGCGGATGCCTGCCGCGTGCACGGCCCGGGCTTGCGCTATGCTGCGCTCCCACGCCACCGGACGTTGCCCATGAATGCCGAGAAACCCAGCGTCTGCCCGCTCGATTGTCCCGATACCTGCAGCCTGACGGTGACCGTGGCGGATGACCAGGTCATCAAGGTGCGCGGCTCGAAGGTCAATCCGATCACGCACGGCGCGGTGTGCGCCAAGGTCGCGAACCAGTATCCGGATTTCGTGCACGGCGAGAACCGGCTGCGCTATCCCCTGAAGCGCGTGGGCACGAAGGGTGATGGTCGCTATGAGCGCATCAGCTGGCAGGAAGCGCTGGACACCATCCATGCGCGCGTCAGCGCGATCATCGCGCAGCATGGGCCCGAGGCCGTGTTGCCGCTGAACTATGCCGGTCCGCACGGCATGCTGGCGGGCGATTCGATGTCGCTGCGCTTCTTCTATCGGCTCGGCGCCTCGCTGCTCGAGCGCAACCCGCTGTGTGGTGGCATACGCAGTGCCGCATACGCGGGTACCTATGGCAATGCGCCCGGCACGCCGCTGCAGCAGGTCAGCCTCGCGAAACTCATCATCGTCTGGGGCAACAACGCCACGGCCTGCAACCTGCACCTGATGCGCCAGATCAACGCTGCCAAGCGCAATGGCGCGCGGCTGGTGGTGATCGATCCGCGGCGCGTGAAGGTGGCCGAGCAGTCGCAACTGTTCCTGGCGGTGCGGCCTGGTACGGATGTGGTGCTGGCCTGGGCGCTCGCCGTCGAACTTGAGCGACTCGGCGGTTTCGATCGCGAGTTCATCGCCCAACACGTGCAGGGCGCCGAGAGCTACATGGCGCTCGCGCGCGCCTACCCGCCCGAACGCGCCGCGCAAATCTGCGGTGTGCCGCTGGAAGACATCCGCACGCTGGCGCGCTGGTATC
>Ga0075021_10001724_pt1 | contig 11307 bp, 10 predicted proteins | sample ColStrG_CSR_2012_FD_72749 | JGI IMG/M metagenome (GOLD analysis project Ga0075021, IMG submission 72749) | Freshwater sediment microbial communities in response to fracking from Pennsylvania, USA - Cold Stream Run_MetaG_CSR_2012 | ecosystem: Environmental > Aquatic > Freshwater > Creek >... | reverse complement strand
ATCCAGTCCCAACTCTTTCACTCGCGCCAATTTTTCCGCAGAGGAAGAAGTCCCGTACATTTCAATACCGAGTAGTTTGCCAATCTGCACGGCGGCGGTGCCCACTCCGCCGGCGACGGCATGAATCAGGACGCGCGCTTTCGGTGAGCCGGCCGCCCGGGCTTCGAACGGACTACCCGCCAGCCCCGCCTTCCAATAGGCCAAATACGCCGTGAAGTAATTGACGGGGAACGCAGCGCCCTCCTGGGCCGTCCAATGCGGCGGGACCGGCCAGAAGTAGTTCTGCCGCCCAGCCACGGTCTCGGCAAACGCTCCCCATTGGGTGTAACCCATGACCCGAGCTTTGGTCCCATCCAGCTCGCCGCAGTATTCGCGCCCTGCGATCAGTGGAGGCGTCGGCGTCCCCGGATAGCCCCCAGCTGCGGACATGATGTCGGCAAAGTTCACTCCTGCTGCCTGCGCCTGGACGAGAACCTCTCCCGCCGCAGCCTGTGGCGAGGGCATGTCGCGGACGGTCAAAACCTCGGGTCCGCCGTACTTGGGAATGACAATGGCCTTCATTCCCCGAGTTTAGCAAGCTTTCGACCCCTCCCATGGTCGCAGTCCGAGGTATATACTCGATATGTAATTTGGAAGTTTTTGCAGCTTAGTTTTCATCAAATTTTTATAAGAGTTTCATATTGAGACCGGCGCGCTAGGTTTCAGGTGCCGGGGGAAGTCGTGGCTCCGCGATTGATCCTGAGAGCGGCGAGCTTCCTTGGAGGTTCTCCATGGATTTATTTGTAGTTCGCCTTATTTTTGTGGTTGTGGTGGCAGTAGCTTGCTTCGTGGTCCAACCATTCAACCTTTCGCCTCAGATCGATGCGGCGTTGGGTGTCCTCATCGGCTCCGCAATCATTATTTTCGAATGGCGTCTGCGGCTAGCTAGCCTGACGCGGCTCATTGGCGCCGCTGTGGGTAGCATCCTCGGAATTCTTGGTGCCTATCTGTTCACGCTGGTACTGCGCAACAGCATGCCGCCCGGGCACACTCTAAGCTTCTTGCAAATCCTGATCATGCTGCTGATGGCTTACGTGGGCCTGGTGGTGGGCGCGAACAAGGGTTCTCTGCTGAACTTGGCGGCGCTTGGGGGCCTCTTCGGCGGGGAGAAGCAAGGTAAGAAAGTTCACAAGATCCTCGACACCAGCGTGATCATCGATGGCCGTATTTCTGACATTGCGGAGACGGGCTTTCTCGATGGCGTCATCGTCATCCCGCAGTTCGTGCTGCGCGAGTTGCAAATGGTGGCCGACTCCGCTGATTCCATGAAGCGCAATCGCGGCCGCCGGGGCCTGGATATCCTGCAAAAGCTTCAGAAAGTTGCATCACTCAACATTCAAATCGTCGAGGACGATTTTCCCGCTGTTCGAGAGGTTGATCTCAAACTAATTGAACTGGCCAAGGTGTACGAAGGCAAGATCATCACCAACGACTTCAATCTCAACAAGGTTGCGCAATTGCAGGGCGTTGATGTCTTGAACATTAACGAACTGGCGAATGCCTTAAAGCCGATTGTCCTTCCGGGCGAGATCATGCATGTTTTCATCCTCAAGGAAGGCAAGGAATACAACCAGGGCGTAGCGTATCTGGACGACGGGACGATGGTTGTTGTGGACAACGCACGCAAGGCGATCGGGAAGACCATCGATATTTCGGTGACGTCGGTGTTGCAGACGACTGCAGGGAAAATGATTTTTGGGAAGTGGGATGAGCGCATGATGCAGCGCAACGACCAGACCGCTCGGCCCGAGCCGCGCCCGCCGCAGCCGGCAACGGACGTCAAGAAGCCGCAGCCGATTGTGATGGAGCAGCCGGGCGAGTAACGCTTTATTTTTTACGCAGGATGGCTGCGAAGAACCCGTCGCAGGGATGAATCCCGGGGAACGTACGCAAGTACGGGCCCTGGATGAGGCGTTCCAAGTTACCAGCTGTCATCACCGTCTCGCCTTGTAAGCGCTGCAATTCAGCGGAGATGCTCCCAAGTTCAAGCTCCCTCGCGTTTTCAGATAAGACGTGCTCAACCACCTGCTCGCACTCCTCTGACTCAAGTGAGCAGGTAGAGTAAATCAGTGCCCCGCCGGAAGCGACATGCTTCAAGGCCGCCCGCAGCAGCGAAATCTGAAGCTCGCTCAGTTTGGAAATATCTTCGGCTCGAAGCCGCCATTTGATTTCCGGATGATGTGCCAGCGTTCCGGTCCCGGTGCAAGGAGCGTCGACAAGTACCCGGTCAAATTTTTCAGTAATTGGCAGATCACGAAGATCCGAGGTTACGACCTTGACGTTGGGAGCTTGAACACGCTCACTCAAGAGTCGAGTGCGGTGCGGATGCAAGTCGACGGCTACAATTTCCGCGTTCGGGTTGATCTCCGCCAGGATTGCAGTTTTACCTCCGGGCGCGGCGCAACAGTCTAGAATGCGCGAGCCGTGGCCGACGAGGAGTGCGACCAACTGTGAGGCTTCGTCCTGAGTGGCTATGCGTCCGGCGCGGAAGGCCTTGGTCTTCGTGATATCTCCAGCCTCGACGCGGCGGGCAGAGGCTAACAGCGACCCTGGCGAAAGGCGAACGTCTTCACCCACGAAATCGAAGGGCGCGGAACTATCCGTACCTGCTACATTGCGGAGATGGATGGTAGTAGCAGGAACACGCTGATTTTCGGTGCAGATCGCGCGGGTTGTTTCTGGGCCGAAGTGAGCTAGCCAGCGGGCAACGAGCCATTCAGGATGCGCGTATTGGTCGGCGATTGCGGCGGTGGTGCCGGCTGGGAGCTCGTCTGCGATAACCCCGTTTTTCCGCTTTGTGTTCGCAAGTCCTCCGACTTTTCGCAGCAGTGCGTTCACTAGTCCAGAGGCCGAAGTTCGCCGCGACCGCTTCACCAGTTCAACACTCTCGTGAACGGCGGCGTGAGCCGGGACGCGCTCAAGACGCGTGAGCTGATACGCGCCCATGCGCAGAGCCGTCAGCACTTCAGCATCGAGCTTCGCCAAAGGCCATTTGCTGAATGGAGCGAGGGTCGAGTCGAGTTGCGAGCGCCAGCGCAGCACTCCCATTACGATTTGCGTGGCGAGTCCATGGTCCTCCGGCGAGAGTGAAAGGTATTGGGTCGAATGCAGTAACTCAGAGGCGTAGGCGTCTTCTTTTTCGACTTGCAGGAGAATATCGAAGGCAGTGGTGCGAGCGGGAGAGATACTCATGCGCCGCCAAGCTTTTCGCCGGACTGGGGACGATAGCCATTGAGGAAATCGCGGGCCGTCATGCGCTTCTTGCCTTCAGGCTGAACTTCGAGCAGTTCCAGAAATGACTGGCTGCACGCGGCGAGCAGACGGCCATTTTCAGTCAGCAACGAACCTGGGGTTTGCGTTGCCGTGTGTTCGACGACTTGCGCGTTGCAAACCACCAGCTGTTTGCCGCGAAAACTGGTGAAAGCTCCGGGCCAGGGTTGGAAGCCGCGCAGACGGTTGAGGATCTCTCGTGCGGTACGCTGGAAGTCGATTTGCCCGTCTTCCTTTCGCAGGATGGGGGCAAGAGTCGCTTTCGCAGGTTCTTGCGGCTTCGGGAAAATTGTTTTTTCCCGGAGGCCTAGTAAGGTCTCCACCATTAAATCCGCACCCACCGCAGCCAATTTCGGAGAGAGGGTCTCTGCGGTGTCTTCCTCCGCGATACGCACTTCGCGCTGCTGGAGGATGTCGCCGGTGTCGAGGCCGGCATCAATGCGCATGGTGGTAATACCGGTTATAGTTTCACCGCAAGCGATAGCCCATTGCACCGGCGCCGCGCCCCGATATTTCGGCAGCAGGGAAGAGTGCAGGTTAATGTTACCGAGCGGAGGCAGGTCAATCATCCACTGCGGAATAATACGGCCATAACCGACGACGATGATGGCATCGGGGCGCAGAGCCTCGAGTTGGGAACGAAAGTCAGAATTATTCTTGATAGCTTCCGGTTGAGCTATGGGGAGTTGTAACGAGAGGGCCGCCTGCTTGACCGGGCTGACCGCCATTTCCATCCCGCGGCCTTTGGGCTTATCCGGGCGCGTAACCACGAGCTGAACACCAAACCTCTGAGCAAGGAGCTCCAGAGTAGGAACAGCAAAAGCTGGAGTGCCACAGAAGACGAGTTGAAAGGGCGGGTTCATGAGATGGCTGGTGTTCCCACGCTTACCAATCGCCGGTTTTGACCAGCTTGCGAATCTTCCGCTTCATCAAATCACGCTTCAGTGCGCTGATGTGGCTGATATAAAGCTTCCCGTTGAGGTGGTCAGTTTCGTGGCAGAAGGCGCGAGCCAGCAGTTCTTCGCCAGTGTGCTCAAAAAATTCACCTTTGGCGTTTTGCGCGCGCACCGTAACTTTTTTCGGGCGGGTTACGTTCTCGCGGAATTCCGGAATGCTAAGACAGCCTTCGTTTTGCGAGATGCGCCCCTCGGTATGAATGATCTCCGGGTTGATAAGGACGAGCTTAGCCTTCGGATCTTCTTTGAAGGTCACATCGATCACCGCGATGCGGCGGGAGATGCCGATCTGCGGCGCGGCCAAGCCGACGCCGTGCGCGGCATACATGGATTCGAACATATCGTCGAGCAGCTTGCGCAAGGCGGCATCGAACTCCGTGACCGGAGCGGCCTTAGCCTCTAACACGGGGTCGCCAAACTTTACGATGGGATAAATCATTAGTAATTTTTCAATTGCTCGAGATAGCCGCGGTGATTGCGCAGTGTTTCATCCATGGAATCGCCGCCGAACTTATCAAGAGCGCAGCGGGCCAGGGTCAGCGCGACCATGGATTCGGCTCCAACTCCGGCGGCGGGAACCACACAAACATCGGAGCGTTCGTAAGCAGCCTGCACCGGTTCCCGCGTCTCAAAGTCGACGGACTTGAGCGGGCGGCGTAGCGTGGAAATTGGCTTGAGATAGCCACGCACGCGGATATCTTCGCCGTTGGATACGCCACCCTCGATACCTCCGGCGTTGTTCCGCGGCCGGGTAAAGCCTGCAAATCCCGTCGCAGCGGTATAGCCAATTTCGTCGTGGACCGCGGAGCCGGGAGCCGCAGCCGCGGCTACGCCGATGCCGATCTCGACAGCTTTCACTGCTTGCAGCGACATCACTGCGCCAGCGAGAAGTCCATCCAGGCGCTCGTCCCATTGTGCGTAGGTGCCAAGACCGGGAGGCACACCGTGAGCAACGACCTCGAAAATCCCGCCGACGGTGTCTCCGGTGCGCAGCACTTTATCGACTTCCGCTTTCATCAGTTGCTCAATGTCCGGGTCGGCGCAGTTCAGCAGAATCTCCTCCCGCGCACAACTGGCAACAATGCTGTCCCAGGGAACCTCACCGTTGAGCACCGTATTGCCAACAGCCACCACGTGGCTGAGAACCTCAATGCCGAGGGCGCGGAGGAAAAGCTTGGCCAGGCCGCCCATCGCCACCCGGGCGGTGGATTCCCGGGCAGAAGCGCGTTCCAGCACGTAGCGCGCTTCGGAGAAATTGTATTTCAGAGCGCCGGCCAAATCGGCATGTCCGGGGCGCGGCGAAGCCACACGCTTGTGCTTGCCGGGGTCGCCGGGATCGACAGGAAGAGCCTCGGTCCAGTTCTTCCAGTCATTATTTGCAAGTTGAATGGAAATTGGTGAGCCGATGGTTTTGCCGTGGCGGACGCCAGACAAAATGTGCGCGTGGTCGCGCTCGATTTTCATGCGTCCTCCGCGCCCGAAGCCCTGCTGGCGGCGCCAGAGTTCGTGGTCGAGGAAGGCCTGATCTACACCAAGCCCGGCGGGAAGGCCGGAAATGAAGGCAACGAGCGCCTCTCCGTGGGATTCTCCGGTAGTGAAGTAGCGAAGCATGAACTATGAATTTTATCTGATCGCGGCAGAATTGCCGAATCTGAGCTGATTTTGTCTGGAATTGATTACCAGTAACCCTTGGGAAGGAGGGGTGGGCCGTCGTGCTGCTTGATCAACCGGGACATTCGAGGGTTTACTAAAATTGTACCGAGAGGGTAACCTCTTGACCCAGTACCGGTACTAAAGAGTTGGCGGAATGCTTCCGGGGAGTCTACAATTTCACCAAGTTTCCACACTGTTTTTCTTGCATTCGCCTAGCGCCGCTTCTGTCTTGTTGTGTAATTTTCTGGTCTGCGGAGGAAGCGTGCATTTACCAATCGCACAAGAATCGAAAGCAGAATCTTCTGCGCAACGCGCACGTTGCGTTCTGGTGGATGAACAAGTGTTGGTTCGTGAGGGCATCGGTCGTCTCTTGCGGGAGCAGCCAGGGTTTGAACTGGTGGGCGAAGGTGCTTCGTTACAGGAAGCCATGCAACAAGCTGGATTCCTGCCTCCCGATATCGTGATTGTGGGCGCGGACCAGGATCGGCACGCGGCACTGGAAACGGCGCGGCTTACACGCCTGGATTATCCCAATGCGCAACTAGTTTTCCTGCTTACCTATCTGGACGATGCCTATCGGGCGCAATGCGAACGGGCCGGAGTATTGGGCTTTGTATTAAAGACAGCGCCGTCAGAAACACTAACGGAAGTATTGAGCGAAGCTTACCGGTCGGGGCAGAAAAGCGGAGGTTCGGGCGGACTTGTGTTGGTGGAAAATGCCCGGCTGCTCGCGCAGCGGCGCGGAGGATCCCGAAATTTGCAGGTCACGCGCAGGGAAGAAGAAGTGCTGCGCCTGATTGCCGAAGGAAACTCGGCTCGCTCAGCGGCAGCGGTTTTGGGGTTGAGTGTGAAAACCGTCGAAGCCCACAAGTTCAATTTCATGCGCAAGCTGGGGCTGCACAACCGGGCGCAAGTGATCAACTACGCGCTACGCAAGGGCTTGGTGCGGGTGCCAATGGCGGAGTAGTTCCTCTAGCGAGGAACGGCGAGATCGGCGAGAGCCCGCAGGGTCCGTACTTCCAAATCCGGAATCGCGTTCGCAGGTTTGGTCGCGCCCGGCCCCGGCTGGCTGGCTCGACGATTCACCCACACAGATTTGATTCCGAGTGCCCTCGCGGGCGCAATATCATGGAAGAGGCTCTGGGCAACGTGGAGAACCTTGTCCTTCGGACGCGCGATTCGCTGCAAAGCCAACTCGAAATTTCTATGCGAGGGCTTGTAGCTGCCGGCTTGCTCGGCCGTGATGATTGCATCGAAGGGAACCTCTAGCAACTTGGCCGTTCCGGCAAAAAGATCGTCGTCTACGTTGGAAACAATGGCCAGCTTAAAACGTGTCCGCAGTATGCGTAGAGCCTCAACAGTGTCAGGAAACGGCGGCCACTGGGCTAGGGAATTCGGCAACGACTGTGTTTCCGCGGCAGAAGCGGTAAACCCAAATTGGTCTCCGAACGCACGAATTACTGCCTCAAGAATCGAACGGTAGAGCCGGTAGTCGCCGGACTGAGCTTCGGATTCGAAGTCTCCGTACAAGCGGAGAATCTCTTCGTCGGGGAGTTCGATTCCGTGGGCCAGAAGAATCGGGCGAAGAGCTGCAAGAATTCCGGTTTCCCAATTGATGAGTGTGCCGTAGCAGTCGAAGGTTAAATATTCAAATTGCGAGAAATCGAGCATGCAAGCCCAGGGCTAGGACTTCTTCTCGGCGAGAGTGGGCGCGGTCTCCGGTTGATCGAAGTCTAGCGTCGGCGGGGCCGTAGCCTCATCAGACTGCGGGGTCGGCTGGGTTAGGAATTTTGCAGTGTTCAGAAGATTTCTTCCCAGCGACGGGTTGTATCCCGCCCATGGATTCGACGATTCGGCATCGCGCTCAAGATGGGCGCGCATGCTCTCCATTTTGGAATCAAGATCATCCATGTAGTGCAGGAGTAGGGCCTCAAGGAACATGGGCAACTTGGGCGAGCCGAATTCGTAGTGGCCGTGGTGACTGATGATCAAGTGTTCCAGCAGAGTTTTCAGGCCTTCCGGAAAGTCGGGCAGAAATGCCAGTTTCTGCTGGAGCATTTCGAGTTCGATGATCATGTGGCCCAACAACTGGCCGCGTGTGCTGTAGGTGAACGAGCGCGCATACGTTAGTTCGTGAATCTTGCCGATGTCGTGAAAAAACGCTCCGGCGATGACAAGATCGCGATTGACCTGCGGGTAGTTGCGGCAAACCAGGTCGCAGCTGCGCATGAGCGAAACCACATGGTCCAGCAGGCCGCCGATGTATGCATGATGCAGTGTTTTAGCGGCGGGCGCGTTGCGGTAAGCATGGGCGATAACGGGATCGGCCAGAAATGCGTCGAGCAGCGGGCGCAGATGCGGGTCTTGCACGCTGGCTACAAATTCGCCGAGCGTCCGCCACAGCTCATCAATATCTTTGGTTCCCTTGGGGAGGTAGTCACCGAAATCGACTTCAGCGTCCTCCATTTTTCGCAGCTTGTGGATTGTCAGTTGGAAGCGCTGGTTGTAGCGGTTGATCAGGCCCTTGATCTTGAGGAAGTCATCCTGTTCGAAGATGCCCATGGCGTCTTCAACGTTGTCCCACATCTTGGCTTCGATCTGGCCAGTGCGGTCGCCGAGGGTGAGCGCCAAGTAAGGCTCGCCAGTCTTTTTTGGCTTAACTTGTTTCGAGACAACAACAAAACTCGTGGTAATGATGCTGTTTTCGTGCCGGGCGGCGTCGGTGATGAAGAACTCTTTCATGATTGAGTGACGCCGGAAGGGCGTCTAGTTATGACTTGCCGCCGTGGAACAAACCCAACTTCTTGTTTTTCTTCAATTCCTTGGCGGAAGCCTCTACGCCCTTGGTTTGCACGAACTTGGTCTGGTTCGGGCTGGCCCCGGAATCCACGTACCCGGGCTTGATTTCGATGTAGGCGTCCTCGCGCAGTTTCGTAAGGAACGTGCGCAGTGCTGGCTGCAACTTTTGATAGTAAAGGGCATCCTGAATCTTGGGTTCGGCTTCCTTCAGCGTGGCGATTCCGGCTGCGGTATGCTCCGTGACTTTGAGAAGTACGAATCCCTGCTTCGTCCGAACCGTGTCGGAAACGTCGCCAGTTTTCATGGCAAAGGTCTTGTCTTCCAAATCCTTGGAAAGCTGGCCGCGCTGGAAATAGCCGATATCGCCGCCCTGCGCCGCAGTCGGGCCGTCCGAACTTTTCTTGGCTACGTCCTCGAAGCTTGCTCCTTTGCGAATCTGTTCAAGCAGGTCTTTCGCTTTGGCTTCGGCAGCTTGCACAGTGGCGTCGTCCGCATCGATAGGAGTCTTGCCGTCCGGCCCCATTTTTTGGGTTGAAACCAGCAGTTCGTTCAGGCGGACCTGTTCAGTCTGCGCAAACTGGTCTTTGTGCTCGTCATAGTACTTCTGAATCTCATCCTTGCCCACGCTCAGGTGGCGGCCGACCTCGCTGCTGATCACTTTCTGCGTGATCATCCCGTTCTTCATGTTGAGCTTAAAATCCTCGAGCGTCGTGCCCTGGGACTGCGCCGCCTTTTCCAGGTCTTCCATGGTTTCCAGGCCCATCTGCTTGCGCATTTCATCGAGGCGTTTGATCAGGTCCGTATCGACGTTGATGTCGAGTTCCTTGCCCTTTTCCAGCAAGAGCTGCTGGTCGATCAAGCCGCGAAGAACGTCCCGTTCCTGGTCGGCATAGAGCTTGTCCGCATCCTTCGGTTCCTGCTGGCGGAGGTCGCTCTTGAGCTGATCCTTGCTGTGGATGAATTCCGTGCGCGTGACGATCTGGTTGTTGACACGAACAATGATTTCCTCAATGACGGAATCAGCACGGAGTGCAGGAGGAAACACAACTACGCCGGTAGCCAACGTCGCAAGAGCAAGTGCCAGGCGAAACTTTTTAAAGCGCATAAACCCACATCCTTAGACTGGAAATGGCCGGAAAACCAGCCAATCTTGCTTTCAAACGGCTTTGCCATATTGTAACTCCGAATGGGCTGATTTAGCCTTTCCTGGAGGATCAAAGCGTCCGCCCCCTCCCCGATCAGGCTGTTATGTGTGCGGTTCAGGGCCTGGTACGCCAGAGGAGTTATGCGGATTCCGGGACCTTCCGTGTGAATCCAGCGAAAGAGTAAAGATCGCGGTATTGCTCCGCGAAGTAGGACTAGAGTCCCTTGCGCACCAGAGCCAAAGCGGTGACATCATTGTGCGTCGGCGGTGCGCACATGTAGCGCTCCACGCTATCTAGAATTGCCACGCACAAGCGCTGAGCCGTAGGGGCGTTGGCGTGCTGGAAAGTGGCCGAAACGCCCTCTACCCCGAAATCATTCCCCTGGCAGCGCGCCTCGATCACACCGCGCGACACCAAGAGCAACGCAGCACTCGGTTCCAGTACTGTGATGGAAGCATCATGCGTCGCGTGCGAGAACAAACCAAAAGGCAAACCGGTCGCAGGTAGCAAAGTAATGCCGGTATGGTCGCGGACCAGGCCCGGGACGTGCCCTGCGTTGCTGTAACAGACGGTACCGAGCAGTGGGTCATAGCAGCCAAGAAAAGCGGAAGAAGCGCAAATACCATCGGCCGCATTCAGAACCGTTCGGTTCAGAGATAAAGACAGCTCGATGATTGCAGTAGCTTCATTCACTTCCGGTGCCGCGAACAACCTCGGAGCCTCGCTCCGAAAATGGTCCTGCACTATCGCGGCAATGTTTTGGGCGCTTTCCCGCCGTCCGGAAACGTCCAACATCAGGAAAATCAAGCGCGAATTTACAAGAAGGAAATCAAAGAAATCCCCGCCCATGCGCTCGCCGGAGTAGGCGGCCCCGATCTCTGCGCCCTGAACCGAGGGCGGGTCCGGTGGCTCGGGATGCCGGAGCGTGGGCACAGCTTTCTCGTCTTTGTGTCCAAAGAGGTTCACGATTCAGCTTCGACGCTCAAGTTACCACAAGAGTCGCAAAAAATGAGGGGGCTTAGCTTTGGGTGGAGGTGATGCTGTGAAATTACGGGGCTCCGATCTCCTAGGTACCGGGTCCTTGTGAGAAGGTGAAGGGGCGGATTAGGGGCAGGGATCCTTCGACTGCGCATTCCCGCGCGTAGCGCGGGAACGCTACGCTCAGGATGACAAAGGAAAAAAGAAGTAGGGAAGACCGGGAGTTTCTTTGCTCTTTGCGCTTAGGGTGGGCGCACTCCCGCGAGGTCGACCGTTTTTTCGGATCGCGTGGGCCTTGGGATGAGATGTACGGCCATGATGTTTTGGCCGTTTTTACAAGGGCCTCTTGCCGCGAAGCGGTGAACAAGCCGCGACGACGGTAAGTTGGAATCGTTTTCCCCAGGGCGCGGGTTCGTACCGGCACCTGACGATTCCTTAGGGATGCGGCCGCTTAACGGGGTACAGGG
>Ga0075021_10001723_pt1 | contig 11308 bp, 10 predicted proteins | sample ColStrG_CSR_2012_FD_72749 | JGI IMG/M metagenome (GOLD analysis project Ga0075021, IMG submission 72749) | Freshwater sediment microbial communities in response to fracking from Pennsylvania, USA - Cold Stream Run_MetaG_CSR_2012 | ecosystem: Environmental > Aquatic > Freshwater > Creek >... | reverse complement strand
GCCTCGCCGATGCCGAAGCGCAGGCGCAGGATCTCCTTCTCCTTGGCGGACAGGGTGCTGAGCGCCCGCTCCACCTGGGTGCTGAGGTCCTGAGTGATCAGGTTGTCGTTGGGAGACTCCGCCGCCTTGTCCTCGAGGAAGTCGCCCAGCTCCGAGTCGTCCCCGATGGGAGTCTCGAGCGAGAGCGGCTTGCGCGACGACTCCAGGATCAGCCGGACCTTGCGCGCCGGCACGCCGGTGTGCTGGGCCAGCTCCTCCGGGGTGGGCTCGCGGCCCATCTCGTTGACCAGGGAGCGGTTCACCCGCGAGATGCGGTTGAGCGTCTCCACCATGTGCACCGGGATCCGGATCGTGCGCGAGTGGTCCGCGATCGCGCGGGTGATGGCCTGACGGATCCACCACGTCGCGTAGGTCGAGAACTTGAAGCCGCGCCGGTACTGGAAGCGGTCCACCGCCTTCATGAGGCCGATGTTGCCCTCCTGCACCAGGTCGAGGAGCGAGAGCTCGCTGCCCAGGTAGCGCTTGGCCACCGAGACCACCAGGCGCAGGTTGGCCTCCATCAGCTCCTTCTTGGCCTGCCGCACCACGCGGTCGTGCTCCTCGATCTCGCTCAGCGAGGCGAGCAGGGCCTTGCGCCCGAGACCCGCGGTCCGCTCGAGCTGCCGCAGCTCCGAGCGGGTCTTGTTCGCGCCCATGCTCTTGACGAGCTGCCGGATGTCGCCCACGAGCTGATCGGCGAGCGCCGGCTTGAGCGGGAGGTTCTCCAGCACGGACTGGATCGAGGCGCGGTTCTGGGCGATCCACTTGTTGTAGTTCGCCCGCGTGGCCTTGCTCCGCCGCTTGTCGACGAGCGCGGTCTGGAGCCGCTCGATCTCACGCTCGAGGCGCCGGACACGCGCGAACGCGGCGAGGCTCGCCCGGACATCGCTCGGCGTGGGCTCGCCGCCCTCGGGGAGCAGGATCACGTCGTCCAGCGGCACCTCCTCGTGGCGCACCCGGTCCACCAGGGCCAGCAGCTTGGCGGTGGCGAACGGCACCCGGCCCAGGGCCCGCCGCAGCGCGATCTGCCCGACCTCGATCCGGCGGCCGATCGTGACCTCCTCCTCGGCCTTCAGGAGCGAGACCTTGCCGATCTCCTTGAGGTAGAGGCGGACGGGATCCTCGGCGGGCGACGCCGACGGGCGCAGCGCCTCCTCGGAGAGCGCCGGTGTCTCGTCCAGCTCGACCGCGGTGTCCACCACGCGGTCCAGCTCGTCGTCCACCGGCGGATTGGCGCTCTTGCTCGCGGCCTGAGGCTGTCGCCCGCGTCGCTTTGGCTCCGTCGAGCCCCCTCTGAATTGGCCTGTCTCGATCGCCGTCATGCTGTCGCTCTCTCTAAAAGTCATTACGGCCTCTCGTATTCGTCGGGATGAGTCCGGTAATTGTTTCCCTGGCCTGTCCTTTTCGGCTCCGCCCTCCGTCGTTTAGATGGCGCATCGTGCGATTCGGTTGCAGCGCGCGGCGCCACGGGCGGGGGTTGATCGAGGAACCGGTGAGCGGTGCAGATCGTTCCTCGCAACTCCGCGCCGTTTCAAGCAGACGCGCCGCGAGGGGCGGGTATTCAGCGTCGAATCGGCGAGCCCCGCGACCGGCCGGCCGGACGGGGGTCAAGCTCGACTTCTGGGAAGCGTGGAATACCGGATGCTTACTTGGGCTTGTTCAGGGTCAGGTCGAAGATTGCGAGCACGCTGTCCTTCATGCTGATCATCCAGGAGTTGAGCAGGGGCACCCCCCAGTCTCGAGGCTTGATCCAGGTCTCCCCGCGGATCCAGAGCGCCCCCCCGGGCCGCAGGCGGATGCGCCCTGCGAACGTCGTCGGGCGCTCGATACCCTTGACCGACAGCACCCCATGGATGGTCAGGATCACGTCGTTGTTCTCGGCGAGCGAGGGGAAGGAGCTGTCCATCTTGTCGATCCGGTACTGGATGTCCGGATGATGCTCCACGTCGAGGGCCCGCCGGATGTCCTTGTCCCGGCTCCGGTCTCCCGAGCGAAAGGCGGCTGCCGACACGGTGAGCCCGCCCTTGACGGGCTGTCGGAGGTCGGAGGTGTCGATCACGAACTCGCCGGTCGGCCCGTCGCTGGCCGCCGAGAAGGCGCCGATGGCCCACGGGTGGAAGGCGTCGAAGCTCACGCGGCTCTTCTCCGACTCGATGGTGAAGCGCTGGGCATCGGCCAGCGCCGGAGTCGGGGAGGCGGCCCCCACCACGACGAGGCAAACGAGTGCAACGACGACGCGTGGGCCGGGCACACGGTGGAATACCACGCCCGTGGCGGCCCGGTCAACTTGCGGGGGTGAAAATAAGTTGACTCCAGATGGGGTGGGTCTTACCGTCCAAATGCCCGCCATGATGAGAAATTGCTGATCGCGAAAGTTTGATGGCCGTCGCTCCCAGCGCCTCCTACAGCTTCACCGTCCGGCTCGAGATCCGGAACAAGCCCGGCATGTTGGGCCGTGTCACCTCCGTCATCGGCAAGGCCGGGGGCGACATCGGCGCGGTGGACCTGGTCGAGATGACCGGGGAGCGGGTGCTCCGGGACATCACCATCAAGGCCCGCGACAGCCGTCACGCCCATGACATCGTCGACCGGGTCAAGTCGACGGTCGGGGTCCGCATCGCCAACATCTCGGACCGCACCTTCCTGATGCACCTGGGCGGCAAGATCGAGATCCACAGCAAGGTGCCCATCCGCAGCCGCGACGATCTCAGCATGGCCTACACCCCGGGGGTGGCGCGGGTCTGCCTCGCGATCAAGGACGACCCGAGCCGGGCGTTCACCCTGACCATCAAGCAGAACGCGGTCGCGGTCGTCACCGACGGCACCGCGGTGCTGGGGCTCGGCGACATCGGCCCCGAGGCGGCGATGCCGGTGATGGAGGGCAAGGCCATGCTCTTCAAGGAGCTGGCCGGGGTCGACGCGTTCCCGATCCCGCTCGACACCAAGGATCCGGACAAGATCGTGGAGACGGTCAAGATGATCGCCCCCGCCTTCGGGGGGATCAACCTGGAGGACATCTCGGCGCCCCGCTGCTTCGAGGTCGAGGAGCGGCTGCGCAAGGAGCTCGACATCCCGGTCTTCCACGACGACCAGCACGGCACCGCGGTCGTCGTGCTCGCGGCCCTGCTCAACGCGCTCAAGATCGTGCGCAAGGACATCCGCCGGATCAAGGTGGTCGTCTCCGGGGTCGGCGCGGCGGGCACCGCCACCATCAAGATCCTGCTCTCCCTCGGCGCGCGCCAGATCATCGGGGTCGACGAGCACGGCACGATCTACCGCGGCCGGCCGGTGGGGATGGACTTCATGAAGACGTGGGTGGCCGGCGCCACGAACCCGAGGAACGTCAAGGGCCGGCTGTCGGACGCGATCCGCGGGGCGGACGTGTTCATCGGCCTCTCGGTGCCGCGGGTGCTGACGGTGCGGGACGTCAAGAGCATGGCCCGCGACCGCATCGTGTTCGCGATGGCCAACCCGGTGCCCGAGATCCAGCCCGAGGAGGCCGAGCGCCACGTGCGAGTCATGGCCACCGGCCGCTCCGACTACCCGAACCAGATCAACAACGTGCTCTGCTTCCCGGGGTTCTTCCGCGGCCTCCTCGACTCCCGGGCCCGGCTGGTGAACGACGAGATGAAGATCGCGGCGGCGCACGCCATCGCCTCTTGCGTGGGGCGGTCCGAGCTGGGTCCCGAGTACATCATCCCGAGCGTGTTCAACAAGAAGGTCGCGCCCGCGGTGGCGCGTGAGGTGGCCAGGGCCGCGCAGAAGACCGGCGTGGCCCGGCGGCGGCGCCCCTCCGACGCCCCCGTCTGGGGCTAGCCACCGCGGTGAGCCGTTCCGCCCCCCGCTGGTCCGTGGTCATCCCCGCCTACGACGAGGCGGCGCGCCTGCCCGGGTACCTGAAGGACGTCCAGGCCTACTTCGAGGAGCGCGACGAGCCGTACGAGGTGATCGTGGTGGACGACGGTAGCCGCGACGGCACCGCCGAGCGCGTCCGCGAGGTGGCGGCGGGCCGCGCGGGCGTGAGCGTCCACGCGCTCGAGCGGAACCGGGGCAAGGGCCACGCGGTGCGCGTCGGCATGGCCCGCGCGGTCGGCTCGCTGCGGCTCATGGCGGACGCCGACGGGGCCACCCCGATCGCGGAGGCGGCCCGTCTCGAGGCCGCGATCGCGGCGGGCGCCGATCTCGCGGTCGGCTCGCGGGTGCTCCACGACCCCGCGGTGGCCCGCCAGGTGCGCACCCATCGCATGCTCTCGGGCCACGTCTTCAACTTCCTGGTGCGGAGGCTCGGGGTGGTGGACGTCGTCGACACCCAGTGCGGCTTCAAGCTCTTCCGGGGCGAGATCGCGGAGGCGCTCTTCCCGCGGCTCGGCACCGACGGCTTCGGCTTCGACGTCGAGCTGCTGCTGCTGGCCCAGCGGCGCGGCTACCGGATCGCGGAGGTGCCGGTGAACTGGGCGGACCAGCCCGGCTCCAAGGTCGGCGTGCTGCGCGACGGCCCCCGCATGCTGCGCGAGGTCCTGGCCGCGCGCCGGCGGCTCGCGCGGCTTCCGAGGGGAGGGCGCGCGTGATCGCGCGGCGAACGCAGGAGATCGAGCCGTTCCTCGCGGTGGAGGTCTTCCAGCGCGCGCAGGCCCTCGAGCGGCAGGGAATCGACGTCATCCACCTGGAGTTCGGGGAGCCGGACTTCGACACCCCGGCGGTGATCCGCGAGGCGGCCGAGAAGGCGTTGAAGGACGGGCGCACCCGCTATGCGCATCCCCTCGGCATCCTGCCCCTCCGCGAGGCGATCGCCGAGCACTACCACGCGCGCTACGGGGTGACCGTCTCGCCGGACCAGGTCCTGGTGACCGCGGGGACCTCGCCGGCGATGCTGCTGCTCTTCGGCGCGCTGCTCGACCCGGGCGACGAGGTGATCCTCTCGGATCCCTACTACGCGTGCTATCCCAAGTTCGTGAAGTTCGCGGAGGGCGAGCCGGTCTACGTCCCGGTGGAGGAGTCGGACGCCTTCCAGTACCGGCCGGACGCGGTGGCCGCGCGGCTCTCCCCGCGCACCAAGGCGCTGATCGTCAACTCCCCGGCCAACCCGACCGGCACCGTGCTGAGCGCGGAGCGCCTCGCCGCCCTCTGCCGCCTCGGCCCCTGGGTGGTCTCGGACGAGATCTACCACGGGCTGACCTACGAGGGCCCGGAGCACACCGTCCTCGAGTTCACCGACCACGCCTTCGTGCTCAACGGCTTCTCCAAGGCGTTCGCGATGACCGGCTGGCGAGTGGGCTACCTGATCGCGCCCATGGCCTTCATGCCCGCCTTGACCGCCATGCACGGCAACTTCTTCATCTCCACCAACGAGTTCGTCCAGTGGGCGGCCCTGGCCGCCCTGCGCGAGGCGGGGGAGGAGAGCGCCCGCTTCCGGCGGATCTTCGACGAGCGGCGGCGGGTCATGGTCGACGGCCTGCGCGGGATTGGGCTCGGGGTGGGCGCGCCGCCCACCGGGGCGTTCTACGTCCTGGCCAACGCCCGCCGATTCACGAGCGATTCGCTCGCCTTCGCGTTCGAGATCCTGGAGCGGGCGCACGTGGGCGTCACCCCCGGGGTCGACTTCGGCCGGAACGCGGAGGGCTATCTCCGCTTCTCCTACGCCCAGTCGCTCGAGCGGATCCAGGAGGCGATGGGCCGCATCGGGCGATTCCTGTCGGAGCGCGGGTGACCGACCCCGCCTGCGTGATGTGCGGCAAGTACGGCGCGAGCGGCCCGATGCTCATCGCGGAGCTCGAGACCTCCCGCGCCTTCCTCCACGAGGACCAGTTCTTCGCGGGCTACGTGCTGCTGGTGCTGCGGCGCCACGCCACCGAGCTCTACCGGCTCGAGGTGGCGGAGCGCCGCGCCCACCTGGAGGAGGTGAGCCGCGTGGCCGAGGCGCTCGCCCGCGTCTTTCGCCCGGTCAAGATGAACTACGAGCTGCTCGGCAACCAGGTGCCGCACATCCACTGGCACCTCGTCCCGCGCCTGTCGACCGATCCGGATCTCCGCTCGCCCATCTGGCACGTCGACCATCGGCCGGCGCCGCTCGCCCCCGCGGCGGCCCGCGAGCGGATCGAGTCCATCCGGCGGGCGCTCGACGGGTCCGCCTGAGGCCATGGATCCCGCGTACGCCGCGGTGCACGCGGAGGAGGACCGGACCCACTGGTGGTTCCAGGGTCGCCGCGCGATCATCCTCGCCGAGATGGCCCGCCTCCTGCCGGGGGGCGGCCGCCGGGTGGCCGAGATCGGCTGCGGCAGCGGCGGCCTGCTCGAGGCGCTGACCGCCGTCGGCCCCGCGGTCGGCGTCGAGATGGATCCCGCCCTGCGCGAGGTCGCGCGAGCGCGCGGCCTCGACGTGCGGGCGGGCTCGCTGCCGGACGACATCCCGCTCGAGGCGGAGCGGTGGGACGCGGCGTGTCTCTTCGACGTGCTCGAGCACGTCGCCGACGAGGCGGGCGCCCTGCGGGCGTGCCGCCGCTTGCTCGCGCCGGGCGGTCGCCTGGTGGTGACGGTGCCCGCCTACGCCTGGCTCTGGAGCCGGCACGACGAGCTGCTGGGCCACCGGCGCCGCTACACCGCGGGCTCGCTGCGCGCGGTGGTCGAGGCGGCGGGCTTCGCGGTCGACCGGGTCACGTACTTCAACACGCTGCTCGCGCCGCCCATCATGGCGACGCGGATCGTGCGGGCGGCGCTCCGCCGCTCCCGCCACGATCTCGAGCGCCCCGCGCCGCTCGTGAACCGGCTCCTGGCCCGCGCCTTCGGCGCGGAGGCGACCCTCCTCCGCTTCGCCTCGCTGCCCTTCGGCATCTCGATCCTGCTGATCGCCCGCGCCGCCGAGCCCGCGCCCGCCCGATGACGGGTCGCCCCACGGCGGCTCTGGCCGCCCTGCTGCTGGGGCTGGCCGCGGTCATGGCGGCGTGGCTCTCGATCGATCGCCGCCCACCGGAGTGGGATCACGCCAACCACCTCGAGCGGGCCGTGCTCTGCCAGCGGAGCCTCGCCGAGCCGGGACGCGAGGCGCTCCAGGAGATCATCGCGGAGTCGAGCTTCTATCCGCCGGTCGTCACCTGCGCGGCGGGCCTGCTCGGCTTCGCGCTGCCCCCGCTCGCCGCGGCGCACGCGGTGATGTGGGGCTTCCTGGCCGCGGGCACCCTCGCGGTGTTCGGGCTCGGGCGCCGCCTCCTCGATCCCGACGCCGGGCTCCTGGCCGCCTTCCTCTTCGCCACCGCGCCCTTCGTGGTGTTCTCGCTCCTGCACTTCCAGCTCGACCTGCCGCTCGCCGCGATGGTGGCGCTCGCCCTCTACGCGCTCGCGCGCACCGAGACGCTCACGGACCGGCGCTGGGTCCTCGGGCTCGGCGTGCTCCTGGGCCTCGGCATGCTCACGAAGCCGCCGTTCGCGGCCTACGTGTCCGGCGCGCTCCTGTGGACGGCGTGGCTCGCCCTCCGCGGGCCGGACCGGCGCGCCCGCCTGGGACGCCTGCTGGGTGCGATCGGGGTGGCCGCGCTGATCGCGCTGCCGTGGTACGGTCCGCGCCTGGTCGGGCTGCCGATGCAGATCGTCAACCGCTCGTTCAAGCAGGCCGCGGAGTCGGGTCACGCGCCCGCCCTCACGACGGGCGCGCTGCTCTTCTACCCGCGCTGGATCATCCCGCAGCTGGGGCTGCTGGCGACCGTGCTGCTGCTCGGGGGCGTGGTCGCGGTCGCGCGGCGGGAGCGGGCCCGCGGCCTCGTGTGGGCCGCCCTGGCCCCCGCCGTGATCTTCTTCCTGATCCAGAACAAGAACCTGCGCTACACGCTGCCGCTGCTACCCGCCGCCGCTCTGGCCGCGGCGGCCACGGTGGCGGCGCTCGCGCCACGCGCCCGCCGCGTGGTCACGTGGGCCTGCCTCGTGGTGGGCGTGCTGCAGGTCGGCTCGGCCGCGTTCGCGGTTCCATCATCGACAGCGCTGGCGCCCGTGGTGCCCATGGTCGCCTTCTCCCAGCCGCCCGACGGGCGCGACTGGCATCACCGCGAGCTGCTCGCCGCCATCGCCGCCGCGGGCGGCGCCGCCGAGCCGAGGGTCGCGGTGGTGGCCAACGACAACTACTTCTCGGTGTCCAACTTCCGCTACGAGGTAGTGCGCGATCGCCTGCCGCTCCGGCTCTCGCGCGCGTGGGACCAGGCGCCCATGGGCGTCGACTTCGCGATCGTGAAGACCGGCGACCAGGGACCGGACGCGGCGTCGGCCAAGCCCGACCGCATCATGGCCGCGCTCGGGGGCGGCGACCCCTGGCTCGCCGCGGCCTATCCGGTGATCGCGCGCGTGCCGCTGCCGGACGGCAGCGAGGGCATGGTGCGGATGCGCCGCCTCGAGCCGGTCCGCGCGCTGACCGCCCGCGAGGTGGCCGAGCGACTCCGGCGCGGGGTGGAGGGGCTCCTGGCCGACGTGGTGCGCGACGCGCGGGGGCTGCGCATGACTCTCGACTATCAGGACGACGCGCTGCTCGCGGGCCGGGTGGACCACGTGACGCTCGAGGCGGAGTCGGCCCTGGTCGGGGAGTTCGCGCGTCGCAAGCCGCCGCTTCGCGTCGGGCCGGTGCGGATCCGGGCCGACGGAGTTCTGGTCAATCCGGGCCGGCTGGCCGCCACCGGAGTGGTCGAGCTGCTGGACGTGCGCTCGCTCGAGGTGGAGCGGCTCGGGGTCGCCCAGGAGGACCTCGCGGAGTTCCTCGCGCGGCAGCGCGGCCTCTCCGGGCTGGCGGCCACCGTCGGGCCGTGCGGGATCGGCGTCCGCTGGTCGCTGCCCGGCCCCGACCTCGAGGCCCGGCTCGGGCTCAGTGCGGGCCTCGCGCCCGCGCCGTTAACCCTGCACGTCGACGGGGTCCGCTACGGGGGCTTCCGCTTGCCGGGTCTCCTGGTGGGCTGGATCGTGCGAAACTTCGACCCGACCCCGCGCCTGCGGCGCCTGCCCATGGCGGTGTCGGTCGCCCCGATCTCCATCGGGGCAGGGCGGCTCGAGGTCGGTCGAGACCCGGATCCGTCCTGCCTGCCAAAGGAGTCACGTTGATGGCCGAGAGTCTCCCGGACAAGAAGGCGCGCGCCCGCAAGATCCTGAGCCGCCTCGCCCGCGTGTACCCGGACGCGCGCACCGAGCTCAGGTTCGACACCCCGCTCGATCTGCTGGTGGCCACCATCCTGTCGGCGCAGTGCACCGACGAGCGTGTCAACGCGGTCACCGCCGGGCTGTTCCCGCGCTACCGCCGCGCGCAGGACTGGGCGGGCGTGCCGCTCCCGGACCTCGAGCGCCTGATCCACTCCACCGGCTTCTTCCGGGCCAAGGCCCGCTCGATCTCCGGGATGGCCAGGGCCCTGGTCGAGCGGCACGGCGGAGAGGTGCCCCGCACCCTTGACGAGCTGGTCGCGCTGCCCGGGGTGGGGCGGAAGACCGCCAACGTGGTGCTCGGCAACGCCTTCGGCATCCCGGCGCTGGCGGTCGACACCCACGTGTTCCGGGTCTCGCAGCGCCTGGGCCTGGCGCGCGGGGACGATCCCGAGAAGATTCACGACCAGCTCTGCCTGGTGCTGCCCCAGCCGAGCTGGACCCAGGCGAGCCACCTGCTCATCCTCCACGGCCGGCGGGCCTGCTTCGCCCGGAAGCCGGCCTGCCCCACCTGCCCGGTCGAGGCCCTCTGCCCCTTCAAGGGCAAGACCAAGGCGGCCAGGCCGGTCAAGGCCACGGCCCGCTCCCGCTCCGGGCGGTCTGGCAGTTGACCCTGGCAGTTGACCGGGTAGAGCCGTTCCTTTATGATTACCCGTTGCCATTCAACGGGGGGCTCCGGACGAGATCATGACGACGCTGATGCCGAAGGAAGAGGAAGTCGAGCGCAAGTGGTTCCTGGTCGACGCCAGTGACCGGGTGCTGGGCCGCCTGGCCACCCAGGTCGCCACGATCCTCCGGGGCAAGCACAAGCCCCAGTTCTCCCCGCACCTCGACGTGGGAGACCACGTGGTGGTCATCAACGCGGAGAAGATCCACCTGACCGGGCGCAAGCTGACCGACAAGATCTACCGCTGGCACAGCGGTTACATCGGAGGCCTGCGCGAGGTGAGCGCGGAGCGGATGATCAAGACCCATCCCGAGCGTGTGATCGAGTGGGCGGTGCAGGGCATGCTCCCCAAGGGCCGCCTGGGCCGCGCGATGGCCAAGAAGCTGAAGGTCTACAAGGGCGCGGAGCATCCCCACGCCGCCCAGAAGCCCGAGCCGCTCGCCACGCGCGCGCGCGCCCGCTGAGGAGTCCCATGGCCGTCGTCACTCGCTTCTATGGAACCGGACGCCGCAAGACCTCCGTGGCGCGTGTCTGGCTGCGGGCCGGCAACGGCCGCATCCTGGTCAACCGTCGCCCCTTCGAGGACTACTTCCCGCGCGAGACGCTGCGGATGGTCATCTCCCAGCCGCTCCAGCTCACCAACACCCTGGGCCAGTTCGACGCCATCGTGAACGTGGGCGGCGGCGGGCCAACCGGCCAGGCGGGCGCGGTCCGCCACGGCATCGCGCGGGCCCTGCTGCAGTTCGACGACAAGCTGCGCCAGACGCTCAAGCGGGCCGGCCTCCTCACCCGCGATCCGCGGATGAAGGAGCGCAAGAAGTACGGCCAGCCGGGCGCCCGGTCGAAGTTCCAGTACTCGAAGCGGTAGCCCGCCCGCGGATCCGGCCATGCTGAAAGTCGCGGTCACCGGAGCCAGCGGATACATGGGCGCGGAGCTGCTCCGCCTCCTCTCGGTGCATCCGAAGGTGCGCATCACCGCGGTCACCTCGGAGCGCCTCGCGGGCGAGCGCCTCGACAAGAGCTACCCGCACCTGCGCGGGCTCAGCGACCTCGTCTTCCAGGACATCGACCCCGAGCGGCTCGCCGCGGAGTCGGATCTGGTCTTTCTCGCGCTGCCCCACATGGAGTCGCAGCGGCTGATGCCGGTGCTGCGCCGGAACGGCCGGAAGGCGATCGACCTGTCCGCGGATTACCGCTTGAAAGACGCCGGGCTCTACACCACCTGGTACAAGGCGTCGCACGAGGACGCGGCCGGGCTCGCGGAGGCGGTGTACGGGTTGCCCGAGCTGCACCGCAAGCAGATCGCGGGTGCGTCGCTGATCGCCTCGCCGGGCTGCTACCCGATGGGCGCGGTGCTCGCGACCGCGCCGCTGCTGAAGAGCGGACGGGGCGCGGTCGACGGCATCGTGATCGACGGCAAGTCGGGCGTCACCGGAGCGG
>Ga0075021_10001722_pt1 | contig 11310 bp, 10 predicted proteins | sample ColStrG_CSR_2012_FD_72749 | JGI IMG/M metagenome (GOLD analysis project Ga0075021, IMG submission 72749) | Freshwater sediment microbial communities in response to fracking from Pennsylvania, USA - Cold Stream Run_MetaG_CSR_2012 | ecosystem: Environmental > Aquatic > Freshwater > Creek >... | reverse complement strand
GCGGGACTGGCGCGCGACGACTGCCGAAATCGTCCGATTGCTTCTTCCTCGCCGTTAATGCCAACGCAGCTGAAGCGACGATAGTCCAGCGACGACATTCAGCGCGACTGATCCCTGAAGCGAAAGCGGCTGAAGCGCGATGGTGCGGTTAGAGCCGCCCATTAACACGTTTGCGCCGGCCCCCAGGCCGAGGCCGACATCGGCGGAAACGCCGACATATTCACCGGCGAGCGCCCCGGCGGGCATGCCGATTGTCGGCGCGAACACAGCCCAGCCCAACACGCTTCCGGCGCTGATGCCGATACTCAGGCCGACTGTGTTGATCGCGCCGTCATAAGATTGAGGAGGCACTTGGGGAAGGGCACCGGGGGCCTGATTGAAAACACATTGCATCGGTTGATGACCGACGATAATAAAGCCGATGTTCGGATCGACTCTACAAGAGAGTGTACCTACCTGCGTCCAATTTTGCGCCCCGGCCGGAAACGAAAACACCGCCGCCGAAGCAAGTGTCACGATCAGTAAACAATTACGAAGCATAGTCGTCGCCCTTTCTCTGGTGAAATTCATTCGTATGAGTGATTCTGGACATTGCCTCCATGGCCTTTTCGTCAGGATCGGCCAGACAGCGCTCGACAATAAGTACCGTCGACTGCCGGGTTGCAAGGCTGTGCAATCCCGGGCGCACCAAACGCAACAATGACAATTGCGACGACAGCAATTCGCGACACGGAAACCCCCCACCGTGAACGCCCCGATGGGCATTCCCAGTCAAATAAAGCTTAGTGCAAAGCCGGCGCTGGTGAAAGACGGAGGTTCGCACGCCAGATTGTTAGCTTCTGGCTATCAATTACATCAACTACGCCAACCGATTGCTCACACGAGTGCCGCGCGTACGGGCAGCTTGTTTGATTGCCTACATCACGACCGCAGCCACCGATGTATCTGTGCCATGTTATGAAATCAGCATATGATAGCAAGTTGCGCAGTTTCGGGGGTGTGGCGTAGATGTTCCGAGAGTTTTTGACCAGCGGCCTACACAGGCTGCGAGTTGGCGTACTTTTCGGCGTAGGCGTTCTGGTGGGCGTCGGAGTTGGTGGCTGTGCGACTCTCGAACGCCTTCCGGCGGTGTCTTATGCGCAGGCGAAGCAAACCGATATTCTCGATATTCCGGATGCGCGTTTCTACATTAGTGAAAAGAACCGCATTCTCGATCTTGCTGTAAAGGCAAATCAGCGGCGAAATCTGTCGCTAGGATCTTCGACAACTCGACATTTTATCGCGATTTCTGGCGGAGGAGACGACGGCGCTTTCGGTGCTGGCCTTCTGGTCGGATGGAGCGAGCGCGGGAACCGGCCTGAGTTTGATGTGGTGACCGGCGTAAGCACGGGGTCGTTATCCGCCCCATTCGTTTTTCTCGGCCAAAAATATGATGCGCAGTTGAAAGAGATTTACACGGATACGACCGCCAACGACATCTTTGTACGCCGGCCGACAGTACTAGCCGCAATCGCAAGCGACGCGGTGTCAGATAGTGCGCCACTGCGCAGGATGATTGCGCGCTACCTTGATCAGGGGATGATTCAAAGGATTGCCGAAGAATACAACAAAGGACGCCTGTTGTTCATCCTGACGACCAATCTCGACCAAGGTCGCCCTGTAATCTGGAACATCGGAGCGATTGCTGCGAGCAACAATCCGAAAGCGCAGGACCTCATCATTGACGTGCTGTTGGCGTCGGCCTCGATCCCTGCAGTTTTCCCGCCGGTGATGCTGGATGTTACAGTCGATGGATCGAGACTTCAGGAGATGCATGTCGACGGCGGCACAATCGCGCAGGCCTTTCTTTATCCACCCTCATTCTCGCTCAAATCGGCGGCGGCACGCGCCGGAGTTAGCGAGCAAAAGCTGAGGGCGGAGCGAAAGCGTGTCGCCTACGTGATCCGGAATGGCCGATTTACGCGGCCGGAGGAAAGCGTCAAATTGCAAACCATCGCGATCGCGCGAGAAGCGCTATCCACGATGATTGCTTCGAGCGGCGTGAACGATACCTACCGAATGTATCTGCTCGCCAAACGAGATGGCGTTGATTTCAATCTTGCATCCATTGGCGATGATTTCGACGTGCCGTACAAGGGTCCGTTTGACAAAGAATACATGCAAACGCTTTTTGCCTACGGCTATCAAAAAGGCCGGGCTGGATATCCGTGGCAGAAGGCCCCGCCAGGCTACGTCAATTAAGCAAGCGGTGGCCTTGGAAACTCGCACCGCCCGGTGCTACGCTTGTAAGTGCGCTCATTGTAATAATTTGGGAGAGGGTCATGTCGGGTATTTTTCGGACAATGAAATATGGCGCGGTGGTTCTGATGGCCGCGGTCATGCTGCTTGCAGTTGCCGCGCCGTCGAACGCGGCGACTGGAACGGTCCGGGTCACGGTCACCAGGGCAGGGTTCATTATCGGTGTTGGTGGTGGTAGCGGCACACTGCGTTTTGCTAACCGAAGCTACCCGCTGAGTGTCGGCGGTATCAGTGTCGGGACGCTGGGGATCAGCCAAGTAGACTTCGTCGGCCGCGCCTATCACCTCCGCAGGCCGCAAGATATTGTGGGGACTTATACGGCAGTGGGAGCGGGACTAGCCATTGCCGGCGGAGCCAGAGTCGCGCGTCTGCGCAATGCGAACGGCGTTGTCCTCGAACTGCGCGGACGGCAGGTGGGCTTTGAGGTCGCTATCGACCTCAGCGGCATGAACGTGTCGATGCGCTAGGTTCAACTAGCCTAATTTTTTTCGATACAAAGTTGGAAAGCAAAACCCCGGGCAGCGTGCCCGGGGTTTTTGCCATTTGACCAAAAAAGGGGCCGCGCGTTTGTGACAACGGCGGCCCAATGCTTCGAGCCTGCCGGCGCGGGGAAGGGGGGATCAAGCCGGCAGTCGCGAGCTTAACTTGCGCGTGGTCAGAAAGTTCCATTTCGGGCGCCCCGCGCTCACGAGCAGGTGTGCGCCGCAGCCACCGGCTGGAAATCCTCAATTTCGCTTTGGGTTAGGCCGGAAGCCGATCGTGCCGCGGGTCGCCAAAAAATCGTGAATTTGGTGACGTGCATCACAGTGCGGTCATCCGCTCTGACCTAGCTTTTAAGTAGCAAAATTGTCTTGCCTGGTAGTGAGAAGAGAAAATGCAAAAAGTATCGACGGTGCTGGCATACCTCATGAATGAAGGCAGGCTGTGCGCATTGAAGCCGTCAGAATGGTCGATCCTGCTCGTTGGCGTGGCGCTCTGTGGCTTCGGGACGCTTGTCTTTCTGACTGCTCGTTTGTAGCCGACGTGCGCTGCTTTTTCCCGCCACTTATTGCAGAGGTCGTGAAAAGGACAGCCCGAAATACGGCTGGCTTCCACTTTGCCTCATTTGATACTGGCTTGACGGATCCGGTGAGTCCCATATCCGCGATTGATCGGCGGTGAGCCGTCCGGAATAGCCGTTGAATTCAAGCGATGGCAGCTGAATCGGTTTCTCTTTCATTTTTTTGGTTTTGTCGTCTTCGGCCGCGGGGCTGACACTCGTGAAGCCAAACAGGATCGCGAGAATAAAAAAAGCCGCGCGCATACAATCCCCCGTCACCCCGCAGGACAAGGTAACTATACACAATTTTGCTGATGCCTGCCGGGGATATCGGCGGCAGCTGATTGATCGGCGTTATGAAGCGACGCGAAGCTGTGCCAGGTAGCGCTCGACTTCCTGGCGCAGCAGGTGCGACTGGTCTGCCAATTCGGCCGCAGCAGTCAACACCGTCGAGGCCACCTGGCCGGTCCTCACAGCGCTATTTGAAACCTCGGTGATATGTTCGGAAACGTCGCGTGTGCCTTTTGCCGCAGCACCGGCATTGCGTGCGATTTCCTGCGTAACAGTATCCTGCTGACGCATGCCGACTGCAACATCGTTGGCGACTTCGCTCAATTGCTCGATCGTCGCTGCGATTTTTTTAATGGCCTGAACCGATCGCTCCGTCGTTTGTTCTATCGACACGATATGTCGCGTGATCTCACCTGTCGCCTTGCGCGTTTGAGTAGCAAGGCCTTTGACCTCCTGGGCCACTACGGCGAAACCGCGGCCAGCTTCACCAGCGCGCGCCGCCTCGATGGTGGCGTTGAGCGCGAGGAGATTTGTTTGCGCAGCAATGCTGCTAATGAGGTCACTGACCTCGCCGATCTCGTCAACCGAGGCGGATAGACTCACGACGGCGTCGGTAATGGCCCTGGCTTCGCTGGTTGCCTGCCCGGCGACAGTCGCTGAGTTTGCAACGCGAGTTGCTATGTGCTCGATCGATTGAGCGATCTCTTCAGCGGCAGTCGCCACGATTCCGACGTTTGCCGTCGCTTGCTCGGACGCTGCTGCCGTTGCCAGCGCCTGCTCTTGATTGCGGGTCGCGCTGTTTGCCATGTCCCGCGCGGAAGTGTCCATCGCCGCCGCCGCCCGGTCGAGCGTTTTCACGATATTGGATACCGCCTGTTCAAATTCCTGCGTAGCATTCTCCACGAGTTGTCGACGGGATTCCAAAGTACGGGTCTGCTCGGTCTCCTTGCGGCGGGCGGTCGCCGCGTCCGCGGTCGCCTGGCGGAAGAACAGAAGTGCTCGTCCCATGTCTGCTATTTCGTCGCCGCGATTGTCTTGAATATCAACAGTAAGGTCACCATCGGCGATGCGCCGCATGGCGTCGCTGAGGAAGCCCAGGCGCCGGGCGACGCTGCGTCCAACATATAGCCATGCCACCAAGGCTGCACCGATGACCGCGGCAATCGAAAGCGCAGTCAGAATGAATTGCCCGGAGCGGATCTGCCCGCTGGCATAGTTGGAAATCTCTTGCGCAATGTGGGCCTGTTCTTCGACGAGGTCGTCGACGGCCTGCTTGAGCTTGGAAGCTTCGGCCTGCGCAGCATTGAATGCCGACAGGGCTTCGTGCTGTTGATTGAGTTCGTAGGCGCGCGCGGCGATGATTCCGTCATCAGCCCCGATTGCGCCGAGTTGCTTGTAGAGGCCAACAAGCTTTTCCTGTTGGGTACGATCGCTGATCTCGCTCAGATTTTTGACAATCTTCCGTTGAGCGGAATCGATGAGCTCACGCAGCGGCTCCAGGCGGTTCGGATCATTCGCAAGCGAGGCTTCCGTCAGAAGCCCGGCAAGAAGGTTCGACTCTGATTCCGTTGCAAGAAGCCGACGCAGGTTCTCAAGCCTCGTTTCGACTGCGACGGCTCCCTCCTGCTTGGCATTCATCATGAGGTCAAAGTTGGCGTCGTCGATTGCTGGAGCGAGGGCGATAAGCAATGCCTCATGCGCCGCCCGAACTGAGGACGCCAGATAGGACCGTTCATTCGACATGACGATCCGGTTCGATACTGCGGTGTTGAGCGTGTGCAGGCGTTCCGCCAAGGCCTTGCTGGTCACGTCGATATCATCTGCCTTGGCAATGCCGAGCGTCTTAAGATGCGCTATTCCATCTTCCAGGTTTTTTTCCTGCCGGCCGATATTGTCCATGATCTCGCCGCGGGATTTTTCGATGCCCGATGCCATCAGGCGCGGGCCGGACGAAACAAGACTGCTCGCCTGTTCAGCGAGGCGCAGCGACACGACCGTTGTCGGCAAGCTGCGTGACACTATTTCTTTGGTGGTCAGGCCAATGACGGTGAACTCATAGAAGGCAATTGCAGAACCAATGATGGTTAGCGCTGCAGCAAAGCCAAAGGCGAGATACAACCGGCCTCGAATGGTCGAAAGCCACCCCGAGCTCAGGGGACCTTTAGTGGTCTGCGCTGCCGCTGATGGTTTAATCCGCTCGACTGGCATCTTTTGATTATCCGCTCGTCATCGCGCGACGGTCTTCACGAGCCTCGTGACGGGTCTGAATGAGCCGTCGGCCTGAAGCACGGTGAAATAGACCTGATTTGATCCCTGATTTTGTGTGGCGCTGAAACTGAGACGCACTCCGCCGAGATCGAACGGTGCGCTCTCGATCGCATCCAGGAACGCTTCACGCGTAGGTTCGTCCGGAATTCGCTTTAAGGTCTCGACAACGAGCTGGCCGACCAGATAGCCCTCAAGCGACACAAAGCCGGGTTTTGAATTCGGATTAACCGCCGCCAACGCGGCCTGGTAGGACGCTACGGCCGGTAGCGACTTGTCTCTCGGAAACGGGACGACTTGACTGACAATGACGCCAGCGCCCTGATTGCCAAGTTCCTGGGCGAGCGAGTCCGATCCGACGAATGAAATCGCAACGAATGCTGCGTCGACCTTGAGTTGACGCGCGAGCTTGATGAATTCTGCGATCGGTTTGTATGGGCCGACTGTAACGACGGCCTCGGGTTGGCCTTTCATGATTTCGAGGAGGGCCGATTTGATCGCGGTGGTATTGCGCTTGAAGGTCCCCTCGGCGACCAGCGACATGTTGCGCTTGGCCATCGCCTTCTTGACCCCGGCTAGGCCCGCAAGCCCAAACGTGTCGTCCTGGTAGAGGATGGCAATCTTCGTAATACCGAGGTCATTGGTCAGGTGTTCGATCCAGGCCTCGGTCTCCTGGAAGTACGAGCTACGGACGTTGACGATGTAACGATTGAACGGACTGCGAAGAAACTCGGCGCCGGTGAACGGACCGATGAAGGGGACTTTGGCTGCCGCCGCGATGGGCTGGCCTGCCCTCGATGTCGGCGTTCCGACCGCGCCGACAAGAGCAAAGACCTTGTCTTCCTTGATCGCTTGATTGGTTGCAACGATGGTTTTTTCGGGCTCGTAACTATCATCGATCGATTTGAGCTCGAGCTTGCGGCCATTGATGCCGCCGGCGCGATTGGCTTCTTCAAACGCCGCCAGAATACCTTCACGCATGCCCTGGCCGAGCGCCTGCGCCGGCCCGTTAAGCGCTGCGACCTGGCCGAACAGAATCTTGTCTTTAAATACGCCGTCCTCCGCACGGAGCGGCGTGTTCGGAAGGCTTAAAAAAACAGCCCCGAAGATGCAGAGCCAGCTGTAATTGGTCCGCAAGGGCTTGGTCCCCACCAGCAAAGCGTGTCGGTGGGATCGTGCGCGAGCATGGTTTACGAACTGTTAAAGGCCGCTCGCCGAGGCCCCCGGCTAGGCCGAAAAGCCGATAAAGCGCACATAAAATTTCATGCCTTGGGCTTCGCAAGGCACGAAAAACATCTCCACCCACCCACATCAGCTGCGCCGCAGCGGGTGTCCAATTCGATTTATTCGCCACAAGCCAATGCCTATGGGCTGCCGCTGACCGAGTTCTAGGCGGCCGCCTTGTTTTTGATCATCCCGACAACCGCCGTGAGGATCGCGCCGGCAACGCCACCGCCCGCAAACTGGCCAACGAGCGCGCCGATGTCGATGTTGCCTGCGGATTGAGAAAGCATCGGAATGAGTGCCGTCAAAATCTGCCCGCCAACTCCGCCGCCGATTGCACCGGCGATTGTGTTGCCGGCCGTTCCAAGGCTGAGGTCCTTGGATGCCCCACCGGCCACATTGCCGCCGATTGCGCCGGCAATAATTTGAACGATGAGACTGATGAGCATGCCAGACATAAGACTCTCCTCACTTTGTCCGAGTGGAAGTTCAAGTCTTGATATCAGCCGGCAATTTCCCGCCATTCGCAGCGAGCTTCGCCATGACCTGTTTGTGCAACCAGACGTTCATGGTCGCCGAGTCATTGGTGTCGCCGGTGTAGTTCAGCTCTTTCGCAAGTTGCTTTCGCGCCGTCAGGCTGCTGTCGAGCTTGAGAGCCTTCATCAGGTCAACAATTGACGTTCGCCAGGCGAGCTTTTCGCCCGATGCCGCTGCCGCCTTGTCGACGATCGCAGCAACATCGACCGTTTGTGTAGGAGGCGCACTTGCTGGAGTTGCGCCTGGTGCCAAAGTCGGCGAAGCGTTCGCTGCTGCCGAACCGTGACCGAAAATCGCGCCCATAATACTTCCAAAAATACTCATAACCCGTCCTCCACGTCGGTTTGCAACAGAGGTGCTCTTGGTTTACTTCGATACCTCCCTGCCTAGATCGCTCAGTATAGCGTCGCCGCAAAATCGTGACCGGTAAACTTCGCGCGACTGATCGCAAAGCAGCCGCAAGCCGCCATGTTCTCGTCACCGCAGCGTCATAGCCTCAAGAAGTAGAGTGATTTCAACGGGAGGCGGCACATGGGTTTAATGGATGTACTCAACGGAATGCAGAATGGCCCGCGCGGCCAGCGGGATCCGGGCAGCGGCACTGGCGCTGGCACCGGCACCGGCGGAATGTCGCCAATCACCATGGCGATCCTCGGTCTGCTCGCATTCAAAGCAGTCAAAGGTCTTGCAGGCGGCCAACCATCTGCAGCACCAGCGAATAATCGGGTACCAACCGGGACAAACCCTATCAATGTCGGCCCTGCTGGAAGCGCCGGTGGGCTGAGCGATCTGCTCAAAGGCGGACTGGGCGGACTTCTTGCAGGTGGCGCCGCGGGCAGCGTCTTGAGCGGTGGCCTGAACGACCTGCTCAAGCAGTTTCAGCAGAACGGCCACGGTGAAACCGTTGATTCTTGGGTCGGCACTGGCCCCAACAAGACAATTGCCGCGAATGATTTGGCCCGCGCCCTCGGATCGGACAGGGTCAACATGCTCGCGGAGCAAACCGGAATGTCCCGGGATGACTTGCTTCAGGGCCTCAGCCAATACCTGCCGCAAGTGGTCGACCAGCTGACGCCGAAAGGACGATTGCCTACTGATCAGGAAGCTCAACATATGCTCTAGTGCGTGCTTGGGTTGTTGTCTGATTGCAGCATCAGTCGTCGGTCGCTGAGTGGTCTCGCTAATACAAGATAGGAGCGAGCATGGGCATCCTCTGGATTATTATTATTGGCCTTGTGGCGGGGCTTATTGCACGCTGGCTCTCGCCAGGTCCGAATAGTCCCTCCGGCTTCATACTCACTGTGGTCCTTGGAATCGCGGGGGCATTCCTCGCGACCTGGATCGGTCAAGCGATCGGCTGGTATCGGCCCGACCAAGGTGCGGGCTTTATCGGCGCCACGATCGGCGCGGTGCTGGTCCTGTTCATCTGGAACCGTCTGGTCGCCGCGCGGGTGATACCTGATCCTGGAGCTGGGCCGCGTTAGTCAGGCCGGCAGCAATTTAACATTGTGACGGCGCGCGGGGTCGAGCGTCACCGCGCGAAAGTCGGCATTTCGATTTTGAAATGTGCGTCAGGGGTATTGATCTCGATCAATTCCTCCAGCACGATTGGCCGTTCGATTGGTTGTAAAACTTTGAAGCACCTCGAAAACTGGCAATAGCTCCTCAACATTCGGTGAGCATCATGTTCAGGCTGATCGCCGTATTACTGACTCTGTTGTCTGTGACGGGGGCGTCTGCGCAGACACAAGTCCCATCCAATAGTCGTCTGAAAACCATCGCGAGCACAAAAACGATAAAGCTGGCCTACCGGACGGATGCCAGGCCGTTTTCTTTCATGAATGAGAAGAATGAACCGGTGGGCTTCACAATCGATCTCTGCAAATCGGTGGTGAGCTCCATCGAACGCCAGCTTGGAGTCAGTCTCAAAACCGAATGGGTTCCTGTAAATGTTCAGACGCGCTTTTCGACGGTGGCAAGTGGCAAGGCCGACATGGAATGCGGATCAAGCACAGTGACGCTGGGCCGCATGAAAGAGGTCGATTTTTCTAATTTCGTTTTCGTCGAAAGCACCGGCATGGTGGTTACGAGAGCGTCCAATATCCGCACCTTTACCGACATGGCAGGCAAAAGAATTGCTGTCGCTTCCGGGACGACGAACGAGCAGGCCATCATTTCGCAGCTGAAGCAGCAAAAGATCGAAGCAACTGTTGTTTCAGTGAAAGACGGAGCTGAGGCAATCGCCATGTTGGAAGACGGCAAGGCCGACGGCTTCGCCAGCGACAAGCTACTCTTGGTTGGCGCTCACATGAAGAATCCGCAGGCCCTGGTCATGTTGCCGGATGATTTGTCTGTCGAGCCATACGCGATCACGTTGCCGCACGGCGATTGGGCTCTTCGGCTCGCAGTGAACACGGGACTTGCCGAGATTTACCGTAGCGGACAGGTCGTCGTCATTTTCAAAGGGTGGTTCGACCGGATAGGCATGCAAATGAGTCCCGTATTGAGGATTATGTACGGGCTGGGAGCCCTCGCAGATTGAGCGCGTGAGGAGTTCTTCAGTCGGCTGCAGCCGAAGAAACAATCGAGTCAGCCGAAATAAACTGTTGTTGTGCCAGGCGGGCAAATCGACCGCCGGCCTTTACGAGTTCGTCAAACGATCCTTTCTCGACAATTCTCCCCATGTCGAAGACAAGGATCCGCGACGCCTTGCGCACCGTCGATAACCGGTGCGCGATGACGAAAGTCGTTCGGCCCTTCATCACCTCGTCGAGGGCGCGCATCACCTTTGTTTCGGTGTCGGCGTCCAGCGCGCTCGTTGCCTCGTCAAGAATGAGGATCGGCGGATCTTTGAGAAGCGCGCGCGCGATCGACAATCTCTGGCGTTCACCACCGGATAACGAACGCCCGCGCTCGCCGACACTATCCCCAAAACCTGCTGACTTGCGCTCGATGAATTCCAGGGCTTGCGCACGTTCGACCGCGTCAAGAATCTCCGCGTCGGTCGCATTGGGTTTCCCAACCAGCAGGTTTTCGGTGATCGACCGGTTGAATAGCAGAGCCTCCTGGAAAACCACTCCAATGTTCCGACGCAATGCCGACAGCTTGAGTTTGCGGATATCCATGCCGTCAATTTCTATATGGCCCGACTGCGGATCGAAGGCGCGGTGAAGCAACGCAATTGCCGTTGATTTTCCGGCGCCGGTTGCGCCAACGAGTGCAATCGTTTCGCCCGGCATCGCCTTGAAGTTCAAGTCGTCCACGGCCATCAGCTTGCCGTCATACGAGAAGGAAACGTGCTTGAACTCGACGAGTCCGCGCAACCTGCCGGGATCGATCGCATCTGGTCGATCCCGAATAGACGGCACCGTGTCCCATACCTGGAAGAATTCGCGCAAACGCGGCGCTTCCGACACCACCTCGTTTATGAAGCTGACGCTGTGCTCCAGCCGGGCGATGATAAGCCCCGCAAAATTCATGAACGTGACCATTTCCCCAACGGTAGCCTGGCCTTTGATCGTCAGCAGGGTTCCGACGATGATGATGGCCAGCACGGTCAGTGTTGTCGCAGTTCGCGTCAGTACATTCGCGAGCGCCCACCAGGAGAGGACCGGCATTTGAGCAGACAGCAGGCGCTCGACGATGTGGCGTAGCTC
>Ga0075021_10001721_pt1 | contig 11313 bp, 5 predicted proteins | sample ColStrG_CSR_2012_FD_72749 | JGI IMG/M metagenome (GOLD analysis project Ga0075021, IMG submission 72749) | Freshwater sediment microbial communities in response to fracking from Pennsylvania, USA - Cold Stream Run_MetaG_CSR_2012 | ecosystem: Environmental > Aquatic > Freshwater > Creek >... | reverse complement strand
CGCCGTGGGAGGACCTGCCACTCACATCGGGGCGCGGGACGAGGGTATCGAGATCGATGCCGGTGATGGAATTGATGGTATTAATGGCGGAGAGTGCGTCAGCCCCGCCCTTTTTTGCGGCGCGGGCCACGGTACGAATATCGCTGATGTTGGGCGTAAGTTTGACTATCACGGGAGTACGCGCGGTTTCCTTCACCCACTCGGTAATCATGCAAGCGTATTCCGGAACTTGACCCACGGCGCTGCCCATGCCGCGTTCGCTCATTCCGTGCGGACAGCCGAAGTTGAGTTCAAGGCCGTCGGCCCCGGCCTCTTCCGCGCGCTTGACGATATCGTGCCAGGTTTCGCGTTTGGATTCGACCATGAGAGACGCAATGACGGCGTGATTCGGATAGCGGCGTTTGACTTCGGAGATTTCGCGGAGGTTATCGGCGATCGGGCGGTCACTGATAAGCTCGATGTTGTTGAGACCCATCATTCGATAGCCATTGAGATCGACGGAGGAGTAGCGGGAGGAAACGTTGACGATGGGCTCGCCGATGGTTTTCCAGACAGCACCGCCCCATCCGGCGTCAAAGGCCCGCATGACTTGGTCGCCGCAATTGGCGGGAGGGCCGGAGGCTAGCCAGAAGGGGTTGGGGCAGCGGATGCCGGCGAAGTGAGTGGTTAGATCAGCCATTGTTGCGCACCTCGGGAGAACGCAATGGGGACGGACCGCTCTGTCCACTTGGAGAGGCATTTTGGACAGTTGGGGATGTGACTTTTGGGACAGAGTAGTCCGTCCCCATTGCTTCAATGATTCCTTGGGCGGCGCGTTTGCCTTCGGCGGCGGCGTCGACAACTTCACGGCCGCCGTTAACGCAATCGCCGCCGGCAAAGTATTTGGGATTTGCCGTTTGGCCCGTCCGGGGATTGACGACAACTTGGCCGTTCCGCAATTCGATGGCGCCGATCTTTTGGAGCGTTTCGAGAAGACGGGATTGGCCGATGGCGATGATGACGTTGTCGCACGGAATGCTTACGCCGCCATCGCATTCGACGGAACGTTCGGTGAAGCGCACGGGGCGGGCGTTCCAAACAAAGCTGACGCCGACGCTGCGCGCGTGTTCATATTCGAACGCGAAGGCGGACATATTGGCTTCGGCGCGCCTGTAAAGGATGGAAACTTTCGCTGCGCCGAGGAGTTTTGCGGCAACCGCGGCATCAATGGCGGTGTTGCCGCCACCGATAACAGCGACAGTCTTCCCGACGGGTAGGGGTTGCGCGGTCTTGTAGGCGGCGATGAAATCGAGCGCGTTGAGAACGCTCGGAAGGTTTTCGCCAGGAATTCCGAGAGGCTGCGTTCGACCAAGACCTATGCCGATAAAGACGGCGTCATACGCGCGTTCGAGATCTTCGGTGGACCGAATTTCGGCTTGACGGAATTCGACGCCGGTGGCGCGGACAAGTTCGACTTCGCGCGCGGCGTCGCTGGGAGTGAATTTATATTGGGCTACGCCGTAAGTGTTCAAGCCGCCGGGGATGGAGCGTTTCTCGAAGATAGTGACGCCGAGGCCACGCTTGCGAAGTTCGGCGGCACAGGCAAGGGATGCGGGACCGGCGCCGATGCACGCGACTTTTTTCGCGTGCGGAACGGTTTTATAGGGCAGCTTGCCGGACGAGGCGTAGAAGTGATCCATGGCGTGGCGCTGCAGCAGGCCAATAGTAATGGGCTTGTGGTTGATGTTGTGATAGACGCAAGCGCCTTCACAGAGGACTTCAACGGGACAGACACGCGAGCAACTGAGGCCGAGGACATTGGCCTCGACGATGGTTTCAGCCGAGCCAAGCGGGTTGCCGCTGGCAATTTTCTTGATGAAGCGCGGCACGTCGATGTGCGTGGGGCAGGCGGAGGCGCAGGGAGCGTCGAAGCAGTAGAGGCAGCGGTCGGCTTCGGCGATGGCGGCCTGCGTAGAGAGCGGTGGATGGAGTTCGGGGAACGTGATTTCGTGTTTGGTCATTGAGCTGCCTTGAAGCGCGCAACGGCTCGGGTACACGCGGATGCTTCGATTGTCGCAAAGGCGCCGGCGCAATCGGCTGTAAGGGGTGATGGGCTTGCGCTAAAAATATTTTGGGGGCTTGACGAAAGCTTTGACCGTGGCGGAACCGGGTGGTTGCGGCACGTGGGAAATGGGTGGTTTGGAGCGGATTTAAGGGTATTTTTCGAGCATTTTTAGGGAACAAAATATCAAGCTGACACCGATCAGCGATACTCGCGGGCGATGTTTAACTTCCGCATACGAGATTGCAAGGTGGTTCGCTTCATGCCGAGGCGAGCGGCCGCGCCGGACGGGCCCCCAACCTGGCCCTTCGCATCTTCGAGTGCCTTTATGATCGTCTGCCGCTCAGCCGACTCAGAAGCCTTCGGACCGCGGCTGCTCAGCCCGCTTGAACCGGCCATTTCCCCGAGGTCTGGCATTGCAATCTGCAGAGTATTCCCATGGGTCAGAATGACGGAGCGCTCCAGCACATTCTGCAGCTCGCGAATGTTTCCCGGCCAATCGTACCGCGTGAGCGCTTCCATGGCGGACGTCGGGATTTTATCGATTGCCCGGCCCATCCGCTGCGCATGTTTCTGAACGAAGTAACGCGTCAGCAGGGGTATGTCTTCGCGGCGCTCACGAAGCGGCGGCACGCTCAAAGGAAAGACATGGAGCCGATAGTAGAGGTCGGCGCGAAACTTGTTTTCGTCAACCATCGCTTTCAGGTCCCGGTTGGTGGCGGCTACGAAGCGGACTTCGGTCCGGATCGTGCGCGTGCCGCCCACTCGCTCGAATTCCTGGTCCTGGATGGCACGTAGCAGCTTGGGTTGGAGTTCAAGCGGCATCTCCCCGATTTCATCGAGAAACAACGTGCCCTTGTGAGCCAGTTCGAAACGTCCGATCTTTTGCGCAACGGCGCCCGTGAAGGAGCCCTTCTCATGACCGAAGAGCTCACTTTCCAGAAGACTGGCGGGAATCGCCGCGCAATTCACTTTGACGAAGCTGCCCATCCTGCGCGGACTCAGTTCGTGAATCGCTCGGGCAACGAGTTCCTTTCCCGTTCCGGTCTCCCCCAGAATGAGAACGGTCGAATCGGTTGGCGCAACGATCTGAATGCTCTTCAGAACGGTTTGAAAAGCAAGTCCCTCACCCACCATGTTCCCGATATTGTGATCGAGGCGGATCTCGTCTTCCAGATAGAGCTTTTCGGTAGCGAGCCGTTCCTTCATTTCGGATAACTGCTGATAGGCAAGGGAGTTCTCCACGGCGATGGCGATCTGGCTCGCTACCTGCGCCAGGAATTCGACGTCTTCGGAAGTCCAGGCATCATCCGTCATTCGAGAGAGCGCCAGCGTGCCGATCGTGCGGCCCCGCGCGATCAGGGGAACCGAACAAATGGACTTCAGTCCCAGTTCCACAAACCGTCGAAAATTCGGATTCGGATAGCGCTCGATATCGGCATCCCGAGCCACTACCGGCTTTCCCGTGGCGAGTACCTCGGCCGCCGGCATGCCCACAGGATCGAACGGTCCCTTGACGGACGCAGAGAGGTGCGAATCGGCGGAATGCAGAGCGTAGGTATCAAGGACGCCAGTCTCCTCGTTGCATAGCGTTAACACAGCGTGATCGTGGCGGATGACGTTCGAGAGTTGATCGGAGATCGCGGAAAATAGATCTCCCGCCGCCAGCTTGGAAACCAATGCATTCGAGATGTTGAACAGCGTGCACAGGCGATCGCGCTCCCGCACGGCCGCCTGCCTGGCAAGAAAGCCCTCGACGGCAACGGCGAACTCGGCGGCAACACGCTCCAGGAATTCCATTTCGGCTGGGCCGGGCTCATACGGCGCGACTGAACTGAAACCGAAGGCGCCGAGCCGGTTCTTGCCGGCGGTGAGAGGAACGAGGATGAAGGTGCTGAGCCCGAACTCGACACGGGCGCGGCTTACGAACTCCGGCCAGCGAGTTTCGGCGTCGAGCCTGGAAAGGATCAGCGGCTGCTGGTTCTGCCAAACCCACCCGGCTGGATCCGCCTCAACCGGCATCCGAAGACTTGCGATCGCGGGAGCGCCTGGCTCATTGAGGATATGCCCCTGCATCGCGTTTCCTTCGGGGTCGTGCAGTATCAGCCCGAGATGATCGAAGCTGACGATCCGGCGGAGAGATTCGCGAACGCCGGAAAGCAGGGCTTCAAGGTCGGTGCGTCCGGCAATTGATCGCGAAAGCGATAGAACCGCCTCGTAGATCTCGCTTGCGGATGCTCCCATAGTGCCGATCATAGTAGATTCCGACTGGTTCATAGGGACTTAGCGGCCTTTGCGGCCCAGGTGCCGGCAATTGCCGAAGTCAAACGCCGAAATACGGCTCCCAAAGGCAATGCCGAAGAGCGTCTCACTGCAGCTTTCTCCGGCTTTGGCCGGAACTCAGCGCGCGTTGAATTTGGGTAACAACGTAAGAGCTGTAGAGTCCGGCGGCGCTCAGTTCCACGCCTTGACCCGCCAGCCGAGATAGCAGCGAATGGCCCGTTTCATCGATATGAGAAACATCCCGCAGGAACAGATGCACGTCCTTGCGCTGTTCGGTTGCCTCTCGGATTGAGGTCTCAACTTCCTCAACGTACTCGCCGACGAGTTGCCCGTCGATGGTAATTCTGATGGCGCCCGCGTTATTGGCGGCTTGAATCCGAATCATTTTACAGTCACCTTCCGTGTTGATCAATGCAAGCACCGCACCAACACGCAAGCGTTGAAATGACGCACATTACGCGGAGAGGCCGAGCCGAAGCTCGGCAATGGTGATTGGCAGTGGCCATTCGTTTTCAACGCTACTCGCCCATCAAGTTCTTCATCCGCTTCGGCGCGACATCGGCAGGTGCCCAATGTGCCGAGACGGTTTCGGCACGAATGTCTGTAAATCTTTGATTTCACTTGACCGTTCCATTGGTGTCTCATTTGCACTTTTTGAACGCGAGGAAACGCAATGCGAGGACATCTCATTACAACGCTCTTAGTAACGGCTACCTGTCTGATTGTTTTGACCGGTTGCCAACGGGCCGCTAGCGCGGTTCGCGAGGAAACAGATTTGATTCCGATTCAGGTCCGCACCTCAGCGATCGTGGAACGGCAGGATTCAGTCGCGGCAAGTGGTTCGGTCGAGGGATCGGAAACGGCGGACGTAGCTTTTCAGGTGGCAGGCAAGGTGGCCCGGGTATTAGTGGAAGAGGGTCAGCATGTCAACAAAGGACAGTTGCTTGCCGAGCTCGAACCCACCGACTATCGCAACGCCTTCAACGCCGCCAAAGCTCAAAAGGAAGCAGCGGAGGCCCTAGCGCAGAAAGCGGACGGCGGGCTGCGCAAGCAGGAGCTCGAAGAGGCACGCATTGATCTGGATCGCTGGCAAGACGAGTACAAGCGCATGCAGTTTCTTGTGGAGAGAAAAAGTTTGCCGCCGAACGATTTCCAAAAGGTTGAAGCGGCTTACAATGCCGCGCGAGAGCGTTATCAGATGGCCGTTGAGGGGACGCGAACTGAGGACCGGCGTGCGGCTGGTGCGCAGGCGCTTGCCGCAAAGGCGCAAGCCAGCGAGGAATGGAAGCGGCTGGGTGATACCCGGCTGCTGGCGCCGATAACGGGCAATATATCAATGCGTCGAATCGACCCCGGCCAGACGGTCGCGGCAGGGGTGCCGGTGCTTTCCATAGTCAATCTCAATCCGGCGAAGGTGCGCGTTGGTGTTCCAGAAGCGGAGATCGGAAAGGTAAAGCGGGGCGCCAAGGCGGAGGTTTCGCTGCCCTCGCTCGGGGGACGAAATTTCGAAGGCCGGGTGGAAATCATCGGAGTGTCCGCGGAAGCAGCTTCGCGCACATACACAGTCAAGATCGTGGTGCCGAACCCGGGGCCTGTGCTGCTCGCAGGTATGGTGGCCGAAGCCCGGATCTTGGGCCCGACGAAAGCGCGTGTGCTGACCATTCCGGGCGAGGCGATCGTTCATGATCCACAAGGTGGACCGAGCGTCTATGTTTATAGTCCGGACCGCAAGCGCGTTTACGCGCGCAGGATCGAGGTTGGCCCGCCGCTGGCAGATGAAGTAGAGATTCGCTCGGGCCTAAGCGCCGACGACCAGATCGTCGTCGCCGGTCAACAGAAACTCCGGGAAGGAAGCCTTGTCCAAATCGCGGGAGGTGTCCGATGAATCCCGTACGAATGTCGCTTCGCTATCCCCAGGTGACAATCGCCCTCACGCTCATGCTAGTCGTCTGCGGCGCTTATGCGCTGCTCCGCATGCCGCGTAGGGAAGATCCAAAAATTCATGTGCGCACCGGAATTGTCGCGGCGTTTTACCCGGGCGCCTCAGCAACGGAAGTCGAGAACCAAGTCACTCAAAAAGTCGCGCAGCGGCTCTTCAAGATTGAAGGAGTACGGCGCGAAAAAACCTACTCGACGAGCATGAACGGCGCCATGTTCGTGAATGTCGAGTTGGAAGACGGCCTCCAGGACACCGAAAAGTTCTGGTCCAAGTTGCGGCTCGACATGGCGGAATTGAGGGCGACAGATCTTCCCGACGGCGTGATGGGCCCCGTGGTCGATTACGACTTCGGCGATACCGTCGCGGTTCTGATGGCGATTCATGGCGACCATTACGATTACCGCGAATTGAAAGATTATTCCGAGCGGATTGAGGCCGCCATCCGGCGGATCCGCTCCGTCTCCAAAGTCAAAAGGATCGACGAGCAGAGGGAGGAGATCGAAGTCACCGGCTCTCTCGACCGCCTGTCGCAGTATGACGTCACGCCGGAACAAGTGATGAAGGCGCTCCAGGGCCGCAACATGGTCCATAATGCCGGGTCTGTTCCAACTGAGCGTGGAAAACCGCAAATCGAATCCACGGGCGCGTTTCAGACCGAGGAACAGATCCGGCACGTGATGGTGAACGTTACACGCACGGGACAACCAGTCTACCTAGGTGACCTTGCCGAGGTCCAGCGCATGTACAAGGACCCCGCGCAATACGCCCGTTCGCGTGGCGAACGCGCAATCTTGCTCTCCGTCGAGATGCAGGAAGGCAATAACATCGTGGATTTCGGCAAGGAGCTGCACGCTTCTTTAGATAGCCTACGCCCGCTTCTTCCGCCCGACTTGAAGATCGACATGGTTGCCGATCAACCCAAAGTGGTGGCTCAGCGCGTGAAAGATTTTATACGCGAGTTCGGCATCGCCATTGCCTCCGTGATTCTGGTCACCGTAGTGCTTCTGCCCTTCCGGGTGGCACTGGTTTCGGCGGTCGCCATTCCCGTGACTGTCTCCGCAACATTTGGCTTGCTAAATGCCTTTGGCATCGAGTTGCACCAGGTCTCCATCGCCGCGCTCATTGTCGTGCTCGGGATGGTGGTGGACGACGCTATCGTGATTGCGGACAACTACATCGAACTGCTCGATCATGGCGTAAATCGTGAGGAAGCGGCATGGCGCAGCGCCAGCGAGCTTGCGATTCCAGTACTTACCGCCACGCTCACTATCATCTGCTCCTTCTTGCCGTTCCTGATGCTTTCGGGCGCCACCGGCGAGTTCATTCGCGCGTTGCCGCTGACCGTGGCGATCGCCCTCGTCACATCGTTTCTGGTTGCGATGGTGCTGACGCCGCTCTTAGCGCGCTTCTTCATCCGCAAAGGCCTTCATAACGAGAAAGTGACGGAAGAGAAGAAGCGCCGTTCGCCCCTTGAGTGGATGCAGTTGGTATACAACCGCGGGATTGTTATAGCGATGAGACACAAACCACTGGCGCTCGGAGCGGGCATGCTTGCGGTGGTCGCGGGCACACTCGTGCTGCAGCATATTCCTCAACGGTTCTTTCCGTTCGCCGAGCGCGATCAGTTCGTCGTCGACGTTTGGCTTCCCGAAGGCTGGAAGGTGGAAGCGACGGATGCCGCGGTGCGGCGCATCGAGGCGGTGCTGCAGCATGAAAAAGAGGTCGTCAACTACACCTCATTCGTGGGATCCAGCGCTCCGCGCTTCTACTACAACGTGAATCCACAGTTGCCGGACAAGAACTACGCTCAGTTGCTGGTGGCCACGACCTCGGCGGAAGCGACCACGCGGCTGGTGGAGGCGCTACGGCCGAAGCTCGCGCAGGCCGCACCCGAAGCCCGTGTCTTCCTTCGGGAACTTCAGCAGGGGCCGGTGCAGGAAGCGGCCATCGAAGTCCGCGTCACCGGCGAGGACGAGAAAGTCCTCGAGCGCCTGGGTAATCAGGTAGCCAACGTTCTCTCGCACGCTCCCGGCGCACTGGACGTTCATAGCGACTGGCGCGAAAATGCGTATCGCCTCAAGGTCAACGTCCGCCAAGAGGTTGCCAACCGTTTGGGCTTCACGAACGCCGCCATCGGCCAGGAACTTGCCGCGGGCTTCGATGGGGAGCCGGTCACTACCTACTGGGAAGGCGATCGCGATGTCACCGTCGCATTGCGGCTAGCCCCAGAGCTCCGGCAGAACTTCCAGGATGTTTCCAGTACTTATGTGATTTCTCCTGTGACCGGCGCCCGCGTACCGTTGGACAGCATTGCCACCGTTTCTCCGGTCTGGGACCCCGGCCGGATTGTCCGGCGCAACGGGGTGCGCACCCTGACGGTCCGGGCCTGGAGCCACGGCGGCATCCTGCCCAGCCAGGTGCTGAATCGCGTCAAGCCGGCGATCGATTCTTTACCGGTTCCCCCCGGGTATCGGATCTGGTACGGCGGCGAATTTGAAAACCAGAACGACACCTTTCCCGAGATGGTGAAAGCGCTGCTCGTGAGTATCATCGCAATCTATTTGATCCTGATGTTTCAGTTCCGTTCCGTCATCGATCCGCTCGTGGTCATGGCAGCGATTCCACTAGGCTTGCTGGGCGCATCGCTCGGCCTGCTAGTGACGGGGAATCCATTCGGCTTTACCGCATTCCTGGGCATTGTAAGTCTGGGCGGCGTCGTGGTGCGCAATGCCATCATCCTGGTCGACTATATCCGCGAACGAATGGCGGAAGGCGTCGCAATCGAGGAAGCAGCCGTCGAAGCGGGTGAGCGCAGGTTACGGCCCATCTTTCTGACGACCATGGCGGCGGCTGTCGGGGTGACTCCCATGATCCTTTCCGGTTCGAGTATGTGGTCGCCTCTGGGCAGCACCATCGCATTTGGCCTGGTCGGTTCCATGTTCTTCACGCTGGTTGTCATTCCCGTGCTGTATGTGGCGATTCACAAGCGTGCCTCCGTTCCAGTGCCCGTCATGGCGGCCGCGTTGCTGGCCCTCGCATGCGGCTTTACGGCGAACGCTCAGCCCCGCACGCTCACGCTGGACGAGGCAGTTTCGCTCGCGGCGCAACACAACTCCGCGGTCAAGATTGCAGGCCAGAAGGTCAACGAAATGGACGCGCGTATCCGCCAGGCCCGGGCGAGTTACTTCCCGTCGCTAGTGAACGATTCGAGCGTCGCACATATCACCAATCAACAGCGTATAGAGATTCCGCAAGGAACTCTGGGCGTGTACCCGCAGATCGGTCCCCTGCCGGGCTCGACAGTGTCGCTTGCGCAGGGCGACGCCAACTTTCTTCTCAGCACAACGACGCTGTCTCAATCGATCACCCAGTACTTCAAAATTCGCGCGGGAGTGAATGTGGCTCGCGCCGGTGCCGCCGCTGCGCGCGCCGATGCGCGCCGCGCGGCGGACGAGATCGCATTCAAAATCAAAGATCTTTTTTATGCCATTCTCGCCACTGAGCGCCGCCGTGACGCGATTGATGCGCAGATCCGCGCCGCCGAGCTGCGGACCGTGGAAACCCGCAATGCCATTGACACGGGGGTGGCGCTGGAGGTGAAGGCGGCCGAGGTGACGGCGCAGATCGCCCAGGCGCAACATGCGCGGGGTCAGTTGCAGGACGCCGTAGCCGACATGAAACTGGAACTCGCGGAGATGGCCGGACTGCCACTCGATACGGAAGTGGAATTGGCCGCGCCTGCCGGTCCCGAGTCGGACCCCGCGCCCGAAGCCGCCTCCGCGGTGAAAGAGGCGCTCGCGCATAACGCGGAGATCGAGGCCGCTGCGCGTCAGTTGGACAAGGCCCGCGCCACGGTAAGCGCCGCCCGGGCCGAATACATTCCCGAACTCGGCGCGTTTGCGCAGTACATTCACGAGAATGGCGCGCCCTTCGTGTCCCCAAACAACGGGGCAGTCGGGCTACACCTCACGTGGACGGCATTTGAGTTCGGTAAGCGTCGTGGTCAGGTCTCGGAGCGTCTGGCGGAAGTCGCGCAGGCCGAAGAGAATCTGGCCCAGGTTCGGCGTCGCGTTCAAATCGATGTCGAAAAAGCGGTTCGGAAGCTGAATCGCGCCGAGACCGCTCTCGATTCGGCACGGCAGTTGCTGGCTTCGACCACTGAGGCGCGCCGCGTCACGTCGGATCGAGTTGAAGCGGGCACGGCAAATCGGTCGGCGCTCCTCGATGCGGAAGCGGCGATGTCGGGTGCGCAGGCCGATTTGCTACGCGCCCAATATGACCGCGGCGTCGCGGACGCGGATCTGGCCAGATTGGCGGGAACCCGCTAAGTGCGCGGTTGCTAAACAAGGTGATACACCCATGACCCTTCCTTCCCAATTAACGTATACCGGAGTTCTGCTTGCGGTTTTCGCAAACCAGCTCTGCCTTCCAGTTCCGGCGGTTGTTTTTCTGATGGCCGCCGGCGCTCTCTCGGCACGCGGAGACATGTCTACGAGCACAGTTGTCCTCCTGAGTGTTTTACCTTGCCTTGCCGCGGATGGGATCTGGTTCCTGCTTGGCCGCAAGTGGGGTTCACAAGCAGTGCGGATATTGTGCCGCCTTACACCCGACCCACGCACATGCTCCTCGAATGCACATCATAAGTTCGGTCGCTACGGTCTCCCGTTGCTATGTGTGTCCAAGTTCGTCCCTGGGCTGGATGGCCTCATGCCGCCCCTTGCGGGCGCCGAAGGAGTCTCGCTCACTGGCTTCTTTGCCCTGGATGCGGTCGGCAGCCTTCTCTGGTCTGGCTTCTATGTGGGGATTGGTTATCTCTTCTCGGAGCAACTGGAGATCGCGCTCGGCTGGGCGAAACACTGTGGAACTACCCTGGCCCTTGTGATCGGTGTTCCATTCTGTATTTACATCGGCTGGCGCGGACTGACTTTGCTACGAATGATTCACCGGCTGCGGGTGCGCCTCATCGGTGCCCCGATGCTGCATCGAAAGCTTAGATCCGGCAGCAAGGTCGCGTTGCTCGATCTCCTCGAATTTGAGGAAACGGCCGACG
>Ga0075021_10001719_pt1 | contig 11316 bp, 8 predicted proteins | sample ColStrG_CSR_2012_FD_72749 | JGI IMG/M metagenome (GOLD analysis project Ga0075021, IMG submission 72749) | Freshwater sediment microbial communities in response to fracking from Pennsylvania, USA - Cold Stream Run_MetaG_CSR_2012 | ecosystem: Environmental > Aquatic > Freshwater > Creek >... | reverse complement strand
GACGATTCAATTCGAGCAAAACATGCGGCATCGGAAAATAGCCGGCGTTTCCCTAACGGCTCCACTGGGAGCTAGCGAAGGATCATGTGGGCAAAATCGCTCAAGGGATAGAGAGTGCTGCACCGGGTTCCTTCACCAGAGTTGATTGCGGGTCTTTTGTGAGGATCGGCCGGAGTCTGAAGGGCATAATCTCGATTGAAGTATCGGGCGCAAACGAACGGCTGAGGTTCAAGGCGTGGCCATTTGCGGGATCGTCGATATTTGTCAGGGCAACCCAGTAGGACGTGTCAGCGAAACAGCGCTCACGGATTTCTCTTGGGTATGCCGTAAACATAGGGTTCCTATCTATCTCTATGTTTACACGGCTATATATCCTACTTGAAAAGTTATTGAAAATAAACTGGCGGAGAGAGTGGGATTCGAACCCACGTTAGAGTTTCCCCTAAACACGCTTTCCAAGCGTGCGCCTTCAACCACTCGGCCATCTCTCCCTGGGAACTTGGCAGCCGGTTCGGCGGCAAAACCGCCCTCAGTGTAACACCCGGCCCCGCGAGACTGTTACCCTAAATCGAACTTCTCGTGATGCAGCGTGGCGTCGCCTTTCACCAATACCGGGCGCGCTAGAATTTCTTCCAGCTCCTCCAAATATTGATTGTCCTTCGCCTTGAGAACCTTCGCCACCTCGGGATGCACGCGCAGCATGACGTCTTTGCCCTCAATGGCCTTGGAAATCTTTTGGGCCTCTACCAGGATCTCGCCGATGATCGTCTGCACGCTCTTCACATAGCCGGCGCCCTCGCAGTGCGGACAGGGCGCGCACAACGTCCGTTCCAGGCTCTGCTTCACGCGCTTGCGCGTAATGGCAACCAAGCCGAAATCGTTGAACTGCAGAATCTTGTACGGCGCTTTGTCCGCGGCCATCGCCTCTTCCAGAGCCTGCATGACGCGCTGGCGGTTTTTACGCTCATCCATGTCGATGAAATCCACCACAATGATGCCGCCCAAATCGCGCAGGCGAATCTGCCGCACGATTTCTTTCACCGCCTCGATGTTGGTCTTCACGATGGTGTCTTCCAGCCGGTTCGATTTGCCCACGAACTTGCCGGTGTTGATATCGATCGCCACCAGCGCTTCGGTTTGATTGATAACAATGTAGCCGCCCGACTTGAGCCACACCTTCGGACGGAGCGCCTTTTCCAATTCCTGCGTGATGTTGAACGTATCGAAGATCGGCGCATTGCGCGTATACATCTTGACGCGGTTCACCAGCGCCGGCTGGTGCCGCTGCATGAAGTTGACGACGCTTTCGAACAGATCTTCGTTGTCCACCCAAATCGCCTTGAACTCTTCCGTGACCTGATCGCGCAAAATGCGCTGCACGATATCGAGGTCGTAGTGCAGCAGCAGGGGCGCGGGCTTCTTCTCGGCCTTCTGGCGAATGTCGAGCCACAGGCTGTACAGGAAGTTCATGTCGGCGGCGATCTCGTCTTCTGGAACGCCTTCGCCGGCCGTGCGGACAATGAAACCGCCCGCTGTGCCGGCGCGGTGGGTTTGCAAAATGCGCTTGAGCCGCTGCCGCTCTTCCTCGCTGGCAACCTTGCGTGAAACACCCAAGTGAGCCACGCTGGGCATGAACACCACGTAGCGGCCGGGCAGCGCAATGTGCGATGTGATTCGGGCGCCCTTCTGCCCCAACGGTTCCTTGGCGATTTGAACGATTATTTCCTGACCGGCTTTCAAAAGCTCGGAGATGGAAGGCATAGCTCGATCGGGCCTTTCACTTGATCGTTCTTCCACGGCGGCGGGCGCTTCCCGCTGAAGATCGGGGCGCGTTTCGGCCTGCGGAGCCGTGGCTGCGGCGGCGTTGCCGCCGGGCCCGGCTTGACCTTGATTAAAGCGGCCGCTGCCGCCTCTGCGCCTTCGCATGCGGCGCGGCATGCGATGCATAGAGCGGCCGCCTTGCTCGCGCACTACCGCCGTTTGTGCGGCGGGCTGCTCCGTGCTCTCCTGATTCTCCGCGTTCGTGATGTCTGGCTCGTCAATTCCGTTTTCTAGCGCTTCCTCGATTTCGGGCGCCAAATCTTCCAGGCCCGGCAGCGACTTTTCCGCCGCCCACAACTCGCGTTCATCCGCCTCAGGCAGGCTGGCGAGCGAGGGATCACTCAGAAACTTTGCCGCCCGCGCATGCTCTTCATCGCGATCGTCTGCCGCCGGCGCGCGGTCCACACCTAAATACGACGCGGCCCGGCCGAGCGCCTGATCGTGACGGTCATCTTCATGATCTCCGCCCATCGCCGCCGCTTCGGTATGGTGCGTGAAGACTTGATCGCTTAACTTGATCTCTTCGGCCTCAACCCGCAGGTCCTGTTCGGCTTCTTCCGGCTCGTGAGATTCGCTGGCCGGTTCCGCAGCCGGAGTAAACTGCGTGGGCCTAGGCGTGCGCTCGGGAGCCGCCGGCCTAACGCGGTACTTGGCGAGCGATTCACCGGGCAGCATCATCACGTCGTCGGCTGCCGGTTCCGCGGCAACGGTCGCCATCTTGTGCTCGGCCGGTTCTTGCCGCGGCGCTTCGTGAGCCGGAGCCGGGCCGGTGCTGGGCTGTGCGTACTTATTTTCCGGAAAATCGCGCCCGCCCCGCCGGCGCCGGGAACGTCTGCCGCGCCTGTCGCTGCCGCGGTCACCTCTGTCACCGCGCTGGCCGCCGCGGGCATCCACCTGCCGATCATTGGCTGGTGCCTCGCGTCCGCCGGCCGAGGGCGCCGGCACGTCTGTCGCAGCTAGTGGCGCTTCTTCTTCACGTTTCTCTTGGGGGACTATCGAGGCGGTGGATTCATCCACAAGGCTGGCTTCACCAACCGCCGCGGGAATCTCCGCCGGTTGCCGGTCTTGGCCACCCCGTTCGCGGCGTTCTCCACGCCCTCCGCCGCGCTCGCTACGCAGCGGCTTGTCGTCCACCGTATCGATATCGTCGTTCTCTTCGAAAAAATCCGAAACGTAGAGGAACGTGTCCCGCTCAAGCCCTAGGTCCACAAACGCTGACTGCATGCCCGGCAGCACGCGCGTCACCCGGCCTTTGTGTATGCTTCCAGCCAGGGAATATTCGTTCGCCCGCTGAAAATAGACTTCCACAAGCTGATCCTCTTCAAGGATCGCCACTTTCGTCTCATGGCGATTGGAACCAATCACCAATTCCTTACTCATCTACTCACCGCCTTCCGAGGGCCGATGAAAGTACTCGAGAACTCCGGATATGGATGGTGCGTCTCATCTCTCGACGGGGACGATAAGAGCGAAAAACTCAGGCCGCTAACGCGAATGGAGGCTTGCTCATTAACATTCGCGTCATCTCACTTAGCAAATCTTGTTGTCCAATCCGAAAATCTTTTGTCTCCCGGTTCGAACCCTCTGTCGAACCGCTCCGTTCAAACGGAGCCGCTATCAATTGACAAACCTACGTAACCTGACGCCGTTCACCAAACCCAGCATCAAAAATATCGACCATGTGTTGGATCCGCCCGAACTCATCAGCGGCAGCGGAATCCCGGTGATGGGCATTTTCCCCACCACCATTCCCACGTTGACCAGCACGTGGAACAAAAGCAGCGCGGCCACGCCCATGCATACATACAAACCGGCTCTGTCGTTCGCCGTTTGAGCGTTTTGAACCACCTGCATGATCAGCAGAAAATACAAAACCAGCGCGATCACAATTCCTACAAAACCATGCTCTTCCGCGAAGGAAGAAAAGATGAAATCCGTATGCGGCACCGGCAGAAAGCCCAAATGGGTTTGCGAACTCTCCTTGGCGCCGCGGCCCCACATGCCGCCGTTGCCGACAGCGATGCGCGACTGGATCACCTGAAAACCCGTTCCTTTGGGATCGCGGTCGGGATATTTGAAACTCACCAACCGGTCCTTCTGATAGGGCTTAAGAAAATGATAGCCGATCGGCAAACTGACAACCAGCACTCCGCTGATAATCAGGATCTGTTTCCAGCGCAATCCGGCCATGAGCACGCCCGAAATCAGGATCGGAATATAGGTCAGTGAAGTGCCCAAATCGGGCTGTTTCATCACCATCGCCATCGGCAATCCCACCATGGCTCCGAGCTTTGCCAGGTCGGGCCAAGTCAGCGTGGTCGACGGCTTTACGAATTCAATCAGGTAACGCGCAATGGCCAGAATCAGCACGATTTTCACGAACTCGGAAGGCTGCAGCGTGAATCCGCCGAGCCTGATCCAGCGGGTTGAGCCGAAGACCCGGTTGCCGATCAGCGTCGTGGCGAGCAGCAGGCCGATCACACCGCCGTAAAGATAAAGGACTCGCCTCATCAATGCTTGATAGCCGATGACCGCGGTCACCCACATCATGACCAGACCGGTGAGCACCCAAATGATCTGTTTTTGCCAAGCGCCGTCCCATTTGGTTCCGTTGGTGGCGCTGTAGACCTGCAGAATTCCCAATCCGGAAAGGATGAGCGTGACAATGGTGAGCGGCCAATCCAGCTCTTTGAAGGCGCGGTAACCCATTACTGTGGTGTACCTTCCGCCACCGGTTCGGAACGGACCAAATGCGTGGCCAGCAGATTGAAAGCGCTGAGCCGCTGCCGCGTCTCGGTCAAAAGCTGTTGGCCTTTGGCCTTACGCTCTTTCTTGTCGAAATAAGCCTTTAGGACATCGCGTACAATCCAAGCGGCTCTGTCGCCGTGTTCGCCGTTTTCAAATAGCGCGACGGCCACGATCTCCGGCGCTTCCTCCGGTGCGTAGGCAATAAACCAGGCGTTGTCTTTCATCGACCGGCCCTGGCTGGTGCCCTTCAAAAACTTGTTTGAAGCCAATTGCGCGGTTCCCGTTTTGCCGCAGACCTTGATGCCGGGCAACGCGGCGTTGTGCCCGGTGCCGCCCGCTTCATTGACCACGGCGTACATGCCCGAAATGACCCTTTCCACGTTCTCGGGCTTGAAATGGCCTGTGCGCAACAGCACAGGCGCGGTATCCTTCACCAGGTGCGGTTGATACCATTTGCCGCGGTCCGCCAAACCGCCAAGAGCGGCAGCGAGTTCAAGCGGAGAAACGGTAATTGCGCCTTGACCGATTCCTACCGAAATCGTCTCGCCGGCGTACCACTTCTGGCGTGTCAACCGCAGCTTCCATTTGGTGGAAGGCATGGTGCTTTCGCGCTCATTAGGAAGATCAATGCCGGTTTTGTGTCCAAGCCCGGCGATATCGGCGTATTCGGCCAGCCGGTCGATGCCCAGGCGATTAGCCACGTTATAGAAAAAAACGTCGCAGCTTTCGCGAATCGCGCGATGCAGCGAGATGGCGCCGTGACCGTGGAATTGCGGAGGATGTCTCCAGCAAGCGTGGTAGCTGCCGTAAAATGACGCCCCCCCCGAGCAATGGAACTCGGTATCTTCGTCAATCACGCCGGTTTCGAGGCCAGCCAGAGCCGCTATCGGTTTGAACGTCGAACCAGGCGCAAATTCGGCTTGCGTCGCCCGATTGAGCAGCGGCTTATAAGGATCGGTCATGATCTCGTTCCAATCCTTGCGGCTGATCCTGCCCGTGAATTTATTCGGATCGAAACTCGGAGCGCTCATCATGGCCAGCACCTCGCCATTGCGCGGATCTAACGCCACTACTCCGCCGCGCTTGCCCTCCATAGCCAGTTCGGCGACCGTTTGCAAATCCAGATCCAGCGTCGTTCGCAGATCTTTGCCCGGAGCCGCATCTTGCGTGGTCTCCATCTGCCGTTCGTGGCCGAGATTGTCCACCCGCACGCGCTGTTGCCCATCCACGCCGCGCAGAGTCTTGTCATACTGCCGTTCGAGGCCGTCTTTGCCGATGACATCGCCCTGATGATAATCGGTGTATTGCGGCGAATCCAATTCCCCTTCGCTGATCTCGCCCACGTAGCCGGTGACGTGCGCCGCAAAGCCGCTCTGCGGGTATTGCCTGCGCCACGACTTGATAAGCTGCATTTCCGGATATGCGCTCTCGTCCTGATGCGATTCGATCCAGGCGATCTCATCGCGCGACAACTGGTCTTTAATGATGATTTGCGGACGCGTGTTCCGGCGGATAGCCGCCGTCAAATCGCTGTAGTCTAGTTGCAAGGCTGACGAAATCGCCGGCAAGTGCTCCCACTTCGTCTGTTCGCGATTGAGCAAGAGCGAATAGGAAGCGCGGTTGTCGACAATCACTCGCCCATCGCGATCCAGAATCTTCCCGCGCGGCGCCAACAGCGGCGTGCTCTTGATGCGATTTCTCTCGGCCGCCTCGCTGTAGCGCTCGGGATCTTGCACCTGCAATTGCCAGAAACCGGAAACGAGAAATACGAAAACCAGTACGGTGAAGTATTGAAAGATGGCAATCTTGCCGGCCGCGTCGCGCGGATCGTCGCGATAAACAGGCGGCGGCGCGGCTGTCTGCAATCGCCGATTGTCGCTATCACTCGTTGCCACGTCTAATTTCGCCTTAAGCTTCTTGGGATACTTTCATTCTATCGAGCACCAGGTACAGCGGCAGCGCTACTGCGATATTAAACAAGCCATGCAGCAGTGTTTCCCGCGGATCGAACGGCACCAATTGCTGCAGCAACGCGCGGCGCATCACCCAATAAAAAAACGCATGGAAAAAATAAAAGAAGAAACAGAGAATCAGCCGGATCAGCGAATTGTCCACATTGAAGCGCTGGCTCACCGATGCCGCGAAATAACCTACCAGAGTCTTGGTGATCCCATACATGCCAATCGGCAAGTTGGCCGGTGAAAGTGAGTCTTCGGCGATACCGACGAACGCGCCGAACAGCAACGCCGGCACCGGATCGGGCCGCATCAACCCGAAGTAAATCGTGAGCAACAGCGGTACTTCCAGCCACACCGCGCTTGGGATGAGCCGCGGCAGGTAGAACTTGCTGATGACCGCGATCAACGTCAACACCACCAGGCCAACGACCTGGAAGCGGCTGAAGAGGCTCTCGGAACTGCGCCGCGAGCGAAGAAGGTGATCGCTGCTCTCGTTCATTGCTGCGGGGAGGCGGACGGCGGAGTAGAAACGGGACCCTCCATGGGTCGCTTCGGGCGCGGCGACCCCAATGGAAGAACGGGTTTAGGGCTGGGTGGCCGAGGCTGCTTTACGGCCGGCGCTTTCGGCGTGTTGGGCGCGGCCTTATTCACGGGCGCGCCCAGAACCGGCGCTGGCTTGGCCGGCGGGTTCGGATTCGGCGTGGTCTTGGAAGGAGCGTCTGGGTCGGCCGCAACCAGCGGCTTGGGTGCGGGTTTGGCATTGAAATTGGGCAAGTTTGAATACAGCGCTCCGTAAACGTGCTCTTGCGCTTTGCCCAATTGCTGATATTTCTGCTTCAGTTTGTCAGCCTCTGTTTGGAAGGTTCCGGGCAATGCGCCGCCGTTCTCCTTGTCGCTGGGCGGCACCGGCAACGGCTTCGCTATTTTTTCCTCCGGAACGGCGTTGGTCGGTATGGTCTGATGCACGCCCTCTAAGACCACCAGCACTTCTTCCGTACCCCCGGGCGCGCCGCTGAGGTTGAGCCGTACATCCTTCATGCCGTTCCCCGGCTGAGCACTCACTACCGTTCCCACCGGAAAGCCTTTGGGAAAGATACGATCTTCGCCTGAGGTGAAGAACCACTCGCCGTTGGCGATATCCTCTTCATTCTGGATCTGCTCCACGACGCAATGGCCGAGACCGCAATTGAGGCTGCCATGCACATGCCCCTTCTGCGATTCCACGCCGACCTTGAACGTCGAGTCCGTGACCAACAGCACCTGCGACACCAGCGGATAAACCGCCGCCACCTTACCGACGATGCCATCCGGCGTGACAACCGCCATGCCTTTCTCAATGTTGCTGGTCGATCCGCGATCGATGAAAACAGCCTTCGCCGTCGAAACCGTGCTATCTCCGATGACGCGCGCCGCCACTGTCCGCGACGGCGATTTGGTTTGAAACATGGTCAGGGCGTGGGCGTGTTCCGCCGTCGTCAACTGGTTGCGGTAGAAGACATTCTCCAGACGCAACTGGTCGTTATCGCGCTTCAATTGGCGGTTCTGCTCGCGCACGTCGAGCAACAAAAAGTAGTCTTTCAGAAAACCGATGGTGTTGTGGCGCGTCGCCTCGACGATTCCCGCCATCGGTGTCACCGCGCTGACCGCCCATACGCGAATCAGCCGCTCGTCGCGCCCCGTCCGCACTTGGTAGGCCAAGTAAAGAACCTGCACTACAATAACGACAACCAGCACTATCAGACTTCGATAGCTTCGATAGCGGTTGAATATCGCGTCCATGGCTAGTCTAATCGAGGCGCACCGGCGGGCGTGCCTATTCGATAGCGATCCGGCGCAGAAGTTTGAAATCGGTCAGCATTTTGCCGGTGCCTAAAACCACCGAAGCCAACGGGTCTTCCGCAATCGAAACCGGCAGCCCGGTCTCTTCCCGGATACGCCGGTCTAAGTTCTTAATGAGAGCGCCGCCGCCTGTTAATACGATTCCCCTATCGCTGATATCCGCACTCAATTCCGGCGGGGTCCGTTCCAGCGCCACGCGAATCGCATTCAGAATCGTTGCGATGCATTCGGATAAGGCTTCACGGATCTCACTATCTTCAATTGTAACGGTTTTGGGCACGCCTTCAATCAAATTGCGCCCTTTGATTTCCATGGTCAGCGGGCGGTCGAGCGGATACGCCGAGCCAATCTGAATCTTGATTTGTTCCGCCGTGCGTTCGCCAATGAGCAGGTTGTACTTCCGCTTCAGGTAATTCATGATGGCGTCATCCATCTCGTTGCCCGCCACCCTCACCGAGCGCGAGTAAACGATCCCGGAGAGGGAAATCACCGCCACGTCGGTGGTTCCGCCGCCGATATCGACAACCATGTTGCCCGAAGGTTCGGTAATGGGCAGACCCGCGCCGATGGCCGCCACCATGGCCTGTTCCACCAGATGCACTTCGCTCGCTTTCGCCCGGTAGGCCGATTCGCTGACTGCGCGCTTTTCCACTTGCGTAATTTCGCTGGGCACGCCGATCACAATCCGCGGATGCACCAGCATTTTGCGCCCGTGCGCCTTCTGAATGAAGTAACCCAGCATGCGCTCGGTGACTTTAAAATCCGCGATGACGCCATCTTTCATGGGTCGGATGGCGACAATGTTGCCGGGTGTGCGCCCCACCATGTCTTTTGCTTCTTTGCCGACGGCCTCAATCTCTCCGTTATTCTTGTTTATCGCTACAATCGAAGGTTCATTGACAACAATACCTTTCCCTTTGGCAAAAACCAGGGTGTTGGCCGTTCCTAGATCGATCGCCAGATCGGACGAAATGAGGCTAAATAGAGACCTATAATTCATGTATGACCGGAGTGTGAATAAGGCGGATAAATTTCGAGCGTAACATAACGATTGACCCTTCGCCCCCTTCCACAAGAGTTTTATTTTCAAATGCTTGCGATTTTTTTTTCATGACAAGGCGAGACTGGCTTACGCTGAGTATGGCGCTCATTTCGAGTGCCTGCGCCCGCGCCAAGAGGACCGGATATGCCGGGTATGCTCTCATCGCCACCTCCGGCGAGAATTCGCTGGCCGTCGTTGACTTGACGAACTTCCGCCCACTTAAGAGTATCCCTCTTAGCGCCCCGCCCACGGCGGTCATACCGGCCGGCACGTCTGGCCGGAGCTACGTTTTGACCCCGTCTTCTGATAGTGTGCATGTGATCGATGGAAATCTTTCTCTTACTTCCTCCCATCGGCTGGGCGATGGGATAGTTGAGATCAGACTTTTCCCTGATGCCTCAGCCCTGGTGGCAATAGGGCGTGGCTCTCGCGAATTGATCCAGGCCGATCCCGTCTCGCTGCGCGTGACGCGCCGTTTCAAACTGGAGACCGAACCGCTTTCGCTCGACGTTTCCCAAGCGGGTCACGCCGCTATTTCCTATGGTTTGCACGGAATCGTCGAACTAATTCATTTGGCCAGCGGGACGCGCGCCCGTATTCCGGTCGGAGGCGTTGTCGGCGCGGTGCGCTTCCGCGGAGACGGTCAAGTGCTGCTGATCACTCGGCCCGATGAACGCTCCATCCTCGGAGTGGATGTTGCCACGCAGCAGGTTGTGGCGGAGCTGCCGCTGGCGATGCAACCCGACAACCTCTGCTTCAACGCCGACCAAGGCCAACTGTTTGTGTCCGGCCGAGGGATGGATGGCGTCGCCATCGTTTTCCCTTACAACACCATGGAAGTGGAGCAAACGGTTCTAGCCGGACGGAATCCGGGCATCATGGCGGCGTCAAGCGCGCCCGCCTACTTGTTCGTCGCCAGCGCCAACGGATCGAATGTCTGCATCTTGAATGTCGATACGCGCAAGCTCATCGGCGCGGTCGATGTCGGCGGCCAGCCGGAATTCATTGCCATCACGCCCGACAACCGCTTCGCGCTGGTGCTCAACAAGAATTCCGGGGACATGGCCGTGATTCACATTCCGGCCATTCGCACCAATCGCGCGAAGAACGGCGCTTCTCTGTTCACCTTGTTGGGGGTGGGCGCGAAGCCGGTGCATGCCGCCATCGTGCCGCGTTTGAGCTAGTGCTTGCCGAAAACTTGTTTCAGCAGCGGCGTGATTTGCGCGGCGGGGTTGGTTCTGATCTTCTTCTCTTCCTCGCCGAGGACCAAGAACAAACCGTCGAGGCTCTTGCCCACGACATAGCCGTTGATGTCGAACATCTCTTTCTTGGCGAACGGGATGGATTCGAATTTCTTGCTCAGCGCCTCATACTTCTGCACCACTCCCACTTGCCCCATGCTGGATTCCACCACCGGCTGAAAAGCATCGCGTAGCTTGCCCGATGTCTTGTCCCTGAAGTACGCGGTGGCGGCCGTGTCGCCGCCGGTGAGAATGCCCTTGGCGTCCTCAAACGACATGGCTGAAATGGCGTCGATAAAAATACCGCGGGCACCTGGCGCCGCCTTCTCGGCCGCCCGATTCATAGCCAGAACGAACGAGTCGATCTCCGGCCCTTTCCCTAACATGCGCATGCCTTTTTCAAGCGGACGAAGTTTCTCCGGCATCAGAATCTTGATCGCTTCGTTGGCAAAGTAGCCATCGGTGACGCCAACTTTGGCGACGGTGTTCTTGGTTCCGACTTGCAGAGCCTCCTTCAAGCCAGAAGCGATTTTCGGCGTGTCCGCGCCACTATGTTTGCCGAGGCCCTTGAGAACTTGATCGAGTTGGGCCGAAGCCAAGAGCGTGATAGCCAGCACAAGCATCAAATGCATGGCGTCACTATATAACAGTGGAATGCCCATCGTTC
>Ga0075021_10001718_pt1 | contig 11321 bp, 9 predicted proteins | sample ColStrG_CSR_2012_FD_72749 | JGI IMG/M metagenome (GOLD analysis project Ga0075021, IMG submission 72749) | Freshwater sediment microbial communities in response to fracking from Pennsylvania, USA - Cold Stream Run_MetaG_CSR_2012 | ecosystem: Environmental > Aquatic > Freshwater > Creek >... | reverse complement strand
CACCGCCTGCTGCAGCGAGACGATGGTGGACCGGGGTCGCAGAGCGGGAGAGTTGGCGACCCGCATGATCTCGCCGGCCAGCACGGGGTCGGACTGTATCAATTTCGCATATTGGGCCCCGTCGACCGAATCCTTGGACGCAAGGTCCGCAAGTTCCGCGCAGACACGGGGCATCGGCGCGATGCCCTGTGGAGATGCCAGGGCGGCATGCAGGTAGTCACGCGGGACGATGCCCGCGGAGGAAGAAGGTAAAGCTCGAGATTCACGCAGCACGTTTGGATTCCCCAAGAAGCAACAATTCTTCTCAGGGGAGATCGGCAGGATTTCCCCTGGCTTTAGGGGTATTTAAGTCAAATAAATGTGGCCTCGAGTGATTGCCGCAGATCGTCGATGAGATCATCGGCGTCTTCGAGCCCGATCGACAGGCGCACGGTGCCAGGACCGATATTGGACACCAGTCGCTGTTCGGCGGTCAGATCACGGCTGGCGAGCAGTCGCGGCGGCACGACCAGCGATTCGGTGGAACCGAGGCTTGCCGTGATCGAGAACAACTCTAGGCCTTCGGCAAACCGGCTTCCGTGATCCATGCCTCCATCCAGATCGATTGTCACGACGGCGCCAAAATCCTTCATTTGCCTGGCGGCCAGCGCGTGCTGCGGGTGGGAATCAAGGCCCGGGTAGAAAACGCGCCGGACGTTCGGGTGCCGCGACAGGTAGCGCGCCACTTTGCCGGCGCTGTCGCATTGCCGCTCATAGCGCAGAAAATATGTGCGCATACCCCGCTGAATCAAAAACGCGGCATGCGGATCGAGGGTCGGTCCAAGCGTCGTGATGTCGTGGCGGATCGACTTGATCAGCTTGCGGGAGCCCAGGATTGCGCCGCCCATCACATCGCCGTGCCCGCCCGCGAACTTCGTCAAACTGTGCAGATGAACGTCGATTCCGAATTCACCGTGGTTGTGAAATCCCGCAAACGTATTGTCCATCACGCTCAGGGCCGCATTCTTGCCGGCATGCGCGACGAGATGTTCGATATCGGCGATTTTGGTCACCGGATTCGTCGGGCTTTCAAACACGACGAGCCGGGTCGGCCGCGAAGACAGGACGCGCTCGATTCCATCCAAGTCCTCGATCGAAAGAAGCGTGTGGCTCACGCCGTACCGGCCGAGCAATTTTTGAATGATGTGCCGGGTCGGTCCATAGGACTCCACGAAAGCCAGAATGTGATCGCCGGACTTGCACAGCGCGATCAGGCAGGCCGCGAGCGCACCGCACCCCGAACCGGTCAGCAGGCAATCCTCCTGACCCTGCAGCTCGGCGAGCAGAAGTTCCAGCTGGCGCAGCGTGGGATTGGACGATCTCGAATAATAAAACCCGGCCCGGTCACCGCGAAACAAGGCCTCGGTCTGCTCCGTGTCATCGAAGGTGAACTTGACGGACTGGTAGATCGGTGCGATCAGCGCACGGTTGTCCGGCGGCAGGGTGACCGTCGGAGGGTGATTCACGCGGGTTGTCTTTTTCATAGGATCAGGACCGCAGCCGCTCGCGCTCAATTCTCGCGGAGCGCGCCATCCACCAGGCCACCGTGATCATGATGAGCGTGACGACCGTGATCGTCAGCGTCGCCAGCACATTGATCTCGGGGCTGACGCCCAATCGAACTTTTGAGAAAACGACCATGGGCAGCGTGCTGCTGCCGGGTCCGGAGGCGAAGCTCGATATGACCAGATCATCCCATGACATGGTGAACGCAAGCAGCCATCCGGACAAGATGGCCGGAAAAATGATCGGCAGCGTGATCACGAAAAAAACCTTGAACGGATGCGCGCCCAGATCCATGGCCGCCTCTTCCAGCGACATATCGAAAGTCGAAAGGCGCGATTGAATCACGACGGTGACGAAAGCCATCGAAAACGTGATGTGCGCGATGGTGATGGTGGTCAGGCCGCGTCCGACCGGCCAGCCGATGAGTTGCTGCATCGCCACGAAGGTCATCAGCAAGGACAAACCGGTGATGACCTCCGGCATGACCAGCGGCGCCGTCGTCATCGCATTGAGCGCGACGCGCCCTCGAAACTTGCCGAATCGCGACAGCGAGAATCCTGCCAACGTGCCCAGTATCGACGCGCCCGTCGCGTTGATCACGGCCACTTTCAAGGATATCAGTGCCGCATCGAGGATCTCATCGTTGCCCAGCAGGGAGTAGTACCACTTGAGCGTGGGTGAATTGGCCGAATCCCAGACGGTCACGAGCCTCGAGGCGTTGAAGGAAAAGACGACCATCGACAGGATCGGAAGGTACAAGAACGCAAATCCAAATCCCAGGCAGCAAAGAATGAACAACGATCGGCGTTCGTTCATCGCCGGTCACCCGCCGATTCGCGCGCCTGTACGCTTTGGTACCACATCATGAACGGCACGAGCACGATCAGCAGCAGGATCGCCACGGCGCTGGCGACCGGCCACGCGCGGTTGGAGAAAAACTCATCCCAAAGGATCCGTCCGATCATCAGCGCGTTCGGGCCGCCGAGGAGCGCCGGAATGACGAACTCGCCGACGGCGGGGATGAACACCAGCATCGACCCGGCGAGAATTCCGTTTCGCGACAGCGGCAATGTGACTTTGTAGAACGCCTGCCAGGGTTTGCAGCCGAGGTCCTGGGCCGCTTCCAGCAGCTGCCAGTCCATCTTCTCGAGATTGGAATACAGCGGCAGGATCATGAATGGCAGATAGGAATAGACGATGCCGATGTACATCGCGAACTGCGTGTACAACATCGGCAGCGGCTCATGGATCAGACCCATCCACTGCAAAAAGTTGTTTATGACGCCGTTGGCCTTCAGCAAGCCGATCCATGCGTAAACGCGCAGCAGAAGCGACGTCCAGAACGGCAGCACGACCAGCAGGAGCAGGAGGTTGCGGGTTGCAGGCTTGGACCGGGCGATGCCGTAGGCCATCGGATATCCGATCAGCAGACACAGAACCGTCGAGATGAACGCGACCTTGATCGAATTGATGAATGCGTTGAGATACAGATGGTCCGTGAACAAGAACACATAGTTGTTGAAATTGACCTTGATCGCGATCAGGTTGTGTCCGGCCCACTCGATCAGCGGCTTGTAAGGCGGGATCGCGAGATCAATGTCCGAAAAGGAGATCTTCAGAACGATGATGAACGGAACCGCAAAGAACATGATCAGCCAGATGAAGGGCACCGCGGCGACGATGCCGCGCCCGGTAAGCCCCAATCGCTTGAGCAGGCTGCGCTTGTACATGATCCTAGCGGGTCACGACGACCGGGCTCGAGGAATCCCAGCTCAGGTAGACCTGCTGGTCCCAGGTGATCGACTCGGCATGCCGGGACGTGTTCGGTCTCGTGACACGGACGATTTTCCCCGTCGGCAGCTTCACCAGGAAGATCGACAAATCTCCCAGATACGCGATGTCCTGGACCGAACCTTGAACGACGTTGTCGTTCCCTTCGGGACAGGCCGTCGTCATGAAGATCTTTTCGGGTCTTATCGCGGCCCAGACGACCGCTTCGGGCGGCGCGCTGATGCCGTGATTGACGAATACGGTTCCGCCGAGTTCATCGGACTGGATTCGAACGTAGTTCGGCTCATCCTCAATGAGCTTGCCTTCGAACATGTTCACCGACCCGATGAAGTCGGCGACGAATTTCGTGCTGGGGAATTCATAGATTTCCGACGGTGTTCCGGATTGAACGATTTCACCGTGGTTCATGACTCCGATCCGGCTCGCCAGCGTCATCGCCTCCTCCTGGTCATGCGTGACGACGACGAAGGTGACGCCAAGCTTGTCCTGCAGGCTGATGAGTTCGAATTGCGTATGTTCACGCAGCTTCTTGTCCAACGCACCCAGCGGCTCATCCAATAGCAGCAGTTTCGGACGCTTCACGAGCGAACGCGCCAGCGCCACGCGCTGCCGCTGCCCGCCGGAGAGCTGATGCGGTTTGCGCTTCGCGAACCCGCTCATCTTCACCAGCTCCAGCATGGTCGCGACGCGTTCCTTGATCTCCGCTTTCGGCACCCGGTCCTGCTTCAATCCGAAGGCGACGTTCTGCTCGACGTTCATATGCGGGAAGATCGCGTACGACTGAAACATCATGTTGACCGGCCTTTCGTACGGCGGCACGCCGGTCATATCCTCGCCGTCGATCAGTATCCGTCCGGAGGTCGGCGTTTCGAATCCGCCCAGCATGCGCAGCAGCGTCGTCTTGCCGCAGCCGGACGCGCCCAGCAGGCAAAATATCTCCCCCTTGTAGATCTTCAGGCTGACATCGTCGACGGCGGTAAAGTCGCCGAACTTCTTGGTCACTCTCTCAATCTGAACATAGGGCTTAGCGTTCGGATCTTTCCAGGGCGCCGGTTTCGCCGGCGCCGTGCCAGGTATGTTCATTTCTTATCGTCTCTTACTGGCCGGTCTTGAATTTTTGCCAGACGCGCGTGATCGCGCGCGTCTGATCGATGGAGTCCGCCAATTGCACCGACAAACGTTTGCGCTGGTCCGGAGGCGGATAGATGCCGGGATCGTTCTTGACCGAGTCATCCACCAGCGGCAACGAGGCCGCGTTGGCGTTGGCGTAGCGCTTGAAATTTGATACGGCGGCCATGACCTCAGGTCTCATCATATGGTTCATGAAAGCGTAGCCGCTGTCGGGATCCGGCGCATCCGCCGGCATCGCCAGCATATCGAACCACAAAATCGTGCCCTCCTTTGGGACAATGTATTTGATCGTGATGCCTTTGTTTGCATCATTGGCCCGGTCGCGCGCCTGCATGATGTCGCCGTTGTAGCCGACCGACAGACAAAGATCGCCGTTCGCAAGCGCCTCGATGTATTCCGAGGAATGAATGTTGCGGATGTAGGGCCGGATCTTCGTCAGAACGGCCTCCGCCTGAACCAGGTCATCCGCCTTCTGGGAATTCGGATCCTTGCCCAGATAGTTGTAAACCGCGCGCAGCATCTCAGCCGGTGAATCCAGGACGCTGATGCCGCATTTGGAGAGCTTCGAGGCGACGGCCGGATCGAAGATGAGCTTCCAGCTGTCCAAAGGCACGTCGGGCAGCACGGCCTTGACCATTTTTTCATTGTAGCCGATGCCGTTCGTGCCCCAGAGATAAATGATGCCGTGGGCATTATCGGGGTCATGCAAAGCAACCCGGGACATCAGCTCCGGATCCATGTTCTTCAAATTCGGAAGTTTGGACTTGTCGAGTTTTTGATAAACGCCGGCTTTGATTTGGCGCTCGAAATACGAGGCAGTCGGAATCACGATGTCGAAGCCGCTGCTGCCGGCCAGCAACTTTGTTTCCAGCGTTTCGTTCGTGTCGTAATAGGCCACGTGAACTTTGATGCCGGTGGCCTTCTCGAACTGCGCCAGCGTATCCGCGGCGAGGTAATCGGACCAGATGTATAGGTTCAAGACCTGTCCGGTCATCGGCACGGCGTTCGGATCGGCCTTGACCGCCGTATCCTTGTGCCGGCCGCAGGCGCTCAAGGCAAGCAAGGAAACCACGACAAGACAAGCCGCCCGGACCAATATCCGCAAGATTTCGACCCCTTATGCTCTTGATGCCGTGCGGTTAGTTATAGCGCAGCCGCCGCACAATGTCTCACACGTTCAGCAGCAGGTACTCGCGCTCCCAGGAGCTGATGACTTGCGCAAAAGTCTCGTACTCGGCTTCCTTGACCGCCGTATAGGCAAGGATGAAACGGTCGCCGAACAGGTCGACGAGCTGCTTCGACTCGCGCAACAGCCGCAAGGCTTCCGCCAGCGTCCGCGGCAACGCAATTGCCAATTCGTAAGCACTGCCGCTGATCGGTTCGGACGGCTTCAAGCTTTCGATCATTCCCAGATAGCCGCAAGCAAGCGAGGCCGCAAACGCGAGATACGGATTTGCATCCGCCCCGCCGACGCGGTTTTCGACGCGGCGCGCTTCAGGCCCCGACATCGGCACGCGCAATCCCGCCGTGCGGTTGTCATAGCCCCACTGCACGTTGATCGGCGCCGCCGAATAACGGCTGATCCGTCGGTAGCTGTTCACATTGGGCGCGAACAATGACATTGCCGCGGGCAGATACTTCTGCAAACCGGCAATATGGGAGAAAAACAGATTCGATGGCGAACCGTCGGCATTGCTGAAGATGTTCTTTTTCGTCTTCGCATCGACGATGCTTTGGTGCAGATGCATTGCGCTGCCGGGTTCCTTCGCCATCGGCTTCGCCATGAACGTCGCGTACATCTTGTGCCGCAACGCGGCCTCTCTGGCGGTGCGCTTGAACAAGAATGCCTGGTCCGCGAGGCTCAGGGCATTGCCGTGCAACAAATTGATCTCCATCTGCGCCGCGCCCGCCTCATGAATCAGCGTGTCGATCTCGATGTCCTGCGCTTCGCAAAAGGAATACACGTCATCGAACAACGGATCGAATTCATTGACGGCGGCGATGCTGTACGCCTGCCGTCCGGTCTCCGGCCTGCCGGAGCGGCCCACGGGCGGCTTCAACGGGTAGTCCGAATCGATGTTCGGTTCCACCAGAAAGAATTCCAGCTCCGGCGCAATCACCGGCTCCCAACCGTGCGCTTCATACAAGTCGAGAACGCGGCGCAGCACATAGCGGGGCGACATCGTCACCGGCCGGCCGTCGCCGTAAAAGCAATCGTGGATGACCTGGGCGGTCGGCTCGGCGGCCCATGGAACGACCCGGACCGTCGCAGGGTCGGCTTTTAACACGATGTCGATGTCGGAAGGATTCATTGCGCTCTGGTCATCGGGATAATCGCCGGTGACGGTCTGCAGGAATATCGCCTCCGGCAGGCGCATGCCTTCCTCTTCGGCGAATTTCTCCGCGGGCATCAACTTGCCGCGCGGCACTCCCGCCATATCCGGAATGATGGCCTCGACTTCAGAGATGCCGTGTTCTTTTAGGAATTGTTGGATCGTGCTCGCCATACATCACCTTTTCATCCCCGCGTATTTCCAGCTGGCTTCGCCAAACGCCGCGAACAACGCGCAGGAAAACTGATTCTTTGCAAACTGCCACTCGGGGTGCCATTGCACGCCGACCGCGAAGTTGGCCGCCGCAATGGCGCGAAACGCCTCGACGACCCCGTCAGGAGCGCGCGCCTCGACGGCGAGTCCCTTGCCCAGCGTCTGAACGCCTTGCCAATGCAATGAATTCACTTCCAGCCGGTCGCGCCCCGCGATTTTTTGCAACAGCCCTCCGGGCTCCAGCAGAACTTCATGAGCTGGGCCGTATTGCCTTTCGAGAGGTTGAGTTTCATCGTCACGATGGTCGAAGTGCCCCGGCACTTCGTGGATACGCTGCCACAGCGTGCCACCGTAAGAGACATTCATTTCCTGAAATCCGCGGCAAATCGCCAGCAGCGGAATGCCGGCGGCGACGGCCCTGGGAATCAGCGGAAGCGTCGTAGCGTCGCGAGCTGGATCATGCAGTGTTCCCGGCGCACTCGCCGGTCCTCCGTAGTGCTGTGGTTCAACATTCGACGCGCTGCCAGGCAGCATGAAACCATCACAGGAGGCCAGCAGCGCGGCGAGGTCCTCCTCGCTCCCGGTGGAGGGAATGAGGACCGGAACCGCGTTCGCGCCCTGCGCGACGGCTTCGATGTACTTCTCGCCGACGATATGGAAATGGTGCTTTCCAACAAGGCGGCGATCAGCCGGTATTCCTATGAGAGGCTTGCGAGACATGTTGAGTATTTTAAACGCCCGATCACCTGATCGGACCGATTGAACGCGACCATTACACCACAGCCCGCCCCTGGCGTCGCGTCAGCTCGCACATATTTGGCTAAGATTCAGGCATTTCCGAGACTTACGCACGTTTGCTGCGTCGCAATAGATGCTCGGATCAGGGTTGCCGTCACCCAGGCCCACAGGCGGCAGTGCGAGTCAATAGATACTAAATCTTAAACACCGGGGTGCGAGCATCGTCTCAAGTCTACCCACGGCGGATGACATAACATCGGTGAATCTTCGGGTTACGCTCGAAATCGAAGGGGATCGTCGCCGCGCCGATGTCCTCGATCTGAAAGTCCGGCGACAGATCGGGATCCAGCTTGAAGCGCGTGTAATTGGTCGAAAAGATCAGCCTGCCGGGAGGCCGCAGCAGCTGCATCGTGCGCCGGATCATGCCGGCATGATCGCGCTGCACGTCCAACACGCCTTCCATCCGCTTTGAGTTCGAAAACGTCGGCGGATCGAGAAAAATCAGATCGTAGGCCGGGCCATCGGCCGCCCGTTCCTCCAGCCACTGCAGACAGTCCGCAGCGTGAAGCTCGTGCTTGTTGCGATCGAACCCGTTGACCTCGAGATTGTCCCTCGCCCATTGCAGGTAGGTATTCGACAGATCGACGCTGACGCTGTGGCGCGCGCCGCCGGCCGCGGCATAAACGGTTGCGCTGGCCGTATAACAAAACAAATTCAGGAAATCCGCCCCGCTGGCCATGTCGCGGATCCGGCCCCGGGTTATGCGGTGGTCCAGGAACAACCCGGTGTCGAGGTAGTCGTTGAAATTGACCCAGAATTTCAAACCGCCTTCGCGGACCAGAAAGCGCCGCCCGCTGGCGTCTTCCGGCTGGTATTGTGCGCTGCCCTTTTGCAGGCGCCGCACGCGCGTATGGATCTGGCTCAACGGCACGCTGAACACATCCGGCAGAACCGACAGCACTTCGCGCCGCCGATCACGAGCCTTGTTCTGATCGACGGTCTTGGGCGGATCGTATTCCTGTACGTAGATATGCTTGGGATCGCGCCCGTAGGAGTCGATCGCAAATGCATACTCCGGCATGTCCGCGTCATAGACGCGATAAGCCTCAACGTCGTTTTTCAGCGCCCATGCCTGCACGCGCTGCAAATTCTTCTTCAACCGATTCGCAAACATCTGCGCACCGGGACGTTGGATCCGGTCGGCGAGCACGGTCTCGGCCGATCTTACCGGCGCTTCGGCGGTGAGATCGAAGCGCAGCAGCCGGCATTCGATGGCACCGTTCATGAAGCGGTGCGTGCGCTTGGCGTACATGCCCAGATGGCGGGCGAGCGGCGGGTTGCCGGTGAGAATCGCCGCCTGCCAGCCGATGAAATTCTCGCGCATCAGGCGGCCGAGCGCCGCATAAACGCCGGGCAAAACCGCATCGTCCCCGATGCGCTCGCCGTACGGGGGATTGGCGACGAGGAGGCCCGGAGCGGTGCCCGCGATCTGGATGGAATTCATAATGTCGCGCTTCTCGACATGGATCCAATCGGCCACGCCCGCGCTCGCGGCATTCGCCAGCGACATCCGCACCGAGTCGGCATCCGCATCAAGACCGGTGATGCAGCGCCGGACTTCGCGCGCCGCGCGCCGGGTCCGCGCCTCCTCGCGCAGCCGCTCCCACAGCTGCGCGTCAAATCCGCGCCAGCCGGTGAAGCCGAAGTATTCGCGTTCCAAACCGGGCGCCGCGTCCGCGGCAATCAAAGCCGCCTCCGTCAGGAACGTCCCCGACCCGCACATCGGATCGACCAGCGATCCGCCGCTTTCGGCAATGCCGGGCCAACCGGCGCGCAGCAGGATCGCGGCCGCCACGTTTTCCTTCAGCGGTGTACGCCCCCCCTCGGTGCGATAGCCGCGGCGGTGCAGGCTCTCCCCCGAAAAATCGATCGAGATCAGCGCGTGCGAGCCTTCGACGTGCAAATGCAGTTGAACATCCGGCCGCTCGGGCCGCACGTCGGGCCGCGCGCCGGTGCTGTCGCGCAGCGCATCGCACACGGCGTCCTTCAGCAGTTGTGCGCCGTAGACCGTGTGCTTGATCGCCTCGTTGGCTCCGGTGCAATCGCAGGCAAGCGTCGCCTGCGGCGAAAAATGTTCACGCCAGTCGATGCGCTTCGCACCCTCGTATATCGCCTGTGAGGTGCCTGCATCCACGGATCCCAGCGACAACAGCACACGCGTGGCCGTGCGCGACCAAAGACAGGCGCGATAACCGGCTTCGAGCGGCGCCTGGAAACGCACATCCGTGGAGCGCTCCTTGATGTGCGTCGCACCGAAGACAGCCAGTTCCTCGGCTAAAACCGAGACGGCGCCGATGGGAGCGGTTGCAACCCAAAAACGCGAGTCTTGAATCAACCGCGGCCGTCGAGCGACAGGAGCGGGTAATACAACTCCGGTCGACGGTCTCTGAACACGCCCCAGGCATGACGATAGCGCCGCACTTCCCCCAGATCGAATCGGGCGGTGAGTACGGATTCGCGGTTTCGGTCGGCCTCGACAACTTTCTCGCCGGTCGGACCCGCGATGAATGAAGAGCCGTAGAAGTTCATCGTGTAATTCGCTCCGCTCTCCGCGCCGATCCGGTTGGATGCCACCAGCGGCATGACGTTGGCGGCCGCATGTCCTTGCATCGTCCGCTGCCAGTGACCGCTCGAATCGATCGAGGAGTCCTGAGGCTCGGAACCGATGGCGGTCGGGTACATCAGAATTTCCGCGCCCATCAAAGCCATGGCGCGCGCGGCTTCCGGAAACCATTGATCCCAGCAAATCCCAACGCCGACCTTGGCATAGGCGGTGTCGAAGACCTTGAAACCGGTGTCGCCGGGGGAGAAATAGAACTTCTCGTGATAGCCGGGGCTCTCCGGTATGTGAGATTTGCGGTAGCTGCCGAGCACCGTGCCATCCGCATCCACCATCACGACCGTGTTGTAGTAGACGTTGTTGGCCCGCTCGAACACGCTGATCGGCAACACCACTGCTAATTCGCGCGCGACGCCCCTGAAATGCTCCACGGCCGGATGCCCTTCAAGGGGCCGCGCGAGTTCGAAATGCTTGAGCTGGTGATCCTGGCAAAAGTACGGCGTCTCGAACAACTCCTGCAGCAGCACTATCTGAGCGCCGCGCGAGGCCGCCTCGCGGATCAACTTCTCGCCCCTCGCGACATTGGCGTCGCGGTCCCAACTGCAAGCCATCTGAGTGGCGGCCACGGTTACTGTGCTCATGAACGCCAATGCTACGCTATTTGTTCAAAATTTCGGCGGTGAACTCGCGCTCACGATCTCGCATTCTTCGCGCGAGATGTTGCGAAACCGGTGCGGCAGGGAACTCGTGAAATAGTACGCATCTCCCGGGACGAGCGTGCGCGTTTCACCGCCGACGGTCAGCTCGATCCGGCCGCGCACGACGACGCCGCCCTCCTCGCCCGCATGCGTCATCATCTCGCTGCCGGTATCCGCATTTGGAACGTATCGCTCATGCAGGATCGACATGCTGCGCTTGGGCAAGCGGCTTCCCACCAAGCGCAGTTCGAT
>Ga0075021_10001716_pt1 | contig 11331 bp, 6 predicted proteins | sample ColStrG_CSR_2012_FD_72749 | JGI IMG/M metagenome (GOLD analysis project Ga0075021, IMG submission 72749) | Freshwater sediment microbial communities in response to fracking from Pennsylvania, USA - Cold Stream Run_MetaG_CSR_2012 | ecosystem: Environmental > Aquatic > Freshwater > Creek >... | reverse complement strand
GCTCGTGGCTCATGTTGGCTAGGAACTGGCTTTTAGCACTGTTGGCGGATTCCGCTGTCTCCATCAACGTCTGCAGTTCGTGTTGACGTTCGGCCAGTTCGGCATTCGCGCGGGTGAGTTCGACGCGGGCCGAATCGAGGCTCCCCGCCATTTCATTAAATGTGAACGCCAAATCGCCCAGTTCGTCGCTTGGAAGAGCGGGGATGCGGTATTCCAGATTGCCTGCACCCACTGCATCGGCGCCGGCCTTCAGAGCTACCAGTCCGCGCGTGAAGTGGCGCGATACCACCAGCGCCAGAATTCCGGCGATGAGACCGGAGATGCCGAATATCAATACCGTGATGCGGTCGGTAACGAGCGCCACTTCGTAGAACTGCGCGCTGGCGGTCTCGACCCGGTCCTTTTCGTCCTGCTGCAACTGGGGCAGCAACTCCTGTATCACTTGTTGGCTTAGAGGCTCGGCACGGACGGCGACTTCGGTAATGGCGCGCGACTGATTGCGTCCAAAGTTTTGATAGAAAATCCGCCAGGAGGCGCTCAATTTCACGAACGAGTTCCTGAATGCTTCCATCTTGGTCTTGCCACGGGAATCGGACAGCGAGATCATGCGCTGGATCTGGCCGTCGAGAGAGTCGAGGCGGCTATCGAAATGTGCGATCTCTTCCGCCGAAACGCCGCTGGTTCCGGCATCCGCCGTAATCTGGCTGAGCAGGGTAACCTGCTTTTGATCGTCGTTGAGTTCCTGATGAATGGAGCTGATCAGAAGCTGCCGGGAGATGGCCCGGCGCAACTCCTCAAAGCTCGCGCTGCGCTTCCAGTCGCCCCAGAAATAGATTGCAAGATTACCCCCGAGCAAAAGCAGGATGGCGAAATAGGAGGCCGTGAGTCGTCGCCGGATGGTCATCAGAAAGTAAACGACACCTGAGTCCGCAGGCCGTTTATGGCTGGAAGATCGCGTTGGTTGAGCCGGAAATACTCCAGTTTGTAAGCCGCAAATTCGCTGAAATCATAGCGAATCCCGGCAATGGGTCCGTGGCGCAGGCCAACGTCGGCGAAAAAAGGCGCGTCGCGGGGCACGTTTATGTACTCATAGCGCAGGTACGGCCGGACTTTGCCGAAAGGTTTGGAGATCTGGGAATAATAGGCCGGAATTGTGAAATCTCGATGCGTTGAATCCACAGTGTGCCGCAAAACGACCACTTCGTTCAGAAACTCGAACCGGGAGCCCTCATAGATCGCGTGTGCGGAAAAAATGTTCTGCACGATATTGAGCCCGCTGTCGGGATAGAGACGGTCATGATAGATCGACACGCCGGCCTCGAAGCCCGGCATCGCCTTGGGACGCGACAACACCCCGAAGTTCACCGATTTGCCGTTATTTTCATCCTGTTTGTTCTGTACGGTTACCAATAGAGGAGATCGAGAGGTGCGGCCGTTGCCGATTTCAGCGATATAGTGCAGGCCGAACGCACCCGAGGGAATACGCCCGGTGGCTGATAATCCGACGTTGTGAATCGGCAGAATGCCGCCGCCGTCTTCGAACTCAAAAAGCAGCGGGCGGCCCGTGGTGGTTTGCATCCATGCGGAATGATGAAAAGCAGTGCTGTAGTAGCCGATTCCGGTGTGATAGCGGCCCACGCTCAAATTGAAATAGTCGTTGGGAGTATAACGGAACAACAGACGCTCCAAATCCACTCCCACGGCATTGGTGCCGTCGGCCTCAATCACCACTTCCCCGAGCACGCTGAATTGATCGGAGAGGCGGCTGGTGATGAAAAGGGTAAATTGACCGAACGAAAAAGTGCTCGGCTGATCGTGGTCGCTGACACGGTAATCGATATCGGAAAAGCCACGAAACTGCATGTTCGGGATGCCGGCATCGTGCGCGGCATCGGTCGAGGGTTCATGCATTGCCCCACCTGCTCCAGGTGAGGAAACATCGGGTGCCGCAGCCACTGTGGCTTTGGGTTCGACGGCGGGAGTGTCCGGCGCGCCTCGCAACCGTTTGACTTCGGCTTCCAGGTCTTTCACCCGGTCGAGGAGTTGCTCGATCAACTGGTGATCGTCCGCCGCTCCCGCCGGTGGCTGGGCCGAAACGATCGGAACAAACCCAAACATCAGTATGAGTAATATCCGCAGCACGTTAGCCGGATCTTTCATTTGAGCGCGTATCCTTTCTCGCCCGGTAGTTTGCCGTCGATTTTGAGCACCTTTAGTCCCTTGGGAACTTGGGTGGCATCGATGAAGGCGATCGAGCCCGGAATAGACAAAACGAGATCGGTTGCCATCTCGTTCGAATACACGATCTTCGGTCCACTCGAAGACTCGGCGCGAAATACCTTGGAAATCCAGTACTGCCGGAACTGTCCTTCGGTCATGCGGTAAACGATCTTCAGAATCACGTCGCGCTCGCGCGTTTGGGGGGCGCGTACCAGCAGAGTCACGCGTAGTTTTCCGTTCCATGATTGCCGTTCGCCGAGCAGCAGATCGCGAACTTCCCCCAGACTCAGATCGTCAGCCGGGGTATCGGGACGCACTACCAGGGCGATGTCGCCGCTCACCGCGAAGGGCGAGGCAGGTTGTTGCCACAGCCAGGCTGCTACTACAACCAACACCGCATTTAAAACCAGCCGGATAAATCTATGGGTTGACACCGTGCATCCTTTATCGGACACATTCCCGTGCTTTGTGAGTGCTTCTATGTAGGCCGTAGCTGGCGGAGGACTATAGAAATTGCGAATTTCATTCTCCTGGTGCAACTGTCGAAATGAAATCGGGGGATCAACCGTTCGATGTCACATCAGATCTTGGTAGTGGATGACGAGCCGGATATGGAATCGCTGGTCCGGCAGAAACTTCGCCAGCAAATCCGTGACAAGGAATTCGAGTTCTTCTTCAGCCGTAACGGCGAAGAAGCCCTCGAAACCTTGGGCGGAGAGCCGGGAATCGACTTGGTGCTGACCGATATCAATATGCCGGTGATGGACGGATTGACGCTCCTGGGGCGGCTGAACGAGTCGGCCAAGAACGTGAAGACGGTGATCGTTTCGGCCTATGGCGACATGGCCAACATTAGGACCGCGATGAACCGCGGGGCCATTGACTTCTTGATCAAACCTATCGACTTCACGGATTTCGAGGTCACTATTCGAAAGGGGCTTGCGCATATCGCACGCGGCAAGAAGGCGATGCAGGCGCAAGACGATTTGATCGCGCTGCAGCAGGAACTCACCGTCGCGGCCCGCATCCAACAGTGGGTTCTGCCGAGAGTCTTTCCCCCTTTTCCCGACCGTCACGATTTTGAGCTCCACGCGGCGATGGCAGCAGCCAAGGGCGTTAGCGGCGATGTGTTCGACTTCTTCTTACTGGACGACACCCACCTCGGTTTCATGATCGGAGACGTCAATGGAACCGGCGTGGCCGCTGCCCTCTTTGCGGCCGTCACCAGGACCCTGCTGCGCGCAACGGCGCTACGAGGTATGGCTCCGGGCGAGTGCCTCCGGCACGTGCATGCGGTGCTCGAGGGCCAGCAGGACGCCTCCATGTCTTTAACCTTGTTCTACGGGGTTCTCGATACGGCCACCGGGCAGGTCGAATTCTCAAACGACGGTCACGCAGCTCCCTATTTCTATTCGAAAACAGGCGGCGCGAGACCCCTCGAAGACGGCGCCACGCCGGCGGCAAAATATCAGACTGGGACCGTGACCCTGCAGCCGGGCGACGGGCTGTTGCTCTTCACCGACGGAGTAACCGAAGCGCCGAATCAGTTGGGAGAGTGGTTTGGCAAAGCGGGCTTGCAGGCGCACGTGAATCGGCACGCCGCCGGGGCGCCGGAGCAGATGGTGCTCGACTTGTTCACGGCTCTACGGTATTTCTCCCTCGGAACTGCCCAGGCCGACGATATCACGGTAATGGCATTGCGCTACCAAGGTTGAGGAGAATCCGCGATGTCAAGAGTTCTGCTGGTGGAAGATAACGAGATGAATCGCGATATGCTCTCGCGCCGTCTGGTCCGCCGCGGATTTGAAGTATCAGTGGCGGTAGATGGACAAGAGGGTGTCGAAACCGCCCGGCGTGAGATTCCCGACCTGATTCTGATGGACATGAGCCTGCCGGTATTGGACGGCTGGGGGGCGACCCGAATTCTGAAAGCGGAGCAACGGACGCAAGCGATTCCCGTGATCGCACTCACCGCGCACGCAATGGCGGGGGATCGTGCGCTGGCTCTCGAATGCGGCTGCGACGATTACGATACCAAGCCCATCGAAATGCCACGACTGCTGGAGAAGATGGACCGTCTCCTGGCGGCCAAATTCAGGTCATGACGGCGCCGGTCACAGTAATGAAGTCCCCGCCCGCGGAACCAATCATGACGACGCCCCTTCGGGGCGACACGCTGACGCATCTGCGGCACGAACTGCGAACGCCCTTCAATCATCTGCTGGGATACACGGCCATCCTGCTCGAAGACGCCGAGTCGGGCGGCTTCAGCGCCGTGACGCCGGTTCTCGCGGGCATTCAGGCCGGGGGGCGAGCTCTGCTCGATCGTATCCAAAGCGCGCTGGCAGACCCGGGCGGCGGGGTGAGCTTCGAACAGGTGGTTGCTCTCGAGTCCCTGGTTCGGCCGCAAGCTGAACTACTTTTGGATGCGGCCCGGAAACTCGGTGTCGAGCTGCGCGATTTGAAGGCAACCGACGCGCTAGCCGATGCCGGACACATCTCCGATGCCTTGAGAAACTTGCTCCTGGAGGTTCAGTGGACCCCTAAAGACTCCACGCTCGATCTTATGCAGGCCGCGGAGCGCCCCGGCACCGCGCTCGTAGAAACAGAGACTTCACGTCGGCCGCCGCTAGCGGCCCCAGAGTTAACCGGGAGGTTGCTGATTGTCGAAGACGATGCCGCCAATCGAGATTTGCTGCGGCGGCGCCTGGAGCGCGAGGGGCACCGCGTTTGGGAGGCCGAAAATGGAATGCAGGCGCTCGATCAACTGGAGACACGGGTTTTCGATCTGATGCTGCTGGATGTGATTATGCCGGAGATGGACGGCTATGAAGTGTTGGCGCGACTGAAAAGGAATCCTGTGCATCGCGATCTGCCGGTGATTATGATTTCTGCGCTGGACGAAACCCAGAGCGTAGTGCGCTGCATTGAGATGGGCGCCGAGGATTATCTGGCGAAGCCTTTCGATCCGGTGCTGCTCAGAGCGCGTATCGGCGCTTCGCTTGAAAAGAAGCGTTTGCGGGATCGCGAGCGGGACCGAACGGCCGAGCTCGAACGAGCTCTCCAGCGGCTGAAAGAAGCCCAAACGCAACTAGTAGTCCAGGAAAAAATGGCGTCGCTCGGTACGCTCACGGTGGGCATTGCGCATGAGATCAAAAATCCTCTGAATTTCGTCAACAATTTCGCGGACGTTTCGCGGGAGTTGCTCGGCGACCTGGTAAGCGCGCTACCCAAGGATGCCTCTAGCAGTGTAGAGGATATTATTCGCGACCTTACTGCGAATCTCCGCCGCATCCGGGAACACGGGGAGCGCGCCGATAACATCGTACGCGGGATGCTCGCGCACGCGCGCGGCCCCGGCCAGCGCGAGCCGACGGATTTGAACGCCCTGGTAGCCGGCGCAGTCGACCTGGCGTATCAAGGGCTACGCACCCAAGACGCCAACTTTAATATCTCGATCGAGAGCTCCTACGCTGCCCATTTACCAATGGTCGCGACGGTGGCGAGCGATCTGAGCCGGGCCTTTCTCAATATCGCCAATAACGGCTGCTATGCGGCGCACCAAAAGAGCATTCAGCAGGGTGATGGTTTCCGGCCGACGCTGCGTGTCAGCACGCGGGACACGGGCACTCAGGTCGAGATTCGCATCGAAGATAACGGTGGGGGAATTTCGAAAGAAGTTCTTCGCAAAATCTTCAATCCATTTTTCACTACCAAGCCGCCCGGGTCGGGAATGGGTCTGGGCCTCTCTCTCACTTATCAAATTGTGGTCGAACAGCACAAGGGAACCATAGAGGTGGAAACCAAGGAAGGTGAGTCGACGGCAGTGATCGTACGGCTGCCGAAGACTGGGTAGGCTGTATTTTGTTCGCGATACCGCAATGTGGCCGATTCTTCATCGGCGGCAATCGACCGTCCGGTTAGCCCTTAATTTGCCTTAGCATATTTGGAAACCGCTGCCGATCTGTATATAGCGATGGGCAATCCGCAAGAATGCGCGCAAAATCTGCTGATTTTTCACGCGCGTAGCTTGGACTGTACTCTTCAGTTTAAGGCCGAGCGGAAGATTGCGGCTTCCTCGGGATTGTCGTCGGAGGTTTGCGAGCGCTTGCAGGTCACTATTATTGCACCCCGAGTATTGGATTTGGTGTCATGCAAAGTCTCGTAAAAACCATTCCGGCGAGGCTGGGGACATCCTCCAATCGATGGCGCGCGATCCGGACACGGGTGCGATGGGAGTTCTGTTAACCGGCAGGGGAGAGGATAGCGCGGTGCGTCTGTTGGCGGTTCGCCCTACGGGCCGATACACCATTGCCGGAGATGAGTCGACTGCGGTGGTTTACGGAATGCCGGCCGCGGCGATTGCGTCCGGAGTATTGGATCTGGTGTCATGCAAAGTCTTGTAAAAACCATTCCGGCGAGGAACCACGTGTGCCGAATTATGGTGGTGGAAGACTCTGAGACACAAGCCTTTAAGCTGCGCTTGCTGCTCGAGGGACAAGGTTGGAAAATCACGATCGCCGTCTCTGCCGAAGAGGCACTCTCCACATTAAGCGATCCTCTGCCCGATCTGATCATTGTCGACTACAATCTGCCTGGAATGCGCGGAGACGAATTTTGCCGGCGCATTCGAATGAATTTGGGCACCCGGGGAATACCGCTTCTGATCATGACCTCTTCGGCCCCGGAAACGGCTGAGATTCAGAGCCTGGATAGCGGCGCGGATGGCTATATCGCCAAATCCGAGAATACTGAAATTCTGCTGTTGCGCATCATTGCGCTTTTGCGCAAAGGCCCCGAGCTTGACGCCGTATTGAATTCGCAGGAATCCGGCTTTCGGAGCGCCTCCATTTTGATCATCGACGACAGCCCCACTTACCTGGCGGCTCTCAGTCACGAAATGCGGAGTCAAGGTTATAAGGTAAAGAGTGCGCCTAGCGGGCCGGATGGATTGAAAGAGCTGCAAACTCAGAGTTTCGATTGCGTTCTGGTGGACCTGGTGATGCCCTATATGACCGGTTTTGAAGTGTGCCGCCAGATCACGGCTATGCGCTCCACCTTGGAAAGCGTTCCGGCTGTCATTCTGCTTACCGGTAGCACCAACAAAGACGACATGAATCGTGGCCTCGAAGCGGGCGCCGATGACTTTGCAGCTAAGTCAAGCGACCTCGCCGTCCTGCGGGCCCGCATTCAGGCGCTCCTCCGCCGCCGGTTCTTCCAGGAGGAGACGCGCCGCATTGTGGGGGAGCTCAAAACCAAAGAGCTGGAGACGTTGAGTGCGATCGCGGGCCAGGAAGCGGCGGAAGCGCGTGCGGATTTAGCTGAAAAACTGGTTCAAGCCAATCACGATCTCGAAAACACCCACCGGAAACTGAAAGAGACCCAGGCCCAACTGGTGCAGAACGAAAAGATGGCTTCTCTCGGGCAGCTGGTGGCGGGGATCGCCCATGAGGTCAACAACCCCCTGGCTTTCGTGGTGAACAATCTGTTCATCGCCGAAAGCGGTTTGGAGGGCCTGGTCCCGGAAATGGAACAGAATCTTGCCGAGCCTGCTCTCAAGAAACTACGGAAAGTCCGCGACCGCCTGGGAGAGATGCGCGAAGGACTCGCCCGCGTGAAGGAACTGGTGCTCGATCTGCGGACTTTTTCGCGCCTGGACGAAGGAGAATTCAAAACCGTCAACATCGTAGAAGCGATCGATACGGTTCTGCTCCTGTTGAAACACAAAATGAACGGCCGCATCCAGGTTGAAAAACACTACGGCCCCCAGCGCATGCTCTATTGCTACGCCGGACGCCTCAATCAGGTGTTAATGAATTTAATCGCGAATGCCGTCGACGCGGTAGGGCAAGATGGCAGCATTACTGTCACCACCAGTCAGACTCCGGAATCCTTTGCCATCTCGGTACGTGACACCGGGGCTGGTATCCCCGAAGCCATCCGCAGCAAGATTTTCGACCCATTCTTTACCACCAAACCGGTTGGTCAGGGCACCGGACTGGGTCTGGCAATCTCTTACGGAATCGTGCGAGAGCACCGCGGCTCGATTGAAGTTCAGAGTGAAGAAGGTGTGGGCACGGAGTTCATCGTAAAGATCCCGCTGGATCTGGAAGCGCAGAGGGCAATATGAAGGACAAGCTGTTGGTCCTGGATGACGAGCTGCTCATCCTCAAGTCGCTCGAAAGTCTTTTCGAAGACGATTACGAGGTGTTTACAACCAACGACGCCGAAGCGGCTCTGCTGTGGGCAGGGGAACACGACTTTGCGGTGATCCTCTGCGATGAGCGTATGCCGAGAATGCCCGGGCATGAATTTCTTCGGCGGGTGAGAGAAATTTCCAATGCCGTCCGCGTCATGATGTCCGGGTATGCCGACATTACCGCGCTGACCGAAGGGGTGAACAGCGGACAAATCTTCGCATACATCACCAAGCCCTGGGAACCCCTCACGCTCCAGGCACAGGTCAAGGCTGCCAGCGTGCACTTCAACCTGGTCCGGGAGGTGCAACAGGGGCGAGAATTGCTGCGCGCCCTTATGGAAAACAGTCCCGATCTGATTTTCTTCAAGGATTCTGAATCGTGCTTCACCCGAGTCAACCAGTCCCAGGCACAATCCGTCGGCGCAAAGGACCCAGCGGAATGCATCGGGAAAAGCGATGCGGATTATTTCGAAGCCGAAGACGCACAGCGCTGGCGCGGCGAGGAACAAGAAATACTGCGGTCCGGCCGGGCCCAAATCGACCAGGTCGAGCGGTTCAAGAGGCCCCAGGATGGCGTGTGCTGGCTTTCCACCACCAAGGTCCCAATGTCCGACCGTTGCGGGCAGGTTGTTGGAATTGCGGGCATCGCGCGAGATATTACAGCGCTCAAGAACAGCGAGGAAATGCTGCGGGAGCAAGCCGAACGCAACCGGATGATTCTGGAGACGGCTTATGACGCCTTCATCGGAATGGATCCGGATGGCACGATTACGGCGTGGAATCCCGAGGCTGAGCGCACCTTCGGATGGACGGCCGCGGAAGCGATCGGGCGCACGCTTTGCGATATTGTGGTTGCTCCTGCATATCGCTATGCACACGCGATGGGCGTGGAGCAGTTCCTGACCACCTCGCAGGGATCATTTTTAAACCGGCCGATTAATTTAGTCGCCTTGCATCGCGACGGCCACGAGTTTCCAGTAGAAGCCACCGTTTGGCCGGTTCGAGTGGGAGGCGCTTTGAGCTTCAACGCATTCGCCCGCGATGTCAGCGACCGGTTACGGGCGGAGGAGGCGCGCAGCAAAGAGTCGACACTGGTACAACTGCTGCAATCGGTGACGGTAGCCGCCAACCGTTCCTCGAGCATCGAGCATACGGCCCAGACGTGCCTGGGCCTCATCTGCGCGCACATCGGGTGGTCGTTGGGCCATGTGTATCTGCGCACCAATCATTCGCTCGACGAGTTTGATTCCAACATCTGGCATGTCGAAGACGCTGCTCGATTCGCCGGTTTTCGTGCGGCCAGCGATCTTGGCCGCGTCGTCGCCGGACCCGGACTGCCTGGCTGCGTTCTGGCTTCCGGCAAGCCCTGTTGGATCGTCCACCTGGCGGATGAGAAACCCTTGTCGGAGCGAACCCTTGCGGCGGGTGAAGCGGGATTGCGGTCGGGATTCGGCTTTCCGATCGTGGTGGAGGAACAGATCATAGGGATTCTCGAGTTTTTTTCGCAACATACAGTACAACCGGATGAGGAATTTCTCACGGTTCTGGGGCATATTGGTTCTCAGCTCGGACAAGTGATCAGACGCCAGCGGGCGGACGAAGAACTGCAGCGCGCCAAAGCGTCCGCGGAGTCCGCGAATCGCGCCAAGAGCGAATTCCTCACTACCATGAGTCACGAAATACGCACGCCGATGAACGCCATTTTGGGAATGGCCGATCTGCTCTCCGAGACTTCGCTCGAGGAAGAGCAGCGCGGTTACGTTCGGATTTTCCAAAAAGCCGGGGCGAATCTGCTGGATCTGATCAACGACATTTTGGACCTTTCAAAGGTCGAATCCGGGCGCTTTGAACTGGAGTCGATTCGCTTCGACCTGGGCGTGCTTCTCGAAAAAATAATCGAGATGATGCTGTTGCGCGCGCATGATCGTAGTTTGCAACTCATCCTGGATGTTCGGCCTGGGGTACCGCTGATGATAGCCGGCGACCCCAAGCGCCTGCGTCAGATTCTGATCAATCTAGTCGGAAATGCCCTGAAATTCACCGAGCGAGGTTCGGTGACCCTGCGCGTCGAGCCGGAGCGGGAGGACGCCCCCGGCTGGCTTCGCTTCAGCGTACTGGATACCGGGATTGGAATCGCCACCGACAAAGCGGAAATGATTTTTGAACGCTTCACCCAGGCCGATTCCTCTACCACCCGAAAATATGGCGGGACTGGTCTTGGATTAGCGATTTGCAAGGGTATGGCGGAGCTGATGGGAGGGCGCATTGGTTGTGTCAGCAAGCTAGGCCAAGGAAGCACCTTCTTTTTCACGGTCCCCTTCGAAATTCGCAAGGATGGCGAAAATGCGGCAATCGCCGAAACGTCCGAGATGCAAGTTTCATCTGGAGGATTCTCTAAAGGGCCGGGGGCTTCCCGCATCCTGATTGCGGAAGATTCCGAATACAACGTCGCCCTGTTTAGGGCGTATCTTAAAGGCGCCGATTTCGAGCTCGATTTCGCCGAAAATGGCAAGATCGCAGTCGAGAAAGTGAAGTCCGGCAATTTCAATCTTGTGCTGATGGATCTGCAAATGCCCGTAATGGATGGTCTGGAGGCCACGCGCGCCATTCGCGAATGGGAAGCGACGTCGCACGTCACTGCCATACCCATCCTCGCGTTGACGGCTCACGCCGCTGGAGAAGGAACCGCCAACAGCCTGGACGCCGGATGTACCGAACACCTTACAAAACCCATCAGGAAGGCTACTCTTCTGGCGGCTATTTCCCGCCATATCGGCGCAAAAATTTGGATTACGCCAGCCGAAGGAATTGAAGCTTTAATTCCAAGCTATCTGGTCAGCGTGCGCCGCGATTTGGATAAAATGCTCGCTGCCATCAATGCCAAGGATTGCAAAATCGCGATTACCTTGGGA
>Ga0075021_10001715_pt1 | contig 11332 bp, 12 predicted proteins | sample ColStrG_CSR_2012_FD_72749 | JGI IMG/M metagenome (GOLD analysis project Ga0075021, IMG submission 72749) | Freshwater sediment microbial communities in response to fracking from Pennsylvania, USA - Cold Stream Run_MetaG_CSR_2012 | ecosystem: Environmental > Aquatic > Freshwater > Creek >... | reverse complement strand
GGGTGACGTGGTGCGCCTCACGAGCCGCCTCGAGGGCTACGCGACCGTCGCCTGACGTCCGGCGGCGAGCACCGCTTGCTCGTGTGCGAGCAGCCACGACTTCATCTCGATGCCCCCGCCGTAGCCGGTGAGCGAGCCGTCCGCACCGATGACGCGGTGGCACGGGATCACCAGGGCGATCGGGTTCCGGTTGTTCGCCATTCCCACCGCGCGAGTCGCGTTCGGATTGCCCACGGCCACGGCGATCTCGCGGTACGACGCCGTCGCGCCGTAGGGGATCGTCTCGAGGGCCGCCCACACGGACTGCTGAAACGTCGTGCCGTGAGGTGCGAGCTCCAGGTCAAAGGCCGTGCGCGACCCGGCGAAGTACTCGGCGAGCTGGACCTCGGCGGGCTCGACCACCGCGCCGTCGCGCCGCCAGTCGCCCGGGATCGATGACGGCGACCACGTCCCGGGAAGTCGCACCTCGATGATCTGATGGCCCCTCGCGGCGACGAGGAACGTCCCGATCGGCGAGATGACCTCGTTCCACGCCACGACCTCGGCTGTTGTGCTCATTTGGCTCCTTTGTTAGGTCGTCGGGCACCTTCGTCGAGCGACCAGAGGTGCAGCATCGCGTAGGACCGATACGGCCGCCACGGGAGCGATGCCTCCGTCGGCGCGGCGCCGACGACCGATCGGCCCACGCGCGCGAGGGTGCGGCGCAGCGCGAGATCCCCGGGCAGGAACGCGTCAGGGTCGCCGAGGGCCCGCATCCGCACGTACGAAACGGTCCACGGCCCGACGCCCTTGATCCCGAGCAGCGCGGTCGCGACGTCGTCGCGGTCGGCGCCCGCGTCGAGGCGGATCTCCCCATTGGCCAGCGCCCCGGCGAGCGTGACCAGCGTGGTCGCCCTCGCCCGGGGCATCGGGAGCTCACCGGGATCGAGCGCACCGATCGACGCCGCGTCCGGGAAGGTCCGGACGAGCCCGCCGCCACCGTCCACGGGACGGCCGAGCTTCTCGGCGAGATCGCCCGCGAGCCGCCTGGCCGCGGCGACGCTCACCTGCTGGCCGAGGATGGCGCGGACGGCGATCTCGTTGCCGTCGACGTGCCCCGGCACGCGCATGCCCGGGGACCCCTCGACGCAGCGGCGCAGCAAGGGGTCGCGTGCGAGCGTCTCGTCGACCGCGACGGGGTCCGCGTCGAGGTCGAAGAGGCGCCGCGTCCGCTCGACCGCGGCGGGGAGGTCGCGGAAGTCCTCCAGCGAGATCGTGCAGTCGAGCCATCGTGCGTCGGGCGCGGGTGCCGTCGCGCGAAGGACGCCCGTCGCATAGGGCAACGCCAGCGTCCTCGCGTAGGAGTGCTCGTCACCCACCTCTACGCCGATGATTGCCCTCTCGGCGAGGAACTTGAACAGTGGTGCCGCGCAGTACGGGGGACGCAGCGCGAGGCGAAGCGGGACGTGCGAGGCGGTCGCCGACGGAGATCGACCGCCTCGGGAGCGGCGCAGGGCCGTCGGCGTCGTGCCGAAGAACTCCCTGACCGTGTCGTTGAACTGGCGAAGGGAGCCAAAGCCCGACGCGAACGCGACCTGGGCGACCGGCAGCGTCGTCGTCTCGAGCAGGGTGCGCGCCGTGGCGGCACGGTTGGCTCGTGCGAGCTCGATCGGCCCGGCGCCGAGCGCAGCGGTCAGCAGGCGGTGCAGTTGGCGAGCGGAGTAGCCGAGCCGATCGGCGAGCCCCGCGACGCCCTCACGGTCCACGACGCCGTCATTGATCGCCCGGACGGCCCGCGCCGCGACGTCGCCGGCGAGATCCCACTGCGGGGATCCCGGGGTCGTGTCCGGGCGGCACCGCAAGCACGCGCGGAAGCCCGCCCGGACGCATGCCGCCGCGGTCGGATGGAACTCCACGTTGCCGCGAAGCGCTGTCCTCGCCGGGCAGCTCGGCCGGCAGAAGATCCCTGTCGTCCGCACGCCCGTGAAGAACCAGCCGTCGAAGCGCGAATCGCGCGCCTGCACCGCCCGGTAGCACGCGTCGTCGTCCAGCACCCGGTCAGTCTGGCGGCTCTTTGGGCATCGCACACGCGGTTTTCGGACATGGATGCCGCCATTCCGCGGTGCCCGTGGCCTTGGCACAATGAACCGTGCGCAAGATCCTCTTGGCCGCGGTGGTCCTGGCGGCCCTGACGGCGTCGGGGGTATCCGGTGCCGCCGCGCCGTGGCGGCCCGCGTCGACCGACCGGTTCCAGATCGACCTCAGCGCGACGCCCACCCCCAGGCAGCTGCGTGGCGCCTATTCCATGATCGAGACCGACGAGGTGGATACCTCGGCGACGGTCGTCGCGTCCGTGCACCGCCTTGGGAAGCGCGCCGTGTGCTACGTCGACGTCGGGACCTGGGAGAAGTGGCGCCCGGACGCGAAGCGCTTCCCCTCCTCGGTCCTCGGGAAGCCAGACGCAGGCTGGCCGGGGGAGCGGTGGCTCGACGTCCGGCGGACCTCGATACTGCTCCCGCTCATGCGTGCACGCTTCGCGGTGTGCAAGGCGAAGGGGTTTGACGCCGTGGACCCCGACAACGTCAACGCCGTGGAGAATCACTCCGGGTTCCCGATCACACTCGCTGAGCAGCTGCGGTACGACCGTGCGATCGCAGCGCTCGCGCACGCGGACGGGATGGCGGTCGCGCTGAAGAGCTACGCCGCACAGGCGGCCGCCCTGCAGCCATCCTTCGACTTCGTGGTCGACGAGGAGTGCGCGAAGTACCACGAGTGCACGACGTTCACCTCCTTCGTGGCGGCCGCCAAACCCGTCTTCGACATCGAGTACACGACGTCGCTCTCGTTCTGCTCCGCGCTGCCGCGCGGCGTGTTCGGGATCGCCAAGCACCTCTCGCTCGACGCGTGGGTGCGGCGCTGCCCGGGGTGACCGCGACGAGGGGTCGCACGCGGCCCCGTACGATGCCGGCCATGGCCTCGTGCGTCCCTGTCCCCAGATGAGCGGCACCTCGCCGATGCGCGAGCTCGGTCGCTGGTCGGACCTCGATCCGGCGGCGCGTGCCTCGCTGTCCGACCGGGGCCTGGCGCAGCTCTACGACGCCGCCCTGCGCGACCAGGTCGCCGCCCTCGTCGAGGACGTCCGTGTTCGCGGCGACGCCGCGGTGTGCGACGCCCTCCTCGAGTTCGACGGCTGCGACGTGGCGCCCGGGTCGCTGCGCGTCAGCGCCGAGGAGCTGTCCCAGGGATTCGACGAGACCTCCACCGAGGTCATCGACGCGCTCCGCGTGGCGATCGATCATGTGCGCCGGTTCAACGAGCGCGCCGCACTCGGCGCAGAGTGGTCCTTCGAGATCGACCCCGGTCTCGTCGTCGGCGAGCGGGTCAGCCCGATCGAGTCGGCGGGACTGTTCGTCCCCGCGGGGAAGGGGTCGTTCCCCTCCGTCGTCATCCAGCTCGCGGTTCCCGCCCAGGTCGCGGGGGTCGCGACGATTGTCGTGTGCGTGCCGCCGATGCCGGGCCGCGCGGGCACCGTTGACCCGGCCGTGCGCGCGGCATGTCACCTCCTCGGTCTGACCGACGTGTTCAGGGTGAACGGGCCGGCCGGCATCGCCGCGATGGCCTTCGGCACCGCGACAATCCCCAAGGTCCGCTTCCTGACGGGCCCGGGGAGCCCGCCGGTGACCTGCGCGCAGGTCGAGGTCCAGCGCCACGGCACGGTCACGACGATGGTCCTCGGTCCCACCGAGTCGCTCGTTCTCGCCGACGAAAGCGCCGACGTGCGCCTGCTCGCCGCCGACCTGCTCAACGAGGCCGAGCACGGCCCGGATTCCACGACCCTGCTCGTGACAACGTCGGCGACGCTCCTCGCGTCCGCACAGCGAGAAGTCGCCGCGCAGCTCGAGGCGCTTCCCGAGCCGCGTCGCGCCTATGCCGCTGCGGCACTCGGGCGCAACGGCGGGGCGGTGCTCACCGACGACCTCGCCGAGGCCGCCACGGTGGCCAACGCGTTCGCGCCCGAGCACCTCCAGCTCGTCGTTCGGGACCCAGACGCGGTCCTCGCCGACCTCGTGCACGCGGGGGAGATACTGATCGGACAGCACACGCCGTTCTCCGCGGCGAACTACGTGCTCGGCTGCCCGGCGTCGCTCCCGACCAGCGGGTTCGCGAAGGTCTCCAGCGGGGTGACCGTCCACAGCTTCACGAAGCGCACGGGGATCGCCCGGGCGGATGCGGCGGCGATGCGCCGCCTGCGGGGGCCGATCGTGGCGCTGGCGCGGCACGAGGGGTTCCCGGCGCATGAGGCGGCCGCCCGCGCACGCGACGATTGATCGTCCGTTGATTGTCGAGCATCGCCTCGTCGGTAGCATCGGCACATGGTCGTCGTCCGCCAGGTGGACTACCGACCCGTCGCGCTCGGCGTCGTCGCCTGGGCCGTCGTTGTCGGCGTCTGCGCCTTCATCGCACTGACCGAGGGCCACCTCGGCATCTCGTCGTCCGCCGCGACCTGGGCCTACTGGATCGCTGCGCTCTGGACGTCCGCGACGGGATGGTGGCTCGGATGGCGTCGCAGGATGGGGACTGCGTTCGCCGCGCCCGTGCTCTCGTGGATCGTGTTCGTGCCCTTCGCGTTTGCCTCCGAGTTCGTCCGCGCAGGGTTCCTCGGCGGGTTGATCCGTGGGCTCGGCCTCGCCGTTTTCGGCGGCTTCGTCGCCTCGTTCGTCGAAGGCGTGCTCCTCGTCGCCTTCGCCTCCCTCGGTCGCCTCGCGGCAGCCGCGCTCGGGCGCGGTGGGCCCGACGTCGTGATCCTCCCACCCGGATCTGGTTGAGGGTCAGGACCGTGACCGCGTCGAGGTTCCCTGAGTTGCCACGCGCGGCCCGTGTCGTCTGGGGCCTCTCGATCCTGACGCTCGTCGTGCCGGCTGCGTTGTGGCAGAGCTCGAGCGCCGCGGCGTCGCCTCGCGCCGGTGCACTCGAGGTGTTCGTGCATCCACTCCACGGCGGGACATGGACGTCTCATCGCCTGCATGGCATCGGCGCGGTCGGGACGCCCGCGCCCTCCGCCGCCTCGACACCCTCGGGCTCGCTCGTCGTCGTGCAGCGCACCGCGTCGGGCGACGTGATCGTTGCGTCCGGGCCCGCCGCAGGCGCGATGTCGTTCGTCGACCTCGCGTCGACCGCGGGCGCTCCACCAGCGACGGGACGCCCGCAGGTCACCGTGGCGCCTTCGGGCGCGCTCAGTGTGTGGTACCGCACGGCCTCGGGGGACCTCGAGTCGGCGACGGCGGCCTCGCTCGGCGCCAGCTGGTCCCTGGTCGACGTCACCGTCGCGACGTCGACGGGCACCCTCGGCGCGGACCCGACCGTGGCGACCTCGGGATCCTCGACCAGTGCCTACGCGATCACCGGCACTGGGACGCTCGTGCGGTTCTCACCGCCGGCGTCCCCCGCGGGTTCGTGGACCGCAACGGACCCGACGGGCGGCCTCTCGTACCCAGCGCTCGTTGGACCGGTGGGTGTGCTGAACGCGCCAGGGGACCCCCGCGCGACGCTCCTGATCGCCGCGTCGGCCACCGGTGACCTCATCGAGCTGTCGAACCAGCTGGACAGCCCGTACCCGGCGGTCGGACCATGGCACCTGACGGACCTGACGGCGCTCGGCGCGCCGCCAGTGGGCGGGGGCCTCGCAGCAGCGCCCGGCGCGACGCCGCTCGCGGCGTACGTGTCCAACTATGGCAATCTGATCGATGTCGTGTTCTCCTCGGGCCTGCCCGGCGGATTCCGAGTCACCAACCTCACCCTGGCCGCCGACGCACTGCCCGCGAGCGGAAGCACCCCCTCGGTGCTGCCCGCTCCCGTCGGCCCCGCCGTCGAGTTCCGCACCATGCTCGGGGACGTGCAGGTCGTGTCGGCGACCAGGGGTGCGCGCGCGATGGACCTCTCGTTCCTCAAGGGAACCGAAGAGCTCGTCGCGTCCGACGCGTCGGCGACCGTGGCGGGCGCGAGCGAGCTCCTCGTCGCCGCCGACGGCGGCCCTATCGCCACGACGGCGCTGCAGCGACGGATCCTCGTCGACGCGACACAGTGGGACCAGCAGCACGCGATGCTCCAGACGACACCCTCGGGGACCGACTGCAACCCGTTCACCGCGGCGTGGGGGAGGGGATCGACGTGGGGGTGCCGCCCCGGCACCTCCGCCGAGGCGTGGTGCTCGGACTTCGCCCAATGGGTCTGGCAGACCGCCGGCGTGCCGACGAGCGGGATCACCGGGTGGTCGGCGACCTTCGCGCTCTGGGGTGCCGCGCACCACCGCGTCCAGTTCGGCCCGCACTTCACGTTCCGCCCGGGTGACGCGGTCGTCTGGGGGACGAGGTCACCCCTGTACGGCACCCACGTGGCGATCGTCCTGGCGGTCTCGGGCAGCTACATCGACGTGGAGAACGGCAATGACGGCGGCGACTTCCCCGGCTACTACGAGGGGGTCTGGCGGTCCGGGCCCTTCGTCGGCGCCTCGTCGACGGTCAGTGGGTACCCCGTGCTCGCGGTCGTCACCCCGTACGGACGTTGACTACTACGTAGTACGTAGTATGATGTCCCCATGGACCTCACGACAGGTGGCACCGCTGCGACGTTGCGGGGCCGACAGAACGACCCTCCACTGTTGATACTGCTGAGCCTCGCGGAGTCGGACAAGCACGGGCATGCCCTGGCCGCAGACATCGAGCAGATGGCCGGCGTCAGGCTCGGACCGGGCACCCTCTACGGAGCCATCACGAGGCTCGAGGAGCGAGGGCTGATCGAGCCGCTCGCCCCGGACGGACGGCGTCGGCCCTATCGACTGACCGAGACCGGGCTCGCCGCCCTGCACGCCGAGGTCGCAGAGCTGCGACAGCTCGCCGACGCCGGCAGCGCCCGAGTGGCCGCAGCGCAGAATCGCCGTGCCTACCGCGCAATGGGGTGGACCGCATGAGCTCCGTCAGTCGCCGCGCGCTGCTGCACGCCTACCCGCGTCGCTGGCGAGAGCGCTACGGCGACGAGCTGCTCGGACTGCTCGATGAAGACCATCCGGAAACCGCCCTTGGCATCGCCGCGTCGGCGGACCTGTTCGTCGGCGGGTTGACCGAGCGCGCCACGTCCGTGTTCGGCGTCCCTGGGCGGGCCGCGGACTCGGCGGCTGGTTCGGGCTTCGGGCTCCTGGCGTGGGGATGGTGCCTCGTTGTCCTCGGCGGCGTGTCACTCGCAAAGGTGGCGGAGCACGCAAGCCAAGCGCCCCAGACCTCCCCGGGCATCCTCGGCGGCGTCCGCGGAGCCTCCGTCGCGTTCGACGTGATCCAGTGGTGCGCCGTGGTGGGGTCGGTCTGCGTGGTTGTGCTCGCCGCGCTGGCCCTCCTCGTCGCCCTGCGCACCGCCAGGGGAGCGCAGCGAGGCCGCATCCTTGCCCGTGGTGCCTTTGCTGGCGGCGCGATCGTCGTGGCCGCAGGCTTCCTCGTGCTCGTCGCGCATGCAGCCTCCGTGCCGGGTCAGCACATCGGGCCCGCCGGCCAGACGGCCTGGGTGCTCGCTGCCGCAGCGATCGGGTCCGCGGTCTTCGCCTCACTCACGCGCGTGCTGGTCGCCGCCTTCGACGCGGTCGCCCCGCCCCGGGGACTTGGCGTCGCGCTCGCCTGGGTCGTCGCGGCGTCGACCACGATGCTCGTCGCCGCGACCTCGGCATGGGGGGCGGCGATCGCCGCCGCGTCGCCGAGGTTCCTCACGGGCCCCGCCGCAGGGACGACGTTCGTCAACGACGGGCGCACCGTGATCGTGGTGACGAGCACCGCACTCGTCGCGGGTGCGGTGCTCAGCGTCCTCGGCGCCTGGCGTGCGGCCGGCTCTTCGACGCATCGGACGGCGAGCGCCAGCTGAGAGGTGGTCGCACACCGAGCGATGCTGGGCCACGATGTGTGATGAACCACCTGCAGATCCAGTTCTACGGAGACCCCTGCCGCGACTGCGGGTACGCCTGGTCCCAGTCCGCCGACGCGCTGATCGCCGAGCTGCTGAGGCTCCCCGCGACCTACCGCGCGACGTTGGCGGGACTTGAGGGCACCGCGGCGCACCCCGAGCTCGGCTGGTGCGCCGCTGCGTACGTGCTGCACGTGGCGGACAACCTGCGGATCCACGCGGAGCGGATGGCCGCCACAGCGAGGGGCGGTCCCTTCGTGTTCGAGCAGTACGACGCCGACGCGCTCGCCGAGGTCCGCGACTACGCGGGCGTGCCGTTGGAAGGTGCGCTGTGGTCGCTCGAGTGCATCGTCGGCCCCTACGTCGAGGCGTTCCGTGAGGCGTCGACGAGCGCAGTGGTTCTGGCGCACTCTGCTCGCGGCGACCAGTCAGCCCTCGAGGTGCTGCGGGGAAACGCGCACGACGCCCACCATCATGGCTGGGACCTAGGGCGCATCGCCGGGGCGAACCGCGCCTAGTGCGCGAGGCGCCCCTCTGCGCGAAGGAACTGCGTCATCCCGACGAGCAGCGCAGTCGCCGCCCGCTTCTGAAACGTCGGCGACGTGAGCATCGACGCGTCGGTTGCGTTGCGCATGTTGCCGCATTCGATGAGGACCTTCGGCACCGTCGTGAGATTCAGCCCGGCGAGGTCGGCGCGCGGGGCGATGGCACGGACACCGTCATAGGTACTCCACGGCATGTGGGCGACGTTGAAGAACGACGATCGGACGAACAGCGCGAGCGCGGCCGACGACCCGACGACGGCATGGTTCTGTGCGCTGGGCACGGGCACGAGGATCGCGAAGCCCCGGCCTCCGGGCGGCCCGCCGTCGGCGTGGATGTCGATCGCCACGTCGACCCTTGCGCGGTCGAGGATGTACGCCCGCTGGTCGACGCACGGACCGACGCCGCGGTTCGAATCCCTGGTCATCACGACGCGTGCGCCCTGCGCCCGCAGCAAAGCGCGCAGCTGGACTGCGACCGCCCAGTTGTACAGCGTCTCGGTGTACCCCGAGTCCGTCGCGGTCCCGGTGGTGTCGCAGGACTCCCATGCGCGGCCGTTCCACACGAGGTGCGAGATGTAGGTCGGGTTCGCGCCGTTCTCGCCGTTGTGCCCCGGGTCGATCCCGACGACGATGCCCGACAGCGGCGAGGAGCGCGTCGGCAGTGCGGCGGCCAAGGGCGTCGCGACCGACGCCGTGAACGCAAGGATCGCAAGGCCGGCAAGCAGTCGCTGACCCGTGCGCATGGACCAGAGTCAAGCAGACCGATCCGCGCTCGCGCGCTCGCCGCCGGTACGCTGCGGACCAAGGAGGCGAGGGACGATGCGCATCGCGATGCTCGGGACTGGGATTGTGGGGCGCGCGCTCGCCGCGGAGCTCGCCCGCCGCGGGGACGAAGTGGTGCTCGGGACCCGGGACGCCTCCCAGCCTCACTCCGAGGAGCTCGCCGAGCTGCTCGGTGAGCACTCGACTATCACGTTGCGCTCGTTTGCCGACGCCGTGACCGACGCGGAGTTGGTGGTCCTGGCGATCGGCGGCGACCACGCGCTCGACGTCATCGCCGCCGCGGGGCCTGACGCGCTCGACGGCAAGGTCCTGATCGACCTGTCGAACCCCCTGGACTTCTCGAACGGCTACCCCCCGACGCTGTCGGTCTGCAACACCACGTCGCTCGGCGAGCAGATCCAGGCCGCCGCGCCCGGTGCGCGCGTCGTCAAGACACTCAACACGGTGAACGTCGCAGTGATGACCGACCCGGCGGGCGTGGGGGCGGGCGAGCACGACCTGTTCCTCTGTGGGAATGACGAGGGTGCGAAGCGGCACGTAGAGGCCTTCCTCGCCGAGCGGTTCGGCTGGCAGTCGTTCCTCGATCTCGGGGACATCACGATGGCGCGCGGCACCGAGATGTACATGCCGCTGTGGCTCCGAGTTCGCGCCGCGCTCGGGACGTCGAACTTCAACGTGCGCGTGGTCCGCTGAGCACGTCTCGCTGCACGCGCCTCGCCGGTATCGGCGTGCCGAGGTGAGCGGACCGTGCCGGCGGTCGAGGCGGTGAGCGACGTGGCAGCCGGGGACCTCGGCGAATTGAGCATCGGCGCGGTCGTGCGCCTCGCCGTCGGCGCAGACGTGGGCCGGATGGTCGCCCACGATCCCATCGCGCGGCTCGGCCACGACGTCGAGGGCGTGCACCAGGCGCGCGTCGCGACGCGTCGTCTTCGCTCGCACCTGGCCACGTTCGCGCCCGTGCTGCGACCAGCGCCCGTTCAGCGGCTCTCAAAGGAGCTGCGCTGGCTGGGCCGGGCGCTCGGCCTCGCGCGCGACCTCGACGTGCTCGCCGACCGCATCGCCCGGACGGTGGACTCCTTCGAGCCGCTCACCAAGGAGGACGGCCTGGTCCTCCTTGGTGTCATGGCGGTGGATCGCGCCGCGGCGGCGCAGGCGCTGGCGGGGGTTCTCGCCTCTCGCCGGTATCGCGAGCTGCTGGGCGAGCTCGCAAGGACGGTCGCCGGGCCGCCGTTCCTTCGATCCGCGGGGCTTCCAGCCGAGGAGTTCCTCGCGGGCGCGGTCGCGAGCAGGCTGGCCGATCTCGCCGCGGCGATCGGCGCGCTGTCGGCGACGCCGATGGACGCCCAGCTGCACCAGGTGCGCATAATCGCCAAGCCGGCCCGCTACGTGGCAGAGCTCTCGGGACCCGTCCTCGGCGAGGACTGCGCCCGACTCGCCCGCCGCCTGGCCGACCTCTCCGACGCGCTCGGGCTGCTCCATGACGGCGCTCGTGCCAACGAGTGGCTCGACGAGGTGGGGGCGGACCCCTTGCGGGCGATCGCGGTCGTCCGGATCCGGGCCGTCGAGATCGACAGGATGAACGAGGCGCGCGACGCGTGGCCCCGGCGATGGGAGCGCGTGCGGGCGGCCGCGGCGGCCATGGGGATGAGCGGGGGACCAGAGCCTCGCGCAGGGGCCCTGGACGGACGCATATCCTCGCTACGCTCCTGAGTCGTGCGCGATGAAGGGACACTCCCTGAGGACCTGACGTCGCTGGAGGCGCTGCGAGTCGAGAACCAGCGCCTGCGACTCCAGCTCGCCGAGGCGCGCCGGGAGTCCTTCGGATGGCGGGCGCACGTCCAGGGAATCGCCGAGAGCAGGTCGGTCATGGTGGCCCGGCTCATGTCCGGCTTCTTCCTCCGGGTGGCGCCGCCGGGCACCGCGCGCCGGAGGTGGAGCGGGAAGTTGACCGAGGGCGTGCTGTGGGTGCGCCGTCGCGGTCGCCCGGTGCCCCCGCACTCGGTGCGCCGCTACCGCCAGTACTTCGACCACACCCGTCCGACGGCCGGGTCGCTGCACGCGCGGGCCGCGGCGCTGGACTACCT
>Ga0075021_10001714_pt1 | contig 11332 bp, 8 predicted proteins | sample ColStrG_CSR_2012_FD_72749 | JGI IMG/M metagenome (GOLD analysis project Ga0075021, IMG submission 72749) | Freshwater sediment microbial communities in response to fracking from Pennsylvania, USA - Cold Stream Run_MetaG_CSR_2012 | ecosystem: Environmental > Aquatic > Freshwater > Creek >... | reverse complement strand
TCTTTCCACCCTCGATGGCTGGGTGATCGCCCGCTACATGGGCGCGCGGGAAGCTGCTGTGCCCGCGAACGCCTATCACGACCCCGTCTTCGGCAAATCCCTCCTGTTCTATATTTGCGATCTGCCGTTCTACAACTCGATCATCGAATGGCTTACGGCGGCACTCTTTTTTGCCGCGCTGGCGTTTTATCTCGCCGCTCGCGTTTGGCAATTGCGGCGGCTGAATCCGCAAGCGTTCCTCTCCCAGAATATAGATTTGCGCGATATTTTCGGCCGCAGTCAGCTCGAATCGAATTTATTCAAAGCCCTGGCGGCTTTGTTCCTGATCGCGCTGGCCGCGCAATTTTTCATGGGGCGCTATGCGCTGCTGCACAGCGATCACGGAAATTTGCTGGTTGGGCTCGACTACATCGAGCAAAACATCGGCCTGCCCTTGCAGATGGCCAAAGTGGCGGCGGCTCTGCTGGCCGCCGTGCTGGTGCTGGCCGGACGGCCCAAGTGGGCTCTCGCTTGCGCTGTGATCGTCGTGATCGATTGGCTGGTTCCGCCTCTGGTCAGCAGCACCTACGTCAAGCCGAATGAATTGACGCTCGAGAAGCCCTATATTCAGCGGCACATTGAAGCCACCCGATCGGCTTACGGCCTCGACCGCCGTGCGCGCGAAATCGATTTCCCCGCGCAAAAGGAAGGCCGTATCGATTTCGCCGCCAATCGCGAACTGCTCGAAAACGTACGCCTGTGGGATTGGCGCGCCTTTCACGACACTCTCAGCCAAAGCCAGCCCCTGCGGCCCTACACTTACGTCAACACCGACGTCGACCGTTACATGATCGACGGCAAGCTGCGCCAGACGCTGCTCGCGCCGCGTGAACTCGATCTCAATCAACTGGGCGACGCGCGCAATCGCTGGATCAACCGGGTCCTCACCTTCACCCACGGCTACGGCTTCGCGCTGGCCGAAGCCAACCGCATCACCGAAAGTGGGCTGCCTGTGCTTTTGGTGCATGACGCGCCCGCTGAAGTCGAAAGCAAGAGCCTTCGTGTCACGCGGCCGGAAATCTATTACGGAGAAACCTCCGATGAGCCGGTGATTGTCCGAACCTCGCAACCCGAATTCAACTATCCTTCCGGCTCAAGCGAAGTCACCACGCGTTATGAAGGCAAAGGCGGCTTCCCCATTCCGTCGTTCGGCTCGCGCGCCGTCGCGGCCATCGCGGAAGGCGATTGGAACATTCTGCTCACCGGAGCGCTGTCGCCCGACAGCCGCATGATGATCCGCCGCCAGGTGGCCGAGCGTGTCTCGACGCTCGCTCCCTTTCTCGAATGGGATGAGGATCCCTACCTGGTCAGCACCGAGGACGGCCGTCTGCAATGGATCGTCGATGGTTACGTCACTAGCGCGGCGCATCCTTATTCGCGTGAAATCGAAACCACCACGCAGCGTTCCTTCAACTACATTCGCAATTCCGTTAAGGCCACGATCGATGCCTACGACGGCGAAGTGCGCATGTACGTCTTCGATGCCGACGACCCTTTGATGCAGGCCTACGTGCACTTGTTCCCTAAATTGTTCACGCCGGCCTCGCAGATGCCCCCCGGCCTCCGCGCCCACACGCGCGCGCCGGAACTGCTGTTCCGCGTACAGGCGGAGATGTATCGCACTTATCACATGCGCGATCCTGAGTCCTACTACAACCGCGCCGACTTATGGGACCTGGCTACCTTCACCACGGGCTCGCAGGGTGAACCCGTGCCCGTTCCGCCCACCTATTTAATTGCGCAGCTCCCGGGCGAAAACAAGAACGAATTCCTGCTGACGATTCCCTTCACGCCGCGCAACAAACAAAACCTCATCGGGATGATGGTGGCCCGTTCCGACGGAGAACATTTGGGCGAGCTCGTGTTCTTGCAGCTTCCCAAGCAAGAAGTGATCGAAGGCCCCTTGCAAGTGGAGGCGCTGATCAATCAGGATCAAAATATTTCCAAGGATCTGACGTTGTGGAATCAACAAGGCTCGCAAGTTCTGCGCAGCCAGGTGCTCACGCTGCCCATTGGCAACACATTTCTCTACGTCGCGCCCATCTATATTCAGGCGGCGCAAGCCCGCATGCCGCAGCTCAAAAAAGTCGCGCTGGTGCGCGGCAGCACGCTCATTTATGCCGATACTTATGAGCAGGCCCTGCAGCAACTTCAAGCCGTTCAAGGCGGAAAGCCGGTGACGTTGACGACCACAGCCGCTCCGCAGATCGCCACGCCGGCCAGTTCCGCCCTGGCAGCCACCGATCCGCGCATCGACAGCGTCCGCGCCCATCTTCAGCGCTATCGCGACCTGGCCTCGCAAGGCAAATGGTCCGATGCCGGCAAAGAGCTCGAAGCCATCGAAAGCGTGATCAGGAAATAGCTTCACTCGCCCAGCACAAAATCCGTTTCAAACATTTCGTAGTCCGCGTGTCTCATGCCGCAACGGGCGTAGGTGCGTTGCGCGCGCGTGTTTTCTTTCTCCACATACAGCCGCAATCCGCACACTTGTGCATCCGCCCGAGCCAGCGCTTCCACGTGTGAGTAGATCTCCCCAAACACGCCCTGCCCACGAAAACGCGGCTCTACCCATACGCTTTGAATCCACCAGAAATTGCCGTTGCGCCAATCCGACCATTCATGGGTAATCATCATCTGCCCGGCGCGCTCGCCGTGCATTTCGGCAATGTAGTACACCCCGCGGGTGGGGTCCTCGAACAAAGCTCGAACGCCTTTCCGCAAGCGCTCCGGGTCCAGCGTCCGTTTCTCGGTCTCCAGAGCCATCGCGGCGTTGCTGTGCGTCAAGAATTCCACATCGGCAACTGTTGCGGTACGAATCAGGATTGGCATGTAATGTCTTTCCGTTAGATGTACGATGAGAGTAACAGGTGCATACTCACTCGCACAGCCACGAGTTCCATAGCCACTCACCGACCGAGGCTAAGCGAACTACCCGAGTCCTCATCATCTCGCTGATTTTAACCCTTGGCTTCGTCGCCTATGAAACCTTCGCCGGATTCCAGGCGCACAGCCTGGCGCTGCTTTCGGACGCCGGCCACAACTTTACCGATGCCTTTGCGCTGGTGTTGGCCGCGTTCGGAATTTATCTGCAAGCGCGCCCCGGCGACCAGGAGCGAACCTTCGGCTACCAGCGCGCCGGCGTTCTGGCTGCTTTCGTGAACGCTCTCACCCTTGTCGTGTTGGCCGTCATTTTGTTCTACGAAAGTTACGACCGCTTTGTGCATCCGCAAGCAGTCAGCACCACCACGATGATGATCGTCGCCGCGATCGCAATGGTGCTTAACATCGGGATCGCGCTCGCGCTCGGCGGTCATGGCGAACATCATCATGACCTGAACGTGCGCGCGGCTTGGCTGCACATGGTCGGCGACGCTGCCAGTTCCGCGGCAATTATCGTTGGCGCGCTGCTCATCCGCTATACCGGTTGGCAGGCGATCGATCCTCTCTTAAGCGTGCTGATCGCGATCGCCATCGTGTGGTCAGGCTGGGGCATTATTCGCGATACGCTCAACATCCTGCTCGAGGGCGCACCCAAAGGCCTGCAACTGTCCGACGTGAAAACTTCCCTCAGCGGCGTCGAGGGCGTCGTCGATGTTCACGACTTGCATGTCTGGAGCCTGGGCTCGGAGTCACGCGCGCTCAGTTGCCATGTGCTGATCGAGGACATGCCGCCCTCGGAGAGCGACTCGATTCTGCGCCGCATCAACTCCGTGCTCGGCGCGCAATTCCAGATTTTCCACACCACGGTCCAGTTTGAGCACATGAAGTGTGTGCTGGCGGAAGAGCATTGCACAACCGCGCCCCGTGAGCATTCCGAGCACGAGCACAAATAATCTACTCGATCAGCGCGAGCGCGATCTTATCGATCATCTGTTTCGCTTCGGCCTCGCGTATCGCGAAATCGTTCAGCAAAATCGAAAACGCCAGCAGACCATACGTTCTGCTCTGTGCATAGCCCGAAAGCGCCGCCACGCGATCAAGCGATCCTGTTTTGGCCTGAATTTGCCGCCCTTGCGAAACACAGCACAAACGCTTTTCGAGCGTCCCATCCTCGCCGCCGATCGGCAGCAGCGCGATCCAAGCGTCGCGATCGTCCGCGCGCGCTCTGGCCGTCAACAAACGAGTGAGCAGACGCGGCGTCACTAAATCGTTGCGCGACAAGCCCGAGCCATCGTCCACACGATAGTCTGTCGCCGGATTGCCCGCCTGCATGAGAAACGCCGATAACTGACGCGCGCCTTCCGGCGTGGTCGCCTCGGCGCCAGACGCGCGCGCTGCCTCGCGCAAAAACATTTCGGCATACAGATTATTACTCACCTTATTCATCACCTGTAGCAACTCGTTGAGTGGCGGCGAGGTTCGCGACGAGACCTCGCGCCCCACGGGCGAAACGTAAGCATCGGCAGCGGAGCGATGGCGCGCAACCGGCGCGCCAGCAATGGCAACGCCGCGCCGCACCAGCGCATCATACAAGGCGCTGGCCGCGTAGAGCGCAGGGTCATCCACGGGAATCAACTCACTGTAAACAGCGCCCACCGGTAGTTGACCTGTTATGCGCCACTGACTGAAGCCAGCGCGATTCGAGCCGGCGATGCGCTCCAAATGAATGCGCCGCCGCGTGCCGCGCGCCGTGGTGATCACGCGGTTTTCGATGGTGAGCACTTCAAGCGCGGGCGCCAGTTCAACGGCAGCAGGCTCGCCTGCCTGTTCCGCCGCGTGAAGTGAGATGCCGATAACGTTGTCGTTCCAGGTCAGCGCGCTCACCGGCGCGCCGTAATCGTTGTTGGCATCATCCGCCGTCCAACTCGCCGGATAGGGGGCCCAGGGATACAAGCGGTCGTCGCCGGCAATATCGCCATTCACGCGCTCAACTCCCGACAGGACGATTTGATCCGCCAATGCCTCGATCGAGCTAAACGACGGTTGCGCATGGTCGCCCTTATCAAAAGGAAACATACGCCCTGAAAACGATGGATCGCCCGCGCCCACCAGCACAAGATCGCCTGAATCCTCCACCACGACGCGAGTGCGGTAACGATACTCGGGCTTCAAACGTTCGAGTGCAAGAGCTGAAGTAAGCAGCTTTAAATTAGACGCGGGTAAAAACAAGCGGTCCTCATTGCGTTTATAAAGAACCGTGCCGCTGGCCACCTGAACTACATGAACGCCCGTGAAACCAAGGCCGGGCCTGCGCAGTTGAATATCGATCTTCTGCGCGAGGGGCACCGGCGGACCCGCCGCCCAGGCTCCGGCGGATAAAGCCAACATGACGCCAATGACTCTCCGCGTCATTGATTTGCAGCCGGGGCAGCGCTTGGAAATAGACGCGACTCAACCCACAACAAGCCCAGAAGAACAAACACGATCAGCGAGCCGATCAGCGGCAAACCAATCGCCGCGCGGACGTCGAGGAGCCAAGCAAAATAGCCGAGCGTCGACGGCGCCAGCAATCCGCCCACAATCGCGAAGGAAAAAATGCCATTGTAAAAACCAGGATGATAGTCCGGAAAACGCCGTCCGATGCGCTCAACGATCAGCGGGTACACCGGCGCAAACGACGCGCCCAATAGGAGCACGGCACTCACAGCCCCGAATTGATTGTCGGTAAACAGGAGAATGAAACAAGCGAATACCGAAATCAAGACGCTGAGCGTCAACAAACGGCTATGGCGCATACGCGGCAAAATCCACTGCGAGCAGGCGCGGCCAAGTATCAACGCGAGCCAATAGAAAGCCAGAATCAAAATCGCGGCCGGAGGGCTCGCGCCCAATCGCTGCGTTAGAAACACTGGTAGCCAACCCGCGATAGCCCATTCATTGCCGAATTGAAAGAACAAAATCGCGCTGAGCAGCAGCGCGCCAGGCGTCTTCAGCTCGTTCATCAAAACGTGAACGGCAGGATGCTCAGGCTCAACTGGTTGTGGCAAGCGCAGGCGCGCGTAACCAATCGCGAACAGCGCCGGCACCACCGCGATCCAGATCTGCAACGCGCCCGGAGTATAGACGTAGTACCAGCGCGAGAGAAACCACGAGACAGTGAAACAGCCCAGCCCAAAAAGAATTCCCGCCATGTTGACAGTCGCCGCCGGATCGTGACGATACATGGGCGAGAGTGCCTGAAAGATCCCGCGATGCAGCAGGCCGGCGCTCCAGCCCATCAGCAAAACGCCCGGCAGTCTCCACCACGCGCCGTAGGGCGGCGAAAAAAAAGCGAGATAGAGTAGCGATACGGCGGCGCAGGCGCATGCGCAACTAAGCGTCCATGCCAGACCCTTTTTCGCAAGCATTTGTCCCCCGGCCTTTACCGAACCGAGCAGCCCCAGCGTAATCGAAACGAAGTACAGGCCCACCATCAAATATTCGGAAGAGACGTGATGCTGCCACACCGGCAGGATCGCGCCCGGGAATGCCAAAAGAATCCCGGTTACGAAAAATCCGCCCAGCGCCATGCGGCTGCCGGAAAGAACCAGCGCGCCGGGCGAATTGGAAGCGATGGGTGGCGTGTCAGTCACCGGCTGCATGATCGAAAGCGGTCACGGTTTGTTTGGAACAAGCGCCGCTAAAATTGTTCCTCGGGCACTTCGCCCAATTTCACGGTTACGTCCAGTGTGCGCCCGCCGCGCAAAACTTTCAACTGCACCGAATCGCCCGGACGCTTTCGCGAGATGGCGCGCGTAACCGCGTCGGTCTCGGTCACTTGTTTTCCGTCAATCGCGGTAATTAAATCGCCGCCAATACCCAGGCGCATATTGCCCACCTGCACCACATCGTTATAGCCTCGCAGCCCGGCGACTGCTGCAGGTGAGCCCCGTCCCACTTCTTGAATCAACAAACCGCCGCTCGCGGGTAGTTTCAACTCCACGGCCAAATCCCCGGCGATGAACACCGTCGATACTCCCAGGCGCGGGCGTCCGAAACTCTTGCCTGTGCGGAAATCCTCCAGCATCGATTTGGCCCGGTTGATGGGCATCGCGAAGCCAATGCCGATGTTACCGCCGCTCGGCGCCAGAATCGCGGTGTTGATGCCGATCACGTTGCCCTGCGAATCGAGCAGAGGCCCGCCGCTGTTTCCTTCATTGATCGCCGCGTCCGTCTGGACCAAGCCGTCGAGCGTGCGATTGTTCTCGCCGCGGATCTCACGGCCTAGCGAACTCACAACACCCGTTGTCAGCGTTCCCGAAAATCCAAACGGATTACCGATGGCCAAGACTTTTTGACCAACCTGCAGAGCATCGGAATCACCCAGCCGCAGAAACGTCAGTTTCTTCTTCGGATCGATTTGAATCAGGGCCAGGTCGTCGGCCAGGTCGCGCACCAGCACTTTCGCGGTGTAGCGGCTCTGATCAGAAAACTTCACTTCAATCTGCGAACTGCCGCTGATGACGTGGGCATTGGTGAGAATCCGGCCTTCCGGGCTGATCACAAAGCCCGAGCCCAGAGCACGCTGCGCCACCGGACGGAAAAAGAAATCCTGTTCATACACCGTACTGGTGATGTAGGCGACGCTATCTTTGGCAGCTTTGTAGATGTCGATATTATTGACTTCATCGGCGCCGAGCCCGGCGGACGCCACTGTGGGCTCGTTCCACAAATTGCCAGACCAGTTGCTACCCCTACGCGAAGGCGCAGTGGTGAAATAGGCGAATCCAGCCACCAAAACAAAAGCAATCAAAAGCGTTCGCAACTTCATAACGTCAAGCCTTTAAGAGTTTGGTACAGGGCGTGCACCTGAGCCCGCGTCGTCTCCTTAGTACCCGACGTATCCACCCTATAGTCGGCATACTTCAGCTTTTCGTCCAGAGACATCTGCCGCTTCAGACGGTCCAGCGCTTCCTCCCGCGAGATTCCATCGCGTCGCATCGCGCGTTCAATCTGCTGTTCAACGCCGCACACGGCCACGATCAGCTTCGCGAATTCGCGGTAGCTCCCCGTCTCTATCAGTATCGCAGCTTCATAAATGGCAATGCCACGCGGATGGTTGCTGGCGTACTCACCCAGCATTCGCGCACTGCGCGCCTGCACCGCGGGATGCACCAGCGCATTCAGTTTCGCCAACTTCTCAGCATCCTTGAACACGATCGACGCAAGCCGGCGCCGGTCAATCGTACCATCCTCGCGCAAAATATCCGGACCAAATTCTTTCACAACTCCGGCGTAGGCCTCACCCTCCGGCGCTAGCACTTGATGACCCAGCTCGTCTGCGCGAATCAGATAACAACCAAGCTCCTGCAAGGTTTCCCCAACGAAACTCTTGCCACTTGCCAGCCCGCCGGTGAGCCCCACGCGCAGCATTGCTCAGGCCTGATGCCGCTCCGCCAGTTCCACCGTGTTGGCCATCAGCATAGCTATTGTCAACGGACCCACGCCGCCAGGAACCGGCGTATAAGCACCCGCCACGCGGGCCACGTCAAGAGGATGCACGTCGCCCACCACGGCGCGGCCTTTGCTCGCAAACTCCTCGGCGCGGCCCAGGCGCGCGGCTACCGCCGCATCGTTGATACGATTGATGCCTACATCGACCACGGTTGCGCCGGGCGCGATGAAATCTGCCGTCACAAAAGCGGGCCGGCCGATCGCAGCCACAAGAATATCGGCCCTCCGGCACACTTCGGGAAGATTTTTCGTGCGCGAATGGCAGATGGTGACCGTCGCGTTTTCCTGCAGCAGCATCAGCGCCATCGGCTTGCCGACGATGTCACTGCGGCCCAGCACCACCGCGTTTGCGCCATCCATTTTGATCTTGTGATAGCGCAGCGACTCCATCACGCCGGCAGGCGTGCAGGCGCGCGGCGCGGGCCGGCCGGAAACCATCAGGCCCACGTTCTCCGGATGAAATCCGTCGGCGTCTTTATGGACGGCAACTGCCTCCAGTACGCGGCGCGTGTCCACGTGTTTGGGCAGCGGCATCTGAATCAAAATACCGTCGATATCCTTGCGCGCGTTCAACTCGTGGACGATCGCCAGAAGTTGCTCAGTGGTCGATTCCAGGGGCGGCGCTACTTTTTCGCTCACCATTCCCAGTTCCGCGCACGCTTTGATCTTGCTGCGAACGTAAATCTCCGACGCTGCGTCGCGTCCCACCAGCATCACCGCCAAACCAGGGGCGCGTTTCAGTTTTTGTATGCGAGGCTTCAGCCGTGCGAAAATGTCGGCCTGCACCGCCGCGGCGTTCAGTACCAAAGGCATCACTAGTGAGAATAGCAAACGCGTCTTCAATCGAACGTTTCCAACACCAAATGTTCGCGATGCCCCTGCGCGCAAGCAGCATCAAAGGCGAAAGCTAAAATGCGCCGCGTCGACAGCGGATCGATCAGAGCGTCCACGTGCCCCCGAGCCGCGGCATAGCGCGCATCCAGCCAGCGTTCATAGTCCGCGCGCGTCTGCGCGATTTTTTTCTCGAGCTCCGCGGGGACTGGCTGGCCTCCGGCTTTGTACTTCTCGATCTCCGGACCATGGACCGCCTGCACCGCGGAGTCGCCTTCCATTACCCCGATCCGCGCCGTGGGCCACGCGAACGCGAAATGCGGATCGAAGCCCTGCCCCGCCATCGCATAATAACCCGCGCCACTGGCATGATTCAGCGTGAGGATAATCTTGGGCACCGTGGCGCAGGCCATGGCCTCCACCATCTCCGCACCCGCGCGAATAATACCTCCGGTCTCCGCGTCGGCGCCCACCATGAAGCCCGATACGTCCTGCAGATAAAGCAGCGGCGTGCCCGCGCGTTCAGCGTTCTCGACGAAGTACGCAACCTTGCGCGCGGACTCGGCATAAACAATTCCGCCAATGCGCGGGCCCGAAGTAGTCTTCAAAAAACCGCGGCGATTGGCGATCAACCCGGCAAGGCGTCCGTGCAAGCGCACATGCGCGCACAAAATTTCCGGAGCATGCTCGGGCTGAAACTCGGTAAGGCTATCCGCATCGACAATCCGCGCAATCACTTCTTCGACGTTATAGGGTAAACGGTGATCGGCTGGCAATAAATCATAAAGACCCTCGGCTGGTTTAGCGGGCGGCAGGCCCTTTTCAAGCGGCGGAGGCGCCGGCTGCTCCCGCATCTTCTCGCGAATCAGACGAAGACAAGCCGCATCGTCCTTGGCCTTGTAGTGCGCCACGCCACTCACGCGCGTATGCAGCGACGCGCCGCCCAGTGATTCCGCGTCGATCTTCTGGCCCACCGCACCTTTCACCAGATTGGGTCCGCCCAGCCCCATGAAGCTGGTGCCTTCCACCATGATGATGATGTCCGAAAGCGCGGGCAAATAAGCTCCACCTGCGATGCACATACCCATCACCGCGGAAATCTGCGGCACGCGCAGCCTGCGGCGCATCAGTGAGTTGTAGTAGAAAATCCGCCCCGCGCCATATTGGCCTGGGAAAATTCCATCCTGATACGGCAAATTCACGCCCGCCGAGTCGACCAGATAAATAATCGGCAAATGATTGCGCATGGCGACTTCCTGCGCGCGCAAGATTTTATGAATCGTCTCGGGCCACCAGGCGCCGGCTTTCACCGTGGCGTCATTGGCGACGATTACGGCATGCCGTGCCTCGATCAAACCAAGCCCTGTCACCACACCGGCACCCGGCGCTTGCCCGTCATATTTATCGTGCGCGATCAGCAAGCCGATTTCTAAGAACAGTGACCCGGGATCGATCAGTTTTGAGACACGCTCGCGCGCCGTGAGCTTACCATCCTGATGTTGCTTGTCAATTTTCTTTGGGCCGCCGCCCTGCCGTAGTCTGTCTTCGAGGTCATCCAATTGCTGGACCAGCCCGCGCATGTGTTCGGTTGAAGTCACCCATTCGTTATTCTAGTAGGAATGCTGCGGCTAGACAGATTGGGTTTGGACAAACGCACCCTGAAAATGGCCTGGACCGTTTTCCTGTTTGTGCTGGCGATGTTCTTTCTCTACGAAATTCGCAGTGCGCTGGTGACGTTTACGCTCGCGTTGTTTTTGGCGCTATTGCTTTCGCCCGTTGTCACTCTGGTGAACCGCTTTACGCCCGCGCGCGTTCCGCGAACGGCCGCGCTCGCGATTGTCTACGTCGTCTTGATCGGCGCCGCGGTGGCGATCTTGATTCCGATTGGCTCGGCGGTCGGAGAAGACGCGCGACTCCTCGCAAGCAAGCTTCCAGGCGCGGCGCAGGAAGACCCGCTGGCAAAATTGCCCCTGCCTACCTGGCTCGAGCCGGCCCGCGACAAATTGTCCGGAGTCTTGAAGGAGCGCCTGGATGAAATCGCCAAGGACGCCTTGCCCCTGATTGGCAAAGCGGCGGGCAGTCTCCTCAC
>Ga0075021_10001713_pt1 | contig 11333 bp, 8 predicted proteins | sample ColStrG_CSR_2012_FD_72749 | JGI IMG/M metagenome (GOLD analysis project Ga0075021, IMG submission 72749) | Freshwater sediment microbial communities in response to fracking from Pennsylvania, USA - Cold Stream Run_MetaG_CSR_2012 | ecosystem: Environmental > Aquatic > Freshwater > Creek >... | reverse complement strand
GTCGAGGGCGCCCGTGCCTGAGGGCCTTCTCGAGCCGACCGTCGATGACGCCCTCGCCCTGGGCCTGACCCGCGAGGAGTACGAGCTCGTCTGCGAGAAGCAGGGGCGCGCGCCCAACCAGGTCGAGCTCGCGATGTACTCGCTGCTGTGGAGCGAGCACTGCGCCTACAAGCACTCCAAGAAGCTGCTGCGCACGCTGCCGACGGAGGGACGCCACGTGGTGATGGGCCCCGGCGAGAACGCCGGCGCGGTCGACGTCGGCGGCGGGCTCGTGTGCGCGTTCAAGGTCGAGTCGCACAACCATCCCAGTGCCGTCGAGCCATTCCAGGGCGCGGCCACCGGCGTCGGCGGCATCCTGCGCGACATCTTCGCGATCGGGGCGCGCCCGATCGCGGTGCTCGACTCGCTGCGCTTCGGCGAGCCGGGTCGCGACGCGGCCGGCGACGGGACCCGCGCGCGCTACCTGCTCGACGGCGCCGTGTCCGGCATCGCCCACTACGGCAACTCGATCGGCGTGCCGACCGTTGGCGGCGAGGTCTACTTCGAGGGGCCCTACGAGCACAACTGCCTCGTCAACGCGATGGCGCTCGGGCTGGCCGAGCGCGAGCGGCTGGTGCGCAGCGCCGCCGCCGGGCCCGGCAACGTGCTGGTGCTGTTCGGCGCCTCGACCGGGCGCGACGGCATCGGTGGCGCGTCGGTGCTGGCCTCGGCCGAGCTCGGCGGCGAGGGCGAGCAGGACAAGCGCCCGACGGTCCAGGTCGGCGATCCGTTCGAGGAGAAGAAGCTGCTCGAGTGCTCGCTCGAGCTGCTCGAGCTGGGCCTGATCGTCTCGCTGCAGGATCTCGGCGCGGCGGGCCTGACGTCGTCGGCTTCGGAGATGGCCTCCAAGGGCGAGGTCGGGATCGACATCGACGTCGCGCGCGTGCCGCTGCGCGAGCCGGGGATGGAGCCGTTCGAGGTGATGGTCAGCGAGTCCCAGGAGCGCATGCTGTGCGTCGTCGAGCCGGCCGACGTGGGGGCGGTGATGGCGGTCTGCGAGAAGTGGGAGGTGGGCGGCGCGGCGATCGGCACGGTCACCGACAGCGGGCTGATGCGGGTGCTCGACGACGGCGAGCTCGTGGGCGAGATGCCGGTGCGCGCGCTCGTCGACGACTGCCCGCTGTACGACCTGCAGCCACAGCGCCCGAGCGAGCCCGTGTACGCGCCGGCGCCGGCCACGCTGGCCCCCGATGCGACGCCGGAGCAGACGCTGCTGGCGCTGCTGGCGAGCCCCAACATCGCCTCGCGCAGACCGCTGTTCGAGCGCTACGACGCGATCGTGCAGTCGCGCACCGTGCGCCGCCCCGAGCAGGCCGACGCGGCCGTGCTGGCGCTCGCCGGCGGCGGCGCGCTGGCGGTCAGCATCGACGGCAACGGCCGTCGTGTCGCGGCCGACCCCTACCGCGGCACGATCGCGACCGTGCTGGAGTGCGCATCGAACCTCGCGTGCGTCGGCGCGGAGCCGCTGGGCACGACGAACAACCTCAACTTCGGCAACCCCGAGAAGCCGCACATCGCGTGGCAGCTGAGCGAGGCCGTGCGCGGCCTCGGTGACGCCTGCCGGGCGCTCGAGGCGCCGATCGTCGGCGGCAACGTCTCGCTCTACAACGAGGGCGCCGGCGGGCCGATCTACCCGACGCCCGTGATCGGGATGGTCGGGCGCCTGCCCGACGCGCGTCGTGCGGGCGCGCTCGGCTTCGCGCGCGCGGGCGCCGAGATCGCGCTGGTCGGCGACTTCGCTCCCGTGCTCGCCGCGAGCGAGCTTGCCAAGCTGCACGGCGAACAGCTCCCCGAGGAGCTGCCCGAGATCGACATCGACGCCGCGCGCGCGACGCAGATCGCGGTCCGCGACGCCGTCCGCGGCGGCTTGCTCGCGAGCGCCCACGACATCGCCGAGGGCGGCCTCGCGGTCGCCCTCGCCGAGTGCTGCCTCGCCGGCGGGCTCGGCGCCCGGGTCGTCATCGACGAGCGGCTGCTCGCCACGGCCGGGGCGAATGCCGCGCTGTTCGGCGAGGCGCCGGGCGGGTTTCTCGTCAGCGGCGAGCCGGGGGCGCTGGGCGAGCTCGAGGCCAGGGCGCCGCTGCGCCGGCTGGGCGAGGTCGGCGGGGAGGAGCTGAGCATCGTCGCCGGTGAGACGCTCTCGCTCTCCCTGGACGAGCTCACGCGGGCTCACGCGACGCTCGCGGAGCTGTTCTCGTGAGCGGCCCATGACCACATCGAGAGCCACGGCGAAGCACCCTGCTAGCTTGTTGACAGCTATGCGTGACGGACCGCGCGACGAGTGCGGAGTTTTCGGACTGTATGCACCCGGGCACGAGGTGTCACGTCTGTCGTACTTCGCGCTGTACGCCCTGCAGCACCGCGGCCAGGAGTCGGCTGGCATCGCCGCGGCCGATCGCGGCGGGCACATCATCACGCGTCGCGAGCTCGGCCTCGTCAACCAGGTGTTCACCGAGAACGACCTGCGCACGCTCGCCGGCGAGCTTGCGATCGGCCACGTCCGCTACTCCACGACCGGCTCCAACGCGTGGGAGAACTCGCAGCCGGTACAGCGCTCGGAGGGCACCAACGGCAGCCGCCGCGAGGTGGCGCTGGCGCACAACGGCAACCTCATCAACGCGCTCGAGCTGCACGAGGAGCTGCTCGAGCGGGGTGTCAGCTTCAGCTCGACGTCCGACTCCGAGATCATCGCCGCGCTGATCGCGACGCACCCCGCCGAGCACGTCGAGGACGCGATCGCAGACGTGCTGCCGCGTCTGCGCGGAGCGTTTTCGATCGTGGCGATGACCAAGGACCGCGTCGTCGCGTTCCGCGATCCGCACGGGCTGCGGCCGCTGTCGATCGGCGTGCTTCCCGCGACCGAGACCGAGACGGGGGCGGGGGGCGGAGCGGCCTCGCCGGGGCACCTCGACGGCGAGCTGCCCGCCGAGGGCTCGCGCGGCGAGCCCCGCTACTGCGTCGCCAGCGAGTCGTGCGCGTTCGACATCATCGGCGCCAAGTTCCTCCGCGACGTCGAGCCGGGCGAGGTCGTGACGCTCGGTCCCGACGGCCTGCAGAGCCGCGTGGTCGCGCCCGGCGCCCGGCGCGCGTTCTGCCTGTTCGAGTACATCTACTTCGCGCGGCCGGACTCGCGCATGAACGACCAGGTGCTGCAGGTCGCGCGCGGACGGATGGGCGAGGCCCTGTGGCGCGAGGCGCCCGTCGAGGCGGACCTCGTGATCGCCGTGCCCGACTCGGGCAACCCGGCCGCGCGAGGCCTCGCGCGCGCTGCGGGACTGCCGCAGGACGACGGCTTCGTCAAGAACCGCTATGTCGCGCGCACGTTCATCCAGCCCGGGCAGGAGCTGCGCAAGCACGGGCTGCGCCTGAAGTTCAACCCGCTCCCCGAGGTGATTGCCGGCAAGCGCCTGATCGTCGTCGACGACTCGATCGTGCGTGGCAACACGACTCGCCAGATCGTCCAGATGCTGCGCGACTCCGGAGCGGCCGAGATCCACATGCGCATCTCGGCGCCGCCGATCAAGCATCCCTGCCACTACGGCATCGACATGTCGACGCGGGAGGAGATGATCGCCCACGAGCGCACAACCGAGGAGATCGCCGCGGAGCTCGGCTGCGACTCGCTTCACTACCTCTCGCTCGAGGGCGTCTACGAGGCGGTCGGTGCGAGCCGCGAGACGCACTGCGACGCCTGCTTCAGCGGCGACTATCCGCTCGCGGGCAGCGACGGAGCGGCCGGCAAGTTCTCGCTCGAGCCCGCGCAGAGCGACGCCGACGCTCCGACGCCGCCGCTCGTGAGCGCCTGAGAGCGCCCGCCGGCGTGATCCGTGCGGGCGGCCGGAGCTCGGCCCGGCAGGCCGGGACGCGCTCTAGCCGAGGTGGTCCCGGCGTGCGGCCGATGCGTCGCTGGCGCGGTTGTTGTACGGGTGGCTCGAGATCTCATCGCCGCGGCCGGTGCTCTGGGCGTAGCCGAGGCCGACGAGGATGATCAGTGTGACGAATATTGCAAACAGCATGTGGGGGTACCTCCGATGCGGGACGGGCACCCACTCACCCTCACCATCAGTGTCGGCAGCCCGGGGGCGCACCTGTGTGATTTCGGTCACAGCTATCGTCCGGCGCGCGTGTCCGACCCGCTACCCATCGCCGTGCTCGTGTCCGGGACCGGCACGAACCTGCAGGCGCTGCTCGACACCGTTCACGGCCGCGAGGCCGAGGTCGTCGCGGTCGCCTCGAACGCGCCCGACGCCCCCGCGCTCGAGCGCGCCCGCGCGCGCGGGGTGGCCGTCGAGTCCTTTCCGCGCACGGCGTATGGAGGCCGCGCGGCGCGGGACAGCGCGATGGCGGCCTGGCTGTTCGAGCGCGGCGCGCGGCTGGTCGTGCTCGCCGGCTACATGGAGCTGCTCGGCGAGCCGTTTCTCGACCGTTTCCCGGGCGCCGTCATCAACGTGCACCCGTCGCTGCTGCCGGCTTTCCCCGGCCTCGCCGCGATCGAGCAGGCGCTCGACTACGGCGTGAAGGTGTTCGGCGTGACCGTCCACTTCGTCGACGCGGGCGTCGATTCCGGGCCGGTGATCCTGCAGCGCGCCGTGGAGCTGCCCGACGCGCGCTCGGCGGATGAGGTGCTCTCGGCGCTGCGCCCGCTCGAGCACGCCCTGCTGCCCGAGGCCGTCGCGCTGGTGGCGCGCGGAGGGCTGCGCGCCGATCCCGAGAACGCGCGGCGTACGTTGATCGATCGAGCGGCGCTCCGCGGGAGCGACGGATAGGCTCTGGAGATGTCCCGCGACGGCGAGCTCGCGACCGACCAGCGGCCCGGCGTGGAGGGCGCGGCGCCGGGCGAGGTGCGCGTGCGCCGCGCGCTGCTGTCGGTCTCCGACAAGAGCGGCCTCGTCGACTTCGCGCGCGGCCTGCGTGAGCTCGGCGTGGAGATCGTCTCGACCGGCGGGACCTCCCGCGAGCTCGCCGAGGCGGGCGTCGCGGTGCGCGCGATCGAGGACTTCACGGGCTTCCCCGAGATCATGGACGGACGCGTCAAGACGCTTCACCCGCGCCTGTATGCGGGGCTGCTGGCGCGGCGCGATGACCCCGGCCACCTGGCGGCGGCGGGTGAGCAGGGGATCGAGCAGGTCGACCTCGTGTGCGTCAACCTGTACCCGTTTGAGCAGACAGTCGCGCGCGGTGACGCGAGCGAGGCCGAGGTGATCGAGAACATCGACATCGGTGGGCCCACGATGATCCGCGCGGCTGCCAAGAACGCACCGTTCGCGGCCGTCGTCGTCGATCCCGCCGACTACGAGCGGGTCCTCGGCGAGCTGCGCGAGCGCGACGGCAGGATCTCGCTCGCGAGCCGCAAAGAGCTGGCGGCGAAGGCGTTCGCGTGCACCGCGCGCTATGACGCGGCGATCTCGACCTGGTTCGCGATGCAGGCCGGCGACGGGTTCCCGCCGTCGTGGAGCGACGCGTTCGAGAAGGTCGCCGATCTGCGCTACGGCGAGAACCCGCACCAGCGCGCCGCCTACTACGCGCGCGTCGGCGCTCCCACGCACCTGCTCGCCGGTGTCGAGCAGCTGCACGGCAAGGAGCTCTCGTTTAACAACCTGCTCGACCTCAGCTCGGCGCGCGAGCTCGTCGAGGAGTTCGACGAGCCGGCGTGCGCGATCGTGAAGCACAACAACCCCTGCGGCTGCGCGCTCGGCACGAGCGGCCGCGAGGCTTACGAGCGCGCGCTCGCGTGCGACCCGCAGAGCGCATACGGCGGCGTGATCGCCGTCAACCGCCCGGTCGACGCGAGTTTCGCCGAGGAGCTCGCCAAGCAGTTCATCGAGGTGCTGCTCGCACCCGGCTACGACGCCGCCGCCCTCGAGCTGCTGCAGGTCAAGAAGAACGTGCGCCTGCTCGAGCTCGGCGACTGGCCGGCGCCCTCGCGCGAGGTCGAGACGAAGGCCGTGATCGGCGGCCAGCTCGTGCAGACCCGCGACGTCGTCTCCGAGACGCGCGAGCAGATGCGGGTCATGAGCGCGCGCGAGCCGAGCGAGAGCGAGTGGAGCGACATGCTGTTCGCCTGGCGCGTCTGCCGCCACGTCCGCTCCAACGCGATCGTGATCGCCGCGGCCGGCGCGACGATCGGCATCGGCGCCGGGCAGATGAGCAGGGTCGACGCTGTGCGGATCGCGATCGAGAAGGCCCGCGCCTTCCAGCCCGAGCTGCTCGCGGGCTCCTCGCTCGCATCCGACGCGTACTTCCCGTTCGCCGACGGCCCGCAGCTCGCGATCGACGCCGGCGCGAGCGCGATCGTCCAGCCGGCGGGCTCCGTGCGCGACGAGGAGGTCGTCGCCGCGGTGGACGCGGCGTCGGTCGCAATGGTCGCGACCGACCGCCGCCACTTCCGCCACTGAGCCGACCGGGGACGCGCTCGAGCGCGGCAGCTCGCCGCCGGACTTCGGAGGGGGGACTTGACGTTTCCCTCATAACGATATATCGTGACCTTACTTAGATAGTTCACGATAGGAGAAGTTATGTTTGGCTATTCAACACACTCAAAGACACATGGGCGCGCCTGCGGGCCCACCCGCCACGCACGCGGGGGCGGCTTCGCCCACGGGCCGCGCGGCGAGTTCGGCGGCCCGTTCGGGGGCTTCCCCGGCGGCCCGCGCGGCCGTGGCCGCAAGGCGCGTCGCGGCGACATCCGCACCGCGGCGCTGCTGCTGCTGGCGGAGGAGCCGCGCAACGGCTACCAGATCATGCAGATCCTCGAGGAGCGCAGCGGCGGCGTCTGGCGCCCGAGCCCCGGCTCGGTCTACCCGGCGCTCCAGCAGCTCGAGGACGAGGGCCTGATCCGCTCGCAGGAGGCCGATGGGCGCAAGCTGTTCGCGCTCACCGACGACGGCCGCGCCGTGGTCGCCGAGCGCGACGCGGAGAGGCCGGCGCCGTGGGAGCAGATGAGCGGCGACGTGAGCGATCGCGCACACGAGCTCGGCCGGCTGATGCGCGAGGTCGCCTACGCGTTCGCGCAGGTCATGCGCACGGGCAGCGAGGCGCAGATGGGACTCGCCCGCGACGTGCTCGAGCAGACGCGCCGCGATCTGTATCGGATCCTGGCTGACGGCGACGGCGATGCCACTACGGTGGACAAGGACAGCTGAGCCCCACGGCCGCGACGTGACCGACGAGATCTCGACATCCCCCGCCGCTCCCGCCGTCATCGTCGACGGGCTCCGCAAGAGCTACGACGAGGTGGAGGCGGTGCGGGGAATCGAGTTCGAGGTCGGCTCCGGCGAGATCTTCGGCTTCCTCGGCCCCAACGGGGCGGGCAAGTCGACGACGATCAACATGCTCTGCACGCTCGTGCGCCCGAGCGCCGGCTCGGCGCGCGTCGCCGGCCACGACGTCGTCAGCGAACGCGACGAGGTCAGGCGCAACATCGGCCTGGTCTTCCAGGACACGACGCTCGACGGCTATCTGACGGCCGAGCAGAACCTGCGGCTGCACGCCGAGCTATACGGCGTGCCCCGCGAGGCCGTCGCGGAGCGGATGCGCCAGGTGATGGAGATGGTCGGCCTGTGGGAGCGCCGCGGGAGCCTCGTCAACACGTTCTCAGGGGGGATGAAGCGGCGCCTGGAGATCGCGCGGGGCCTGTTGCACTCGCCGCGCGTGCTGTTCCTCGACGAGCCCACGGTCGGCCTGGACCCGCAGACGCGCAGCTCGATCTGGAGCTACATCCGTGAGCTGAAGACGCGCGAGGACATCACGATCTTCCTCACCACCCACTACATGGACGAGGCCGAGTACTGCGACCGGATCGCGATCATGGACCAGGGCCGCATCATCGTGCTCGACACGCCGGCCGCCCTGAAGGCGAGCGTCGGCAAGGACCGCGTGCAGATCGAGACCGACGATGACGCGGCGGCGATCGACGCGCTGCGCGAGCGCTTCGGGATCGAGGCGACGCTCGCAGGGGGCGCCGTCACGTTCGGGGTCGCCGCGGGCGAGCACTTCGTGCCGCGCCTGTTCGATGAGTGGGATCCCGGTCACCCCCCGATCCGGGGCGTCACGGTCGCGCGCCCGTCGCTCGACGACGTATTCATGTCCTACACGGGCACGACGATACGCGACGCCGAGACCTCGCAGATCGACACGCGCCGCAACTTCGCGAAGATGATGACCCGCTGATGGCGACACGGACGACGGCGCCCCCGGCTCCCGCGCCGGCCGACGCGGGTCACGAGATCGCGCATGTGCGTGTGCCGACGCGTAGCACGGGCAGCGAGCTGCGCGCGATCAAGGTCGTGTGGAAGCGCGAGCTGATTCGCTTCCGCCGCGATCGGCTGCGCATCGTGACCTCGCTGATGCAGCCGTTCCTGTTCCTGTTCGTGCTCGGCACCGGGCTCTCGCGGCTCGCGTCGGCGGGCACGCACGGGGTCAACCTGCGGACGTTCGTATACCCCGGCGTGCTCTGCATGGCGGTGATGTTCACCGCGATGTTCTCCGCCGCCTCGCTCGTCTGGGACCGCGAGTTCGGCTTTCTGCGCGAGATGATGGTCGCGCCGGTGAGGCGCAGCTCGCTGGTGCTCGGCAAGTGTCTCGGCGGCGCCACCGTGGCGGGCTTCCAGGGCGTGATCGTGCTGTGCCTCGCGCCGCTCGTAGGCATCCCCTACGAGGCTCCGTGGATCATCGCCGTGTTCGCGCTGCAGCTGCTGCTCGCCTTCTCGATCACCGCGTTCGGCGTGATGGTGGCGGCGCGCGTCAACCAGATGCAGTCGTTCATGGCGCTGATGCAGATGGCGATCATGCCGATGTTCTTCCTCTCCGGCGCGCTGTTCCCGGTGGTCGGCCTGCCCCAGTGGCTCGCGATCCTCAACCGCCTGGACCCGTTGACCTACGCGGTCGATGCGATGCGGACGGTGATCTTCGCGCACCTGCACCTCACGGCCGCCGCGCGCAGCGCGCTGGACCACGGCGTCACGTGGTGGTCGTGGCGCGTACCGGTGCTCGTCGACGCGGCCGTGATCGCGCTGCTCGGGTTCGCGATGCTGTCGATCGCGATCGTGCAGTTCAGCCGCGCCGAGTAGCGGCCGGCGCGGGCGCGTCCTGCGGCAGGGCGTGCGCGGCGACACCGAGGATCGGGTCGTGCGAGGACACCTCGGCGGCGTCTTCGGCGAGCCGCAGCGTGTCGGCGAACTGCGCGTCTCGCATCGTTCGCCATTCGCTCAGCGGCTGCGTGATGCCGCGCGCAAGGAGCATCGCGCCCACCCAGCGCGGCGCCCACACCCGAGCGGAGCGCCGTTCGATGCCGCGCTCGATCGCGTCGATCGCGACGCTCAGCGGCGCCGGCTTGGTGAGGAAGCCAGGCAGGCGCTCGTTGATCGACTTGGCCGACTCCATCGCGAAGCTCGCGCGGACGAGGTCGGTGTCGATGAAGCCGAAGTACGCGCAGCCGACGCGGGCGCCGCTGGGCATGCTCTCCATCCGCAGCGCGTCGGTCATCGCCTCGACGCCCGACTTGGCGGTCGTGTAGGCGCCCATCAGCGGCGCGTGTGCGACGGCCGACAGGCTCGCAATGTTGAGCAGATATCCGCCCCGCCGCGTGATCTCGCCGATCACGGCTCGATCGGTGCGCCACACGCCGAGGAGGTTGACGTCGAGCGTCCGTTCGAACTGCTCGGCTCCTCCGCCGGCCAGCGTTCCCGTGAACGAGATGCCGGCGTTCGCGATCGCCACGTCGATCCCGCCGAAGCGATCGACGGTGCCCGTGACGGCGCGTTCCAGCGAGTCGAGATCGGTCACGTCCGCCTCGAAGTAGGCCGCGCGGTCGCCGAGGCGCGCGGCGCCCTGCTCCAGGAGCTCCGGCTCCAGACCGGCGAGCACGACGTTGGCGCCGCGCCCGTGGAGGCGCTCGGCGGCGGCTCTCCCAATTCCGCGCGCGGCGCCCGTGATGAAGACGGTGCGTCCCTCGACGTCATATCGAACTTCACTGGAGCGGCTCACGGCGGCGGACCTCCGGTCTGGGGGACGGTGCGGGCTCGAAGCGGCGGTGGCCGGGCCGCCGAGGGCCCTGGGTCAGCCTACCCTGGTAGGGTCGCCCGCATGTCCCAGCTCGGCCCGTCAACCCCGGCACTCGAGCTCGCGGCGGCGCTGCGCGCCCGTGAGCTCTCGGCCGTCGAGCTGCTCGAGGCGTGCCTCGCGGCGGTCGACGAGCGCGACGAGCAGATCAACGCGGTCGTCTGGCGCGACGACGAGCAGGCGCGCGCCGCCGCCGTCGAGGCCGATCGGCGCCTGGCCGGGGAGTCCTCGGGCGACGGCGCGCAGGCGCCGTTCCTCGGCGTGCCGATCCCGATCAAGGACCTCACCCCGGTCGCCGGCTGGCCGGTCACGTATGGCTCGCGCGGCGGCCCGGAGGGCGTGAGCGAGCAGAGCGAACTCGTCGTCGATGCGCTCGTCGCCGCCGGCTTCGTGCTGTGCGGGCGCACCAACACTCCGGAGTTCGGCGTGATCACGGCCGCGGAGAACCTCCGCTTCGGGATCACGCGCAACCCGTGGGACACCGATCGCTCACCCGGCGGCTCGAGCGGTGGCGCGGCGGCGGCGGTCGCCGCCGGGATGTTCCCGATCGCGCATGCCAACGACGGCGGCGGCTCGATCCGGATCCCGGCCTCCTACTGCGGCCTCGTCGGCCTGAAGCCGAGCCGCGGACGCGTGCCGCGGCTCTCTCAGAGCTGGCTCGGCGCGGTCGTCGAGGGCGTCGTCGCGCGCACCGTCGCCGACTCGGCCGTCGTGCTCGACGCGATCTCGGGCCCCGACCCGCTCGCCTGGTACAACGCTCCGGCGCCCGCGAGCGCGTTCTCCGAGCAGACGCGCACGCCGCCCGGAAGGCTCCGGATCGGGCTGATGGCGCAGGCGCCGCTCGGCATCCCGACAGACGAGGCGTGCGTGGCGGGGGCTCGCGCCGCGGCGGCGGCGCTCGAGAGCCTCGGGCACAGCGTCGAGGAGGTCGACGTGCCGACCGTCTCCGAAGAGCTGATCGCGCCCTTCATCGCGCTCACGCAGGGCGGGCTCGGTGAGTACGACGACGTCGACTGGTCCGCCGTCGAGCCCCACATCGCCCACCAGCGCAAACTCGCCGATGAGACCGGCGCCTACGCCTACGTGCTCGCGGCAAAGACGCTCGAGCGTCTCAGCCGGCGCGAGATCGCCCGCTGGGGACGCGACTTCGACATCCTGCTCACGCCCACCTCGGCGATCCTGCCGCCGCAGGCGGGGGCGACCCTCGAGGCGCAGCACGCCGCGCCCGATCAGCC
>Ga0075021_10001711_pt1 | contig 11338 bp, 14 predicted proteins | sample ColStrG_CSR_2012_FD_72749 | JGI IMG/M metagenome (GOLD analysis project Ga0075021, IMG submission 72749) | Freshwater sediment microbial communities in response to fracking from Pennsylvania, USA - Cold Stream Run_MetaG_CSR_2012 | ecosystem: Environmental > Aquatic > Freshwater > Creek >... | reverse complement strand
ATTCAGCGTCAGCTTCTGTTCCTTGACGATGTGGAGCAGGAAGTTCGTGAGGTTGCGTGCGTAAAGCTGGCTCGCATGATACGGAGCCGTCCCGGCAATGTTGTAGCGCCCAATAATGGTGACGCCGTGCTGCACGGAAACTTCGCCCGGCTTGGTCAGCTCACAGTTGCCACCGCGTTCCGCGGCCAGATCAAGAATCACCGACCCAGGAATCATCCCCTTGACCATGTCCGCGGTAACCAGAATCGGCGCCTTTTTGCCCGGAATCACGGCGGTCGTAATCACAATGTCGTTCTCGGCAATCACCTTACCCAGCAACTCGCGCTGCTTCTGATAAAAGCTCTCGTCTTGCGCGGTGGCGTAGCCACGAGCATCCTGCGCATCTTTGGCCTCAATCGCCAGCTCGACAAAACGCGCGCCGAGGCTCTGCACCTGCTCTTTCACCACGGGACGAACATCGTAAGCCGATACAACCGCGCCTAGACGCCGAGCCGTCGCTATCGCCTGCAACCCCGCCACCCCTACACCCAGAATCAGAACACGCGCGGGAGTCACCGTCCCAGCGGCAGTCGTCATCATGGGCAGAATCCTCGGCAGCGTGTCGGCGCTGATCAGCACCGCCTTGTATCCACTAATCGATGCCATCGTCGAAAGCGCGTCCATGGCCTGCGCGCGCGTGATGCGCGGAATCAGCTCCACGGCAAACGCCATCGCCCCGGTAGTGGCAATCTGCTGCACTACTTCCGCGGAACCCAAGGGCCGCAGGAACCCAAGCAATATCTGGTCTTTTCTCAGCAGAGCAAGGTCGGCCTTGCCCGTCACGTCGTTCGCGCCGTAGCAAAGCACCTGCGTGATGATGTCAGAGGTCTTGAACAGCTCAGCCCGCGTGGCGACAATCTTCGCGCCTTTATCGGTATACAAGTTGTCGGGGTAGCCAGCTTCCACGCCCGCGCCGGTTTCCACGGCCACTTCAAAGCCAGCTTTGGTCAGGTTGGGCACAACCAGCGGAACCAGCGAAACCCGCCGCTCGCCGGGGTAAATCTCCTTCGGGACGCCGATAATCAAACCGATGGTCCTTTCCGCGCGGGCAATTCCCCCGCCCGCCGTACTTCGACTCCAGAGTTAGCCATGATACAGGAAACGGTTGCGAAAGGAAGTGATGGGGATCTGCCAACGATCTATAGCGAATACCATCGGTCAGACCCAAAGCAGGAGCCTTCTCGCGCAATGACCTACGGATCAGACATTTCGCGGTTTATGTCGTCTAATCGCTTTGAAAGGAATCGATGTGAAAATACTTGGTTCTTGTCTCCTCTGTTTTTGCGTTAGTACTGCCTTGTGCGGACAACCTCAACCGAATCGAAAGACGACCACCTGATACTGGAGCACGTTACGGTGATCGATTCCACGGGGTCGCCTCCAAAACCGGACGTCTCAGTTCTCATCGTGGACGGCAAGATTCAATCCATATCTCAGCCCTCGGAAGCCAAGCGCGTTTCAGATGCAATCGTCGTTGATGCGAGAGGAAAATTCCTGATTGCGGGCCTTTGGGACATGCATGTCCACGCGCTCAGCAAGAACGAACCGGATCGGTTCTTCCCGATGTTCATCGCGAACGGTGTTACAGGAATCCGGGACATGGGAGGGGACATCGCGCTGCCGCAAATTGCTCAACTCAAGAAAGAAATCGCCAACGGTTCTCGACTTGGGCCAGAGATCTTTGCCGCTGGTCCTATCCTCGAAGGGGAACATCCGTTTTGGCCCTTCTCTATCGCCGTGAAGAGTCCAGACGATGGCCGCCGAAGCGTTGCCTCGCTTGTGGGAGAAGGGGCAGATTTCCTCAAGGTCTATAACACTCTGTCGCGCGAATCGTATTTCGCGATCGCCACGCAAGCCAGAGAACTGCGGATCCCATTCGTGGGGCATATCCCCGACGGCGTCACTCCATCAGAGGCTTCGAACTGCGGACAGAAGAGTATTGAACACCTTTAGGGCATTCCAAATTATGTGAGTTCGGAAAGTGAACAGCTGCGAAAGATGGCGGCGGTAGCGAACAATGCTGACGATCCAAAGGTTGCCCGCGATGCATTTTATAAGATCAACGAAACGATCCTGGCTACATACGATTCCAAGAAAGCGCAGGGCTTGTTCGAAGAATTTGCGCACAATCATACTTGGCAAACGCCAACTTTGGTTGTCCTTCGCTCTTATGCTCGGATTCACGATCCTTCCTTACACACGGATCCTCGGCTTGCGTACATCACGGACGATCTCCTAAATTTCTGGAATTCGATGGGGGGCCGCCCGATCCTCGCAACGACGAGATTCAATGGCGCCTGTTCCAGCACAACCTTGAAATCGTGAAGGCCATGCACACGGCTAGCGTGCCGCTGCTCGCCGGAACGGATACGCCGAATCCCTATACCTATCCGGGATTCAGCTTGCATGAAGAACTGGAACTTCTCGTTTCGGCTGGCCTTTCCCCCGTGGAGGCGCTGCAAACGGCGACATTGCGAGCAGCAGAATTCTCAGGTGTCGGTCACCTCTTTGGTTCCGTTGAAGTCGGAAAGATCGCAAATCTGGTTCTCCTCGACGCAAATCCGCTGGAGGATATCCGCAAAACCCAGAAGATTCGGGGAGTGATCCTTCGTGGCGATTTTCTGGACAGAGCACGGTTGAACGAGTTGCTGGCTCAGCAGAAGGTGCCTCGCCGCTAGGATGCGAGGGAAAGTAGTTCCCCAATCTGGGCAGTGCCACGATTTTCGAGATCGACGGACTCGCCCGAAAATTGGCAGTTGGTTCTGCGAAAGTCTTTGGGTGCTCAGAGCAAAGATTGCGGATCAGCTTTTTACGATCTGCGTGAAATCCGACCACTGCTCGAGCGGAAAGCGCGAATATCCCACGCCGAGGCGGGTAGCCACGGCAACGCTTTCAGGGCAATGATTGCAGCAAAGAGCTTGGCCAAGTCTTCGTCGGCGCTGACGCATAGACTGCCCTACACCCAGCTAAAACCATATCCGGCAAGTGTACCCTTGATGTCGCCGTAGGCTTGCGAAACACCTTTGGGTTGATGCCGCTCGGCGTCGGCTACGACTAGATAAAACGCGATGGCAAACATGAATCAGCGTCCCAGTCTATTGGCGTTCCAGGATTAACTTTCCCGTGGGTCGTCTAAGATGTTGGTCAGGCGGTAATCCACTTCCTCGCCCGTTTCCACAACGCGAACGCGCATGAGACGATCGCCATTGGGCAGCGCGTCACCTTCAGCGATCACTTGATAGACCGCGCCAACCGGACCAAAACGCCACCGCGTGCCGACGATGCTGGCGGGCTGCTGACCATTCACATGCGTCTGTGCCATGGCGATAGTATATCTCGATTCGACCCGGCCATCAGCAGTTTGCGCTTCCGGAAGTCCGACCAACTACTCGACCATACCTCTCTATTTCGACCTCTTCACAAACGGAATCAGCATCGGCGTACTTTGCCGGTACTGCCGGTACGCATCCCCAAAGAACGTGATCAGGTCGTGTTCTTCAAACTGAATAGCCACCAGAATGTAACCCGCCGTCATGATGGAAAACAGCAAGTGGCCCTGCGTCATCCTGGGAGTGGCCCAGAAGGCCAGGAGAAACCCGAGGTAAATTGGGTGGCGGACGCTCTGGTAGAGCATCGGCGTACTGAAGTTGATCGGCTCGTAGCGCTGACCGCGCAGGTTTAGCAGAACCTGCCGCAGACCAAAGAGGTCGAAGTGACTCAACAGAAATGTGCTCACCAGCACCGTGAGCCAGCCCAGCCCGCAAAGCGCCAGCAGGGTCCACCGGGCCGCCGCGTTCTCCACGCTCCACACCACTCCCGTCATCGGTCGCCACTGCCAATAGAGCAAATCGAGGCACAAGCTGGCCAGCAGCACATATGTGCTCCGTTCAATCGCGTGGGGAATCACCTTGGTCCACGCGCGCTTGAACCACTGCCGCGCCATCACGCTGTGCTGAATGGCGAACACGCTCAGCAAAAGCGCATCAATCAACAGGGTCTCGACGGAAAACGCGCCCCCGCCGGAGTCGATGGACTTTGGAACAAAAACGTTCCCGACAAAGCCAATGGCATAGAGAAACGTCGCGAAGAAAATCAGGTACGCGACAATACCGTAGAGAACTGCGGCGATCTTGCCCATGACCTCTGTCTCCCCCCGGGAATGCGCCCGGAAATTCGCCCGAATGCTACATCCGTGCTAGGCCATCGTCAAGGCAAATAGAGGCCGGTTCCGGGAAGTCGAGCCGGCACCACTAGCCGCGGCTAATGTTGCCCTGGATGCCGGGGCCTTGACATTCGCCTTTTATTCGCTAACAATGTCACCCATGGCTATTACCAAACGGCAGCGTCAGGTCTACGACTACATCGCGCGCTTCGTGGAGAAGAACGGCTACGCGCCTTCCTTCGAGGAAATTGGCGACGGCATGGGGCTGAATTCACTGGCGACGGTGCACAAGCACATTACGAATCTGGAAACCAAGGGACTGCTCAAGCGCGGCTACAACCGCAGCCGGTCGATTGATCTGGTCCCGGTTAAGGGCAAGCTGAAGCAGGCGCTGGGGATGAATCCCGGGAAGGCCGGAGCCGCCAGCGCAACTGCTGAGCTTCGCCTGCCTCTGATGGGGCGGATCGCCGCCGGCATGCCTATTGAAGCCGTGGAAACGCCGGAAACCATTTCTCTCGCCGACTTTGTCCGATCCAAGGAAGTCTTTGTTTTGCAGGTGCGCGGCGAGTCGATGCAGGATGAGCACATCGTCGACGGCGACTATGTGCTGGTGGAGAAAACGAAAACCGCGCACAACGGGGATATCGTAGCCGCGCTCGTGGATGGGACCGACAGCACACTCAAGCGCTTCTACAAAGAAGGCGACAAAATCCGTTTGCAGCCTTCGAATGCAGGCATGAAGCCAATTATCGTTCCAGCCATCGCCGTGCAGTTGCAGGGGCGCGTGATTGGCGTACTTAGAAAGTACGCTTAGAATCGAGAATTACCCACCCTTTTGAATTGTCATTCCGAACGAAGTGAGGAATCTGCTTTTCGGCAAGCGAGAGATTCCTCACTTCGTTCGGAATGACAAACCTTCGAAGAGAATGCAATACAAAAACGCCCGGCCAAAGCCGGGCGTTGCTGTCTTCCAGAAACTCATCTACCCCATGTGCTTATCGATGGCCTTCTCAATCGTCTCTTTCGGCACGTAGCCGACGATCTGTTCCTTCACCTGGCCGCCCTTGAAAATCAGCAACGTCGGGATGCCGCGGATGCCGTATCGCCCCGGCGTTCCGGGATTTTGGTCTACGTTCATCTTCGCGACCTTGACCTTGCCGCTGTAACTGGCGGCGACTTCGTCGACGATAGGCGAAAGCGCTTTGCAGGGCCCACACCACACGGCCCAAAAATCGATCAATACAGGTTGATCGGACTTCAAGACTTCCTGGTCAAAATTCGCGTCCGTTACTTCCAGGATTGCTGTGCTTGCCATGATTCCTCCAAAAGTTATGCGGCGCTAAACGGTAGCGCCACCGCAGAACGCTCACTATCGTAACACTGCGTAGATAGATGCTGGGGTGAGGGAGAAGTTGCAGGCCGCGGGGAAGGCATGGCAGCCAAAGGACTTAGTGCGAGGGCAAATAAAAAGACGCCCTGACGAATCAGGACGCCTCGGCTCGGCAGCCCTCCCCCAGGTCTGCCAAACTTACGAGACTGAGTGTAGGGCGGAGGCGGATTTTGGAAAAGATCACTTCAGTAATCGCGCGCTGTCGCTGCCGTAACCGTCGCGCGGTTACTTTTCGGCGCGAGGTTCTTGTAGAAATCGTTACGTGCGGCGCCAGGTCTTGCCGCCATCGGCGGTGGTCCAGACTTCGTGGCTCGCGGTTTCGACCCGGCCGTGCCGCTCATCCGCGAACGCCAGCGTTACGATGTCCCCGGAGAGTTCAACGTGCTTCCGATGAACCTTCACGAGGGAAAAATGCGCACCCGCATCGTCGGAATGGAAAAGAGCGCCCCCGCTTCCTCCGACCCAAACTTGGAACCCAGTCGACGCCACCGCGCGCAGGCGTGCCGGCGGGCTGAGGCTGACGCTCACACTCTCCCACGATTTGCCCCCGTCAAACGAGCGCTGCAAGGTCCCGGCATCGGTCACTTGCCAGCTGGCAGCCGCGCGGGCTGCCACCAAACCACCTACCGTCATCGCTGCGGAACTGGCGCGGAAGTCGCCCTTGTCGCTGGGAGCGAACGGGACAGTGGACGATGATGTGTCGACAACGGTCGAAGCAGACGTCACCTCAACCATCTCGGAAGCCGTGCCCATTTGGAGCGTCGCATTCAGGGCAACCGTCGAGGGTCCAACATTGACGCCTCGCTGCACGAATTCCTGGAATCCAGGCTTGGAGACTGCTACCGTATACGATCCAGCAGGAAGCAACGGTACGTCATAAGCACCGGACGCGTTAGTTGACGAGGCGATCTTCGCCCCGGTAGCGGCGTTTGTCACCGTTACCTCGGCGTCAGGAATTACTGCACCGCTGGGATCGACGACCTTGCCCTTGATTTCCGCCTGCTGTGCTGGGGGAGGCGGCGGGGCGCTGGGGCGGGCCTTGGCCATCGAGGCTGCGCCGGCCGATGCCCCAACTATGTACCCGAAAGCGTCTGCATTTTCCGACTGCTCGGTGTGCGAATCTTGATTTTCCTTCGCTTTCAATGGCTTATCCAGCAAAGCATCCGCCGTTGCGACGCCAGCACTCGCCTGCGGCACAGCCGCAACCGTTGACCCCGTCGTCGGCTCTGCGGGCTTCGCTGCCTTCTCAGCCGTGCCACCGCCATGACCCTTGGCAACCCCGGGAGCCAGCTCGACGAGCTGGCCAAAGCTACGGCCGTTTAGAGGCAGGTCGCGGGTAGCTTTCGCTTGATCGGCAGAGATCATGTTGTTCCCCGCGACGGTGTTGTTCATCCCGAACGCCGAGTTATTACTCATCGGGGAAGGTCCATGAACCGACGGGACCGCGCGGTGCCTCGCGAACGCCTTAAATCCCCCATTTTCAGCATCTTCGCGCGACGCGGAAGTGGGAGCTTCCTTCCGCAGTCCCAGCATTGGCTGGTCATAGGCTTCCTCCCGGTGCGGTACCGCTGGAACCGCAGCAGCGGCCTTGGCAGGCGCTTCAGCGGCCGGAGCTGACGCGATGGGCGGCGCTGCCTCCTGCTTCGCCACTAAGCGCGCCTCCCGCTGCGAACTAGTGCGCAGAAGCACGGCAGAGACCGCTATAGCCGCGCAGGCTGCCAGGACGCCCCACCGCAAGAACCACCCTCTCTGACGCGACCTAACTACGCCCGAAACCACCGGTGCTTCCGCCTCTGCCGGCTGCGCCAAGGCGACGATTTCGCGGCAGGGCGAGCAGTCCGCCAGATGGCCGAGGAGGGCCGTCCGCTCGCGGTCGGGCAGGGTGCGCTCGACGAACGCGGTCAGCAGGTCGGGGTCTGGGTGGCTGCCGTCGCCACGCACCTGTCCTTCCATCAACTTGCTGATCACGACTTTTGGCAGTTCTGGCAACCCTTAACTCCTTATGAATCTTTACGTTACCCAGCCAGGTATCGGCTACCGGTCGGCTCTTATCAAAATCAGCTTCATTTGGGCGTCTCGCCCGCCTCCCGTGGAGAGAACGCGCCAACCGCAGATTCTTGCACCAGTCGGGCACGAAGATCGACCCGCAGGTCGCGAACGTCGGTGTCCAAGGCTTCTTCGGCTTGGCGACGCGTCATGCCGCGACGGCCCAGCTCGGAGAGAATTTGCTTGCGCAGGCCGCGCGTGAGCTTCTCCACGCGGCGGCTGATCGTGGATTCGTGTACTCCGAGCGAACGTGCGACTTCGGCCAGGGTGCGTCCATCAAGGAAATAGCTCGCCAAGACATAGCGGTCCTCCGACGAAATCGCGGCCAGAACGGAGTCGATTGCTTCATCCAGGCGCGACTCTTTCGCACTTGGCGCGTGGCCCTGCACTTCGGAAGTGGTAGGATCGGCCGATCCCGCGGCAAACTGCTTTCCCTGCTCGATTTCTTCATCCAGGCTGGTGGTGCGACGCTGCTTGCGGTAGCGGTTGACGAACTCCTGCGCCAGCACGGTGCGCAGCCAACCCTCAAGCGATCCGCGGCCTGTATACGAGGCCAGCTTCGAAACCCGCTCTCCGCGGGAGTTGACGCCATACAGATCGGCGTATAGCGAATCGGCCAGTTCCCTGGCTGTGGCGGCTTCGCGGGCGACGCCGAGCGCCATTTCGAACAGCTTTTCGCGGTACCGCGTGAGAAAGATTTCCCAGGCGCGTTCGTTGCCTGCCGCGCAGCCTCGGGCCAGCGCAAGCTCTTCCAGGCGCAGGGTTTGCAGGAATGTCGTGGCCTGATCTCTCGAAGCGTCCGCCGGCAGGTATTTGACGCTGATCGCCAGTAGAGTCCTGGAAAATTCCTCATGGGGAATGCCCCACTCGGCAGCCCGGCTCTTGGCGCAAAGGTCATCGCAAACCGGCTGCAAGGCCGAGGGCACACCGGGTGCGGATTGGAGAGCGCCGCTCATCGATCAGAAGGCAAAAGTGATAAGAAGGCAAAAGCTGTAGCAGAAGCTCCAGCTGATGCTACCAGTTGGATGCTATCAACATTTTTCCCGCAAGCGCACGGAAAAGGAACGTTCCTCTCCCAATAGGGTAGGAAGCGTTACCCCGGGCGCGGGTTCGCGCGGCCGAGTCCGGGGTGTTTTTCACCCGGAGGCCCACCATGAAGATTTCGACACTGGCAAGCGTTTTGATCTTGTCTTTAGCTCTGTCTGTAGCGCTGTCGGTGGTCTGGGGCGTGGCGACGGCGCCGCGGCCCGTTTCAGCAGGGGAAACTGCCCCAGGCTCGGACTACAAAGTACTGCCGCCGATTCGCCAGGGGAACCTGACGGTGTTTCCCGTTGTGGTGGGAAGCGGACGCGATACGCGGGACTTTCTCACTTTGGACGAAGGTCTGCGTTCCCGAGATGTGGTGGTCACGGAATCGGGCGAAATTCAAGGTTTGATCCGCCAGCGGAATCATGATAGCCGCGTTCATCCCCTGCCAGCCCACGATGGCGCGCAAGTGAATCAACTGGTACTGGTCAACAATTCGAAGCGTCCTTTGCTGCTGCTGGCGGGTGAAATCGTTACTGGCGGAAAGCAGGATCGCGTGATCGGCAAAGATCGCATTGTGCCAGCCGAGAGTGAACCAATCGACCTGGGCGTCTTTTGCGTCGAGCCGGGGCGCTGGGTGGCGAAGTCGGCGAATTTTGGCGCTCTTGGCGGCAATATGGCAGCGCCCAGCGTTCGGATGCGCGCAATGAAAGACAAAGATCAGCAGCAGGTATGGGATTCGGTGCGGAGTGCGCAGAACAACATTACCGCCGGAATGACGACGTCGGAAGCGGTGGAGGTTCAGTCCACCAGCTCCTACGCGGTCGTCATGGAAAACGCGCAAGTGCAACGCAAGCTGGACAAATTAGCGGCACCCATTGAGCACGACTACTCCAAGCTCATCCGTGAATTGCGGGATCGGAACGCGGTGGGCGTAGTTGTCGCCGTTGACGGCGAGATTATCTGGGCCGACATCTTCGCCAGCACCCAGTTGCTGGAGAAGTATTGGCCGAAACTGATACGCTCGTATGCCACGGATGCAATGGTCTCGCAGGCGAAGGACCGCGAAGTCAGCGTGAAATCCGCGCAGGCTTTTGTGGAACAACTCGACGGCAACCATGAAACCGTCGAACGCGAACCCGGACTTTACCGCCACACCGAGATCAACGGCGACGGATATAAGGTTTTCCTCTTAGCATCGTTGCTCCCAAAGATGAACTACGACGTCCACATCGCGAAGATGGCAGAGTAGGATCACAAGGCCCGCGCCAGAAATCCCAACTTTCGGGCATAATTGTGCCTGCGCGGTCCGACAGCCTGGCCCTGGCCGAAAACTGCCGCTAATATCTTCCGAGGAAAATTACTCTTTATGAAATCCAGCAAATTGACGATTGCACTGACCGTGTCCTTGGGCCTTTGCACCTTGGCTGCCGCTGACAAGAAACCCAAAGTCCCCAGGCTAACCTCCGCTGCTCAGCACGATAAACAGGTCAACTCCGCCGAACGCGCCGAGGTCAAAGCCGATGTGCAACGCGCGGCGGAACTGAAGTAGCAGGAACAGGTGTTGCTGAAGCAAGCCGAAGAAAAACGTCAGCAGGCCAAAGCGCTAATCCAGAGGGAAAAGGCCTTGCGGAACGAGGAGGTTTCTCATGAGCACGCTGAGAAGGGCGACAAGAACAGGAGCGACCGGCAAGTTCTCGCAGCCGATGTAAAACATGAAGGTGGCGAACGCTCCCAACTAAACCGTCAGGTCGAGGAACTGGAAAAAGAACGCGGAGAGCTGACCCGCCAGGCGAAGGAGAAGGCCGCCGAGCGTGGGGAGATCGAAGCAAGGATTCGCGCCAATAGCAAGAGCAAGAGGTAGCAGCCACTCGCTCGATGGAGGCACGGGCGTCCTCGCCCGTGCAGGTTTCATCTCTCGGGTTTCATCTCTGAGGGCCACTTAGGAAAAGTTACCGACTGCGCGGGCGGGGACGCCCGCGCCTCCATTGCCGCTCATAAAAAGCCGCAGAAAAAGTCAGTGCGTCAGGTAGCCGCTTTCGAGAGGAAGTTTCCCGTCTACCCGGACAACGGTGATGCGCTCGGTGATAGAGTGCGCTTCTACCAATCCGAGTGCGCCTGGCGAGCTAGCCACAGCTTCAATTACTTCCGCATCCGATTCGACCAGATGGATTGAATCCTTATGAGCTTGAAGAAACACCTTCAGCTGCTGCTCGTTCATTTTGATCAGCCGTTCGAGCGCGCGGTTCTCATCGGGCGACGACTTATGCAGCACAAGGCTGACCTCCATGCCATTACCCCACTTTTTGGTTTCGCCCTTCAGAATCTTCGCCAGAGCCGCGGAAGAAAGATTTTGCACAGGATTGTCCCGATTCGTCACAACCGCAATGTGGTGAGCGAAACCAGTTGCCGACAGGCAAACAACGAGTGCGATTGCACAGAGAATCCGGTGACATTTCATGGAGTCGTCCTCATTCCACTGCGTACCCGCTGGAATTCCGGAAATTGTCAACATATTGTCATAAAACATCAGGCGAACCAATCTTGCAAAACTTTGGGAAACCGCTCCCGTCGAACACGAATGTAGACGCGGGCGCCCTCGCCCGCGCGGCCTTGGGCTGTGGTTTGATTTCAACGCCAAAACCAAGATCAAAAAACTCAGCAAAAGCTAAGAC
>Ga0075021_10001709_pt1 | contig 11340 bp, 9 predicted proteins | sample ColStrG_CSR_2012_FD_72749 | JGI IMG/M metagenome (GOLD analysis project Ga0075021, IMG submission 72749) | Freshwater sediment microbial communities in response to fracking from Pennsylvania, USA - Cold Stream Run_MetaG_CSR_2012 | ecosystem: Environmental > Aquatic > Freshwater > Creek >... | reverse complement strand
CGGCAAACACTCCCAGGATCAGCAAACCGTACACAAACTGAATGTGCCAATTGGCCCAGAGCATGAGCATCAGCGGGAGCAACCAAAGTTTTCCGCTGTTTCCCGTGCGGCGCGAAGAAAGCAGAATATCCAATTCCAAGATGCCGAACAGGATGGTGACCATTCCCGGGCGGGGACCTACGGCGCCGCTTATTGCGTAGAGGCTGACTACCGTAAGCATCGAGGCGCGCCCAAAATACGGCAGCAGGGATCGCACGAGATGGAAGAGAGCCACCGCCAAGGCGACGCGAATCGCCACTTCGTAGAGGACAATCCCCACATAGCTGAAATGCTGAAACAGGAGCTGGATCACAACATCAAATAGCCAGCTGTATGCGATCCATGGCTTGCCCATGCCGTAGGAAGAGAAGGGATCCGTAAGCGGTACGCCGTGGTGCTGCAAGATCCACCGGCCGGTTGCCAGGTGCCACCAGATATCAGGATCTGTAATTACAAACGCGCGAATGAACTGCAGCGCCAGGATTGTATAAACGGCGACCTTGTCGGCAGCGTGTGCGATTGGCTTGGATAAGAACGAACCAAACGCGTCAGGGAATGGTCTGGGATCGCTCGCACCTGTCGAGACAGGCATACGGATCTCGGGTTCGGTAGCGACGGCCATCCTCTAATCAGAACACGCATGGACGCTCGAGTTGAATACAAACAGAAGCGATGTTGCCCTCCGATGTACCTCGTTCAAATGGCAGGCCCCGGATAACAGTTCCCTCCAGTGATTTAGAAAAACGTCTGCCAATTTTCCTGCCACCTCGCAATCTGAGATGGAATCGCTCCAAGTCCGCGGTTTCACAAAGCACCATCTTCTTTCCCCACTTGAAGTTGTCGGGATAGGAGATAGGAGAGTGCGAAACTGCCCTCCCCCGGCCAGATAACGTAGTTGCAACGTCAATGGCCACTATGCACCACCGAACCGAACAATCCATGCGAGTGCCAAACGAAAGCTGCGTTGTCTAACGTACTCACGCTGACCGGAAGATAAGATATAGATAAGATTTCACTGCCGGTAATATTTGGTGTAATCTTCCAAGCTACAATTTAAATTCATATGCCAACCCGCCTAAGCACATTCCTGAGTGTCAGACCATCATCCCTCAAAAGACATGGTGTGTTCGATGCTCTTATCGGGATTGATAGCAGGCTATTTGTGGACCCGATTTTGCTGAAGCGATTGAGAATTCCGGAACTGCGAGATTCAAGGAAACATTTCGAGGCCTATTTTCAAGCGATACTCCTTCTGCTAGCGAAATCCCAAAAAGAGGGAGACGTTGCGTGGAGAGGAGCGGCGAAGCGTCTGGTTTTTAAGGAAACAAAGGGAGTTTCCCTCGGTTACGGTATTTCTACTAGTGACGGGAGGGGAATCGGACCTGTTTTGGGCCATCGACTCCTTCAAACTGCTTCAGAAATCGTTGCGATGGGAATAAGTGATCCTGCCATTTTTGAGCTTTTGGGACTATTCGAGGAAGATTTCGGCCCAGATCGCCTCAGCGATATGACTATCTCAATTATCAAAGAGGACTTGTTTGAATATTCGGCACGCGTTGCACAGTCGCTTGGATTGCGTAAGCTTCTCAAAGTTAAGACGGCGCACGGGAGTTATAAGCTGCCCAAAGGCCCTGATCCCCAAAAACCATTAGTTTTCATACCCAGCCGAATATTGAGACGTCTTCCAGTCGCACAAAGTTGGGATGAAATTGGGGACGTCGTTTTTTTTAACGAGACCCTTCGACGTAGGCTAAATCACATCATCAGCGATTATTGGAGAAAAGGCGTATCTGTCTTGAAGGAACATCTGAGAGCAACTCTTCTTGGAAATCCGAAAGAGTTTAGGGAGCTGCTGAAAGGTTATAACAGCTACGAAGGAACGCCTTACGACCTGGTATCCGATCCGCAAGGTCTGTTGAGCTGGTTCGAACTAGGACAGGACTTCGCAAAAGACTATCCCCTCACACTTAATCTCAAGACGAGTCCAACACTGGACGAGATACAGGGTATCGTTGAAACAATCGTGGTACATTTCAAAGAACTCATCGAGCATAATGGACTGAATCTTCACTTGTACGATACTAGTGGCAAACCATTGCACGAAAGATATAGCCAGCGCTTGTTTTTCTCGGTCGCGGACTCATACTGCAAAGCGAACAACATCGATTTGACGCCAGAGCCGAACGCCGGGAGCGGACCTGTAGATTTCAAGTTCAGCCGAGGCTACGCGCTTCGTGTGCTCGTTGAAATAAAACTTTCGACCAATAAGCAGCTCGTTCATGGATATGAGAAACAATTGCCTACGTATGAGAGGTCGGAGAAAACCAATAGAAGTGTTTACGTGATTGTCCGGGTTACGGGTTCAGAATCCACCATCAAGAGAATTCTCAAGCTGCGAGACGCGGCGGTTGCGTCTGGAAAAACGGTGCCGAACGTAATTGTAATCGACGGCCATAGGAAACCCTCGGCAAGCAAACGTTGAAGGCCTATTGCCGATGATTTCACGAACGGGGCTAGGAACTAAACCATGCTTATCGCGTGTTTAGGTTGGGGGTCACTTCTCTGGGACCCACGTGACTTGCCGATCCGTGGCAATTTGTGGTTTACAGATGGTCCATTTCTACCCATTGAATTCGCCAGAAAGTCCATAGACGGTCGGATGACACTTGTATTGGTGACTCCGACTCATCCGTTAGTGCGTTCCCTTTGGAAACCTATGTTAGTCCAAAATCTAAATGAAGCACGCACGGCCCTGGGGGTACGTGAATGCCGTGACAAGAAGGTACCAAGAGCGTGTGTAGATTACTGGCCCGGAGGAAGTCGAAACAAGTTTGTGATTCGAGCCGTTGGTCGGTGGGCAAGACAATTGCAAGTTGATGCCGTAGTTTGGACCAACCTTCCACCTAAATCTGTAGATGGGCAAGAGCGGGTACCTACAGCCGGAGAAGTAGTTGCTTATCTGCGCGCACTCCGGGGCCACGAGCAAACAATTGCAAAAAAATACATACGAATGGCGCCAAGGCAGATCATCACTGAGTATCGAACGACTATCGAGCGTACGTTGCGATGGGGTTGTAAGAGCTTGATCTAAGAGCCTTCCGGCTTTCGCACGATTGCTGCCAACAATTTCTGGTTTTTTCGATGCGGTCTGCTCCGTCCGGCCCGCAAATCCATGAGCGCCCTGCGCGACATTCCGGTCTTCTTTACAAGATGTGCCAATTTAACTTTTCTCAGAGCCGGCAATACCATCATCTGCCACTCATCGCGCCGAGGATCAGTATATTCTGTGTAAACGTTCTGTGCTGACTGAATCATGCCAGATTCAACGTTCTCCAGGCTGTTGGATTCCTTGCCAATATATTTAATTTGCTCGACACGAACTTGCCGCCGCTGCAACAAACCGACAGTTTGCTTTCGGCACGCGTTTCCGTCGGCGTCGGCGCATTTAGATTCAGGATGAAATTCATAGTCACGTAGAACTTCACCGTAGGTTTTCACGCGCGCTGTGTGCCGGTTCCCGTGAAACCCCTCGGTCGTAATACCGTACGTCTTCGCTGAATATTGTTCGATCCACGGCATTTTGAGCCATCGTTTTGGGTTCGACTCGTACGGTGCGATGAGATGAAAAAGTTCCGGGTCCGCGCCTGGAGGTTGACCGAGGGGTTTGACTTGGCACGTCAGCAAGAAATTAAACGGTTTGATTTGATCGACGTAACGTTTCCCTTTGTTGAAATTCGCGAACGGTCGCATAACAGCGGGACTGCTAACCGTTACGCGCCCAATGGCTGGACGCTTCTCGAATCTTGCATCGTTCGTTTTCAAACGCAATGCTCCTCGAACGATTTTGAGCCATACACGTGCGATCCATTCGCGGTCCTCGTCATCGGGATCACTCGGATTCAGCAGGTGGCCTAAACCGTGCTCGGACCAGCGGTCTTCATGGTTATTCAATTGAATGGGCTTGTGGCACCCTGAACAGGTAGCAGCAGTCGGTTTGTTTTTGCGACCGCAGTAGGGACAGCTGGCTCGAAGCAATACGGGTTTGCTGTTTTGGTCCAGCAGAAATAATGCATACCGCTTCGCGGAGATGGCCAAGCAGTATAGCTGTCGCTGCCTCGCACTTTTCGGATCGAAGTTGTCGTCCTCAATTTTGAGGATCGATCCCCGCGCCGCTGTTCGGTCATACGGATTGAGAGCCTCGAACCGGTCCGCTATTTCCTCAACTTGTTTCCACGACAATGCTTTTACAGCTTCGCGGCCATCCTTCAGATGGTGACTACCGCCTGGGCACGGAACCATTTCACCGCGCTTTGTCGCCACAATCGCCATGCTATCGGTGTCTTCCATCGCGTACGTCCCGTCCATGTCACGAATAGAGCGCTCAAGTAGAGCTAGCATCAGGCGGGCAGCACCGGTGATCAGAGATGCGAGCGGCGGAAAGCAATACTCACCCGGTTTGTCAGCGTGGGCCACGCGACATTGATGGGGTTTGGCATCGATACCGTGGCATGTCAGTTGGACCTTATTATCGGATTCTTCTCGGATCATTTCGGCGTAGATGCCGTAGCTGGCGGCGTTTGCCAAAACCTTTAGCGCCTTGTCGAGGCGGTCCCTTTCTACTTCCGAAAGATCGGTCCGCCGTGACAAATGCTTCCTTTCTTCAATTACCACTCGGAAGAAATCTTCCTTCTTAGGATCGACATGCACAGCACCACGCAGCTTCGTCGCTTGGAGGCCGTCAAGCTTGCCTCTAGCCTCGATACGGAATGCATCCACAATCTTCGGAATCCTGCCGCCGAGAACCTTCGACATTACAATATCGGGTAATGAAAACCACAGCGCGTCCTTCGGGTTGTCACTTTGTGCGTAAAGGTGGTTCACCGCCACCTGCCAGTCCTTGCTCTCATCACTGTACCGACCGCGCGAAGGCAAGATATCCCCATCGGGGATAACTCGAACGAAAGCGGTCATCTTGTTCCAGGTTCCTGGCTTGAACAGGTCCTCGACCGTCAACCGGTTCACAAATCTCTGTATGCTTGATTGGCAATGATCGATGACCTCGATTTTTCTGGCGATGACGAAGCGCCACAAACCCATGAGACTGTTAACCGTCGGATACATCGAAAGAAAGTCGGTGTAAACGACCGGCACCGGTGTCTTGCGAATGTGAGCGCTTGTCCGTCCTCCGAAAAATGCGGATTGAGCGTAGCCAAGAAACCGCTTAGGAAAACGGGGTTGGCGTTCCAGAGTCGGCTTGCTGCCCATTTTTCTTAGGTACGCCTTACCGATTGAGGCCGGAGAATATGCCTTAGTTTCTTGGAGCGAATTGGATATCGGATGGCGGTCGTACTCCTTAAGCAGCTTGACGGCCAGTTCAGAGGTAGCCAGGACATCACGCCGGTTGTAGTCGATATATGCCTTTGTGACGATGCCGTGTCGTGAGACATGCTGCTTGGGGTGTTCTACTCCGAACGCTTCACATGCCGCATCAAGAGAATAATTTCTGTCAGTCAACGCGAAAGCAAGTGTGTGCGCGTCAAAGAAATGTCCTCTAAAGATGTAGTCTTCTTCTGGCTTTCCAGTTGTTGATCCCTCCGGAATTAGGTCCTCTTCGTCTAAACCCTCCCGGCCAGTAAAACCGATCAGCGCTCGCTTACTGTCAATGCGTTTGATGGCAACTCTCGGGCGATGCATATTTCTGAGGTCGCGATCCTGCCAGCGCTGGTCGGGCCAGATGCCTAGCGAAAAGCCACCAGCGAAACGTCTCCGCGCAGTTGCAAAATCGTGTGCGATCCGAGACAAATCGAAGGGGTGGTTAAAAGCGACGAACAGACAACGACCCTTGTAAACTTGCCTAAATAAACCAGCGTAGTCTTTCCGCCCACAAAGAAACTCGCGCAGTGTTAACAGCCGTAGGCGTTCGCCGCTAGGCTGTGAATGCACGTAATCCTTGAGAGTTGTCAGGTCCTTTTTGGGTAGGGCAGCACCGTAGAATAATCCCTGATCTATACATTCACCGTCATGGAGAAATCGATAACTCCCGAATGTTAATCGCTGGGCGGGATCGACGCGCGTTTCGGTATCAAAGACAAGCATCGCGTCAGGTCGACGCCACGACTTGAGTGCCCTTGGAACCTGCTCTGGGCTGTCTGGGAAGACCCGGATGGCGATGGGTAGGGAAATCGGATCATGGGAAAACATTCTTTCTGCGCTTTGGTGAAAAGCGATCAAGGTCCGTATTGTGCCACCATTTGCGCCCTAGTTTGGCTACTAGAAAGGCACTCAGTGTCTCAAGCATCTCCGGAATCCAGAGCAGATATCTGTCAACGGCGTAACAGAAATAATCGACGAATCCGCGCACGCACCCCGCAGCAGCCAGTAACGGACACCCGTCAGGGTTTTTCAGAGTCAACTTAGGCCAATCGTGTTGGTCAACGCTGAGCTGTGCCCGGTGATCGTTTGTCATTACGGGTATGGTTGCCGGGTTGTTTGCTTGGCCAGCCACATGGTGGTTGTCAGTCTTTCTCTGGCCGTGCCTCTCCCGCTCACACTCAGCACAGACCTTGGACTTGTGCCCCGAAAATGCTTGCGGTCGCATCTCTCCGCATTCGCATTTCTTATCGCCGATGCGCCGCCGTGCAATTGCCTCGCGGACGAACGCCGCACTCGGATCGCGTTTGGGTATCTTTCGCATTCACCTTTTGGCGTAAATCGTCTCAAATGACAAGACACCTGCGTTCCCGAGTCGATCCAGCTCGGCAAGGTCCGTCAGCAATGAGACTCGTTTACCGTTCGCGTCGACAATGCGCTTGCCCTTGAACGTTTGAAGGGCTGAGGCATCGCCGGTTTTGGGGTCAAGATATCGATGGACAGCAATCCAATACTCCGAAACCACGTGTGCTTGACGCGAATCTGTTGTCGCGACCTCGCGCAGACCTTTTTTCATGGGAATAACAAGGACGCGTAACAGCTTGTCCGTTGGCCGAACCGCATATCGGCCATTCCGCTGCTTACGTAGGGTTGGGCCAACCAATCGGCGGACCGTCTGCGGGGCGATCCCTGACTCTCGCGATGCTTTTTGTAGCGAAGCCTTGCTCGCTCGCATTTTCGTAACCACGTTAGTAGAGCGAGTCCACTTGTCCTGAAACTGCTTCGACCTTGCGAAGAATTGATCGGCGGTTCGTGGAGCAGCGACCTTATTTCGTGCGCGGACCTTGGACCGGCGACTCTTTCCTGACTTCCGTTGTATTCTTTTGTGCTGGCGGTTCATATTTTGTTATGTCCTCGTCTTTCGTGGAAAGCTTACGGGCAAGGCCCCGTTGAGTACAGAAAGCTAAAAGTTTTGCTTACGAATTCCTTTAAACAAACGAAACGGGGGCCAAAAGAGGTCGACGCAGGCAACCTCTATGGCTTTGCACATCAGGCGTACTGGGGCTTCAGGTTCCTGTCCGAGAAGAGGAAGGCGCTATGGAAGCAAGTCCTCGATGCAAAAACAGCCCGTTCTATTCAGGCCGTGGGGCGAGCTTGTTCACAGCCGGGCACAATGGCTAAGGCTGGGTACGGAGCGGCGGGACTAATGTCCTGGCTGATAAAACGCAAGGTTGCGATGCAAGTGCTCAGAGCGAAACGCCATCGCCGGTATCCTGGTTCTGATCGTCCCTCCAGCGCGGATCGAAGGATGATATTTCTCGGAATCGCTGTGGCAGCTGGCGTTTGGGAGATCGAATACACCACAGCACTGCGAAAACTGGCTCAAGCGGGACGCGGCCCCGAATACTTGACACAAGATGTCCATAGAAGCGACCGCTTTGAAGGAATGATGAAATCCCATCTCTGGACAGAACCGGCGGGAAACTACTTTCTCCGCTCAGAGAACGGAAAATGGGAGCAAATAGGCAAACTTCCATGTATCGTTCCAGCCCGCTGGCAGGGTGGATACATCATATACGGATACGGGCCATCCGGGTTTCAATCGACGTTCAGTCGAACGCTACCGACTGAGCTTGTTGATCCCCAAGCGTCGCAGGAACAGGGTTCGGTCACAGAGACAATTTCGATTGGCCAGCTACCAGCCAAAAGTTTTGCCCGCAACTCTGTAAGGTGCCGATGTGGTGCCGAAATATCCGCTCAAACAAGGAAGCTTGCACTGCAAGCACTGGCGGAACATAAGCGCCAAGTCCATAACACGAACCGCCGTTCGGGTAGAACCAACTAATTCAGTAACCATGACCTACTAATGGTAAAATTAATATGTAATAGAGACAGAACGGGCCTGCCGCCTGTTTCAGCAGACGACAGACCCTGACCACCAAAGGAGGGATTAGCTCCAATGGCAGCTACGCAGACCGTACCGCAAAATCCCCATCACTTCAATTTCACGTCAACTGTACCCAGGCACGGAGTCGTGACGCTTTTTGGTTATGGAATCGCTGTAAGCGTGGAGCGCGGTCACCTAACATTCAAAGACGGAGTCGGGCGGAGCCGACGCGACGCTCGTTTTTCTCGCGTTCGACACGGTATTCGTCGTCTTATAGTGATTGGCGCTGACGGGATGGTTTCACTTGCTGCCCTGCGCTGGCTGGCCGACCAAGACGCGGCTTTCGTTATGCTTGATCGGGACGGGTCCGTTCTCGCTACTACGGGACCGGTGCGCCCATCCGATGCTCGATTGCGGCGTGCTCAAGCAGTTGCCCACTATTCCGGTGTCGATGTGAAGATTGCGCGTGACCTGATCGCACGGAAGCTTGGAGGACAAGAGCAGGTCGCCAGAACAAAGCTCAACAATCCAATCATTGCCGATACGATTCTGCGATTTCGTCTGGAATTAGCTGAGACAGAAACCATCCCTTCAATTCGTCACCTTGAATCGCAGGCTGCTTTTGCCTACTGGGCGGCATGGCACGGGATGCCAGTCATGTTCCCGAAGAACGATCTTCGGCGTGTGCCGGAACATTGGAATATCTTTGGATCACGCCATTCGCCGCTGACGGGATCGCCCCGGCTGGCCGTCAATCCACCCAACGCGATGCTTAACTATTTATATGCGCTGCTTGAATCCGAAACGCGCCTCGCCCTAGCTGCGTTGGGGCTTGATCCCGGCCTCCGTATCATGCACGTCGATAGTCCGTCTCGTGACAGCCTAGCATGCGACGTGATGGAATCAATTCGACCGCAAGTAGACGCGTATGTGCTTGACTGGATTCTTCGGGAATCACTGCATCGGGAATGGTTCTTTGAGCAGCGGGACGGAAATTGCCGACTCATGGGACCCTTTGCGGTTAGACTTTCGGAAACCGCTCTGAATTGGGCTCGGGCAATTGCGCCAATCGCTGAATGGGTCGCAAACACGTTTTGGGCCACAATTCGAAAATCTCCTCAGGCGAGCAAGCTCGCAACCAGGTTGACCCAAGCGCATAGGCGCGAGGCTAAAGGGAGTACGTTTGATCCGCACCTCGACCGGCTACCGAAACCGTTGAGGGTCTGTCGAATTTGCGGAGATTCGGTGACGCGAGGCCACATCTATTGTGCCACGTGCGGGGTGAGTGTTTCGCGCAAAGGGTTGATTGAAGCCGCTAAGCTTGGCCGGATCGCAACGCACAGCATCGAAGCCGAGACACTCCGCGCCAAAACGCAGCGACGGCACGCCGCCGCTTTGAAGGCTTGGAATCCGTCAGAATTACCCGAGTGGCTTAATAAAGAGACCTACCTCGAACATATCCAGCCTCGATTTTCCAAAATAACTGTGCCTGCCATTGCGTCGGCACTCGGCATCTCGGAACCCTATGCTACGGATATTCGCAGGGGGCGACGCATACCGCATCAACGACATTGGCAGACTCTCGCGGAATTGGTTGGCGTATCGCCGACTGTAGATGGGACCAAGCATTAGAACCTAAAGCCAGTTACCGATAAACGGACTTTTCTGGAGTAGGCAGAGCCGCATATCCTGACAAAAGGCAGATGCCGCCCGTTTCTCTTGTAGTCTTCAAGTTTCCTTCAGGCAATTCTTTTATGCTGCCGCCGGAGGGTCATCCGGCTGTTGCAGAATCCATGGCAATTCTGTGTCGTTCCTGACTGTATCGGGCAGCATCGCTGTGTACTTTTGGAACCGCAGCGTGTTTTGGATTTTATGGCGTTCTCGCACGGATTGACGGCAATTGGAGACATGGTAGCGGTTCGGGCAACATCGTAATCGGAAGCTTTAAACCTGTTTTAAATCTAATCGCAGCGGTCTTATTAACTATTCGGATGAATTGTCAGGCGATGAATGTTCTGTCATGGTCTGTAGTCCGCGAAAAACTTCCAGGTGGTGCTGCTCAAGGTAGTGAGTAACGCGAGCATTTTCGAACAATTTCGAAAGATACCCGCGCGCCAAGACCAGATTCAAAACTTGGTCGCCGTGGGATTCCTCGACCAGTTTCAAATCTCGCTGCAACGCCTCCATTTCCTTTTCCATTTTTGCGACTTGCTCGGGTGTTAGTCCCTTGGCAGCGCTGTGTTTTCCGGGTTCTACGAGCATGTCGGACTGAGTAGCCGCGAAAAGTGCTTTCGCGTATGGCACGGAGAAATTGCCCGTAGCGCTCAAGAGTTCCGCTACTTCGATTTGGCGCATCGGTTTCATTTTCTTGAGAACAGCGAATACTCCGATCGAAACGTGCTTATTCTTAAGAATTTCTGCAGCTTCTCGGCAGACTCCATTTAACAAGTCCCATTTCTGCCTGATGCTTGCAACGTCAACGCGCAACACCTTAGCGATTCTTTCTTCTGAAAGACCATTCCGGGTTGCCTTGAGAATCATCGTGTGCTCTTGGATTGTCGCCATCCGGTTTACGCGTTTGTTGTAAGTGTAGGTTTCGTCGTCTGTTGCGATCAGGCAACGGGCATGCGTTTCGGCGATTTGTTTCAAGACTTCTAGCCGAATATGTCCATCCAGCAAAAGATACGTATCGCCTTGCTGTGGAAAGACCATCAACGGCTCGATGATGCCAACTTCGCGTATTGAGGCGAGTACCTGTTGGTATTTCTGTGTGACTCGTATGGAACTCTTTATTTGTTTCAACGGAAGGATATTCGAAATTGGCAAAATCAACCCTTGCAGATCAAAAGCAATGGCTACCTTTTTCGGCATGTTTATGTCCTTCCTGCGGCCTGAATTTTTTCCGCAATGTAGGCGGGAAGGGTGCCAAGCTCCTCGGCCCGCAAAAGCGTAACCAAATTTTCATCCATGAATAGGTTCTTGAGGGCTGACACGATGAACAGCAATCGATGTTCGGTAAGTCGGACTTTCTTCAAGAATAATTG
>Ga0075021_10001708_pt1 | contig 11342 bp, 9 predicted proteins | sample ColStrG_CSR_2012_FD_72749 | JGI IMG/M metagenome (GOLD analysis project Ga0075021, IMG submission 72749) | Freshwater sediment microbial communities in response to fracking from Pennsylvania, USA - Cold Stream Run_MetaG_CSR_2012 | ecosystem: Environmental > Aquatic > Freshwater > Creek >... | reverse complement strand
CTTGGGCTTGGCGTCGCGGTTTACTTCACGCGCGCAAGCCCTCGAAGGGTATTGGCCGCGCTCGGCGGCGGCGTAGCGTTCATGCTTCTGGCCATGGCGGAAGAGACGCTTCCTGCTTCATTGCGGCACTTCAATTGGACGATCATGCCTCAACCGATCGGTTTAGTTTACGCCGGGGTCGTTCCATACGGGGCACTGATAGCCCTGCTAGGCTGGCGCATTACTCGCAAGTTTGGCTGGCGCGGGCAGGTGACTCTGCTCTTGGCGTCACTGATAGGCGGCCCGGCGCGAGACTATTTCTACAGTACCTGGTTTCCTGGCATTACCGGAGTTCCGGGATTCTTGCCGTGGATCGCCGACAGCGTCTTATGGTTTGGCGGTGTGGGATCGGGACAAGCCATCATGAGGCTCATCGCGGGTCCTGCCAAACGCGATAGCCTCACGCGGCTGCCGTGGCTCGTTGCCAGGCGCTAAGCTAGAAGTCAGGAGCCTTTTCCACTTTGCGCAAGTCCTTGGTGTTGGCCTCGATTGCCGTTATTTGCTTTTCTTCATGTTCATCTAAACGGACGGCCGCCGCCGCTTGCGCAGAACCCAATAAGCGCCGCGCCGCAGCCGCGGATTTCGCCCTCAAAGATTCGAACGGCGCCAGCGTAAAGTTATCGGACTATCGCGGCAAAGTCTTGCTCCTCAATTTTTGGGCCACGTGGTGCGGCCCGTGCGGGGTGGAAATCCCATGGTTTACCGAATTCGAGCAGAAGTATAAATCCCAAGGCTTCGCCGTACTCGGCGTTTCGATGGACGAAGATGGCTGGAGCGCGGTCAAGCCTTTCGTCGCGGAACGCAAGATCAACTACCGCATCCTGCTCGGCAACGATATGGTGTCGCAGCTCTATGGCGGCCTTGACTCGCTGCCCACCACCTTTATGATCGACAAGGAAGGCAAAGTCGCCTTTCCTCCGCACATAGGACTCATCAGCAAAAATGAATACGTCAATGAAATCCAATGCCTCCTGGGCGGTTCGCAAATCACTACTTCTCTGCCTGCTGGCGCTACTGAGTTGGCCGTTTCGCGCGCCCGCCCAGCAGAATAAGATCTCCATCGAGCCGCCCGATCCGCTCACCGTAAAGCGCGCGGATTCAGTGAAGCAAACTCTGAAAGCCGTCGTTCTTCCGGGCTATCACGTTAATAGCGATAAACCCAGAGACGAGTTTCTGATCCCGCTGAAGCTGACCTGGAATCCCGGCCCGCTGGAAGCGAAGTCCGTTACCTATCCGCAGCCCGAAGAGATGGATCTGAATGGCCAGCAGATTGTCGTCTTCACGGGTACCGTTCCCATCGAGACGCGCTTCGTGGCCGCGAAAGACGCAACGAAGGGTCCGGCCACGATGACGGGTAAGCTCAAGTACCAAGCCTGCAACAACCACATGTGTTTCCCGCCTAAGACCATCGATGTTCATTTTCCGGTTGTGATCGAGTAGCGTGCGGATAAGGTACAGCGCCGTTGTCGCGTCTTGCCTGCTGGTTCTCGCCTCGTGTTCCCGCCCAGGAGATTCCGTGGCGCGTATCGATAGTGATATCGCCGCCGAGCTTGAACACACTAAGACGATCGACAATCATGCCCATCCCATGAAGGTAGTCGCCCGCGGCGAGGAAGACCGCGAGTTCGACGCTTTGCCCGCGGATGCCGTGAAAGAGCCGGCGATGCCGATGGCCGCCCGGCCCGACAACCCGGCGTTTGCCATTGCCTGGAAAGAGCTTTTCGGTTACGATCACGCCGGTCCGCAGCTTTCGCAAGCCAAGGCCGCCGCGGCTCAGCAGAGAGGCGATTCCTATCCAGCCTGGGTTTTGAATCACACCAACACCGAGATGATGCTGGCGAACCGCATAGCTATGGGCCGCGGCCTTTCGGCCGACCGCTTCAAGTGGGTGCCGTTTGTGGACATGTTCCTCTTTCCGCTAAACAACAGTGCCATCGGGCAAAAAGATCCGGAGCACAACGCGTTCATGAAGAACGAGGAAAAGCTGCTGACGGGCTATCTTGAGCGCGTGCAGTTGAAATTGCCGCCTCTGGGGTTTGAAGAGTATCTCACGTTCGTCAGCCACTCCCTCGAAAAGTTCAAGTCCGACGGGGCGGTGGCATTGAAGTTCGAGCTGGCCTATCTACGCGATCTTGAGATCGGCAATCCGAAGAAGGAAGATGCCGAACGCATTTACACCATTTATGTGCAAGCCTCCGAGCCCTCGGCCGAGGAGTACCGGACGCTTGAAGATTACCTGTTTCGCTACATTGCTCACGAAGCGGGGCGGCTGAACCTGGCCGTTCACATTCACACCTCGCTGGGCGTGGGTAGCTATTTTCGCGCGGCCAATGCAAACCCGTTGGCGCTTGAGCCATTGTTCAACGATCCATCGCTGCGCAAGACCAAGTTCGTGATGCTGCACGGCGCTTGGCCGTTCACGCGCGAAGCCGCCGCGCTGATTCTCAAGCCCAACGTTTACGCCGACTATTCGGCCTTCAGCTACATGACTTACCCGCATCAAGCGGCGCGGGATTTGCGTTTGTTGCTGGAGGCTGCGCCGGAAAAGGTTCTCTACGGGTCGGATGCGTCGCCGTTTTCGGAAAACGTGGGCTGGGAAGAAACTGCTTGGAACGGCGCGAAGTTTGGCAGGCAGGCTCTCGGCCAGGCGGTTACAGCCATGATCGAAGACGGCGAGATTAGCACGGATCGCGGCAAGCATCTGGTGCATCTAGTTCTGCGCGAAAATGCCCGCCAGCTCTATGGCTGGTAGTTGATGCGTCGTCTGCTGATTCGTCCCGGCGCGATTGGCGACGTGATTGTTTCGCTACCGGCGCTTGAACATCTGAAGGCCGACTACACCGAAGTCTGGGTGCCCGGCGCGCTCGTGCCCCTTATTCGCTTTGCGGACAAGGTGGTGTCGATCGCGGCGAGCCGAATTGATGTTCTGCCCGATGGCTTTAGCGAGCGCTTGCAAGAGTTCGACGAGGTGGTCTCCTGGTATGGATCGAACCGGGAGGAGTTGAGTGCCCTGCATCCGCGTTGCGTGTTTCATACGGCGTTGCCGCCTCAGGCGGGCTACCTTCATGCGACCGACTTCTATGCGCAGCAGGTGGGCGCGCCACTCGGTCTCAGACCCAGAATTGCCGTTCCGCGTGTGGCGCGTGAAACGATTGTGATTCATCCGTTCTCGGGAAGCGAGCGCAAGAACTGGCCGCTGCATTCATATCGTGAATTGGCGAACCAGCTTCTGTTGCCGGTGGAGTGGGCGCAAGACCGGTTCGAAAGCTTGTTGGACTTGGCCGAGTGGCTCGCCGGAGCGCGTCTGTACATCGGTAACGATTCCGGCATCACGCATCTGGCTGCGGCGGTGGGCGTTCCGGCGATTGCCTTGTTCGGTCCCACCGATCCGCGCGTTTGGGCACCGCGCGGCGCAACGGTGGTGCGAAACGGGGAACTGGACCAAGTGCTGGTCGCCGCTAATCTGCTGCTTTGCTCGCGGTAGGCTCGGGTTTCCAGCGGACAATCGGCTTGCGCGCAGCGGTCACTTCATCCACCTTTGCCGTGCGCGTATTGTGCGGCGCGGTCTTCACCAGCTCGGGAGTGTCTTCCACTTCTTTGGCAATGGAAATCATTGCGTCGGCGAAGAGATCGAGTTCACGCTTGCCTTCGGTCTCCGTCGGCTCGATCATCAGGGCGCCATGAACGATCAGCGGGAAGCTCACGGTATAAGGATGGAAACCGTAATCGATCAGGCGCTTGGCAATGTCGCCTGTGCGCACGCCCATGGGCGACTGCCGGTCGTCGCTGAACACACACTCGTGCATGCTGGCGGCCTTGTAGGCGATCTGGTAGTGGGGTTCAAGCAGCGTGCGCAAATAGTTGGCGTTGAGCAGCGCGTCCATGGTGGCCTGCCTTAGGCCGTTCGAGCCGTGCGCCATAATATATGCCAGCGCGCGGACTAGCACGCCAAAATTTCCGTAAAAGGCGCGGACTCGGCCGACCGATTGCGGCAAGTCGTAATTCCAGCGCCAAAGATTGCCATCGCGCTTCAATCGCGGACTAGGCAGGAACGGCGTCAGTTCTTTTACGCACGCCACCGCGCCTGCGCCCGGACCGCCGCCGCCGTGAGGCGTGGAAAACGTCTTGTGCAGGTTGAGATGCATGACGTCAATGCCGAAATCGCCCGGCCGTGCGATGCCCACCAGCGCGTTCATATTGGCGCCATCCATGTAAACCAAGCCGCCTTTGTCGTGCATCACGCCGCAGATCTTACGGATGTTCTCTTCGAACACGCCAACGGTGTTGGGGTTGGTGATCATGAGCCCCGCGACATCGTCCGTCATGGACTTAGCCAGCGCCGCCACATCCACCATGCCGCGCTCGTTCGACTTGATGTTCTCTACGGCGTAGCCGACCATCATGGCGGTAGCGGGGTTGGTGCCGTGCGCGGAATCTGGCACTAAAATCTTCTTGCGCGGATTGCCGCGCGCTTCCAGCAGCGCCCGGATCATTAGTATGCCGGTGAACTCACCGTGCGCGCCAGCGGCGGGTTGCAGCGTCACGGCGTTCATGCCGGTGATTTCCGCCAGTGCCTTTTCCAGCACTGCCACTACTTCCATGCAGCCCTGGCTCAATTCTTCGGATTGATAGGGATGTGCCCAAGCCAGACCCTCGGTGCGCGCTACCAGTTCATTCACGCGCGGGTTGTACTTCATGGTGCAAGAACCCAGTGGATACAAGCCCAAGTCAATCGCGTAGTTCCATGTCGAGAGCCGCGTGAAATGCCGCAGAGTTTCGAATTCGCTGACTTCCGAAAAGTCTTCGATTTCAGAACGGACGTGGCCTTTGCCCAAGGCCCTCTCGGCGTCAACCGGCGGCACATCCAAGGCGGGAAGCTGATAACCAATCTTGCCTGGCGAACTCTGCTCAAACAAAAGAGGCTCATTCTGAACGATGTGCTTTGAGACTTTTTTTATCATGCCAGTTCCGCCGCCACGGTATCCATGTCGTCGCGCTTGCTCATTTCCGTTGCGCAAAGCAGCATCGCGCCTTTCAGTTCGGGATAAAAGCGGCCCAGCGGCAGGCCGCCGATGATTTTCTTTTCGGCCAGCGCCGCGTTGACTTGGCTGGGCGATTTACCGTTCGTGCGCGCTACGAATTCATTGAAGAACGGCGTATCGAACTCGCACTTTACCTTGCCCGCCAGATAATGCGCTTTGGCCAGATTGTGTTCGGCCAGTTCTCGCAAACCTTGCTTGCCGTAAACGCTCATGAACACGGTGGCCATTAGGGCCAGCAGTGCCTGATTCGTGCAGATGTTCGACGTCGCCTTTTCGCGACGGATGTGTTGCTCGCGGGTAGCGAGCGTTAAACAAAATGCGCGATACCCCGCTGAATCCGTTGTTTCACCCACAAGCCGGCCGGGCAACTGGCGGATATATTTTTCGCGCGCCGCGATGATGCCAACGTAGGGGCCGCCGTAGCTCGGCGAGATCGCGAAGCTTTGCAGTTCACCCACAACGATATCCGCTTCGCGCGGTGGCTCTATCAAACCCAGCGCAACGGCCTCGGTAAACGCTACCACCAGCAGCGCGCCTTTGCTTTGCACCAGCGTCGCGATTTCCTTTAGCTCTTCCAAAATTCCGAAGAAATTCGGCGTCTGTACAATGACCGCCGCCACCTGATCGGTCAGCTTCTTCTTGAGATCGTCTAACTCCAAGCGGCCGTTCTTCGCGTAGGCGATCTCTTCTACCGGGATGCCTTGATGCTGGGTGGAGGTCCTCAGTACTTCGCGATACTCGGGATGAACCGTCCGAGCCACCAGCACTTTGTCGCGCTTGGTGATGCGCACGGCCATCATGGCCGCTTCGGGCACCGCCGACGAGCCATCGTACATGGAAGCGTTCGCTACGTCCATGCCGGTCAACTGGCACACCATGGTTTGAAATTCAAAAATACTGACGAGCGTGCCCTGGGAAATCTCCGCCTGATAGGGCGTATAGGAAGTAAGAAACTCGCCGCGCGAGACGACCGCATCCACTAACACGGGGCGGTAATGGTTATACACCCCGGCACCCAAAAAGCTTGGATAGCCATTGGCGTTTTGAGCGGCCAAGTTTTTGAAATAGTCGACAATCTCGAATTCGCTGACGCCGTCATTCATGTTCAGGCGTTTGTCGAAACGCACATCCGCCGGCAAATGTGCAATGAGCTCTTCTTCAGAGCGCAACCCTATTGTGGCCAGCATCTCCCGTCGCTCGGAGTCTGACTTTGGTAAATATCTCAAGTTGTTATGCGCCTATATACTTTTGATAATCGGCAGGGGCGAGAAGTTCATTAATTTCACCCGGTTTCGCGAGCTTCACTTTGATGAGCCACGCTTCGCCGTGCGGATCGGAATTTAATTTCTCCGGCGTGGCGCTCAAACCCGTATTGATTTCGAGGACTTCGCCCGAAACCGGAGCATAGATATCGGAGACGGCCTTCACCGATTCGACGGAGCCGAACGTTTGCCCTTTATTAATCGCGGCACCAGGCTTCGGGAGATCGACAAACACGATATCGCCGAGTTCGGATTGCGCGTGATCGGTGATGCCGATGGTTCCTTTGTCTCCTTCAATCAGTACCCACTCGTGCTCTTTGGTGTATTTGTAATTCTCTGGATAGGTCATGCCTTCGCTCGCTTGTAGAATGGCGCCGGAACCGTGACCGCTTCCACCGGCGTATTGCGGATAATCACCTGGATTGCGATATCGGGCAGGGCTTTGGCGGCGGGCAAAAAGCACAGGCCGATATTCTTGTTCAGCGTGGGAGATGGGCCTCCGCTAGTGACCCAACCCGCCGGTTTGCCCTCAATCCAAACTTCGTAGCCGTCGCGGCCGATGCCGCGCTCTTTCATTTCGAATCCAACTAGACCGCGTGTCAGGCCGGCGGTTTGCGCTTTCTCGAGCGCCGCGCGGCCCACAAAATCGCCTTTATCCATCTTCACAATCCAGCCAAGATTCGCTTCCAAAGGATTGATGGAGGCGGTGAGTTCGTGTCCGTATAGCGCCATGGCCGCTTCGAGCCGCAGGGTGTTGCGCGCGCCCAGACCGCAGGGCCGGATGGCGAATTCCTCGCCCGCTTTGAGGAGTTCGTTCCAAATACCCGGAGCCTCGCCGGGCGCAATGTAAATCTCGAAGCCATCTTCGCCGGTGTAACCTGTGCGCGCAATGCGGGCGGGCGTGCCGCCGACGGCGCCGTCGGCGAACCAGTAATATTTGATCTCGGAGAGGTTGGTTTTCGTCAGCTTTTGCAGGGTCGCGAGGGCTTTCGGCCCCTGCATGGCGATCTGCGCATAGCGATCGCTGGCGAAATCGACCTCGGCATCGAAGCTCTTGCCAACGACTTGTTTGATGTGTTCGAAGTCTTTTTCCTGATTACTGGCGTTAACGCAGAGGAACATGTTGCCGTCGGGCAAGCGGTGAACGAGGATATCGTCGACCACGCCGCCATGTTCGTAGAGCAGCGCGGAATAGTGGGCCTGCCATGGCTTCAGTTTGGCGGCGTTGTTAGTGGCGACGTAGTTAACGAGCGAGAGAGCCTGCGGGCCGCGGACCTCGATTTCGCCCATATGGCTGACGTCAAACAGGCCGACGGCGGTGCGCACGGCGTTGTGTTCTTCGATGATGCTCGAATACTGCACCGGCATATTCCAGCCACCAAAATCGACCATCTTGGCTTTGGAGGCGAGGTGGGTTTCGAAGAGCGGAGTGCGCTTCAGTTCGGTGGTATCGGGCATCCAGGGAGAAGTAATTTTTAGGGTAGCATTGGGGGTAGTTTTTGCGAGTTTTCCGGGGGTTAAAAGAGACTTTTCGAGACTTTTTGAAGCATTTTCGAGTGACGTGGGCTGATCCTGGATGGCGGCGGCGGGTCTTTGTTTCTTATTGAAAACGCAGATGTTATGCCGGTTTTCGGCGGCTGCGCCGGGGGTGAGCGAGGGTTTTTTCCCTTGGATCGAGATGCGCGGCACGTTCGTAGCTCCTTTGAAAACGGAAAATGGCTCTGATGGACCTGGTCGAAGATTAGTACGGGTGGAGGGAGGGCGAAGATTGCAACGCGGCTTTTGACGCAGTGCTGGAAGGCGTTAAGTGGTTTGGAATGTGTGAGAAAGGAATATTTTGGAAGAGGCCAGAACGTTGTGATCGGCCCAGCTAGACATATTTGATAGCATCGAAACAATCCAAATTCATGCATCACGAACCTGTGAGCCTCAGCCCCGAGCAATCCATAGCCCCTTTTTCTGAACCTGGACTAGCGACGGGAATTCCCGCACAACTGGTGGAGAGTCTCCATTCGGTTGGCGCGGAATTGGAAGGGTTCAGCGCCGAAATCCAAGCGGGCGAACCGCGGCAAACCGGATCGCAAAAGGCGCGCGGCCGGGTTGGCCATTTCTTGAAACGGCAGCTGTACCGCCTACTGTGGTGGCACAGTTACCAGATAAGAAATGCGGTAGGCCTCATCGTCCGTTGGACACGCGAAGAACGCAAGTTGATCGATGCCTATGCCCAATCGCAGGGCAAGCAAGGCGATAGAATTCGAGAAATCCAACAAGCGATCTTGGAATGCAACGAGCGCTTGCGGCGAATCGAAGCCGCGCAACAGAATTTTGGCGAGATCTCCCAGCGGCTGGAGACGGGCGTAGCCGTCCACAAAGAACAGGTGGCGGCTCGCCTGGCCGATGTCCAAACGTCGTCGCACGAAAATACCACGGCACTGGCGGCTCGCCTCGCCGATCTCGGGCTATTTACCCAGCAAACCAGAGCGAGCCTTAGCATCCAGGACCGCCGCCTCGCCTTATTCATTGAGGAGGCTCGCAAGCGTTTGCCTGAGCCATTAGCACAAGAGCAGTTACAGAGAATGGTGTACGACCAAACTCAGCATAGGTACGACTCGCTTTACGCGGCATTTGAAGATGTTTTTCGCGGTAGCCGAGAAGAGATCAAAGCAAAACAAGCGGTGTATCTGCCGCTGTTGAAGGAGCATGGTATCGGTTCGCAGGCCATGCCCCTGTTGGACCTAGGCTGCGGCCGAGGCGAGTGGTTGGAACTCTTGGGCGAGCACGGATTGCAAACGCGCGGCGTGGACTCGAACGAAGAAATGATTGAGCGATGCAAATCTCTTGGGTTGCAAGTTGAAACAAGCGACTCGCTGGTTTACTTAAAGACGCTGTCCGACGAGTGCGTGGGGGCAGTGAGCGCCTTTCATATGGTTGAGCACATGCCGTTTGATGTCGTTCTAACTTTGATCGACGAAAGCCTGCGAGTGCTAAAGCCCGGCGGTATCCTGATTCTAGAGACGCCCAATCCCGCCAACTTTCTGGTGGGAGCGTACACTTTCCACCTTGATCCCACTCATCTAAAGCCATTGCCGAGCCCATTGCTCCGGTTCTGCGTTGAGGCGCGTGGTTTTTGCGGCGTCCATGTTAGAGAACTGCATCCCTATCCGGACACGGTTCGTTTGCCGGATGACGGGGGAGGAGTCGCGAGCCGTTTCAACGATTGCCTGTATGGGCCACAGGATTACGCGGTCATTGGACGGAAGCCGTAGTGGGCTTCGGCATCCGACTTGATCAGTTCGAGAGCCAGGTATCGCAGGTCGGCTAGAGTGGATCATATGCACAACAGCTCTACGGAGCAGGTAGCCCAACGTGAACCCACTTTGAGCTCGTTAGTCGACAGGTTGGGACCCCTAGCCCGCCGACGGCGGCGAACAGTTGTTGCCGCAATTTTCCTGGCATTGATATTTTACGGAGCAGGCTATTGGAATTCCCCGGAGAGACCTGATAGTTCTCTCGATCACCCAAGGCTTGGGTGGTGGGGTTGGTTTGACCAGGGAGAATATTATCGCAGCGTAAAAGCTTTGGAACAGGACGATTTCACGCCAGCCGAGCATCTGTACCCAATTGGCTATCCACTCGTAGGTACGCTCCTTTATCCGATCATGCCGCAGCACCCCTTCTTGATCCCCAATCTGGTCTGTTTCATTGTGATCTGCATCGTGTTCCTTTGGATATGTCAAAAGATCGTCTCACCTGAGGAGGCGTTGCTGCTGTGCTTTTTTGCGGTCATTTGGCCCATAACCGTCAGGGACAACACTATTCGACCGTGGACGAACACTCCGGTACACGCGGTTCTCATGATTTTGAGCTACCTTGCGCTGTTTGGGTCAAGAAACCGAGTCACGGGAATGGTTACCGGCGCGTGCGCCGCAATCATCTTCATGATGCGGCCGGGCGATCTAGTTTATAGCTGGCCTGTAATGACTGCTTTGTGGTTCGGCGCGCGCGACTGGCGAGACGCTTGGCAGCGAGCGATTTGGTTCATTAGCGGGGCAGCCCCATTGGCTGCTGTGTCGTTGTATTTTAGCTTTGCCATACACGGAAACGTGGTTTCCGAATCATATCGGCAAGCAAGCGCGCTCGTGGGATTTAGTTTTGCTTCGTTGGGCATCAAGTTGTACACATTCTTTATCGATGGTTTCCCGCTTTTCGGAGAGTCGCGGACTCTTATTACAGTATTTCCATTCCTTTTGGTGGTTCTCCCCGGGGTCACGTTTTTCATCCGGGAGTTCAGATGGAGAGCATTGGCCATATTGGTCACGCAAGCAGGGGCGATCGTCTATTTTCTTGGCTATAACGATTTTTGGATTGTGCATCTCTTTAAGTTTCAAGGCATCCGCTATTGGCTTTGGCTAGTTCCTTTTTGCTCCTTGTATAGCTATATGACCTTTCGGTTCGCATGGCGAACGCTGGGTTGGATCCCAACAGCGGCCATGATTCTCGCGCCTCTACTTTTGTTTACAATCCCGCGGATCGGTATTCGCCCGGTGCAATGGATGCCGTCTCTCAAAATCGAGCCCAGCCAGCCGTTTCCGCAGGAAAGGATCTCGCAAGATCGCCGCGAATTCGATTGGAGATGCCAAGCCGGCGCCGGTGGATTGTGTAGCATGGCGATCAAGTTTGCCGAGCCGGTGGATTTCGACATTATGGAACTGAAGGGAGTGTTCCCACCGGGATCACTTCACCGCGCGACAGTTTGGGTGGACAATCAACGCAATATAAGTTTTCACGATTTCATTGCGTGTGAGGGCCCAAACCTGCAGGATCACCTGGTATTCTATGGCCGTAAACGCGGAAAGTCTGTGCGGTTGGTTCTTCCTGAGGCGATTGGGAGCGAAAAGGTTTCGGTATTCGGCGTTGACTTCGCTCAGCGGCATGTCGGACTAGCCTTGCGCAACCCGCTCAGAGCATTCCATCCCGAGCTCCGATAACGGATGCTTCC
>Ga0075021_10001706_pt1 | contig 11348 bp, 9 predicted proteins | sample ColStrG_CSR_2012_FD_72749 | JGI IMG/M metagenome (GOLD analysis project Ga0075021, IMG submission 72749) | Freshwater sediment microbial communities in response to fracking from Pennsylvania, USA - Cold Stream Run_MetaG_CSR_2012 | ecosystem: Environmental > Aquatic > Freshwater > Creek >... | reverse complement strand
CCTTAAATTGAATCTCGCCGCTGTGCGGCTTGGCTTGTAGCGAGCTGAGCAGCGCCTGCTGGTCGTCGTTCGACAACGCCACGGCCGATTCGACCAGAATCTCCGGCAATTGCGGCTCTACTTCCTTGTTCAGGATGCCCAGCACATCGCCCAGCAGATGGCGTTTCTGATTGGTATCAAGATAACGCAAGAAGCCGGCAGCGATCTCTGCGCTTTCGGTGTTGTCGCTCATAACTTAAAACTTAATTTGCGGACGGGTTCTGCTTGAGAGCAGTGATGCCAGCTTGCACTTGTGCCTTTTGCCAAGCCGGGTCGCTGGACTTCTCATTCAGAATCTGCTCTACGATGGACTGCGCGATCGCCTTGGCATGCGAGGCGACTTCGGCCTCGGCGCTGACTTGTTCTTGTTCAATGCGCTTTTGCGCGGTTGCGAGTTCGGCCGCCGCATCTTGCTGCGCTTTGGCGATCAAATCCTTACGGGTGACGGCCGCGGCGTCCTTGGCGTCAGCGATCATGCGCTGAATATCTTCCTGGGCCTTTTTCTGGTTGGCCTTTTGTTCCTGATCGAATTCCTGTAGGCGGGTTTCGATGGCCGCCTGGGCGGCAAAGGTCTTGCTCACCGCTTCACGCCGTTCGGTCAGCGCGGTGCGCACCTGTGGAAACAGGAATCGGCTCAGGATGTAGAAGACGATCCCGAAGCTGATGGCCTGCGCGATCAACAACAGGGGATTGATACCAAGTGTTTCCAACATGGCAATGTCTTTTTCGGCAAATCAGACGATGAAGGCGATCACGAGGGCGTAAATCGCAATCGCTTCTGTGAATGCGATGCCAAGAATCATGAGGGTTCGAATCTGTCCACCGACTTCAGGGTTACGGCCGAGGGCTTCGACGGCTTTGCCGCCGATGATGCCGACGCCGATGCCTGGGCCGATGGCACCGAAGCCGATGGCGAGCGCTTTGGCGAGCGGAACGAGATTGGTTGCGACTTGTGCAGCTTGATCCATGGTGTCTTTGAGATTCCTTTTAGAGATTTAGGTTTGGTTGGGTCATGACTCCTGTCTTCCCGTAGCCCCTGCTTAGATCCTCGAAACAAGGATCAAAGATCAGGGCTGCGGACCATGACCCAGGACGATGTCAACTTTAATGGCCGCTTTAGGGAGACTGTAGCATGACCAACGAAGCTGGGGCGACATCTGGCGCAGTTCCCGGCCGCAAACAGCCTGGGCGCCGGAATTCATCCGAACCTTCGTCAATCGAGCTACACTCTCGCTTTAGGGGCCATTTAATGGCCGTGGCCTCTAGCCCCTCGATGGCCTCTCGAACGGCCACTTAGGGCCACTTTAGAACGGCCACCTTTTTAGTGGCCATGGCTGGGGCTGGCGCCCGCCGGCACGTAAAACAGGCTGAGGAAGCTGATGGTGAGCAGGGCAAACACGAAGGCCTGAATAAAGCCCACCAGGAGTTCCAGGAAGTAGAACGGGACGGCGATTAGGCCGCCCGGGATCGCGAGTAACGGGTTGCTAAAATTGTTTGTGATGATGGCGATCAGGCTGCCCATGGCCATCAGCAATACCTCGCCAGCGAAGACATTGCCGAATAGACGGAAGGAATACGCAATGGTCTTGCCGAACTCAGAGATGATTTCGAGCGGGTTCCTAAAGTGCATCAAGTGATGCACAAGGCCGCCAGAGCGGATGCCTGAGATATGGATAACGGCCATAGCGATCAACGCCAGGGCGGCCGTGGTATTGAGGTCTGCGTTACCGCCCCGGAAGAGCGGGACGAACTCCATCTCTTGGCTTTCGGCGGCCGGCACCTGCACACCTTCACCTTGCACCAGGGTGGTGGCACTGGCGAGCTTTGGCGCGCTGAGGGCGGCGCTGGCATTGACCGGGCGGTAGATGCCGATCGAGCCAACGCCGGGCAATACGCCCAGCCAGTTGTTGGTGATGATAAATAAGAACAGCGCCGTCACAAACGGCGTAAATTTCTTCCCGTCTTGACCCAACGAGTCGACGGCCAGATTTTCAAGCGACTCATAGGCCATCTCAAACAGATGCTGTAAGCCGGATGGCAGACGCTTGAAATTTTTGCCAACGATGATGGCAGAAATACACAGCAGCAATGCGGCGATGATCGAGGTCAAAAACGAATTGGTGATGGGGATCGGGCCGAGGTTGAACAATAATTCTGGTCTGAAGGAGATATGCATCGCAGCGATTATACCTATGGGCTTATGCCCATTTCAAGGGCAAAAGCGGCTATTTTTCAGGGTCGTGCACTATCGCTTTCCTTGGCAGTGACATTCGTCACATTCGTCACATTCGTCGCGCCCACGTCGGTTTTGTCCGTCGCATCAGCCTGTTCGAGGCGCGTGGCCGTGCTCATGCCAAGCTTGTAGGTAATATACAGGGCCAGCTGCAAGCTGACAACTGCCAGGATCACGAAGAACGTGACTCGGGTGTGAAACGCTGTATCGAGAAACCGGCCCAGCAGGATCGAGCCAACCACCACCAACCCGTTCACCAGGGCCACTTTGATGATCAGCGGCGCAATGGCGCGGGCGGGAAATGATATCTTTGGCGCAGCCTTTGTTTGCGCTGGCGTGTGAGCACTTTTCGGTTGCATCGAGGTGGGATTTTAACAAACAGGCCGCATACGGGCGAAAACGGGCCGCATGGCCGCCTGCACAGCGTCTCAAACGCGATCTCGGCGCTCGCGGCCTCGGCGCTCACGGCCTCGGCATTTCGATAAGCGGCCGCTTGTTGGCGCACTCGCTCTAACAGCCATAGCTGGCGGTTTCTGCCGCCCAGTGCCTTGGACGCACGGCACGCACCGTAAACACGCCTGCTCCGCCGGTAGTGGCGATTCCGACTGCGCAGTTGTATCCAAAACCGAACGCGTCCGGCTGCGCCCTCAGTCGGGCTGAAATCCGCGCCAAACGCTGGGGCTTGCCCATTGGGTCACGCACCTTTGGCACCTTATGTAGACCGTCGGGTGCGCGACGGCCTGTGTGCCGTTCTGCGCGTCTTTCTAGACCGGTTTCGGATCGTCTAGGCCGGGAAGAACGTCCGCGCCGCCTCTATCGCCAGACTCCAAAATGGCGGAGAAATCACGATCAGCGCCACGATCCCAGCCGCGGTCACGAGCACCACAAAGCCGGTTGGCGCGGGCACATACAGCCCCTCACTATCATGATCGGTCTTCTCGACATACATCGCTCGCACCACATTCAGGTAATACACGACCGAGATCAGCACGTTCACAATGCCGATGACGACCAGCCAGGTGAGCTGTGGCAAGCCCGTGGCTTGACCGGCGCTGATCGCCGCGCCGAAGATGAGCACCTTGGCTGCAAACCCGACCAGCGGCGGTGCGCCCAGCAAGCTGAGCAACGCGGCCGTCATGCCAAGGGCCAAATACGGCGCGCGGCGGCCGAGGCCGTTAAAGTTCTCCACGTCGTCGCCACCGATGCGCTGCGATACGATGCCCGTGACGGCAAACGCGGCGATGTTCGTCAGCATGTAGGTAGCGATATAGAAGATGACGGCCGCCAGTGCCTCGACCCTGTTACTCTGATTTTGGGCGAGCGCGGTGACGCCGATAAAGATGTAGCCGGCTTGGGCTACGCTCGAATACGCCAGCATGCGCTTGACGTTCTTTTGCACCAGGGCCAGCAAGCTGCCAACCGTCATGGTTAACATGGCAATGGGGAGTAACACCTGGGCCCAGACCAGGGCCGCATCGCTCGTGCCTGCTGGCAAGACATAGGACAGGAAGCGGATCAGGATCGCAAAGCCGGCCGCCTTTGAGGCGGTGCTGATAAAGCCGGATACAGGCGTGGGAGCGCCGGTATACACATCCGGTGCCCAAAAGTGAAAGGGCACAGCCGTGGTCTTGAACGCAAATCCAACCAGCACCATGAGCACCGAGAATGTCACCGGCACGCGCAGCGCCGGGTCGCGGACGATCTGGGCGATATCGTTATACCCAGTTTTGCCACCGCTCAGGCCAAAGAACAAGCTCAGGCCAAACAACATCACGCTTGAGGTGACCGCACCAAACACGAAATACTTCACCCCCGCCTCAGCGCTGAGCTTGTTGCCCCGCATAAAGCCGGCGAGTAAATACAGCGCATAGCTCACCGTCTCAGTGGCGACATACAGCATGATGATGTCACTGGCAGCGGCCATGAGCGTCATGCTGAGCGCAGCAAAAATAATGATGGCGTAATACTCGCCGCCCAGCCTGAGTTGCCGGAAGTCGATCGACACCAAACAGGTCAGCGCTGCGCCAGTCATAAACACGACCCGGAAGGCAAACGTATACAGGTCGTTGCGCATCACACCCAGGATATTAGCCGGATCGGCCGGGCGTGTCAGCACCGCGACAACCAAGATCACGACCAGACCGCCGGCGGCGAGTAGGCCAAGCGTGCGCCGTTTGATGCCGCGCTGTGAGATCAGGTCAACGCCCAGAATCACAACAGCCCAAATCAGCATCAGAATTTCAGGCAGGATGCCGAGGAACTCGGCAGGATTCGAATTGATGAAGTAACCAGCCATGTTTCAAATGTCGAGTAGCAAGTGGCGAAGGAACGTTTGGCGCCTAGCGCCCAGTGCGCATGTATCAGCCCGCAGTCGTCAGAGAGCGCACAATCGCTTGCACGCCCGCGTCAACCACACCCATCACTGTGTTCGGCAGCACGCCGACCACGATCAAAATCACGCACATAAAGGCGATGCTGAACTTCTCCAGCGCGTTCAACCCTGGCAGCTTTTGCAATTCCAAGTTTTCCGGTTCGCTAAAGAAGACGCGCTGCGCCACGCGCATGGTCCAGGCCGCGTTGATGACAATCGCAACGATGGACGCAATTGCGACCACCGCATACCAGCCGTTGGTCGCACCCGCAAACATCTGGCTTGGCGTCTGCGAGGCGTTCCACAGACCCATGAAGATTTGCACTTCGGCGATAAAGCCAGGCAGCCCCGGCATCCCCATCAGCGTGAGCGCGCCGATCACAAAACCGACGGCCGCCAGCGGCATCACCCGCATCATGCCCGTCAGTTCGCGCACGTCGCGCAAGTGCGAGCGCTCGTAAATGATGCCCACTAGGGCGAACATCAGCCCGGTCATCACGCCCCCGGCGAACAGCTCGATGCCCGCGCCGTTTAGCCCAAACGCATTGAGCGACGCGATGCCAAGCAATACCAGACCCAGATGGCTGACCGACGAGAAACCGATGATGTATTTCAGGTCGGTCTGGCGGAACGCGATCAGGGCGGCATACAGCAACCCGCCCATGCAGAAGAACACCACGACCGGCATCCAAAATTTTGCGCCTTCGGGCATGAGCTGCACCCCGATGCGCAGCGCGCAATACGCGCCGGTGGCCTTGAGCACCCCGCCGTGCAACATCGACACAGCCGTCGGCGCGGCGGCGTAGCCGTCGGGTGACCAGTTATGAAGGGGCCACAGCGACGCTAGCACGCCAAACCCGACGAATACCGGCAGGAACCAGGTCCGCTGAATCTGGATGGTGTTTGGCAGGGCGGCGATAGCTGTCTTCAGGTCAATAAAGTCGAAGGTGTTACCCCCTTGAAAGTAAATCGCCAGTAAGCCAATAATCGCCACGAGCGAGCCGACAAATAGATAGATCGTGAGCTTCATGGCCGCATATTCGCGGCGTCTCGAGCCCCACCCGGCGATCAAGATGTAGACCGGGAACAGCACCAGTTCGTAGAAGATGAGCAAGAGGAAGATGTCCAGCGACATAAAGCTGCCAAACACGCCCGCGATCAAGATCAGTAAGAACGACAAGAATTCGCGTGGCCGGTCGGTCAGCTTCCAGGTGATCAGCACGGCGCAAAACGACACGACGCCCGTCAGCACCAATTGCGGGGCCGAGAAGCCATCGATGCCCAGGTGATAGCCGATGCCATACTCAGGAATCCAGGTTGTCCGCTCCTGAAACTGGAAACCGCCCAAGACGCGGTCGTAACTAAAAAATACGACGACGCTCAGGAGGAGGGGGATAAAGGTCGACGCGGCCGCCGTGAGTTTGATGGCATCGTCACGGTCGGGCGGGATGAGCAGAATCAGCAGTGCGCCGATGATTGGCACGGCCATGATCAGCGTCAGAATCGGGAAGTTCGCCATATCGCTTTTTACTAAAGTCTCTTCAACGTCGCTCCACTACACGTTTTCACGTTACACACGTATCGTCTCACCAAAACAACACTCTCGCCCACGGCCTGTGGCCGCCTGTGGCCGCCTGTGGCCGCCTGTGGCCGCCTGTGGCCGCCTGTGGCCGCCTGTGCGCCAGGCCGGCAAGTCGCCCAGCGTTCACTTGTCCACACCCACCCTCAAAGCCCTGCACCCCGCTGACACCTGCCTCCGGCGTGCGCTTCACGCGCCAACACGTTCGACTGCCCTGGCTAAAGGCCGAGGGGAGCCGAGGAGCGTGGGTGGCTGCGGCTGTCGTCGCTTGGCATCAGGCTAAACGTTCTACGTCATCTCACTTCACGACGCTGCGCAATACCCCTTGCACACCCACGTTGATCACGTTTAGCACGACCGCCGGGGTATATACCCAGCACCAGCATCGCCCCCATCAGCGGGGCAATGCCCAGAATCTCACGCACGTTGATGTCGCTCAGCGGGTGATGCAGCCACGCTTCGCCTACTGGCCCGTGTAACACCTTTTGCAAGGCTTTCAGGATGTAGATCCCCGTCACGAGCAGACCCGCCATCGACAAGACCGTATAGAGCGTGTAAACCGACCATGCGCCCCGGGTGACCATGAATTCGCTGACAAAACCAGCCAGCCCCGGTAGGCCGAGTGAACCCATCGAGCAGAAGATCAAGATCGCCCCATACGCGGGCATGATCGTCCACAAGCCGCCATATTTGGTCAGGTCACGGGTATGGGCCCGTTCATAGACTACGCCGACCAGCGCGAACATGGCCGCGCTGCTGAGGCCATGGGTGACCATCTGCAGCACCGCACCGTTGCCCGCGATCTGGGCGTCGATCTCTTTGACAGTCGCATTTGGCGCCACCCCGGCCGCCAGCGCCGCGATGCCCAGTGCCACAAAGCCCATGTGGTTGACCGACGAATACGCCACCAGCTTCTTAAAGTCGGTCTGACCCCAGGCCGCAAACGCACCGAGCACGATGCTGATGAGCGCAAGGATGGCGAAGAGTTGGCCAAAGGTCAACACAAGCGTGGGCAACACGTTCTGCGCCCATACATCCGGGAATAGCGGGATGACCAAGCGGAAGAAACCGTAGCCACCTAACTTGAGCATGATGCCCGCCAGCAACATCGAGCCGCCGGTCGGAGCCTCAGTATGGGCATCGGGCAGCCAGGTGTGCAGGGGCCAAAGCGGGATCTTGAGCGCGAACGCAATCGTGAACGAAAGAAAGGCGACGGCCTTAGCCACGCTCGGCGCCCAGCCGAGGATGCGGAGGGTGTTGGCCCCGGTAAACGGCCGGCCAAGCGTGCTGGTCAGGTAGGTGATGTCATAGCTCTTGGACGCCAGCCCAATCACCTGGATGGCCAGGAACATACCCAGACCTGCGGCCAGGGTATACAAGAAGAACTTGAGCGAGGCATAACGCCGGTTTGCGCCGCCCCACTGGTTCACCAGGAAATACATCGGCACCAGGCTCACTTCGTAGAACAAGAAGAACACGATCAGGTCCAGCGAGATAAACACGCCAAAGACCGATGTCTCAAACAAGAAGATCAGCGCATAAAACGCCTTGGGGCTGCGCTCGATGGTCGTGCTGATAATCATCACCAGCGGCGTCAAAAACGCATTGAGCACGACCAGCGGCAGGCTGATGCCGTCGACGCCGACCTTATAGGATGAATTGATCTGCGGGAACCACGGCACGAGTTCGGTAAATTGAAAGCTGCCTTTCGTCTGGTCGTAGCCCAGCCAAACCACCACGCTGAGTGCCAGGGGGATAAGGCTAAACGCGATCGAACCCCACTGGATGACGCGTTTTGACGTGCCCGACGGCGTGAGCAGAACGAGCGCCAGGCCCACCAGCGGCAGGAAGGTAATGACCGAGAGGATCGGGGTATTTGCGAGGCTCATTAGTGTGTGAGGCTAACTGTTTTGACTAACTACTTTATCCGGGGCGGGCAGAAGGCATCAACAGCATTTGTGCACCTGCCCACCGCCAGTCTTTTGGGTCATGCGAGACTTTCTTTATTTGACAAACAAGAAGAACGCCAAAATCGCCAGCGCCATCACCAAGCCGGACAGCAAATAATTTTGCACTTGTCCGCTCTGCAGTTCGCGCACCCAGCTGCCGGCCTCACCAAAGACCCGCCCAACGAAGTCGGAGAAGCCGGTGATGATCTCGCGGTCAAAGGCGGCAAATCCACCGGTGATGGCCGCACCGACCTTATATACCCCCTCGAGCACCCAGTCGATCACGCCCTTGTCGATGGCGTCGGTATAGCGATCAGCGGCCCATTGCAACGGGTTGATAAAGATGGCTCGATACAGCTCATCCCACATCCAGCGTCGGTTGAGGAAGGTAAATAGCCCGCCCAGGCTCTCGACGGGGTCCTTCACGCCTGTCTCCAGCACGCGCCCGCGATAGACACTAAAGCCAAGTGCCAGACCGCCGAGCGCCACCGTGAGCGAGGCCAACACCGGGACGATGTTGAAGGCCAGCGCCTCGGGCGCTTCGGTCAAGCCACTGGCGAGGAAGGTCCGCAGCCAAGAGGCACTGGGGCCGACGATGGCTCCAAACACTGGAAAGTCGGGGGGGATGTTGACAAAGCCGACAAATACGGCGAACACGGCCAGGACGACCAACGGGAAGGTCATGGACGGCACGCTCTCGACGGCGTGCTCAGCCGCCTCGGTGCGGGGTTTGCCCAGGAACACCAGTGCGATCTGACGGGCGGTGTAGAAGGCCGTCATCAATGCGCTAACGACCAAGAGCACAAACACGAGCGAGCCCAAGCCGTGCCCGCTGACAAAGCCTTGATGGTAGGCATCGGCAAAGATTTCATCCTTGCTCCAAAAGCCGGCGGTGATAAACGGGAAGCCAGCCAGAGCCAGCCCGCCGATCAAGAATGTCCAGAACGTGACTGGCATCCGAAGCCGTAACCCCCCCATGTTGCGCATATCTTGCGGGTCGAATTCGTCATGCGCGGGTTCGTGCGCATCATGGGCCGTCGCCAGCACCCCCGAGGGGGTCTGAGGGACATCGACACTTCCTGCTGCCGGGTGTCCGTGGGCTTCTTCAGCGTGCACGCTTGCACTCGCCAGGGTGCCTGCACTCGCCAGGGTGCCTGTGCCCGCCAGGGTAGGCGTATTTGCATGTGCATCCCCGTGCGCATCCCCGTGGACATGATGATGCCCGTGCTCGACACCATGGATGACCGAGCCCGAACCAAGGAATAGGAGCGCCTTGAAGAAGGCGTGGGTCAGCAGGTGAAAGGCGGCCGCGACATACGCGCCAATGCCGACTGCCGCAACCATAAAGCCCAATTGCGAGATGGTCGAGAAGGCCAGCACGCGCTTGACGTCAAACTGCGCCAGCGCAATCGTCGCACCCATGAAGGCGGTAAAGGCGCCGATCAGCCCAATCACGGTAAAGGCGGTAGAGAATTCGCCCGTGGCATGGAGCAGCGGGAAGATGCGCAGGAGCATAAAGATACCGGCGCTCACCATCGCGGCCGCATGGATCATGGCGCTGACGGGTGTCGGGCCTTCCATCGCGTCAGGCAACCACACGTGTAGCGGCCACTGGGCGCTCTTGCCAACCGTGCCGCCAAAGATCAGGATGCCGATCAGCCCGGCGGCCGAGAGGCCCAGACTGAGCACAGCGGGTGTGGCCGCGAGCGCTGCCAGCGCCTGCTGGCTGTGCATGATGTCATGGAAGTTGAGCGTGCCGGTCTGGGCATACAGGTAGACCATCCCCAAGAGCAGCAGCATGTCGCCCACACGGGTGGTCATAAAGGCCTTGACAGCTGCCTTGTAGGCCGACGGCTTTTGATAGAAGAAGCCGATCAGCGAGTAGGAGCAAAAGCCCATCAACTCCCAGAAGATGAATAGCCCTAGCAAATTGTCGCTCACCACCAGGCCCATCATCGAGCCGGCGAACAGGCTCAGGTAGGTGAAGAACCGGCTGTAGCGCGGGTCGGCGGCCATATAACCGGTCGAGTAAATAAAGATGAGCGAGCAGGCCAGCGGCACCATAAACAGGAAGCAGGCGCCCAGTGGATCGACGAACACACCCAGCCGAAGCGTCGTCGTGCCGGTCGATAACCACGGGACCGAGCTGCCGATGGGTGCGTTGCCCAGGTCTTTATTCTGAAAGACGCTGAAGAAGATGATGAATGAGATCACGGCCGATGTGATCATCAGGGCCGTCGCCAGATACGCGCTGGTGCGTCGGTAGCGATTGAGAAACAGCGCGATGAGCGCAAAACCGGCCAGCGGTGGCAATGGCGCCAGCCACAGCAGGTTTGCGAGTGGGGAAGCGGGAGGTGGGATGGCTTCTGCAAATAGCATGATTTAGGTCTAAACGCGCGGACTCACTCACGTGGTGACAGTCCTGAGCGGTTGTGTATATCTCCTGCGGTCTTCTATAACTTGAGCTGATCGAGCGTCTCTGGGTCGATGCTCTGCATGCTGCGATACACGCTAATGATGAGCCCGAGTCCCACGGCCGCCTCAGCGGCAGCAATGACAAAAATAAAGGCGGCAAAGGCGGTGCCAGTTGCACTGTTGGGCGCGATATAGCGCCAGAACGCCAGCAAGTTGATGTTGACGGCGTTCAACATCAGCTCCACGCCCATGAGCATGGCGATGGCGTTCTTGCGGCCCAGCACGCCATACAGACCGATGCAAAATAGGGCCGAAGCCAGCACCAAAAACCACCAGAGTGGAATACCGTGGATCGCGTTTGCAAATAAGTTCATGTTCTGTCTCAAACCAACTCCCGCCACCCGGTCTCGACCTGAGATAGAGCGGCGCGAGCGGTGTCCTGAGTGGTGCACTTAGTGCTCCCCGTGCCCACCTGCCCCGTGCGCGATGGCTGTCTCCGGCAGGCCAGGCGCGGCTGGCACGGCCGGCACGCCTGTCGATGACGCGCCAGCCTTTGCGGCTTCGATACTGGCCTCTTCCTCTCTTTCTTCGGCCAGAATGTCGCGCCGGTCAGCCTGGACTTCGGCTACTTTGCGCTCACGCGCCACCCAGATGGCGCCAATCATGACCAGTAAGATCATGACCGATGCCAGCTCGAATGGCAGGGCGAACTGATTGACGTCGACGAGGGCTACGCCTAGGCTCGCGATATAGGTATCGGCC
>Ga0075021_10001705_pt1 | contig 11350 bp, 5 predicted proteins | sample ColStrG_CSR_2012_FD_72749 | JGI IMG/M metagenome (GOLD analysis project Ga0075021, IMG submission 72749) | Freshwater sediment microbial communities in response to fracking from Pennsylvania, USA - Cold Stream Run_MetaG_CSR_2012 | ecosystem: Environmental > Aquatic > Freshwater > Creek >... | reverse complement strand
GTACGCGGTGGCGAACAGGGTCTGCGGTGCGGTCCACGTCAACTGGCCGCTGTTGCCGAAGTTGTAGCCGCTCGTGCCGACCAGATCGACCTGCGAGGCGCCGGGGAAGTAGTCACCGATCTGGTTTCGGCCCGTGCTCGGGATGTTCTGCGCGTAGGGAGCCCATAGCAGGCGAATCTTGCTGCCGCCGGGGGCCGACCGTACGGCGCGGCGAACGCGCTTCCACGCCTTCACGTACTCCGCCGGCGTGTTGCCGTTGACGATCCCGGACCACGCATACCACGGCGTGTTCATCTCGGGCATCGGACGCAGCACGGCTCCGCCGCGAACCTGCGCAAGCTGCTTGACGAGCGCGCGAAGGGATGCGTCGTAGCGGCCCTGCGCGACGTCCACAAGACGGTAATGCGGGGCGGACGCGCCGTCTCGGCCCGAGTCCGGCTGCCAGCTGACCATGAGGCCGACGCGGTCACGGTTGGCCGTGCTGACCCATGACGGTGCCAGTGGATGCCCGGCGGTCAGGTAGGTCGACAGCTCGGTCACACCGTGCCCAACACTGTGTCGCAGTGTCGCGAGCGATCCGACCGGATCGTTCGCGTAGATGCCGACCCTGAGGCAGGCGGACGCCGGCGCGGCACCGGCCGCCAGCGCCAGCATCGTCACGACTCCTGTTCGGATCAGGCCGCTCACGGGGTGATCTGCAATCTCAGGGCGCTGGTGCCGTGGCCCCTGCCGTTCGGCGAGACGGTGTGTACGCGGATCACGTAGCTACCGGGCTGCCGATCGCGCACCGGGATCAGCAGGTGAAGCTTCAGAGAACGGGGCCGGGAGATCTGGAGGGTTGAGCCGGTGTTCTTCAGGCCGTGGCGCCGGTGGCCGTGGCCGCTGGATCCGAGCACTCCCAGCACACTGCCGATCCCGTTCGAGCGGACCCGCACGGTCGCCGTCCACCCGGATCGCCGCAGGCGAGCGAGCGAGGCGTGCGGCTTGCCCGCCACCACGAGCCTCGGTGCCTGCGAGCAGCGCTGCCGGCTCGAGGGCTGGCGAACGTATGACACGCTGTTCGACGGGTCGGATATCCACTGCTCGGCGCCGTTGACCGCCACCACCGTGAAGCTGACGCGGACGCAGACCGGGACGCGCGGATGCAGGTTGGCGGTCAGATTCGTGTGGAGCACCGTCTGCGACGCCAGCCCCTTCTCGCTTGCGAGCACCACGTAGCCGGATGCGTCCGGGCTGTGCGAGGTGAAGCTGAGCAGCCCGGTCTCAGGCTGGACCGAGAGTCCGGACGGCGAGGAGTCCTGGTGCAGGCCGCCGCCGATGCCCGTCGGGTTGCCGTTGCCGCCGTCGGCGCTCACCAGCTGCTGGTTGTTGAACAGCGGGCCATCGGTCCACGCGAAGATCGCTCCACCGTGGCCACCGGGGCCCTGATTGGCGCCGTAGTCACCGCCGTCGCCGCCCGCCGACGAAAGCGAGGCGACTGGGCCAATCCCGTGCGCCACCACTTCGATCTGGCCGCCATTGCCGCCCGGTCCTCCGACTCCGCTGCCGGAGTTGGATCCGCCCCTGCCGCCGGTCGCCGACGCGTTGCCTTCGATGCTGAGCGCGCCGGTGAGCGCCCGCAGCGTGAGGTTGCCCGCGTTTCCGCCCGCGCGAGGCGGCGTGGAGGATCCGTTCGCGTCCGAGCCGTCGGTTTGGACGGTGCCGATCGTCAGGTTCTGGGCGGCCGACAGCGTGATCGGCCCGCCGTTGGTGCCCGCTCCGTTGCCGGTGTATCCACCCTGGGTGGTCGCCGTGCTCGTTGACACCGAGCCGCTCGCGCTCGTCACCGAGATCGAGCCGCCTGCTCCCGCGCCGCCACCGCTGTAGGCGTTGCCACCGTGCGCCAGCAGCGATCCGAGCGACGCACCGCCGGGCGCGTTGATCGCGATCGTTCCGGCGGCGCCGGCGTTGTAGAGCCCCGACGAGGGGGCACCGCCGCCGCTGACGTCGACCTGGTCGGTCGTCACGGTTGCGCCGCTGAGGCTTACCGGGCCGCCGCCCCACCCGCCGAAGTTGCTCTGGCCCCCACGCGAGAAGATGCCGCCGGCCGCCACCAGCCCTCCGGCGGCGGAAAGTGTGATCGGCTGGCCCGCGCCGGCTGACCCGGCGGTGCTGCTCTGACCGCTCGCGTCGACCCGGCCGAGGGCCGTCAGCGAGCCGCTGGCGGTCAGCTTGATCGGCGCCGAGCTGCCGGCGGGCGCGTTGACGCCGTTTCCGCCAGTGGTGTCGATCGCGCCGGTCCGCAGGTTGGCGCCGCTGATCGTGACCGGGGCGCCGTTGCCGCCGCCGAGCGGACCGGGGTTCGAAGCGTTCAGGCCGTAGGCGTAGACCGAGCCGTCGATCCGAACGTCACCGCCGGTCGATGCGATCGTCACGCTGCCCGCGGACTGCGCCTGAGCCGGCGACGGCGCCGCGATCGAACCGGTGCCCTCGGTGTCGATGTTGCCGCCGACGTCGATCGCCCCTGGTGCATGCAGCGCCACCGGAGCCCCCGGCGCGTAGATCTGTCCGATCGCGAGTGAACCGCCGGAGTTGACCGTCACCGCGCCGGAACTCCCGCCGCCGGCGCCGGCGGTGTTCACCTGCCCCGTGACCACGACCGGCGATCCGGACAACGTCAGGCTTCCACCAGGCTGCACCGTGCCGCTGCCCGCCGTCAGATCGAGCCCGGTCGCCACCGTCAGCGGCCCGCTCGTCGACAGGTTCAGCGAGCGACCGGCGGTACAGCCGTTGTCGCCGGTGCCGGCCACGAAGCACGAGATCACGTTCGCGTTCGGGCCGATGTAGATCGAGCCGGCGGTGATCGAAGTGTTGCCCGCCAGCCGCAGATCGCCGTCGATGTAGACAAGTCCATAGCTCTGGTTGCCGGACAGCGTGACGCTGTCGCCGTTGAGGATCAGCAGGTCGTCGGCCGAGGCGACCGGGGCGAAGACGAGCAGGCCCAACACCGCCAGCATCGCCGCCCGCGCGCGGCGGCACCCGTTGAACAGGGTGCCGGCTGGGCCAGGTGTGTCTCGGTGGAGCGCTCGCATGTAGGTCGATTTCCGGGCCGGGCTGCTCGATGCCAGGGATGGCGGCACGACACTGATCGGGCGGGCGGCCGAAAAGCTTGACCGCGCGGGCTGCTCGGCTGGACGCTCTCACGCGACGCCGCGCGCCAGACACAGCCGCTGCAGCCGCTCCATCGCCTCCGCCGCGCCGTCCGGCAGCGCATCGAGCGCATCGGCGGCGCTGCGCAGATCCTCGATCGTCGCATCGCGCGCCTCGAGCGCGAAGCGCCCGAGCCAACGGACGGCCGCGCGCTCGTACCGGGCAGGGTCGCCGCCGCGGAGCACCAGACAGATCCGTAACGCGTCGTCCAATGCGACCCGGGGAAGCTCAAGCGCCGCTGCTGTGACGAGCGCCTCGTTGCCGGTCTCCAGGGCTCGGCGGAACCGTGTGTACGGGTTGCCGTCGCTGGTCATACGAACATATGTTCGTATACGTGTCAAGGCGACCGGCGAGCGCGCGGAAGCGGATAGGCTCACGCCCGTAGTCGGTCCGGACCGACGTCGCCGAGGGGAGCCGGAGAATTGTGACCTTGAAGTCGACGAGTCTCGAGATGGAGCTGATCGATGCGGTGGTAGCTCGCGTGCACGAGCGTGTCGCGTCCGACCAGGCCGGGATGTGCGAGAGCTTCATCCGCCAGTACTACCGGTGGGTGCCAGCGGACGATCTGCTCGAGCGCAGTCCGCTGGATCTCTACGGCGCGGCGCTGGCCCACTGGAATCTGACCCAACAGCGGACCTCCGGGTTGCCGAACGTCCGCGTCTACAACCCGGACTTCGAGCAGCATGGCTGGCAGTCCTCGCACACGACGCTCGAGATCGTTGGCGACGACATGCCGTTTCTCGTCGACTCGGTCACGATCGAGCTCGCCACCCGCGGGTACGGCACGCATCTCGTGATCCATCCGGTGATGCGGGTCGTGCGGGACGCCGGCGGTCGGCTGACCTCGATCCGCGACTCGGCTGAGAGGGACGCCGAGGGTCAGCGTGAATCGATCATCCACGTCGAGCTTGATCGGGAGCCCGATCGCGCGCGGCTCGCCGAGCTCCAAGCGCAAATCGAGCGGGTCCTGTCCGAGGTCCGCGTGGCCGTCGAGGACTGGCATCCGATGCGCGGGGTCGCCGAGCGGCTGGCAGAGACGCTCGGACGGGACGGGTCGTCTCCCGCCTCCGAGCAGGAGCTCGCCGAATCGCGTGCCTTTCTGAGCTGGCTGGCCGACGGCCACTTCACGTTCCTCGGATACCGGGAGTACAGGCTGATCGCGGGAGACGGCGCCGCGCGGCTTCAGGCGATCCCCGAGACGGGGCTCGGGATCCTCAGGGGCGCGCCGGCGACGCCCGTCACCGAGCTGAGTGCGGCGGCGCTCCGGCTGGCGCTGTCGCCCTCGCCACTGGTGCTCACGAAGGCCAACTCGGTGTCGACGCTGCACCGGAGGGCTTACCTGGACTACATCGGCGTCAAGCGGTTCGGACCGGGCGGCGAGGTCGTGGGCGAGGACCGATTCCTCGGCCTGTACACGACCGCCGCCTACAACGAGCGGCCGTACGAGATCCCGGTGATCCGCGGAAAGGTGGCGTACGTGCTGGAGCGCGCGGCGTTTCCGCCGGACAGCCACGACGAGAAGGCGCTGCACGAGGTCTGCGAGAACTACCCGCGCGACTCGCTGTTCCAGATCGAGCCGGAGGAGCTTTTCCGGATCACCACCGGCCTGCTCGGCCTCGGCGAGCGCCAGCGCGTGCGGTTGTTCGCGTGGACCGACGCCCTGCGGCGGTTCGTCGTCTGCCTCGTGTCGATTCCGCGGGACCGCTTCAACACGGCCAACCGCCAACGCGCTTCGGAGATCCTGATGCGCGCGCTCGGGGGCACGCACGTCGACTGGAACGTGCAACTGTCCGAGTCGCTGCTCGCGCGCGTGCACTACACGGTGCACTGCCCGGATGGCGTGCCGGACGACTACGACGAGGCGGAGATCGAGCAGGACATCGCCCGCGCGACCCGCGCATGGGCCGACGAGTTGCGCGAGGCGCTGATCGAGGAGCACGGCGAGGAGCACGGCCTGAGCGTGTACGGTCGATACGAGAACGCGTTCCCCGCCGCCTACCGGGACGACTGGCTCGCGCGCTCGGCGGTCGTCGACATCGCACGGATCGAGGAGCTGCCTGACCGCCTCGAGCCGCTCCTCAGCCTCTACCGGCCGCTGGAGGCGCCCGCCGAGGAGATCCGTTGCAAGCTGTTCTCAAGCACGCGCGTGTCGCTCTCGGACGTGCTGCCCACGTTCGAGCACATGGGCGTGCGGGTCGTCGACGAGCGTCCCTACGAGCTCGAGCCGGGCGACGGGCCGCCCGTGTGGATCTACGACTTCGGGATGCGCTACGCGGCCCGCGACCTCGAGCAGGTAAGGGGGCTGTTCCAGGACGCCTTCCTAGGGGTTTGGCGCGGGGAGCTCGAGGACGACCGGCTCAACAGCCTCGTGCTGCGCGCCTCGCTCACCGGGCGGCAGGTGACGATCGTTCGGGCGGTGGGCAAGTACCTGCGACAGGCCGGAATCGCCTTCTCGAACACGTATATGGAGCAGACGCTGATCGCCCATCCCGAGATCGTCTCGCTGCTGGTGGGGCTGTTCAACGCACGGCTTGATCCGGATGGCCGTGACGACGGGCGCTCCGATGCGCTTTCCGATGCGCTCGCGCGCCGGCTCGACGAAGCGATCGACGCCGTGCGGAGTCTCGACGAGGATCGGATCCTGCGCAGCTTCCTGTTGGTGATCGCCGCGATCCTGCGGACGAACTACTTCGTCCTCGACGCCGCAGGGTCGCCTCGGCCCTATCTCTCGTTCAAGCTCGATCCGGCGGCGATCCCGCTGTTGCCGTTGCCGCGGCCGCGGTTCGAGATCTTCGTCTACGCGCCGCGCGTGGAGGGGATCCATCTTCGCGGCGGGCGGGTCGCGCGGGGCGGCCTGCGCTGGTCGGACCGTCGTGAGGACTTCCGGACCGAGGTGCTCGGACTGATGAAGGCGCAGATGGTCAAGAACGCGCTGATCGTGCCGGTCGGCTCGAAGGGCGGGTTCGTGCTCAAGCGCCCGCCCGCCGACGTGGGCGGCGGCGCCCTGATGGCCGAGGGGGTCGCCTGCTACAAGCTGTTCCTGTCCGGTCTGCTCGACCTGACAGACAACATCGTCGGCGGCCGCGTGGTCGCTCCCGAGCATGTGGTGCGCTACGACGTGGACGACCCGTATCTCGTCGTGGCGGCGGACAAGGGCACCGCCACGTTTTCGGACATCGCCAACGAGGTGTCGGCGGCATACGGCTTCTGGCTTGGCGACGCGTTCGCGTCCGGGGGGTCCCAGGGCTATGACCACAAGGCGATGGGGATCACCGCGCGTGGGGCGTGGGAGGCGGTCAGGCGCCACTTCCGCGAGCTTGGCACCGACATCCAGACGACCGATTTCACCGTCGTCGGGATCGGCGACATGTCCGGAGACGTGTTCGGCAACGGGATGCTGCTGTCGCCCTCCATTCGGCTCGTGGCGGCCTTCAACCACGTCCACGTGTTCCTTGATCCGGACCCCGACGCGGAGGCCGGCTTTGCCGAACGCAAACGGCTGTTCGAGCTGCCTCGATCGAGCTGGACCGATTACGACCCGGCGGCGATCTCACCCGGCGGAGGCGTGTACGAGCGCAGCGCCAAATCGATTCCGCTATCCGATCAGGTCAAGCGTATGCTCGCGATCGACGCCGACGAGCTGGCGCCCGCCGACCTGATCCGCGAGATCCTCCGCGCGCCCGTCGACCTGCTGTGGAACGGCGGGATCGGCACCTACGTCAAGAGCGCGGCGGAGAGTCATGCCGACGTGGGCGACAAGGCCAACGATGTCGTTCGCGTGAACGCCGCCGAGCTTCGTTGCCGGGTGGTCGGCGAGGGAGGCAACCTCGGGTTCACGCAGCGTGGCAGGGTCGAGTACGCGCTCGCCGGAGGGCGGATCAACACCGACGCGATCGACAACGTCGCCGGGGTCAACTGCTCCGACCACGAGGTCAATATCAAGATCCTCCTCGACTCGCTGGTGGCGGACGGGGACATGACCGTCAAGCAGCGCAACGAGCTGCTGGTGCAGATGACCGACGCCGTCGCGGAGCGGGTGATCCACAACAGCTACACGCAGACGCAGGCGATCAGCATGGCGCTCGTGCAGGCGCCGCAGATGCTCGAGGTCCATGCGCGCCTGATCAGCCACCTGGAGCAGGTCGCCGGGCTCAACCGCGAGATCGAGTTCCTCCCCTCTGCGCAGGAGATAGCGGAGCGCAGAGTCGCGAAGCTCGGCCTCGCCTCCCCCGAGCTCGCGGTGGTGATGGCGTACTGCAAGATCCATCTCCATGCCGAGCTGCTCGACTCCGATCTGCCGGAGGACCCATATCTCGCGCACGACCTCGAGCGCTACTTCCCGCCGCCGCTCCCCGAGCGCTACAGCGGCCAGATGCGCGGCCATCGCCTGCGCCGCGAGATCATCGCGACGATCGTCGCCAACCAGCTGGTCGATCGCGGCGGTACGACGTTCGCGTTCCGCCTCCAGGAGGAGACAGGGGCGTCGGCGTCGAGCCTCGCCCGCGGGTTCGCGGTCGCCCGCGAGGTGTACGAGATGCGTCCGTTCTGGGCGTCGGTTCGCGAGCTCGACACCGAGGTCGAGGCGAGAACGCTGCTGTCGGTGCTGATCGAGGCGCGCCGGCTGGTGGAGCGAGCGACGCGCTGGCTCGTGCGCGCGAACCCCGTCTCGATTGACATCGCCGACACGATCGCTCGTTACGCGCCGGGGGCCGAGGCGCTGCCACAGCGCCTCCCCGAGCTGCTGGACCCCGTCGACCGCGCGCAGTTCGACCAGCGTACGGGCGAGCTGCTCGCCGCCGGGATCGGCGAGCAGCTCGCCCGCCGCGTCGCGAGCATGCCGTCGATGCTGCCACTGTTCGACATCGTCGAGGTGTCCAACAGCGCGGGACGTGACCAGGGCGTCGTGACCGAAACCTACTTCGAGCTCGGGTCTCGCCTACAGCTCAACTGGCTGCGTGACCGGATCATCGAGCTGCCGCGCAACAGCCGCTGGCAGGCGCTTGCGCGAGCTGCGCTGCGCGATGATCTGAACACCCTCAGTCGCGCGCTCACACAGGAGGTGCTGGCGGCCGGAGGCTCGGACGCGGACAGCGTTGACGCGATCGCGGCGTGGGAGGCTGGACACGGCTCCGCCGTCGAGCGCTGCCTCGGGATGCTCGCCGACATCCAGTCCTCCGGGATCCACGACATGACGACGCTACCGGTCGCGCTGCGAGAGGTCCGCAACCTCGTCCGGACCGCGTCGGGCTCGTCGGACGGGCCCGTCGCGGCGCCGCGGGGCGCCTGACGCTGCACCGGCCAACGAGCGGCGGGCAGCCGTCGCGAGCGCGCACAGCAGCTCGATCAGGACGGCCACGACGAACGCCGCTCGGCCCGTGAGGAGGCGGCCGGCAACTCTGGCGAGCATCTCGCCAAGCTATCGTCCCCGCCGATGGCCGTCGAACTGCTCACGAGCGTCACCGAGCTCCCCGAATCCCGTGTTCGCGTCCAGGCCGAGGTTCCGCCTGCCGAGCTGGAGCGATCGATGCAGCGCGCGGCCAGGGAGCTCGGCCGCGAGCTGAGGCTTCCCGGGTTCCGCAAGGGCAAGGTCCCGCCGCCGGTCGTGATCCGCCGGCTGGGCCGGGAGGCTGTGTTCGACGAGGCGCTGCGCAAGTCGATCGGCGACTGGTATATGTCGGCGCTGGACGGCGCCGGCGTGGTCCCGGTGGGTGAGCCCGAACTCGACGTCGGCGAGGTGCCCGCGGAAGGCCAGCCGCTGTCGTTCTCGATCGAGATCGGCGTCCGACCTCACGCGAAGCTCGGCGCCTACAAGGGTCTCGAGGTCGGCCGTCGCGAGCCCGAGGTGACCGAGGAGGTGATCGATGCCGAGCTCGAGCGGCTGCGCGAGACGCTCGCGACCCTGGAGACCGTGGAACGCCCCGCGCAGCAAGGCGACCACGTCGTGATCGACTACGTCGGGCTGATCGACGGCGAGCCGTTTGACGGCGGGGCGGGCCGTGACCAGCTGTTGGAACTCGGCTCACAGCGTCTGATTGCAGGGTTCGAGGAGCAGTTGATCGGAGCGGCGCCGGGTGAGGGGCGCGGCGTCGAGGTGACATTCCCCGAGGACTACGCCGAGCCGCTGGCGGGCAAGGCGGCCCACTTCGATGTGACGGTCAGGGAGGTGAAGGGCAAGCGGCTGCCAGAGCTCGACGACGAGTTCGCCACCGAGGCGGCGGGGCTTGACACGCTCGCCGAGTTGCGCGAGGACATCGCGCAGCGCGCGCTCGATGTAGAGCAGCACAACATCGAGCACGAGTTCGAGCGCGCCGTACTTGACGCCGCCGTGGCGGAGGCGGAGGTCGAGGTGCCCGAGCGTCTGATCCACGCTCGCGCACACGAGATGGTGACTGACATGCTCGGCGCGCTGGCCCGTCAGGGCGTGTCGAAGGAGGGCTACCTGAAGATCACCGGCATGGACGACGAGCAGCTGGTGCGCGAAGCCGAGCCGAGCGCCGAGCAGGGCCTAAGGCGCGACGCCGTGCTGGCCGCGATCGTGCAAGCCGAGCGGATCGCGCCGACCGACGACGAGGTCCTGGAGGCACTCGCGGGGAGCGGAGGCGGTGACCGTGCGGAGAAGCTGTTCGAGGGGCTGCGCTCCAGCGGGCGGCTCGAGCGGATGCGCTCCGAGGTCGCATGGAGGCAGGCGTCCGAGCTGCTGGTGCGGGAGGCCAAGCCGATTCCGGTGGAGCAGGCGAAGGCTCGCGACAAGCTGTGGACGCCCGGCAAGGGCGACGGCGAGCAGCGGCCCGGTCAGCTCTGGACTCCCGGCGGCTGAGCGAGTCGCGGTTGCTACATTCGGGAGGAATCCGGCCGAGCACGGTAAAGAAGCGAGGATCATGAGCCCACTGGTACCGATGGTTGTCGAGCAGACCTCTCGGGGAGAGCGAGCATTCGACATCTACAGCCGTCTGCTCAACGAGCGAATCATCTTCCTCGGAACACCCATCGACGATCAGATCGCCAACCTGATCGTCGCCCAGCTCCTGCACCTCGAGTCCGAGGATCCGGGCAAGGACATCTCCCTGTACGTCAACTCTCCGGGCGGATCGGTGTACGCGGGCCTCGCGATCTACGACACGATGCAGTTCATCAAGCCTGACGTGCAGACGATCTGCGTCGGGATCGCGATGTCGATGGGCGCGCTGCTGCTGGCAGGCGGCGCCAACGGCAAGCGCATGGCGCTGCCGAACGCCAAGATCCTGATCCACCAGGTGTCCTCCAGCTTTCAGGGTCAGGCAACCGACATCGAGATCCACGCGCGGGAGATCATCGACGTGCGGCGGCGACTCGATGAGATAATCGCCCACCACACCGGCAAGCCGGTCGATGAAGTCAAGAAGGACACCGAGAGGGACTACTTCATGAGCTCCGAGGAGGCCAAGGAGTACGGAATCATCGACCGCGTGATCTCGCAGCACTGAGAGGTAACCGGCCGGCGCAGGCGCGTCGGGCGGGTACGCTTTCGGCTGTGAGCGCGATCGGTTGATCCCAAGTTCACGCGGGGAGGAATCGTATGGCACGACCCACCGACTCCAACGAACAGCTGCTCTGCAGCTTCTGCGGCAAGTCGCAGCGCCAGGTCAAGAAGCTGATTGCCGGGCCGGGCGTCTACATCTGCGATGAATGCATCGATCTCTGCAACGAGATCATCGACGAGGAGCTGACCGCCCCGCCGAGCTTCGACATCGAGAACCTGCCGAGGCCCCGCGAGATCTACGACGTGCTGAACGAGTACGTCGTCGGACAGGAGCAGGCCAAGCGCTCGCTGTCGGTGGCGGTCTACAACCATTACAAGCGCGTCCAGATGATGCAGTCCGACGAGCAGGACATCGAGCTGCAGAAGTCCAACATCCTGCTGCTCGGGCCCACGGGCTGCGGTAAGACACTGCTGGCCCAGACGCTTGCCAAGATCCTCAACGTCCCGTTCGCGATCGCCGACGCCACGGCGCTGACCGAGGCCGGGTACGTGGGCGAGGACGTCGAGAACATCCTTCTGAAGCTGATCCAGGCGGCCGACTACGACGTCAAGAAGGCCGAGACGGGGATCATCTACATCGACGAGGTCGACAAGATCGCGCGCAAGGCCGACAACCCGTCGATCACGCGCGACGTCTCGGGC
>Ga0075021_10001703_pt1 | contig 11355 bp, 9 predicted proteins | sample ColStrG_CSR_2012_FD_72749 | JGI IMG/M metagenome (GOLD analysis project Ga0075021, IMG submission 72749) | Freshwater sediment microbial communities in response to fracking from Pennsylvania, USA - Cold Stream Run_MetaG_CSR_2012 | ecosystem: Environmental > Aquatic > Freshwater > Creek >... | reverse complement strand
TTTACGGATGAAACGAGGTAGAAGAAGAGAATAATCGCCAAGATGAGAAAACCGCCGGAAAATAACGAGGCAATCGCGTCCATGCTTAAAGCTCCTTTGCTTCACAGCAATAAGTCTTTCACACCACTGAAGGAACTTTGACTTTCGGGCACTAAACCGAGTGATGCTTGGGCGGCTTTAAGAATCCCCCTGGCGGACCTGAAGACAGCCTTCAAAACGCGACGTGCGACACGAGGGTGCGAGCAGTTCTCGCCGATTTCGAGAAAAGCTCATTTAACCAGCCTTTGCCCATACCCCGCCAGACTACCCGGCTAGTACTCTGCTACACTAAGGAGGTCTTTGCGCGCATCCGTAACAACCTTCGAGTGCCATCTGGCCGCTATTCTCTCCTTCTTCAACAAGTTGGTTTCAGAGCAGTCTGACAAAGATAATTTGAAAAGTAAAGGATCAATACTGTGACCAACATTTTTGTCGGCAATCTCAGTTATCAAACAACGCAGGACGACCTGCAAAATGCCTTCTCGGCCTACGGCAGTGTAGAGCGGGTGAGCATCGTAACCGACCGTGATACCGGGCAACCTCGTGGTTTCGCTTTTGTGGAAATGTCGGAATCGAATGCCGCGCAAACGGCGATTTCGCAATTGAACGGCACGGAGCTCAACGGCCGCACCCTCAACGTCAACGAAGCCCGGCCCAAGCCGGCGGGCGGCGGCGGCGGTGGTTTTGGCGGACGGCGGAACGATTCCGGCGGCAACCGCGGCGGACGAGGACAGCGCTGGTAAATTGGCCTCTTCGGCGGCTTAAGCCGCGTAAAATGGCTTACTGGACCGCCCACAGCCTGGCTTCGATGAAGTCAGGTGGGCGGTCTTTCACTTATAAAGGAGCAAGTTATGCCCGGACGTGGACCACAAACCTTTAAAAAGCGTCAGAAAGAACAACAGCGAAAAGAACGGCAAGAAGAAAAGATGGCCAAGAGGCTGGCCCGCAAAGAACAAGGGCCTGAATCCCCAATCGAGGGTCAAGATGAGTTGGAACCGTCCGCGAGTCCCGCCCTCGGGGCCGATGACGACCATCCGAAAGCGGGCGGCTACGCGGCATAGCCGCAGACGACGCCGCGCGGCCTGTGAGCGTTCTCACACCGCCGCCTGGAATCCATTCTGCTGCAGAAGTTTGGCGACGAGGCCTGTCCAGCCGGTTTGATGACTGGCGCCCAGGCCCTTCCCATTCTCACCGTGGAAGAATTCATAGAACAGCGTGTAGTTGCCGAAGTTCGGATCGTCCTGCAACATGTTGCTCGCGCCGTTGACCGGGCGTTTGCCGTTTTTATCGCGCATAAAGATTTGCGCCAGGCGAACCGAAAGAAGCTGAGCTGCCTGCTGCAGTCCAATACGTTTCCCGGATCCAGTGGGGAATTCCACCGTCAGCGAATCCCCGTAATAGTAAGCCAGCCGCTGCAGCGTCTCGATGATAAGGTAGTTCATCGGAAACCAGATCGGCCCGCGCCAATTCGAATTGCCGCCGAAAGCGCCCGTCTGCGACTCGGCCGGCTCATACGCCACCCGGAAATCCGACCCGTTGAGACGCAGTTCGTACGGCTGCCCGGCATGGTAACGCGACAGCGAGCGAATCCCGTACGGCGACAGAAATTCATTCTCGTCGAACAGCCGTTGCAGTATCCGCTCCAGGCGCCCGCGATTCACCACCGACAAAAGGCGCCGGTCTTCCATGCCGCCTTCGGTCATCGAAGCCAATCCCTGCATTAAATCTTTGCGGTTATCGATGAACCATTGCATTCGCTTCTTGAAGCCTGGATGCCTGTCGATCATCTCTTGCGCCAGCGTGTCGGCGGCAAAGATCGGCACAATACCCACCAGCGAACGTACCCGCAGCAAGGTATGCTGGCCGTCGGCCACGCGCAGCCGGTCGTAGTAAAAACCGTCTTGTTCGTCCCACAGGCCCGAGCCCTCATGATGATTGATCGCGTCGGCTATGTAAAGGAAGTGTTCGAAGAATTTGCTGGCAATATCCTCATAGCTCGGATTCACCATGGCCAGTTCCAGGGCGATCTTAAGCATGTTCAAGCAATACATGCCCATCCACGCCGACCCGTCCGATTGCTCCAGCACCCAGCCGCTCGGCAGCGGAGCGCTGCGGTCGAAGATGCCGATATTGTCCAATCCCAGGAACCCGCCCTCGAAAATATTGGCTCCTTCGGAATCCTTGCGATTCACCCACCAAGTAAAATTCATCAGCAGCTTGTGGAACACTCGCTCCAGGAAAGGCACGTCCGGCTTGCCCTTCAGCCGCTCGTCGATTTTGAAAACGCGCCAGGCGGCCCAAGCGTGTACCGGCGGGTTGACGTCGCCGAAAGCCCATTCGTAAGCGGGAATTTGACCGTTGGGATGCATATACCACTCGCGTAAGAATAGTGAAAGCTGCGCTTTGGCGAAATCGGGATCGGCGGGCGCCATGCCTACCGCGTGAAAGGCCAGGTCCCAAGCGGCATACCACGGATACTCCCACTTGTCTGGCATCGAGATCACGTCTTCGTTGAAGAGATGCCGCCAACTGGAATTCCGGCCCTCCCATCGTTCGGCCGGTGGCGTGGGCATGTTCGCATCGCCCGTGAGCCAATCTTCAACCACGAAATGGTAGTACTGCTTGCTCCAAAACAGGCCGGCGAACGCTTGCCGCTGCACTTGGCGCGCGTCTTCGTTCAAGCCCGTGTCGAAGCAATCGTAAAACTCGATGCATTCGCGGATACGGTCGTCGAAGATGCCATCCCATTTCGTGGCCGCCAAATCGGGGGAGCCGTCGCGCGCCAGCCGCAAGTGCAAGATCGCTTGATTCTGGCTTTCAATCGAGAGGCGGTAGATTGCCGCCGCCTTGGTGCCTTGATTGCCGGCATTAATCGCTTGCCCCTTGCCGTGAATAAGGTATTCGTGAAACGCGTCTTTGTAGAACGGATTCTGGCCGCGCCAGCCAAAGATGCGTTCCGTGTTGGTTTCGTTTTCGGTGAACAGCATCTCCGGCTGGCCATCCAACGCCAGCGTGAAATTGCCCAGTGATCCGTGTTGCGCCGCGATGGTGTTCACGCCCGATTTGCAGAGCCGCGGTTTCGACGAGCTGTTGTCCCATGACCAGGTGTTGCGAAACCACAGCGTGGGAAGGAACGTCAAGTCCGCTCTATCGGGTCCGCGGTTGACGATGCGGATACGGATCAGCATGTCGTCCACATCGTTCTTGGCATATTCGGCAAAGATGTCGAAGTAACGGCCGTCGTTGAAAATGCCCGTGTCGTCCAGCTCGTACTCCGGGTCGAGTTTGCCGCGGCGGCGGTTCTCCGCCACCAACTGCTCATACGGATAAGCCACCTGCGGATATTTGTAGAGGCCTTTGAGGTAGGAGTTGGTGGGCGTGCCTTCCAAATAGTAGTAAAGCTCTTTGACGTCTTCGCCGTGGTTGCCTTCGTTGCCCGTAAGGCCAAACAGCCGCTCCTTCAAAATGGCGTCTTTGCCGTTCCAAAATGCCAAAGCAAAGCAAAGGTATTGGTGGTTGTCGCAGACGCCCAAAATGCCGTCTTCCGTCCAACGATACACGCGTGAACGCGCGGCATCGTGCGGGAAATATTCCCAGGCGGCCCCGGTCGCGCTGTAGTCTTCGCGCACCGTACCCCAGGCACGCTCGGCCAGATAGGGGCCCCAACGTTTCCAGTGCTTTGTTCGGTCATCGGCTTCGGCTAGGCGAAGTTGTTCGGCAAGTAGAGGCATCAGATTTTAAGGTAGCGGATGAGGTTGGGCCTTGCCCCTGCTTCCTAAACCGGCAATTCCACCAAGCTGATTCTAAATCACCGATGAACCTTCTCTCCCCTCGCCAGCATTTCAATAAACGTCTCGATCTTTCGCGCGCGCGTCTCGTTTCGTTTCACCGTTTGAATTCGCCACAGAATCGCATACCGGTTCGCCCGGTCCAGCGTCTCGAAAAATGCCTTGGATCGGGGATTCGCGTCCAACGCGCTCTGAAGGTCGCCCGGAACCGCCGCTCCGCTTGGTGAATCGTAGGCCGCATCCCACCGTCCATTCTTCTTAGCGTTCTCTATCGCCGCGAGCCCGGCAGCTTTCATCTGTCCGCTCGCGATAAGCGACAGCGCCTTCTCGCGGTTGATCTTCGACCAAATACTCTTGCTCGATCTCGGTAGAAATCTTTGCAGCCAGTTCTGTTCGCTTTCCGGCCTTTTCTGCCCGTCGATCCATCCAAAACACAATGCAACTTCGAGCGCATCCTTGTACGACACTGACTCCGTCATCGCGCCCTTCTTGGCAAGCCGGAGCCACAGGCCAGTGCTCTTGCCATGGTTTTTGTCCAGCCAATTGGCCCAGGCTTGCTTCGATGGGAAAAGCTTGATGGTCGAGTTGCCCGGTTCCGTCATCGGCATGGTATCTCCCCTTGCCATTTTGCCGCATAGGGCTGGGTCGCTCGCCCAACCCCTTCAAATGAATCGGTTACTGAAGCGGTAGAATCACGAACGTCCCGAGCCGCGGATCCGTATGATTCGCCGGGCTGGGTACATTCCCAACCGGCGCGGCAATCGTCAACGCCGTCATCGGCAGCGTGATTGCTTGGCCAGTGTAGGTGCCGGTCAATACGGGAGCCCCGTAGAAGTTCTGCGCGTCCCTCACCTCGAAGCGCGATCCCTGCGCCAACCCGGTCGCGCTGATGTCCACCGATACCGTGGACGCCATATCCCAGTTGTAAATCAGGATATTGGCGCGCCCGGGCTCATACTTATTGGGACGCACGAACCGCCAAACGCCGCTAGGCGCTCCCGCCTTGAAAGTGCTGTGATTGTCGAACCCGGTATAGCTGGGCCATCCCGCAAAATTCGTACTGTTGCCGTTTCGCAGGAATCCTCCAGACCCGTAATAGGAGTTGTTGTCCCATGAGAAGCCGCTCAGCGAATTCGCGTTCAGCGCCACATCGTACTTGTCGAGCGACATCACCGTGTTGTTCTGGAACGTCATGGAAGACCAGCCGGCCACGTACACCGTTTCGAAACCTCCCATGAAATAGTTGCCCTTCACCACCAGATCGGCGTTGCTTTGCCCGGATCCTAGCTGCTCGTAGCCTAAATCCAGCTCCGGCGTAAAGTACAAGTGGTTGTTCAGCAGTTGCATGCCGGACATTCCGCCCCATTGCAAAATCACGTTGTCGGCGATCGCCTTGCCCGCCGAAATAATGCCGTTGTTGAAAAACACGTTACCGTCCAGTGTGATATTCCGTACGATCGCGGCGCTGGTCCCATACGCTTGCAATCCCATGTTGAAGTTATTGAAGCTGAAGTTATCGGCAATCAGCATCGTCGGCTGATCGTTCTGTAAATAGAAACCATGGCCATGGCCGCGGTCGCTTGCTTGAAAACCGTTGTTATAGACAACGTTGCCGTATGCCTCCGAACCAATCGCTTCTTTCCACATGGAGGGGCCCATGCGCGTGTCGTGAATGATGTTGTTGATGAACTTGGTGCCCGGCGCCCAGGTGTCTACGGAATCCAGAATCGTCGATTGGCCGTAGGACGGCGGTCCCGCCGGTTGACCCGTCCGGTCGGTGACCGTGCTGGCGAACTCAAGCCCCCAGAACCAGACATACGCGCCTTTCGATGGATGCGGATCCTGATCGCAGCAACCCACCATCAGCCAATTGTCGATGGTCGCCCGCTCACCCGGATACTGCCGCACAATAATCGGCGCGGAGGGCGTGCCTAATAAATAGCTATGAAATACCCCAACGCCGTTTCCGTAAGTGCCGCCGCGCAGCCAGATCGTATCGCCCGGTTTGACGGAAGGCGGTCCCGCCAATGCCGTAACGATATCCCACGGCCTGCCGATCGATCCATCGCCCGAAGACGACCCGGACGTCGAAACATAATGATCGCTCGCCGTCGAGGTAGACATCGCCAGCGTGACACTGACAGTCTTCGGCGAACCACTCGCGCCCGCCGCCACGATAGTCACCGTATCGCTATAGCTGCCGCTCGAAAGCCCGCCAGTAACCACTCCAAGAGAGATAACTCCAGGAGCCGATCCTGTATTTGCCGAAAGAGTGAGCCATGGTTGCGTTTTGCTCGCAACCCAAGTCAACGAACCGCTGCCGCTATTGCCGATACTCACCAATTGCGCGGCGGGATTGCCTCCCGACACGACCCCAGTGAAGTTAACGTTGGTTGGCGTCACTGTCAACGCGGGAGGAGCGGGCGTTGTCACTGTCAAAGTAACAGCCACTGTTTTGGGCGAGCCATTGGCTCCCGCGCCGTTCACTGTGACCACGTCCGTATAGGTGCCCGCGATCAGCGAAGCCGTCGATATACTGACCGAGACTGTCGCCGGAGAATTTCCCGACCCCGCACTCAGCGCCAGCCACGATTGCGTCTTCGAAGCCGTCCAACTGAAGCTGCCTGAGCCGCTATTGCCGATGGCGATGGATTGCGCGGCGGGATTCGCTCCGCCCACCGTACCCGAAAAGCTCAATGCCGTGGGTGAAACGGTCAGCGATGGTGGCGCGGCCGCGCCTACCGTAAAGGTCACGGCAATCGTCTTCGGTGAAGAGCTCCCGGCATTCGGTGCGCTAATCGTGACCGTGTCGGTGTACGTTCCGGCGGAAAGGCCCGCCAGCGCCGCACTTAGAATCAAACCGCCTGGTGCGGTGCCTGAAGCGGGACTCAGCGAAAGCCACGCCTGATTCTTGGCCGCGGTCCAGTTCAGCGTTCCACCACCCGCGTTACTGATATTGATGGTTTGCGCCGCCGGGTTTGACCCACCCACCGTACCGTTAAACTGCGCGCTGCTGCTTGAAACCTGCAACACCGGCGTATTTGTTCCGCCAATCGGTTGTCCCACCGGCGTAATCTGAATCGCGCTGATGAGCGGCGTGTTAACAACCGCCGCAAAGTCCAGCAGCACCTGCCCGTTCGTTACCGAAATCGGAAACTGCCGGTCCACGGCTTTGTAGGAGCTGCCGCCCTGCGCCACCACGTCGAAATTGCTAAGCGTCGCCACGCCGTTTACCGCCACGTTGAACACCCGTTGACCGACCGCCCAATATTGCGAGTCCGCAAAGCGCAACGTCAAGTTGTATTGGCCGTTCGTGACCGGAATCGAATAGCTGAAGCCGCCGTAATAGCCCACGCGCGACGTCTGATAAATCGTCGAATCGTTCGCGCCGGCAATGCCATATCCCGTATAGAGTTGCTGGCCACCCGTATAGTATGTGTCCGCCGACCATTGCGTGCCGTCCGTTCCAATGTATTTGGAGAAACCGCCGCAATCGATATTCACGACCGAAGTCCCGGCCGAACCGTTGTTAATGGGAGTCACCGTGACCTGCGCGCTCGCGCTCTGCGTGCTATCCGCGGCACTCGTCGCCGTTACGCTCACCGTCACCGCTTGCGAAAGGCTCGCGGGCGCCGTGTAGTTGCCGTTCGCATCGACGCTTCCCGGCGTGCTCCCTCCTCCGCTCACGCTCCAATTCACCGCCGCCGCGGGGTTGCCGCCGACCGACGCGGCAAACTTTACCTGCTGTCCGGGCAACAGCGCGGCAGTCGTCGGCGCCACCACCACGCTTCCCGAAGGCCCGGGCGCACCTGCCGGCACAATCTGAATCGCGCTCAGTAATCCGGTGTTCACCACGCCTTGCACGTCGATCTGCACCACGCCGCCCGTCACCGCAATGCTGAACGGCCGGTCAATCGCTTTAAAATATCCACCCTGCGCCACCACGTCAAAATTGCTCAACACCTTGCTGCCGTTGATCGCGACGTTAAACACTCGCTGACCCGCAGTCCAATATTGAGTCTCGGCAAACTTCAAAACAACGGAGTATTGGCCATTCGATACGGGTATGGCGTAACTGAAATTGTCGTAGTAGCCCACCCGGCTGGTGCCGTACAGCTTCGCATCGCTAGTGCCCGCAACGGTGTAGCTGGTATAGAGTTGCTGCCCGCCCGTGTAATATTTATCAGCCAGCCAGACCGTTCCATCGGCCGCCTTATAGTCTTGATAGCCGCCGCAATCGATGTTGACGGTTTGTGCCGCAACGGGAAGGATGAAACCGGCCAGCGTAGCTGCAACCGGCAATAGGAATTTTGAAACCATAATAACTTGCTGTCTTCTCATCGACCGAAAATTCGCACAAAAATGCTAAATTTCTGGTGGTTGACGTTGCCTAATGCCGTTCCATTTCAGGAAAAGGCTAGGCGTTTTCTTTCCGACTCTTTGCTCCGTTGTATGATCCTTTCTAAGTGGCTATGCCGTCCTCAGCGTGATGACCGTAACTTCCGAGAGCCTCGCGGCGAATGATTCGATAAGGCATACCGGTGCCCGGTGACGAATTGCCGTCCGCCCGGACCGTTCGCGATGCTGGTCTCGAAGCGCTTATGGCCGCCTATCAGCAATCCGATCAAGAAGCCGCAACCACGCTGGTGGCACAGCTTTCGCCGCCCATTTTCCAGTTTTTTCTGGCGCAATCCCGCAATCGCGCCGAAGCCGAAGATCTGCTGCAAGACTTCTGGCTCAGAATCCACAAAGCGCGCGCCACCTTCCGGCCCACTGAGCCATTACTGCCCTGGCTATACGCCATAGCTCGCCGCGTAAGGGTCGATCATTACCGCAAGACCAAACGGGTCAGAGAACATGAGGTCCTGAGCGAACAATTGCCCGAGAGAGCGTCCTCGCCCGACTCCCCGCGGCACACCCTGCCTAAAATGACCGATCTGCTCAAATCGCTGCCCGATTCGCAACGGGAAACTTTGCTCCTCTTAAAGGTGTCTGGTATGAGCCTGGAAGAAGTAGCGCGCGTCACCGGCGTCAGCATCGGATCGGTGAAACAAAAAGCGCATCGCGCCTACGAAAGCCTGCGCAAGCGGCTGGGGAGGGGGGAATGAACTGCCGCCGCGTCACCCAGCTTCTCTCCGGCGGCGAACCGCTCGATGCGCCGGCTACCGCCCATCTGGCTACCTGCGAACAATGCCGCACCCTGCTCGCCGTGCTTGCCGAAAATATCGAATCGCCCAGCGCTGAGCGGCTCGCGGCCATCGGCCATCGGCTTGGCGCCGCCCTCCAGCCGGTGCGGCCCTTGCCATCGAACGCCCTTCTTATCGGCGTGAGTTTGGCCCTCTTTTTCGTTTTGCCTCTGATTGTCGCTTCGGCTGTCGGGCTTCGCGCGATTCATGTTTTGAGCGCCGGGCGGATGGCGCTCTACTACGGTGTCGTCATTTCGCTCGCCGCTCTTTTCGCGCGCGCCATCGTCGAGCGCATGATCCCCGGCTCGAAACGCTTTGCTCCGTCGTCCTTGCTCGCTCCCTTGGCCCTCGCTGGCTTAGGCATACTGGTATTCGGCCTGTTTGAGAATCGCAGCACCGGGAATTTCGCGGCTCAGGGCATACCCTGCCTTAGGCTCGGCGTCATCACTGCGCTGTTGGCTGGCCTGTTGGGCTGGCGGTTGCTGCGCAAAGGCTTTCTCGTTACTCCGTGCGAGACCATTACCCTCTATGGTTTCTTCGCCGGCTTGGTGGGAATCGCCGCGCTCTCCCTCCACTGCCCCATTCAGAATTCGCTTCACATTGTGGTGTGGCATATTGGGGCCATGCTGCTCGCGGGCCTTGCTGGTTTCCTGCTGGGGAGCTTTTTTGAAAACTCCAGCCATGCAGATTGACAATCCACTGCAAGTAGTGGCTTCCGCCGTTACCCCGGTCGTCTTAGTCTCAGCCACGGCTATTCTCATTGGCGGCATCAATTCGCGCCACATGGCCATCTCCGACCGCATCCGGTTACTCACCAGCGAACATCGCAACGCCGCCACCAGCCCCGCCCGGCTCGCCGGCATCGCCAAACAATTGCGAGTCTTTCAGCGCCGCGTGCGGCTGGTCTCCTGGGCCATCCGCGGGCTCTTCGTTGCCACCGGCTGCTTCATCGCCATGGCGTTGATCATCAGCGCTACGCTCTGGCGCAAGATGCTGGCGGTGGCCACAGTACCCTTGTTCGTCGCCGGCATCCTGTTGATCATTTTTTCCATCGTCTGCGAGTTGCTCGAACTGCACGAATCGAATCGCACCCTGTTCATGGAAATTGCCGATCTCGAAGAGCGCTAGTCCTCCCCCCTCCCCATCTGCCTAAACTGAACCGCGCGCGTCGGCAAGCGGTCCCCTTCGCGTCATCCGCTAAAGTGTAATAGTCCCCTGTGTCTCTGCCCAACCGCGACATCCTCATCGTTGAAGACAACCCCGCCGACGTGCGCCTCATGCAGGAAGCTCTCCGCACGCTCGAACCCGCCGTCACAATCCACATCGCCACCGACGGCGATGAGGCCCTGCGCTTCCTCCGCCGCCAGGGCGTCTCTAGCTCCGCTCCCCGCCCTCGCCTCGTCTTCCTCGATTTCAACCTGCCGAAATTCAATTCCCGCGATCTCCTCCGCCAGATCAAGGCCGATCCCGAGCTTCGCCTCATTCCCATCGCCATCCTCACCTCGTCCGACGCCGCCAAAGACATCGGCGACGCCTACGACCTCCACGCCAACTGCTATCTCACCAAAGCCCCCGACCTCGACGGCTTTTTCCACATCATTCGCTGGGCTGCTTATTTCTGGCTTGACATCGCCACCCCGCCGCCGCCCGCCGCCGATACTTTCGACCCGCTTGCATTCACCGTCGGCCTTTGAAATAATCACGCTCGGTATGCCACAATCTCTGTCCCGCCGCCGCCTCGTGCAGGCGCTCGGCGCATCCGCTGTTGCAGCGGCCTCGGCGCCGTCCGCCGAAGCGGCTTCTACTCCAAAGCTGTGTCTGGGCATCGGTCACTTGGAGCCCGCAAGCCTCCGTCAGGTGAAACAACTCGGCGTCGATCACGTGCTGCGCGGCGGACCATCCACGCTCCCTTGGCGCGAAAGCGAACTTCGTTCCATGATGGAGACCTGCCAAGCCTCGGGCGTCACGCTGGCGAATCTCATGATCGGCGGCTTCCCCAACGCCATTTACGGCCGTCCCGGCCGCGATGAGGAAATCGCAAACGTCCAGGAGTCCATCCGCGCGGCTGGCCGCGCCGGTCTTCCCGTCGTCGAATACAATTTCTACGCCCACCGCGCCATGGAAGGCTATTACTACGAAGCTGGCCGCGCCGGCGCCGGCTACACCGCTTTCGACTACACTCGCATGAAGGATCTGCCGCCGCTCGCCAACGAAGGCGCCCATTCGCTCGACGAAATGTGGAGCAACGCCGCTTACTTCCTGAAAGCTGTCGTACCCGTCGCCAAGGAATCCAACGTCCGCCTTGCTCTCCATCCCAACGACCCGCCCGCTCCCCTCAGCCG
>Ga0075021_10001702_pt1 | contig 11355 bp, 10 predicted proteins | sample ColStrG_CSR_2012_FD_72749 | JGI IMG/M metagenome (GOLD analysis project Ga0075021, IMG submission 72749) | Freshwater sediment microbial communities in response to fracking from Pennsylvania, USA - Cold Stream Run_MetaG_CSR_2012 | ecosystem: Environmental > Aquatic > Freshwater > Creek >... | reverse complement strand
CACATATTCTTTGCTGAGTTTGCTGCTGACTACGATGTGTTCAGTCATTCGTTTTTGCGCTCCTACTGCTTCACTTCCACTTTTTGTCCGTCTTTCAAATCCACCGGCGGGCTCACAATCAAATCCTCGCCGCCTATCAGCCCGCTGCTCACAATCACGCCCTTGTCCGATGAACCGCCGGTGGTCACCGCCCGTTTGATGGCCTTGTTCTTCACCACCACAAATACATGATCGCCTTGTACCGCGCCCGGAGGCACCACAACCACACGCTTGGCTTCGGTTGTGCCGGCGGCTTCCTTCGGCGCGTCGTTGATGAACTGAACCGTGGCATTCATATCCGGCCGCAGAAACTCATCCGGCTTCAAGACCTTTACTTTCACTTGCACCGTTGCCTTGGCGCGATCGGCTTCCGGCGACACCTGCTCAATTGCGCCTTGATACTTCTTATCCGGATAAGCGTCTGTGGTGATCACGCCTTTCTGGCTTGGACCCAGCTTGGGAAAATCGTTCTGGCTGATATCGAGTTCCACTTGCAGATCGTTCAAATCTGCCATGGTCACGATGTATCCTTTCGCGCCTTTGTCGCCGACGAAACCAGTGGTGATAAATTCGCCGCGCTCTACGTTTCGGTCCAGAATCGTGCCTCGAATGGGGGCGCGAATAATGGTGTTGCCCAGTTGCGTCTCGGCGTAATCCAGCGCACCGCGCGCTTGCTCAATCTGTCCGCCAATCTGCGTGGTCTGCTCTTTGCGCGGTCCCAGCACCGCCAGATCGAGCAGTCGCTGCAAGCTGGCCACTTTCGCCACCGCGCCATCGTATTTCGCTTGCGCATCGTCCAGCGTCTGCTTAGCGAAAACGCCGTCCGCTACAAGCTGCTTTGTCCTATCTAGCGAGACCTTGGCGTTGTCTAAATCCGCCTTCGCTTGACTCACGTCGTAACGCGCCTTCTCAATCTCCTCCGGCCGCGAGCCGTTCTTGATTTCCAGTTCCCGGCCCTTCAGGTTGGCCATTTGTCCGCGCTGCTGCGTCACCTGCGCGCGATACTCATCGTCTTCCAACCGCACCAGTGTCTGCCCGGCTTTCACCTTGTCGCCTTTGTCTACGCCTATCCACGCGACCCGGCCGTTCACCTTCGAAGCCACCTCAATCTTGTGGGCCGCAATAATGTAGCCCGTGGCGCTCAAAACAACTTGTTCGCCCGCCGCTGAAACGCTCACCGGCGATTGCACTTGCACCACTTGAACCACGGTGGCCGCATTCAGTTTTTTGTAGAGAATGAGCGCGCCGATAGCTGCCAGAGTGATCAGCACCGCGATGGCGATTAAGTTGAGCACTGAGCGCGATTTTGATTCCTTCTCGCGCCGGGCGGTCCGGTCGATCTTAAGATTTCTAAGTTCCAGTTCCATACTTGCTTACACTTCACGCAACGCGGTGAGAATCTCCTTCTTGGCCGCCTGGCGCGCGGGCAGCAATCCGCCTACTGCTCCTAAGATCAGCGAAAACACGAGGCCGATCACCATCACTTCCGGTCCTATATGAATATTGAAACTCGTCTCGCTGAAGGTCGAAAAGTTCCCTACGCCTGTAGTCACTGAATTCAGAGGGAGCACCACTGCGCAGGCAATCAAGCCTCCCAGCAATGAGAGCAGCAGCGACTCCAGAAAGAAGCTGACAAGGATACTGCCGCGCGTGAACCCTAAAATCCGCAGCGTGCCGACTTCCTTGGCGCGCCGCGCCACCGCCGCATACATCGTGTTCATCGCCGCGAAGCAACTTCCCACCGCCATGACGATGCAGACAAAAAACCCCAAAAACTTGATGGGCGCGGATGACGCCGCCGTTTGCGAACTGTAGTAATCCTTTTCGCTCTGGACTGTAATATTCAGCCGCCGGTCGCTCTCCAACGCCTTCGGCAAAGCGGCGGCGGAGACTTCGTCGGTTGCCTGTAAGAGCGCTGAACTATAGGTATCCGGGCGATTGTAGTCGGCGGCTACCTGCGCTCCATCGGCGAAAATCTCACTGTCAATCGAACTTCCGCCGCCATCCATCACGCCGACCACCGTCCAGAGACCCCGCCCGAAACGCAGTTGTTTGCCCAGGTGCGCATTCGGATAGCGCTTGGCTATGCCCTTGCCGACCATCACCTCGCGCTGCCCCTCGCGAAACGGATGCCCGGCCAGCATGGTGAGTTTGCGCATGGCTACGCCGCGGCTCGAAAGCCCGCGTAGGGTCACGTTCGACCCATCGGGGTTTTCCACGTTTGGCAGATTGATCACGGTCACTATTTCCAGTGATGCCATCGGCTGCCCATCTTTGCCGGTGGCGATCCCCGGAAAATTCTTCACAATCTGAAACTGTTCCTGTGTCAGCAGACTGGTTAACTCGGCGTTGCCGCCCTTTCTCATCACCAATACATGCAACGGGTCGCCGCTAGTGTCGAACGCCGATTGCAGGCCCGACACCAATCCCAGCACCGCCAGCAGAACGGCCACCGTCATGGCAATGCCCGCGCCGGTCATTAGCGTCGTCGTCTTACGGACAATCAAATTGCGAATGTTGTATGAAATCGGAATCGCCATATCTCTTAGCCCGCGTAACGCAGTGAATCCAAAATGTTCGTCTTAGCCGCATTCCATGCCGGTATGAACGAACTGACCAACCCCACCACAAAAGAAAGACCCATCGCCACCAGCGCCGTAAAGGGAGTTACGGAAAGATTTCTCAGTTGGGGCATAAACGCTCCAGCGCCCTTGCCGACGCCCACGGTCAGAACCGAGGCGAACAGCAGCCCGATCGCTCCGCCAATCAGCGCAATGCAAATTGCCTCGCCCACGATGATACCCAGGATGGCGTCGTTATTGAAGCCCAACGTCTTGAGCACCCCCACCTCTTTAATCCGCTCGCGCACCGACATCGCCATGGTGTTCCCCGCTACCAGCAGAATGGTAAAGGTAACCGCCGCGCAGATGATCATTAGAAAGAGCTTGATGTTCCCTAAGAACGATACGAAGGACAGCGCGAATTGCCCCTCCGATTCGGTCTTGGTCGGATAGGGCGATTCGGCAAACATGGCATCCACTGCCTTCGCAATCTTTGGCGAATCTTCCGCACTATCCGCCAGAATGGCCATTGTGCCGATCATCGCCTGCCGCCGCACCGGCAGCAGATCGCGCAAGTATTCCCAGTTGAAAAACAGAGATTGCGCGGCATCCGGATCGTCGAAGATGCCCACGACCTTCATATTCAAGTCGTAGGGATAAATGTCGCCCTTTAGAACTACGCGGTCGCCCAATTTCATGTTGAGGCTGGTGGCCAGATCCTGCGAGATAATGCACCCCGTGCGGTCGGTAAGGAAAGCTTTGCGTTGCTCGTCCGGCATCTTCATCTCCGTACGGATGGTCATGAAAGCTTTAGGCTCGACGCCCAGCCGGGCAAAGAAGTTCCGCGAGTCGCGGTTGTCCTTATAGGTACCGCCAAACCAGTTCCAGACCGAGATTTCCTTCACGCCCGGTATCTGCCGCACCTTTGCTTCGTAGGCGAACGGAATAGCCTGAGCCAGCGATACTCTATGCCGGGTGACGAGCCGCAACGCTTGTCCGGGCGTGGGCTGCGCCATGAAGAGCGCGTGGTACATGGCAATCAGCACGCCGAACAGGCACAGCGAAACGGCGATGCTCGAAATCGTCAAAATGCTGCGCCGCTTATTGCGAAAGGTGTTCTTGAAGGCCAACGAAAAATATTTGAACATGGGCAACTCTCTTTCCCGTAGGGTAACCTAAATGGCAAATCTCTTGCGTTAACCGGGCGATGAACCGCCCCGAAAAGGATACGAACTGCCGGATTCGCCCGTTCAACAAAAATTAGATGTTGCCTGGACCGCCGCCGACCGGTTTTATATGCAGCGGGCTCTTACACTTGCGGCCCGTGGCGGCGCGCAAGGCGAAGTTCCCGTGGGGGCGGTACTGGTGGAAGGCGAATCGATTGCTGGCGAGGGTTGGAATCAGCCCGTTGCCGCCTCGGACCCCACCGCCCACGCGGAAATTATGGCGCTACGGCAAGGGGCGGCGCAACAGCGGAATTACCGGCTCGCGGGCGCCACGTTATATGTCACCTTGGAGCCTTGCGTGATGTGTGCCGGAGCGATTGTTATCGCCCGCGTCGCGCGCTTGGTTTTTGCCGCGCGCGATTTGCGGTTTGGGGCGGTACGCAGTAAATTCCGCTTGGCTGATTCGGAGTTGCTGAATCATAAGGTGCGGGTGGAGGAAGGCTTGTTAGCCGCGGAGGCGGGTGAAATGCTATCCCGCTTTTTTGCAGAGCGCCGCTAAGCTTGCATGCTCTGCTGTTAATCCTCCTGTCCCCATTCCTGCTCAAACCTTTACGGCGCGGCCGCCGTCGACACAGGCATATCAGTTTGCTGTAGCCGCCGCTACATCCTCCGCCTCATAATCGAACTTGTATGGATTGAACTCTCCCGATCCGTGAGATCTCTCCCAATCGACGGTCCGGCGAATGCCCTCCTCAATCGATACCGGCTCCTGGTACCCCAGCTCCTCACGAATCCGAGTCGAATCTGCTTCCCAGTGCTGTGCGCTGTTGCCCGGTGCCGCCAAGTGCGCCGGCATGCGTTCCTTCGGTAGGGTGATGAACTCGCCGTCCCAACCCGCTGCCGCCGCGATCTTGCGCGCCCAAGCGAGTTCGGAAAACGCCGGCGTTTCCGCAACGTTGTAGATCCGCCCGCCCGCTCGTTCGGAAACCGCGGCCAATGCCAGCGCTGCCGCCACGTTCTCTACATATCCTCGCGGTGCCCGCCACTGCGCCCAACCTTCTTCAAACAGCATCGCGCGGCGTCCATCGGCGATTCGTTTGAGCACCGGCTGGAATCGGCACAGGTGATCGCCCGGGCCATAAATCATCGGAAGGCGCAGCACCGTGCCAGGCAATTCAGGATCGCTCAAGACGGCGCTCTCAACCGGAATCTGGTCGTACTCGCCGTCAAGCCAGCCGAAGATTTTTTGCAGCATCTTTGTTTGTTCCGCTGGATACGGTTGCGGCTTGCTGCGCAGCGCCGAATTCTCCGTCAGTGGCGTCGGCTCAACCGGTCCCTCTTCGCTCCCGTGCAGGATTCCGCAGGCACGATATACGTCCATGCTGCTGGCCGCCAGCACGCGTCCCGCCTTTCCCCGAAATGCGTTCATCAAGGCTGTCGCTTGCGCGCCCGAGCTCAGAATCAGGTCGACCACCACATCGGCTTTCAGGCCAAGCTTGGCTAAATCCTGGCGTTCACCCAAGATCGATTCGGCGGGCAAATTCGCTCGCGTCGGTCCTCGGTGGAATACCGAGACCGAGTGGCCCATCTCGGAAAGCCTACGCACCAGATGAGTTCCGATGAAGCCGGTCCCGCCGAGAATCAGAATTTCCATGCGCTCAGGTTACATCGAGCAACGGAACGGTCTCCTAAGGCATAAAAGGGCATAAAAGGCCGACAGACCCCTTTTACACCTTTTACACGGCTTTCGCCCCCGAAGGGGACAGACAGAACTGACCCCTTCGCATCCGTTCCCCCCATGTCGTAACATCGCCTGAAAAATGTCAAAGGTCCGCTACGAACACGGCTTTGAATACGACCTGTTCATCAGCTATGCCCACAAAGACAACCAGGACCCCGAAAATGGGTCGAAGCCTTCGAGATGCGCCTCCAAGCGCCCGCTCACGCCGCCCTCGTGCCACCGCCATTTTCGGCGATGCACTCATAAAGGCCTAAATCTGCTCTCGCGTGCTGCCGGGTTATAGTCGCTCCTTAAGCGCTCAGCTAGAGCATTCGACGGCTGGGACTGATGACTGGCCGCTAGTGTGGTTGTATCTTGAGGCCGCCGGACATATTGCCGGATTGCTTCTACTATCGATCCGCCGTTCCAGGACACCATTACCCTGGCCGCCTCTCGAACAATAACGGAAATCTTCTCCTGCCCCCGGGGCCGTATTCCGAAAATTGGTTTGCCGTACGCCCTGGCCGCTTCAATTTCGGACTGTATCCACCCGCTGTTAGTCGCGTAAACTCCAGCTAGAATCAGGGCGCGGTCGACTTGGTTCATTCGATCGTTGAGTTGGTGGACTATAGTCCGATGCGAAAGAGGAAGTGACGGCAACATCGGTATAGGATTGTCGCGTGGGACACTTAGGTTTTCCCAGAGGAAATCTCGGACGCCGTTAAGTAGATCTACGACACCATCGTAATGCTTGGAATACTCCCAATCGTGGCTAATGAATAGCTTCGTCCGAGGTACGCGCGCGTTTAGATCGTCCAATAGTCCCACATCCAATAATATCCCAAACAAATCCTTCCTGCTTTGTTGAATCGATTCGGTCTCTTCTCGAAGAAGTCTTAATGGTGTCGTTCCCAATAGGAACGCGATCAGCCAACGTGGTAGAAAGTCATACTCTTGGGGGGTTTACGGCCGTCATTTGTTGCCGTACAAATAATCAGTGCCGCTCTTCACTTTCCGTCCTCTTCAGCAGCAACCTGTTGCGAGATCCATGGCCACTCGGGAAGGTGTTTGTCCGCAAATTCCCGAAGAAGCCGTCGGCGATTCGCCCAAAGCTGGCTACCGGAAGCGCCCTGTTTGCCTGCGCCGATCCATTCGTCCACGGCATTGCCCGCTGCCTCGGCTGGTTCCGTGTAGCCCCACGAATGGCGGCCGGCGCGGCCGTTGAGGTCGTCAAAGTCCAATTGCCGGATTGCATTCTCCACCTCACTGGCAATCGACTCGCATGAGGCGCCGCGCAGCAAAGAACGCAAAATCTCTTCAGCCTCGGAAACGAGATCCGGATGCCCGGTCAACAGTTGCCGCAGAACAAGGACCGCTTCATCAGGCTGGATTTCGTACAGCAGCGCAGCTTTCTTTTTGCCAGTAGAATTCTTAGTCTTGGTCATGTAGTTCCTAACTGGTTTCACAACCCTTCGAAAAAAAGCGCATCCAGCACGCGAACCTGGCTCGCCCATGCTTCCCGCGAGAATACCTTCATCGGCTCGCAGCCATGGAACGGGCTTCCGCCAGTCCTCCTCCGGCAGCACGTCAATTTTGCCGCGCAACTTGAGGAGTACTTCGAATGCTCGCTGGCCTTCGAATTTCCTGAACTCAGCTTCCGGATCGATCCGCCGCCCCGCTTCGGTGAATCCCATGGATTCGATAGCCGGTTCCGAAACGGAGCCATCTTCGAAAGTCTCCAACTCGCTGAGTGCGATCACCGCGAAAGGCGCGAGCAGCGATACCGCTACCGACCAGCCGGTTGTGCCAGTCCCAGCAACCGCCTCCAGGCCGGCTTCGGCAAGACTTTCTATCTCGGTTTCGTAAGTAAATGCTTTCCCCTCCGGGCAAACGAAGAACAGATGGTAAGACCGCGAGCGTTCTTGTTCGTCTGGGGGATCGTCCTCGGGATCGGAATCATCGAACCAGACGAGCGCTCCTTCCGGCTCGCGTTCATGCGCTAGCCGCGCACCTCTGAGGCGCTGTATCCCCGCAGCCAGCTTCGGGTAAACATGCCAAAAGTAGGACTCATCGGAATCGAACGCCATTTCCACCAAGCCATTCGGCTAAGCGCGCTCGATGGCCTCCCGGACGCCACTTCGCAGATCGGCGGCTCGATTCCGCATCTTGTTAGTCTTCCACAATCGGTGGCAAACCGGTGGCCTTCTTAATCGCTAAAAACCCAACACAAACGGCGCCGTTTTTCATGAAGAAAAGGCGAATATGTCGGTCTGCCGAATCGAATAAGTGTATTGTAATCAACGGCTAATACGAATTTTATCAACTATATTACGTTTCGCAAAATTTACCGTTTCTTCGCCTCCCGTACCTCATCCGCGTTCATCGGCGTTCATCTGCGGCCATTTGAATCGCCCAGTTCAAAACTTCCCAAAAAATCTTCGGCAATAAATCACTTGACTAACCATATGCCGAATAGTACTATTGACAGATGGAGTTCGGCAGGAAATTGGAGTACGTTGTGAAGGCGTCCAAGTGTTGGGGTGCCAGCATATCCGGTACAATTTTCGGCCTGATATCTCTTGCTTCGTTTGTGTTTCTAGCTATCGGCGTTGATAGTCAAAAACTCACGCGGACGGCCACCATCACGGCGGTAACATCTTCGGCAATCGCATGTCTCTTGTTCTTCGTTGCCCAGTACAAGGTATGGGAAGAGGAGAGAGTTGCTCGCCAGAAAGCAGAAGAGGAGCTAAACGCTAAGGCGGATATCCAAGGAACAATAACTATCCATCAAACAACTCCTCAGTTTTTTCATGCCGATGGCATAGACAAGCCCGCAACACCAGTGGCTTCTTTTGTCTTCACCGCCGATTGTGCAAACTTTGGTAGAAAAACCTGCCAACTTAGCAAACTGGTGGTCAATTCCAAATTCCACGGTAAGGAATTGCGCAGGGAGATTCTTACGCTAGAAGGGACCATACAACCAACCGCCCACGGAGAACGGTTCAGCCGTGTTTTTCAGTTCAGCTTTCCTAATGTGCCTAGTGACCAAGCGGATTTTTTTAAAATGGAAGTGCATTTGATGGACAGCCTGGGTGTGGAATATCGGTCCATTAAAACGCAACATCTGTCCTTCGGCCAAAGATAAATGCCATGCTAGAGGCATGTCAGAACTTCGCGAATCTGATCCACATCCGTTCGAACAGTTCAAGGCCACAATGCGGAAACTTGTTACGATCTCGAAAGCCGATCTGGATGCAAAGCTGAAGGAACACAACGAGACTAAACCAGAATGGCGTGCCGGTCGGAAGCCAGCACGCCGCAAAGAATAATCGTTTGGCCGCTCAGCCGCACGCAATTTCATTATAGGAGATTTTGCGCATGGATTCAGATAACGAGCCTATTTCAGATTTGGAAGCCTTTGGGCAAGCGATTTTAGTAGAGATGGATCGTTTTGCCGCTGCTGGATACTCTTTTGAAAAATGGATTCCACTCTCTGCCGAGCAGTATGCAGAGCTTCGGCGTAAGCGGCCTTCTGAACCTCCGTTTCAGAAAGAAGAGACTCCAGCGCTAGAGCCCGAGTGTACAAGTCCCGGACCAATGGAATAATGCGATCTTCGATTACGGTAATGTCTGCCATTCCGCCAATTCTATCGCGGTTACTTCGTGCGCTTGCCCCTGCCTTGTTTCGCGTAGGGCAGCGCCCTCATGCTTGAACAAGCGGCGTATCCGCTTTGCCTGTCAGTTCGGCGTAGGTGATGCGCCGACCGATGGTTTGCGCCAACACAATCACGAAACGCTCCGCGTCGGTTAGAAACGGATCAACGGACACGTACGTGCCGCCGATTGTCCGTTTGAGAAGGCTCCAGAAGTTCTCCATGCCGTTCGTATGGACACGGCCATTGACATAGGCTTCAAGGTGGTTCACCACTTCGTGGGCGAATGCTGGCTTCAGATCCATATAGGCGTTGAAGTCATCAGTGAACAGCGGCGAACCAAGAGTTACGTTGACGTTTAGATTTTCATGAACCTGTTTCTTATTGCGGTTCGCCGCAACCTTGGCGCGAACCTCGCCCGTTTCGCGATTCAGTAAACCAAGAACGATGCTCTTGCCCCAGTTGCCATCTTGTGCGGCCTTTTTGCGGCGCTTTGATTTCATATGCATATTGCCAAGCTTGCCGCCGATGAACGTTTCATCCGCTTCCGTCTCGCCTTCAAATTTCTCGAACGAGAGAAGGCGCATTGCATGGCGAACACGGTGCAGCATAAACCACGCGGTTCGCTGCGTTACTTTCAAATCGCGCGAAAGTTCATAGCTGCTGATGCCGTTTTTGCAATTCGTCACAAGCCACGCCGCCGGAAGCCACTTATCGAGACCTATGGGCGAATCCTCGAAGATCGTCCCGACCTTAACGGAGAACTGCTGTTTCGGGTGAATGTTCTTGCACTTCCAGCGGCGCTGCGTAGAAATATAGTAGGCGTCTCTCGCGCCGCATGTCGGGCAAACTACGCCGTTCGGCCAGCGGATATCACGCAGGAACTCCGCGGCCACATCCTGATCGGAGAAGTAAATAATCGCTTCTTGCAGGCTTTTGGGTAACACTTTCGGTTCCATACTTCAATGGTACCCGTATTCCTTGGGTTAGTCAAGTGATTTATTGCCAAATCTTCTCCTTCACTATCAACCTCTTAGCCCCAATCTTCCAAATCCGCCGAACATCCCCGAACCAACAATAGGGCGAATGCCACCAACACTCAAATCCAACCCGCCGCTCCGCGCGCAAAGCATTTCGTTCCGTAAAAATCGCTGTTTCTTCGCCATCATCGCCAAATCACTTTGGCTTCGAAGCGTAAAAACGCCAATGCAATTCTTGCGTCGCAACCGGCCCTCATTTCGTATTCCTCTTCAGATGCGCGCCGCCCTATCGATCCTCTTGTTCGCCGGCGTCTGCGCGGCTGCGGAAATCTCGGCCGGCGACATCATGAGACGCGTCGCCGAAAATCAGGACCGCGCGCAAACTGATCGCTTGGCCTACCTTTACGATCAACACGTCAAAGTCGGCACGCGCCATACCAACGGCAAACTCGCGCGCGAAGAAATCGCCGATTATACCGTCACCCCCGGCGCCAAAACCGTGGAGCGCAAGCAAATAGCCATTCAAGGCCGCTACTTGAAAAAGGGCCGCTATAACGACTTCACCGGCGATCCCGTACCTGAAAGCGGCACACTCGATGGCGGCTTGGTTACCGGCTTTCGCGAATCGCTCTTCGACAAGGATTCAAAAGACGGCTTGGACAAAGATCTGTTCCCGCTCACGAGCGAAGAGCAAAAAGAACTACGCTTTGAACTCGCTGGCGAACAAATGGCCGCGGGCCGCAAGGCGTATCGCTTGCGATTTGGACCCAAGGATTCGCATGAATACACTTGGGCGGGCGAAGCGTTAATTGATGAAGAAGAGTTTCAGCCGGTGAGTGTTTACACACGGCTCTCTCGCCGCCTTCCTTTAGCCGTGCGTACCCTCTTAGGTACAGACGTGCCGGGCATCGGCTTTAATGTGGCCTATCAAAGATTAGAGAAAGATATCTGGTTTCCCGTCAGCTTTGGAACTGAGTTCCGTTTGCGTGCCGTATTCTTTATCAACCGCGTCATTACCGTCTCTCTGGAAAACAAGAATTTCAAGCACGCATCCGCCGAAAGTCAAATCCGCTACATTAACTGAACCGCGCGCCCTCACGCCGGCGAATGCGTCCCTTCCGGCGCATGCGCCGTGCCGAAATTCATCACTCGCCGCGGTTGCAAATCGGCGATGGGGCGCGCCCGCAGCGGCCGCTCATTCAGAATCAGTTCGCTGGCCTGCACCAGGCGGCCGGC
>Ga0075021_10001698_pt1 | contig 11363 bp, 11 predicted proteins | sample ColStrG_CSR_2012_FD_72749 | JGI IMG/M metagenome (GOLD analysis project Ga0075021, IMG submission 72749) | Freshwater sediment microbial communities in response to fracking from Pennsylvania, USA - Cold Stream Run_MetaG_CSR_2012 | ecosystem: Environmental > Aquatic > Freshwater > Creek >... | reverse complement strand
CGGCTCGGCCCCCACCGTCGCCCCGAAGACGCCCACGCCGAGCGCGATGACCATCGCGGCCGCCATGACACGGGCGACGTTCGGCGATCGCAGGCGGATGCCCTTGCGGATGGGTTCGTCGACGAGGACATGCGTCCCCCAGGAGAGCAGGACCACCGTCGAGAGGCGCACGGCGAGGAGTGTGAGCCCGGAGAGTCCGGTGCGGTCCGGCGTGAGCACCAGGTACGTCGGCCAGTGCCAGAGGTACATCTCGTAGGAGATGCCGCCCACCCAGCGGACGGGTGCCAACGACAGGCCCACCCCGAGGACTCCGTTGGCCGGCTGCACCAGTCGCCACAGCACGACGGAGGTGGCGACCGAATACAGCAGCAGTCCGTAGCGTCCGTAGAAGAAGTCGTGCACCGCGGTCGCGTCGCTCGCGAACCACGGTGCCACGACGACGACGAGGCACAACGGGGCGGCGATCGTGAGCGCGGCGCGGCCGATCCGGCTGCGCAACGGCCCGTGCAACAGCACGATCACCGACAGCACCGCGCCCATGAGCATCGCCTGGGCCCGGGTATCGGTGCCGTAGTACACGCGAGAGGGGTCGGCGCCCGGCGTGTAGAGGTGCACCATCCAGAGTGCCGACGCGATCGACCCGAGCAACGCGACGAGGCCGACGACCACGTAGGAGCCCTTCGCGCTCAACCGTCGACGGCAGAGCAGCAGCACACCGAGCACGATCGGCGGCCACAGCAGATAGAACTGCTCCTCCACCGCGAGGGACCAGAGGTGCAACATCGGCGACGGCGTCGCGAACGACGAGAAGTACGACTGGCCGGACCAGATGAAGTGCCAGTTCACGAAGTAGCCGAGCGACGCGAGCATGTCGCCGCGCAGCTTGTCGAGGCCGAGGTGCGGCGCGAGGACCGCGGCGTACACGAGGATCGCGGTGAGGACCACGAACAGGGCCGGCAGGAGGCGCCGTGCGCGCCGGGCCCAGAACGACCCGAGCTTGATGCCGCGGGACCGGTCCCACTCGCGCAGCAGGATTCCCGTGATGAGGAAGCCCGACAACACGAAGAACGTGTCGAGGGACAAGATGCCACCCGCGGTGAAGTACCCCGCATGCACGCTGATCGCGAACCAGATCGTGAAGCCGCGCCACCCGTCGAGCGCGGGCCAGTGCGGGCGCGCGGTGCCCGCCTGGGTTCCACGCTCAGCCGCGCGGGGCGCCGGTGACGGCATCGAGCCAGGCCTCCATGGTCGTGTGGTCGAAGTTGGTCAGGTCGAGGTTGTGGCCCGCGTGTGCGAGCTCGAGCACGACGTCGGCCCCCGGGTCGGTGAGCGTCTCGCCGCGCGCGGCCACCCATTGGACGGCCAGGGGAATGCCCTGGGTGGCGGCGGGTACCAGTGTGTCGGTCAGTCCGTACGCAAGGTAGGCGGGGGGTGCGCCGGTCCCGAGATAGGTGGTGGGGGACGCCGCCTCGAGGCGCTCGGGGCTGCAGCGGTGGGCGTCGCCCGCGGGGCACCCGAGATAGGCGGCGAGGGAATCTTGTGCCATCTCGTTGTCCTCGCCCGCCATGGTGGAGAGGTCGGACGGTGCGACGAATGCCATGACTCCCTGGACCGCGGGGGACACCGCTCGCAGCGTCGCGGGGAGATCGGCGGCCACGAAGCGCCCCGGTGCGGTCGCCGCCAGCAAGGCGAGTTGCCCCCCTGCGGATGCACCGGCGAGGACGATGCGGTTCGGGTCGATCGACCAGTCGCCGGCGTGGGCCCGGACGAAGCGGACCGCGCGATCGACGTCCTCATCGGGCGTGGGGAAATCGCGGACCGGCGTGCCGTCGGCCGCGGTACCGGCCAGGCGGTAGTCGGCCGACACCACGGCGAAGCCGCGCGCGACCTGGTCGAGCAGGAAGTCGGGGACGTAGCGGTGGTCTCCGGTGGTCCAACCCCCGGAGTGGAGGTACACGATCACGGGGAAGGGTCCGCTCCCGGCCGGCAGCCGGATGTCGAGGGTCTGGGCGGCGAGCGGTCCGTACGCGACGCCGCGCAGGACCCGTGGTGTCGGCGTCGTACCGACCCCTGGCGCGCCGCATGCCGGTACGGCGAGGGCGAGCGCGCTCACGGTCAGGGCGAGGGCCAACCCATTGAGGGCCCGCCTGAGGGTTGGGCCGGTGGTTCGGCGGAGCACGTTGCGTCGGTTTGCGCCCATGGCGACACCGATCGAAGAGGACACCCTCAGCATCGCCGTCGGAACGACTCGGGGCCAGAGGCCTTCGCCCTTCCCCGGACAGCCGGCGGGTCAGGCCGGCGGGTCGCCGCCGATCACGTCGCGCTCGCGCTGGGTGTGGATGAGGCCCACCTCGCTGGTCAGCACGAAGGTGACGACGGTGGCGAGCAGCGTGGTGGGGAGCAGGCGCATTCCGGCCATCCCGCTCACGACGAGGGTTGACCCGAGCGGCGTCTTGGTGACACCCGCGTTGCTCGCGGCCATCAGCGCCGCGACCATGACGGCCTCGCCGGCGCCCGGGACCATCAGGTGGAACGCGCGACCAACGCACGCGCCGACGAAGAACAGGGGGATGATGAAGCCCCCACGCCACTCCGACGACAGGGTCACCGAGGTGCCGGCGAGCTTCGCGAGTGCGGCGAGCAGGAAGAAGGCGACGGTGCCACCGTGCTTGGCGAGGATCTCGCTGATCTGCGCCTCGCCGAAGGTGAGGGACCAGGCCGACACCATGCCGAGCCCGGCGAGGAGCAGCCCGCCGACGAGTGGTCGGCCGACCGGCGGCAGGCGACGGGCGAGGTGGCGCAACAGTGAACACAACAGGGTGAACGTGACGGCGATCAGCGCGCCGAGCACACCGGCCACCACGGCCCAGCCGAGATCACCCACGTGCAGGCTGGCGGGCGCCGGCAGGTGCCACACCGGTGTGAGCCCTGCGCCAGTGGCGACGACGTACACCGACCAGCCCGCGAGCGACCCGAGCACCGCGGGCATGATCGCCTCGTAGTACTGCAAGCCCCGACGGTGCAGCAGCTCGAGCGCGAACACCGCGGCACCGAGTGGTGCACCGAACAGCACAGTGAAGCCAGCGGCCATGCCCGCGATGGTGAGCACCCGCGACTCGCGCACCCCGAGGCCCGCTCGCTTCGCAGCGTGCGCCGCGAGGGTGCCGGTCGTCTGCACGAGTGGAGCCTCCGGTCCCATCGCGCCGCCGGCGGCGATGCACAGCCACGATGCGGGGAGCAGCGAGCGCAGCCGGTGCATCCCCGTTGCCGTGCCCGACACGTGAATGTTGTCGACCATCAGCTCGACATCGCCGGAGGAGCCGACGAACCGCGCGAGGAGGCCGACGATCAGCCCGACGCCGCCGAGGATCGCGAAGCCGATCGCGCCGCTCCACTCCGTGGGCCACAACACGTGCTGCAGGACGTGGAGCACGAAGAGGAACAGTGCGCCCACGATGCCGCACCCGAATCCGGTGACCACGACCAGGCCCACCACGCGCGGCTCCATGCCGAGGAAGAGGCCGTCGAGCATGCGGCTGCAGCGTGCCGCTATCCAGGAGACCACAGATAGATCGTACTACGATATATCTGTCATGACGACCAGGTCGCGTCCGCGAGAAGTCACCGACCGGGACTACGAGCACCTGTTGGAATTCCGCACGGGGTTGCGGCGCTTCCTGCGTTGGAGTGAGGAGCAGGCCCGAGCCGCAGGACTCACCCCCGCGCAGCATCAGTTGTTGCTCGCGGTTCGCGGGCACCCGGGCCCGGGCGCAGCGACCGTCGGCGACGTCGCCGAGTCCTTGCTGCTTCGTCACCACAGCGCCACCGAGCTGGTCGACCGCACGGTCGCCGTGGGGTGGTTGCGGCGGGTGCGGGACCCCCACGACCATCGTGTCGTACGGCTCGAGCTCACCGTCGGTGGGCGGCGCGCGCTCGCGCGCCTCAGCGCGCTGCACATCGCGGAGCTCGGACAGCTCCGGCGCGGCATCCCCGAGCTCTAGGTCGTCACTCCTCTGGCGGGTCGTGGCCCGGCGGATCGTCCGACGGCGGGCGCTCGGCAGACGGTGGGACCGGCATGGCGGTGGGCCGTTGGTAGGCGCTCACCGACGCGCGGCCCATCACCAACGACGCGGCGACCGCGGCGAGCAGCGCCGGGACCACGAAGCCCGGACGGCCGGACGCCTCGGCCACGAACATGACTGCCGCGAGTGGCACCCGGTACCCGGCCCCGAGAAACGCGGCGACCCCGATGATCACAAAGAGGGTGCTCTTGGGGTCACCGATCACCTCGGCCGTGATGCGTCCCAGGAGGGCACCCCCCACGACCAGCGGGATGAACAGGCCACCGGCGCCACCGCCGGCCACGGTGGCGGCGGTGGCCAGGCAGCGGAGCAGCAGGATCACGAGCAACAGCCAGATCGCATGTTCGGTCGAGGCCCACGCGATCGTGCCGTAGCCCACGCCGACGGTCACCGGCTGGTCGGTGAGCGCGTAGGCCAGGCCGAAGATCGCGGCCATGCCGAGCCCTCCCGCGAGCACGTGCACCACGGGTGGGGTGCGGGCCTGGAACGCCTTGGCCTGCCGCACGAGCCAGGCGAACGCGCGAGCGAACAGTCCGGCGACCGCGCCGAGGAGCACCGCCCCCGCGAGGTCGCCGAAGCTGAACGGTGCACTGCCGCGCACGAGCAACAGCGGGGCGGTGCCGTTCACCGCGACGAAGGAGAGGTAGCCGCTCGCCGACGCGACCAGCGCGGGGAGGAGCATCCTGCGCGCGAGGTCTTCCTGGTAGGGGACTTCGAGCGCGAACACGGCTCCGGTGGCGGGCGCCTTGAAGATCGCCGCCACCCCCGCGGCTGCGCCCGCGACGAGCAACACGCGTTGCGATGACCCCTCGGTCATCCACCGGAAGCGGCGTTGGAGAAACGTTCCGACTGACGCACCGAGGTACAGCGACGGTCCCTCCATGCCCATCGCGCCGCCGGCTCCGAGCGTCGCGACCGCGGCGATCATGCGGCCCGGCACCTCGCGCAGCCGCAGGGGGTGCTCCTGGTCGTGGAACGCATGCAGGTACGCGTCTGCGGTGGCAGGGCTCTCGGAGCGTGCGACGAAGTGGAGCGCGAGCCACGCCACGGCGAGGCCCACCAGCGGGACGAACGCCAGCAGCCACGGTGACAGTTCGAGCACATGGTCGAGCATGCCGTCGACGACGAGGCGCTCGAACAGCGCCACTCCGAACCCGGTGACGACGCCGGTGATCGCGGCGAGCAGGACGACGTCGCGGGAGTGCCGTGCGAACTCGCGGAACCGCTCGGTGGTCTCGTGGAAGCCCATGGCGACCCCGAGTATGCACGGTCCCGATCACCCCTTCGGGATGATCCGCCACGTACCCTCTGGATGTCCTTACGGTGAGGGCCGCAGGCGGCGAGTGCTCGCCTGCTCGGAGAGGGGAGGTGCCATGGCGGAACCCACGACCAAGCGGGGAACCGGATGGCTCGTGTTTGCCGGCATACTCATGGCGATCGCCGGAGCCCAGATGTTCGTGAACGGGATCTGGGCACTGCACGCGAGCACCGCGGTCACGAAGACGTTCCGGGGCCAGTTGCTCTTCAGCGACAACAACCTCGACGTGTGGGGCTGGCTCTACGTGATCGTCGGTGCCGTCGTGCTCGTTGCCGGCCTGTGCGTGTTCGCCCGGCAGCACTGGGCGGTGAGCGTGGGCCTGCTGGCCGCGCTCGTCCAGGCGATCCTGGCGTTCTTCTGGCTGTTCACGCCCTATTGGAAGGGCGCAATGGTCGTGATCCTGATCGACATGTTCGTGCTCTACGGCTTGAGCACCTACGGGATCACCGAACCGGCCCGCGGAGCCTGGGCCGACAGCGACACCACGTCCTGACCTGACACTGCACTTCGCGCGAGGCGGGTCCCGGTGCTCCGGCACCGGGACCCTTCGCGTCCGGAGCGTTCGCGTCAGTGCTCACCCATGAAGGCGCGCACCTCGATCGGCAGCGTGGTCGCGGCCTGGGCCTTGCGGGCCCACGCCAACGCGGTGTCGTCGTCGGGTGCGGCCACGATGCAGATGCCGCCGAGGTACTCCTTGGTTTCTGCGTAGGGTCCGTCGCTCACCGCGAGGTCACCGGCCGCGGGGCGCACGACCCGCGCGGTGTCGGGGCCCGCGAGCCCGCCGGCGTAGACCCAGGCCCCGGCTGCGGCCAGTTCCTCGTGGAAGGCCTGGAGCCGCGCGCTGATGACCGCGAGCTCCTCGGGCGGGGGCGGCGTGCCGTCGGCGGGTTGCAGGACACTGAGCAGGTAGTGCTTCACGAAGTGCTCCTCGGGGTGGGGTCGCGTCTCGTGAGCGACGAACGGACGCTTCGAGAATCGACACCGCGACGGTAACCTGCGGCGAATTCCACGAGCAGGGGAGTGGCCATGGGATCGCAGCACCCGGCAGTGCACGCGGTGGAGCAGCATGCGGCGCGCTGGAATGCGCAGGACCGCGCCGCATGGTTGGAGCTCTACGCCGACGACGTCGTGTTCGAGGACCCGGTCGGCAAGGCGCCGAAGCTCGGGCGTGTCGCCGCCGAAGGTTCGTGGGACAACTCGTTCACCGAGGGCCGGGTGTGGACGCTGCACCCGCAGCGCATCATCCCCGGCGCCAACGAGGCGGCGGTGATCATGCACAACCGCGGCGTGCTCCAGGGACGAGAAGTCGAGCTCGAGGGCATCGAGATCTGGAAGGTCGACGACGCGGGCAAGGTCGTGCACGTGCGCGCGTTCTTCGAGCAGCCGTCCGACTTCGCACTGAACCCGTTCTTCGTTCCCGAGGACTGAGTTCCTCGCGCGCTCGGGTTCAGAAGCGCTCGGCGACGACGCGCACCTCGGACCGCGACGGCGTTTCGTCGATCGTGCGCTCCGGCAGTTGGACCTTGTGGCGCTTCTGCGCCTCGTACGGCAGGTGTTCGAGGAGGTGTGCGATCACGTTGAGGCGTGCCCGCTTCTTGTCGTCCGAGTGTGCGACGTACCAGGGTGCCCAGGCGCTGTCGGTCGCTGCGAACATCGCGTCGCGCGCCCGCGAGTACTCGTCCCACTTCAAATAGGAGGCGAGGTCCATCGGCGAGAGCTTCCACGTCTTCCGTGGGTCGTCGATGCGACGCTCGAGCCGACGTGTCTGCTCCTCGGGGCTCACTTCCAGCCAGTACTTGAGGAGGTGGATGCCGGAGTCGACCATCGCCTTCTCGACCGCTGGAGCCTGCTCGAGGAAACGGCGCGTCTCTTCCTTCGTACAGAACCCCATCACGCGCTCGACTCCGGCCCGGTTGTACCAGCTCCGGTCGAAGATCACGACTTCACCCCCGGCGGGGAAGTGCGGCAGATAACGCTGGATGTACATCTGGGACTTCTCGCGTTCGGACGGAGCGGGCAACGCGACGACACGGAACACGCGTGGACTCACCCGCTCGGTGATCGCCTTGATCGTCCCGCCCTTGCCGGCGGTGTCGCGTCCCTCGAAGACGATGCACACCTTGGCGCCGGTCGACGTCACCCAGTCCTGCACCGCCACGAGCTCGCCGTGGAGCCGACGAAGCGGGTGTTGGTACTCCCGCTCCTTCATCCGCCGTGTGGCGGGGGACGTCGTGGTCCCGTGGTCGTTCCGCCCCGGCCGGCGTTCGTGGTGCTTCTTGCCCATCTCGTCCCTCCGTCCCGTCAGCCCTGTTGCAACGTGTACCCCGGTTGGGTGCCCACCGTCGTGAGCCGTTGCGCGGCGGTCGGATCCCCCTTCAGATACTGATCGAAGAACGCGACCGTCGCCGCGGCGACCTGCGTGACCCACGGAGGATCGACGTAGGGCTCGAGGTGGGTCCCGCCCTCGACGGACAGCAGGTACTTCGGCGACTGCGCCCGATCGAACATCGACGTGCTCGCTCCGTAGCCGTTGACCTCGTCGGCGGTGCCGTGGACGAACATGATCGGTGGGCTCCCCGGCGGGAACCACTCGCCGTCGAAGGCGAACGTGGCGCCCGTGTAGATCGCGCCGGCCTTGATGCGCGGATCCTGACAACAGGTGTTCCAACCGGTGGCGGTGGCGGTGACGCCGCCGTCGGACTGGCCGTTCACGCCCACTGCGTCGGGGGCGATCGCGCCCTGGAGCGGCCCCGCCTGCTGCGCGAGTGCGAACATCGAGGTGATCACGAAGGAGATGTCGCCCGGCTGGTTCAGTGAGTCCTCGCGCACGGCCTCGCCCGGGTATGCGGTGCTCGTGCCGGGGAAGTCGGGCGCGGCCACGACATAGCCGCCCTGGGCGATGTCGTGCAGGAGTGTCGCGTACGACGCGGCATCGATCGCGTAGCCGTGGGCGAACACGACGAGCGGATACTGGCCGGCGCTCGCCGCCGGGGTCGGGTTCTCGGGGGTGGGCACCGCCGCCGCCGGGTACCAGACGGTCGTCTTGATCGTTCGGCTCGATTGGGCGGGGGTGCCGTCGCGCGGGGGTTGGCCGCGCGACGGATCCACGAACGTCGTCGACAACTGGGCGACGGCGAACGGCGCGCTGGGCAACGTGGTGGTCGTCGTGGGTGGCGCGGTGGTCGTGGTGGTCGCAGCTTCGCGCCGCGCCTTTCGCTCTCGGTCGAGCACGGAGCGGAGACCGTCGGGAGCGATCAGCTTCACCCGCCGCCCGCCCGCAGTCGTCGAAACCGACGACTGCTCGGAAGTCGTTCCGCCGTCGCTGCAGGCGGTGGCGAGCGAGCCGACGAGACCGAATGCGAGGACCAACACCGTGACCCGGGCCGTCGATCGCAGGCGCATGTCGGCATCCTGGCACACGAGCCCGTCGGGAACAGGGGCTTGCGTCACTGCCTGCGTGCGGTCGCGACCTGTCAGAATCGCGCCGCGATGGACATCGGACGAATGACGGACCGCTACGTCCCCGGCGTGCGCGTCGCGCGCACGTACGAACGGCGGTGGGCGCGGCCCGACGCGGTCGCCGGGCTGGTGCTCGCGGCGATCCTCGTGCCGCAGGGGATGGCCTACGCCGAGCTCGCCGGGCTCCCTGCGGTCACCGGCCTCTACACCACGATCGCGTGCCTGGTGGGATACGCGATCTTCGGGCCGTCGCGCGTGCTGGTGCTCGGGCCCGACTCGTCGGTGTCGCCGCTGATCTTCGCGGCGATCGTGCCCCTGTTCGTCGCCGGGGATGCGGGGAGCGCGATCGCGCTCGCGGGGATGCTGGCGATCCTCGTCGGCCTGATCGAGGTCGGGCTCGGCGCGTTCAAGCTCGGGTTCGTCGCCGACCTGCTGTCGAGCGAGGTGCAGGTCGGCTACATGAACGGCCTTGCGGTCACGATCATCGTGAGCCAGTTGCCCAAGCTCTTCGGCTTCTCCACCAGCGCCGACACCTTCTGGGACGACGTGCGCGAGTTCTTCACCCACCTCGACGAGACGCAGGCCGCGGCGCTGGCCATCGGTGTCGGCGTGCTGGTGCTGCTGCTCGTGCTGCCGCGGATCGACCGGCGCATCCCCGCGGTGCTCGTCGCGGTGGCGGCGGCCACCATCGTGTCGGCGATCGCCGGCCTCTCCGGTGAGATCGCGACGGTCGGGACCCTGCCCCAGGGTGTGCCCACGCCGTCGTTCCCCTGGACGTCGCTCGGTGACGTCGGGCCGTTGCTGCTCGCGGCGATGGGGATCGTGATGGTGTCGCTCACCGACACCATCGCGACCGCGTCGAGCTTCGCGGCGCGCCGCGGCGACGAACTCGAACCGAACCAGGAGATGATCGGTATCGGTGCCGCGAACATCGCCGCCGGGTTCTTCCAGGGCTTCGCCGTGTCCACGAGCGGTTCGCGGACCGCGGTGGCCGAGCAGTCCGGTGCGAGGTCCCAGGTGTCGAACCTCGTCGGCGCGGGGCTGGTCGTCGTCCTGCTGCTCTTCTTCAACTCGCTGCTCGCGGATCTGCCGCAGTCCGCGCTCGCCGCCGTGGTCATCGTCGCCGCGTTGTCGCTCGTGAACGTGCGTGACGTGGTGCGGTACTGGGCGGTACGCAAGTCGTCGGTACTGCTGTCGCTCACCGCGACGGTCGGTGTGATCGTGCTGGGCGTGCTGGAAGGCATCGCCCTCGCGATCTTCCTCGCCGTGTTGTTGTTCTTCCGACGCAGCTGGTGGCCGCACGGTGCGGTCCTCGGGCACAGCGACGACATCGACGGCTGGCACGACGTCGCGCGTTACGCGGACGCACGCGAGGAACCCGGCATCATCGTCTACCGATGGGAAGCGCCCCTCTTCTTCGCCAATGCGGGTGCGTTCCGGCAACAGATCCGGAAGCTCGTGCGCGACCAGCCCGACGTGCGTTGGATGGTGTTGCAGTGCGAAGCGATCACCGACGTCGACGTGACCGCCGCCGCGATGCTCGAGCAGCTCGACGAGGAGCTGAACGCGCAGGGAGTCCACATCGCGTTCGTCGAGCTCCGGATGCATCTCCTGGAGCTCATGCAGCGGCACGGCTTGTTCGAGGAGCTCGAGCGGGAGCACTGCTACCCGAGCATGCGGGCGGCGCTCGCGGCCATCGAGGCCGACGGACCGCTATCGTAGTGGTTACTATGAGTCGATGATCCTGCCCCGTCCGACTCCTGATGACGCATACCTCTGGGAGGGGGCAGCCGAGGGCCGCCTCCTCGCCCGGGAGTGTGCGGGCTGCGCCACGCTGCAGCACCCACCCACGCCGATGTGCGGCGCCTGCGGGTCGACCGAGTGGACGGTGCGTGACCTCTCGGGTCGCGGCACCGTGCACAGCTGGATCGTGTCGCGCCATCCGAGCCGCCCCGACGAGGCGCCCCGTGTCGTGGTGCTGGTGCAACTCGAGGAAGGCATCCGCATGGTGTCGAACCTGCGGGGTGTCCCGCTCGACGACGTGCGCAACGACATGCCGGTGCAGGTGTGCTTCGCCGAGTACGAGGGCCTGACCTTTCCGCAGTTCGAGGCGGCCCACTTCGATGCGGCCGACTCGGAGACTTCGGCGTGAGCGTCGTCCGCAAGGCCGCCATCGTCGGCGTCGGGCAGACGGAGTTCTCGAAGAACTCCGGTCGTAGCGAACTGCAACTCGCGTGCGAAGCGGTACGCGCCGCGATCGCCGACGCGGGATTGCAGCCCGCCGACGTCGACGGCCTCGTCACCTTCGTACAGGACACCAACGACGAACTTGCGGTGATGCGCGGGGTCGGCATCCCGGAGGTGCGGTGGACGTCGCGGACGCCGTTCGGCGGTGGTGGCGCTTCGGCCACGATCGAACACGCGGCTGCCGCGGTCGCGTCGGGTGCGGCGGAAGTGGTGGTGGTGTACCGCGCGTTCAACGAGCGTTCGGGCCACCGGTTCGG
>Ga0075021_10001696_pt1 | contig 11375 bp, 7 predicted proteins | sample ColStrG_CSR_2012_FD_72749 | JGI IMG/M metagenome (GOLD analysis project Ga0075021, IMG submission 72749) | Freshwater sediment microbial communities in response to fracking from Pennsylvania, USA - Cold Stream Run_MetaG_CSR_2012 | ecosystem: Environmental > Aquatic > Freshwater > Creek >... | reverse complement strand
GCGGCTTGAGCGACGAGCTTGGATGTAATGACTCGAGCCTGCTCTGCATAGCCATAGGTCAAGGCAACATCGCAGACCTGATTGATGAGACGAGGAGTGCCTCTTGTCAAACGATGCACCAAGGCACAGGCTTTATTCGTAAACACGGAGGGATGTCCACCGGCAATCTTTAAGCGGTGACGAATGCAATGCCCCGTCTCCACCTCCGAGAGTGGTTCCAAGTGAAAGTCGACGACAATCCGTTGGGCAAACTGAGTCATATCGATTCGCTGCAGTAAGGTATGCAGATCCGGCTGACCGGAAAGTATGATCTGCAACTTCAACGTTTTTCCGTCGTTCAAATTGGATAAAAGCCGCAGTTCTTCGAGCAGCTCGGCACCTAGACTCTGGGCTTCGTCGATAATGAGGATGACCCGACGGTGCTGTTTAGATTTCTGAATCAAAAATTCCGAGAAGAGGTGATAGGCTTCAACCGGGTCGAGTTGCTTCTGGCTTAACCCGAGGGAAAGCAGAATCCAAGGCAGGAGATGTTCAATGTCGTAGCGTGCGTTTGTGACGAGACCGATCGAATGATTCTCTCCGTGCTCTGAAATAAGCTTCTGCAGGAGCGACGTTTTGCCCATACCGGGCTCGCCGGTGAGCACAAGAAACGGCGCCTCGTTGATAAGGCCGTATTCCAAGATGCTGTAGGCCGCACGATGCGTAGAGCCAGGATACAGAAAGTCACTATCCGGCAAGAGCGCGAAGGGTTTAGTCCGAAGATTGTAAAACGACTCGTACATTTAGCCGTCGCCTTCCGACACGAGGCATCGTGTCATCTAGTGAGAAAGTAGCTTCCGCATGCCAGCCGGAGTTGTGGCCATTTGCCCAGCCTTGTTGAGCACCGTCCCCAATACGGGACGGGAATTTTTCACCAGAGATAAGGCACGTTGTAGCTCCTCAACCGTCGTTTTCCCCTCTTCTACGACAAGGAGTAGCGCATCGGTGTAGGGCGAGAATGCCAGCACATCTGCCGTGTGAAGCAACGGCGGAAGATCGAAAATGATGATCCGTGCAGGATAACGATGCTTAAATTCTTCAACCAATGCCAGCATTTTTGGCGATGTGAGGATCTCAGTCGAGTTCGAAATTGCCCGTCCTCCCGGCAGTAACACGAAACGACCGATCCCGGGATGCACCAACAAGTCCTCGACGGGCTGATCGTCTAACAAGTAGTCGGCGAGACCAGGGCAGTCGTCTAAGCCGAATGTTTCGTGGATACTGGGGTTACGGAGATTCGCGTCGACAAGCAGCACAGTCTGCGATGTCTCCATGGCGAGACTCGCAGCGAGGTTCACGGCCGTCAACGTCTTGCCTTCACCGTGGCCTGGACTAGTCACGCCCAACACATTCCAATCATTTTCTCGAAGGCGATGCATGACCTGGGTCCGCAAAATCTTAAAGGCATCGACGAAGGGGCCCTTGTCGTACGCAGCCATCACCCGCCGCTGACGAAGCACAGAAAGTGGAATATCCAGCGACCTCGTCTTGGTATATACGATGGGGGGAGGCAAGGCTTGGCCGTTGGCAGCCTTGCCAGCTTGTGGCCTGGTACGAGACTGACCCTCTTCATCTTTATAAAGCTGCAGCGCAGTCCGAAATCGGTCCATGGATTCTCCTAGAGCGCCAGAAAGTTGGAGGGGAGAGGTTAGAGGGGTTAGCCTCTAACCTCATACCTCTACATTCGTCCCAATCTACTCTATGCCAAATCGCCTCAACGCGGAAAACCACAGCACATCTAAGGGAACTACGAACACATGCAGTAGCGCGAGGATCGTCACGAGCGCGCCAACTCCGGCTCCCTGAAGGAGGCGACGGCGCATTACAGCTCGGGAGAGATCCTGTTCGTTTGGCATGAAGGGAATCACCGCCAGCGGGAACAACTGAGTCAGTTGCGCAAGTTGTTCCGGCGTGCGTATTGAATGATCCAGCGATTCCGCGGCGGCGCCGGAGCCGATTCCTCCGCCAACAGCCAGAATAAACCCGAGCAGGACAATGGCGAGCCGGTTGGGCTTGTCCGGCTTCTCCGGCAAGCTGGGCGGATCGATGAGAGAAAACCGTTCACCCTTGCGCTGAACCTCTAAACCTTCTGAGACTTTGGCTTCCAACAGCCTGGACCGGATGTCCTGATACTTCTGTCCCGAGGTGTCGCGATCGCGTGTCAGGAAGAGATAGTCAGGCTCCATCTCCGAAGTCCGTTCGAGGCGGGTGGCATAGTCCTGAAGCCGCCGCTTGACAGCCATGCGAGTCGCCCGCAGGGCGCCCAAGGAAGAGGTTGCGGAATTGAGCTGAGCCTGGAGATTGATATAGGCAGGATTTTCCGGTCTCAGCATGGGCTTTCTAAGAGGGACAGATCCGAGCTGTCGAACTTCCTGTTCCAAGACTTTAATCGTGCGACGGGCCTGAACGACGTCAGGGTGTTCACTGCCTAATCGCTTCGAGGCGGTAGCCAGTGTGGCGCGGGCGTCGATGAGTTGTTTGTACACTTCCTCGATCTCTGGACGTTGTCCGGTTTCCTTTTCCAGGGCCTCGATCTCCTGCTTCATCTTCAGAATGTCGGGGTGATCTGGAGACTGATTGGCAGAGGCGCCGGCATATTCCGCGTGCAGGGCGCGTAAGCGCTCGGCTGAGTCGAGGATGCGTTCTCCGGTCACGGACATGATCGGGGTATTCGGTTTGATCGTGGCGAGTTCACCCTCAAGGTAGTTCTTGCGTTCTTCGAGGGTTCGAATCTGCTGGTCGATGTCCATCAGTTCTCGATCAGACTGACTCATGAGCTGCAAATTCAGGGGCATCAGTTCCGGCAAGGCGCCGCTCGCCCGGTGCTTGAACGTGGCAATCTTTTCATCCACCTCGCCGATGTGTTTGGAAAGATTCTCCGCCTCCTGCTGGAGGAAGGATGTCGCTTCCTGCGCCTGCCGCTCTCGACTCTTCAGATTCTGCCCCAGGAATAGGCTGGTCAGCTCGTTGGCGACCTTTTGGGCCAAGTCGGGCGAATTGCTCTGGTACGCCACGGTGAACGCGATGGTGGCCTTCGTCGGATGTTGGGTGCGCTTGTCCACGACGTCGGCGCTGATCACTTCAACCGCGATGTCTTTGGTGAACCGCTTCACGACTTCTTCGGCTGGGTTGGTTCGACGCAGGTCCGGGTAGAGATTGTATTGTTCCACGACCTTCCACAAGGTCGTCCGGCTCATAACTTGTTGCTTGATCGTTTCGATTCGCTGATCGGCATAACTGGTAATCGTCGAATGCACAAGTTCGGATGGAATTTCCTGTTCCTCGATCAGAATGGTCGCCATGGATCTGTAGGTTGCAGGCCAGAGGAACGCGGCAGCGAGGCTAAGGCCCAACAGAATGCCACCAGCCAGGACAATCAGAGTCCGTCGCCGATGAAAAATAGCCACGTAGTCCTGAAGACTCTGGACCGGTTCGGATTGTTGTGAGCGTAGTTGGGTAGTCATAGATTTAAAAAGCCTAGTTGGAAAGCGCGAATTTTGGAGGATAGTACGTGAGCATAAACACCGTGCCATTGGACATGGCAGGTTCTGAGGAACCGTCTACGTCACGCCAACGATGGGTATAGGAAAGTTCAAGCTTCCACCACTCCAGAAATTTCCAGGCGATCTTAGGTGTGAGATAGAAGTATCGACTTTCCGGGAAGGTGCCGCCTGTTGCGCGCTGCGTGATACCTGAGACGAGATAACCTGATCCGTCGAAAGAAGCAGTCAGGGTTTCGGAAAGATCATGAGAAACTGTGAGCCCCGCACGATCCCTTTGAATGAGAAGGCCGAATCCGCTCGGCATTATATTCCGAGACGCTGAGACTTGTACGGTCGCGCTCTCAAACTTCTTTGTGAGATCGCCGCCGAACAGCCAGACGGTGCTCTGAGCCTTGATGCTGTCGCGGACTGTCTGGGTAGTTGAACTCACAAAACTGGGTCCACCGTATGCCGTTCCCGTCAGGGTTTCTGTGAAAGCATGGGTCAGGCTTAGGCTCGCTCCCGGGAAGTTAGCTCGGAGTGGCGAGGGCGCGTTGGTTGTATGGAAGTTAGCATATGAACCGGACAATTGGATTTGGTCCTGTTCGGTCAATTGGTAGAGCAACCCGCCGGAGCCACCAAAGAGTTGATAGTCTACCAGGCCAAGACTCAAGCCATTCTCATAGGTGGTGTCGTTCAATTGAAAACTGGATTGGACCGACAGTTTCTCAGTGATGCTCCGAGTCCATGTCGGATTCGCATTCCACTGGTTCCGCTGTGTAAAGCGCAGAACCAAGCCGGTGGTCAGCAGTTCACCCATCAAAGTATTGTCGCGAGTAAATCCGCCAGAGAAACCAAGTAGATCGGTCTCAGTCTTATAGCGCAATGTCAACGGCAAGAAAAGGTTGGTGAAACGACTCTCTTGTTCGCCGTAATAGGAGACGAAATCGGCCGCGACCCGGCCACTGACTTCAAGGCGCTCTGTCTTGCCGGCAAACTCGGCCGCAGGCGACACCCAATAGCCATAGGTCGTATCGTGCGGGAGCAGCGTAAGCAGTAAGTTATCGTTGTACACGCCCTTTACTCCAATAGAAGGCAAGAGCGACCACTCAGCCGCCTCGCTTTGGCATACCATGCCAAATCCTATAACGCAGATCCACAGGATGAACTGCCCAACTCCCCTCCGACTACAAGATCGACCACAGCTTCCAACCTCATGCCTCAATCGCATTGGTGCCATAGCCGTTAGGGCACCATAACGACATCGCCGCGCTGCAGGAGAATATTTTGCTCCAGATCATGTCCCTTTCGGACGTCGCCATAGCGAAAGGGAAATACATGTTGCTGTCCTTTGATCCGCCTGATGACCTTAATGTCGTTTTCTGCGGCAAAGGGCGTCAACCCTCCGGCTAAACTCAATGCCTGGAGCACATCGGTATAGCGGCCGATCAAGTACTCTCCTGGCTTGTTGACGCGTCCGACGACATAGACCTTGTAGCTCAAGACTTTCGTGACTGCCACCGACACATTCGGATTTGGAATGTATTTTGTTAGCCGTTTTACAAGATCAGCACGAATCTCCTCGACCGTTCGATCTTCTGCCTGAACATCGCCGACAAGGGGAAAGGAAAACACCCCGTCCGGACGCACCACAACCTCCCTGGTGAGCTGCTCGTCCTTCCACACGGAAATCATCATGACATCTTCACCTCCAAGGCGATAGCCTGGATCGGCCGCTGGCGGAGTTTCCTGGGCTCCCCTGACATCTTCTGGAGCGAGGAACAATGTGCCTCCCGCCATGACCGTGGCGACCAGAACCGCGGCTCCCACTGCGTGCAAAATCGAATGAATGTAACGAGACATAGGCTTTGTTTTACCCCCTCATCTGAGACAAGATCTGTTCCGCCTCTTGACGTCCCTGAAACGCCTCAGCACTCTTCAGAGACTTCGAGAGGTAGGCACGGGCCTGAGCTGTGTTTCCAGACCGATAGAAGGCCATCCCGAGATGATAGTTCAGCGTGGGGACATCTGGCGATTTGGCCACCGCGTCCTTCATGAGACGAAGCGCCTCTTCCTGTTGCCCCATCTTGAACCGTATCCATCCCAGCGTATCCAGGAACAGTGGATGCGGCGCATCTTTCTCAAAATCACGGCTGAGCGCAAACGCTTTCTGTAAACTCTGGGGATCTCCTTTGTAATCAACCAGCAAGACGGCCATGTTGTTCGCAACGAGTACGTTACGAGGATTCAGTCGCAACGCTCCATCATACGCCGTGATGGCACTATCGATCTGGCCTTGAGTGGAATAGGCCGATGCCAGAAGCATCTGCAACTCCTCGCTGTCCGGGTTGGCCTTCAGGCCGGCGTGAATCACCTGAACCGCCTGGTCCGGCTGTTTCTGCGCCAGCCACAACCCTCCCCAATCGAGCCACGGCGTGATCCATTTGGGGTTCACCCGAGAAGCCTCTCGAAACTGGATGTCGGCTTCCTGGGGATGGCCGCTGAGGGCTAGCACCTCGCCTAGAAGCCCATGGCCAAACAGATGATCCGGCCGCGTGGCGAGCAACGCATCGAGGCGAGTCTTCGCGCGATCGGCATGGCCTTGCGCGACATCCAGTTTCACCAGAGACAGCAGTGGCTCTGGATCGTTCGGGGCGAGAGCCGTCGCACGCTCATACGCCACGCTGGCTTTGTCGTGTTGGCCTTGCGCCTGACGCAACCGTCCTTCTGCCATGATGGCGACAGCACTCTCTTTGGATGCGGTGCGGAGGCGCTCCAACGTGCGTTCCGCTTCAACCCAGTTTTTTGTCACGAGATCAACCATTATCAACATGTCAAGCGCGGCCAAATCATTCGGCCGTTGCTTCAACAAGTCGTCGAGTCGAGCACGGGCCTGTTCGTGACGACCGCTCTGGCTCTCTAATGCCGCAAGTGACCGTCTAGCATCAACTTGCCCGGGATAGAGCGCCACTGCGTGCTCGAAGCTTTCCTTCGCAAGATTGTTCTCTCCGGTCAGCAGATAGGCCTGGCCGAGCAGGAAATGCACCGTCGCCAACTCCGGTTGGTCATGCAACACGGTTCGAAACGCCTGCACGGCATCTTTCCCGTTGCGCCGCGCCAACGCCATACGACCGGAGAGGATCAGTCCATCTGACGAACGGGGATTCTCCTTTAAGACCTCTTGCACCAGTCGTTCTGCTTCCGCCTGTTTGCCCGCGATAAGATCCATCTCTGCTAATTTAACCTTCGCTTCAAAGCCGGCCGGCTTCTCCTTGTAGTCCTTGACCAGTGCGACATACTGCTCACGCGCCTTGGCGTCCAGCCCGCTCTTGAGATACAGCGCCGCAAGTCCGAATTGGATCTTCGTCGAATGCGGCAACTGGGTCGCAGCCTCCAGGAGTGCCTGCTCCGCAGCACGAGGATCCTTCCTGGTACTAAGATAATCTGCCAACAGGAGACGACGTTCCTCGCTGTTTGGATCGAGCATAATGGCCTCGCGCAAGACGGACTCCGCTTTCTCATGTGCGCCTTGCGCGTCGAAGAACCGGGCCAGCCTGAGCCGGTGATCGAACAGCGTGGGTTCCGCCTCGATCATGCGGCGAGCCACCATCTCCGCACCGGCCATATCTTTCGCCTGAACCAGGATCGTATTCAGATTGTTCAGGAGATCCATGTCTTTCGGATGAGCTTCCAGCGCCCGACGCAACGTTGCCTCCGCATCGCGATAGCGCTGCTGTTGGCTATAGAGCGTGGCCAGCAAGATCGCCACGTCGGGCTCGGCCGGAAATTGCGACCTCAGAGCCTCGGCTTTGTTCATCGCGTCAGGGAGTTTCCCCTCAACAGCCAACACTGCAATCTTGAGGGCATTCGCTTGAGGATGTTGCGGATCTTTCGCCAGCACCTTGTCGGCCGTTTTGACGACTTGCTCGGTCAGACGGGCTTCGAGGTAATACTTTGCCAGCGTGATCAGCGCGCCGGTATGATCAGGAACAAGCTGTACCACCTCCTGATACAGCGAGACGGCGTTTCGCCAGTTCTTTTCCTTCTCCTCGACTCGCCCAAATAGAAAATAGGCATCGGCATCCTTCGGATCGATTTTGAGGACATTGCGAAGGGCCACCCGAGCTTTTGGATAGTTACCGGCTTCAAGGTATTCTTGTGCCCTCGCACGGTACTTGGCTTTCCGCTCATCGGGCCCGCCACAAGCGACGAGCGAGATCGCCACAACCAATATGATGATGCTCCGGTATTTCATTTTGTTACCCTAGCAGTCTGTTGAAAAAGTGTGCCCCTGTTCGGAAAATTAAGGGTTAGGTTTAGGCCAAGCTCGGAAGCAATGAGCCGGACTTCCATCAATCGCTTCGCTCTCCTCCCCTCCTGCCTCTAACCTCCAACCTTCTCCCTACAGCCACCTCCGAATCCCCAACCCGAACAAGATCCATAGGGATACCAGCCCGAGTTGCTTCACACGATCCGAGAACGCGTGCAACAGCAACTCGAACGAGAAGAACAACACTATCAGCTTGACAGCAAAGAGACCGAGCGCCGAGATGTCCGTGCTCACTTCCGGAAGGAATGGGAAGATCACGGCCAAAAACACCATCAGATAGTCGAGAGGTGTCGTCTGAAACCGACTTTGACTGTCGAATCGCATGCAGAGCAAGACCATCACAGCCATCGCGCCAAACAAAATATGGTAGGTCATTGGGAACGGAGGAGCTGCTCGCATCCATGATGCATCACTGACATACAATAAGAACGTACTACCCATGTAGAGTCCCCCCCGCACAAAATACGGAGCGAGTCGGGGAACGAAGGAGAGACCGGCCAAGACAATGGCGAACAGCACGGTCGAGATGTAGCCGATATCTTGGGGAACCTGCGCAGGAAGAAATACCGTAGCAATGAGAAAGAGAGGGACCACCGTGGCCAAGAATCGAATCGGCAGATCCCGAAACCAAGGACCACTGAGAAGATCCGAAAGCCACCTGTCCGAACGAACGCGCGCACTCTGTGGGGCCAGATATGGAATCAGTCCATGGGTTGAAGCGACAAATACGGCCAGAACGGCGCAGGCGAGGATGAGATAGAGCGGCACAATGAGCACGTCGGACTGCCAGCGTAGCAAATAGGCTAGGCACAGCATCCCTGCTTGAATGGCATAAATCACCGTCACGGCCTCATAGTGGGAAAAGCCGACCGAAAGCAGCTTATGGTGGATATGCGTGCGGTCTCCAATAAAAGGAGATCGGCCCTCCGCGAGCCGTTGTCCAACGACCCCTAGTGTATCCAGGAATGGTAACCCTAAGAGAAGGAGTACCAAGGCTGGGCTGAATGGCCCTCTGGTCGAATCGGTTAAGAGGATGACCAGCACACCCATGATAAAGCCAAGCAACTGACTGCCACTGTCTCCCATAAAAATCCGAGCCGGGTAGGTGTTGTAGCGCAAGAAACCCAACACGCCTCCTAGAAACGGGACGGTCAGTAAAAGGACCGTCGAATCGTTGGCGAGGTACGCCAGGTAAGCAATCCCGCAAAGGGTCAGGAAGGAGAGTCCGCCGGCCAGTCCGTCGAGGCCGTCCGTGAGATTTACCGCATTCGAGACGGCAACAAGGAAGAGCACCGTGACGGGAATTCCGATCCACAGCGGCAGTTCAGCGTCGAGCAGGAACGGGATGCTTTCGAATCGGATCCCTCCAATGCTGATGACGGCAATCGCCGCCATCAACTGCCCCAGTAACTTGATCCGGTAGCCGAGATTCGCACGATCGTCCCACACGCCGAATCCCAGGATAATCAATCCGCCGAGGAGTACCGACAGCGTGGTGCTGTCTTTGGGTCCCCACCACAGAATGCTGGCAAAAGCTCCAATCGCAAACGCAATGCCACCAACCCTTGGGACAGGATGCTGGTGGACTTTGCGTTCCCCTGGTTGGTCCATGATATGGAACCGACCAGCCAAGAGACGCAAGGGCGGAATCAAGGCCATGCATGTGAGCAGCGACGTTATGAAACTGAAAAAGAGTTCGCTATTCATCACTGCGCGCTCCCATCAACATCAGAGGAAGGATGAGGTTTAGGTTCAAATTAAGGCAAATGGGATTAAGAGTTACATGCATAGCGTGAACCGCGTCTTTATCCTCTCCGCTTAACCTCTCCACTCAACCTCCACCTGAGCCTTTCCTTCTTGCTTCAATCCGGCACGTAGCGAGCCAACTCAGGCTCGATGGTTGAAACGAACCGGAGCATCCGTTGATCGACTATGTCCTCGGTTTCGCCGGGGCCAACGAGAGAGGCGATTCGTACGAGCGCCCCATCGGTCCGCCCCCGCGACAAGGCATCCCAGAACAAATACATCTTCACCATATATTCATTGCTGAGAATCCGATCACGCTGCTTAAACCAGTACAAAACGATTTGTTTTTGGCTGTCCTTTTCGATCAACGCTCGATTCACATGCAGCGACCGAACCATCCCTGAGTTCGTCGGCAAGTCCATGCTATTCAATGAGGAGATTTCCCAACCACCGCCTGGGAGACAACTTTGAGGAGAGTGCGCCGATTGGCCCTTTCTCTGCGACCGATAGTAGGCGGCATACAGATTGACTGGCTGCCCGTCGCCGAATCGATAATCAGCCAACACATAGTCGTCGAAACGAAGCGCGTCGATGTACTGCTTTTCTAATGTGAGTGAGGTACCCAACCACCCATCGAGCTTCATGGGAAAATCGACAAACATGGCTCGGGGCGGCGGAACCTCTTCGCGCTCAACCATGAGTGTCGAAGCGAAGGCCACAGGAACGAGAAGAGCCATACTGCAGAGATAGGCAGGACCGGGAAAGAACTTGTTGGAGGTGTGCGGGTGTTGGGAACGTTGGAGGGGAGAGGTTAGAGGTTGGAGGGGAGAAGGAGGGGTGGGATTAGGAGATCGGTCGGCCCAGGTGAATCGATTGAGAACGGACGATCGATCTCCCTTCGACCCTATGCTGGCCAACACCAACATCTCCAGAATCAGTAGGCCCAAACTTGCCATAAACAGCACCCAGCCCTCGAATAGATGGTAGAACCCTTCGGCGGCCCCCTGCCCGTACCATTCGACCAGCACTCCGATCATCCCAATGCGAAAACCATTCACGAGAACGGAGATCGGAAGCGACGAGAGGACGAGCACCACTCGCTTCCACATCCGATCCTTGAAGAGATAGGCGCAGAGCAGCGCAAGGGAGGTGAGAGGAAGCAAATACCGAATGCCGCTACAGGCTTCGACTACTTGAAGTTGGATTGGCCCCAGATCGATCACATTGCCCTCGCGAAAGGCCGTCACGCCAACAAGCTGCAAGCAGCCCACTCCGAGAGCCGAGGACCACAATTGAAGTTGACTCGACAAATTTGCATACAAGAAAGCCGGCAACGGGATGCTGGTCAACAGATAGGAAAGAGGAAACGCGAGTACCCTTGCCCCACGGACTCCGATTAACGCAATGACCAGCCCCACAATGACCATCCAGAGAGAAACATGTTGCAGGACATACAACGTGGCGAACTCACCGATCCAATAGAGAAAGAGTCCCGCCGAAATCACAGCAAGGCCCCACCACGAGTTCTCAGCACCAGCTTCAGCGATGCGATGCCGTGCCTGCCAGATCAAGAACAGACTAATCAGAGGAACAAACATCCCATGGCTATAATCTTCGTTGCCGATCCAGTAGTCGAACAGAAAGGCAAGGCTGTCGGCATACAGGTACCCCAGTGAGACTGTGGCTAATACTGCGCTGAGGCTTATAAAGAGCTTGCTACTCATAAGAAATGCTCAGATGTAAGTGGAAATTTGATCTGCATGACCGCCAGTGAATAC
>Ga0075021_10001694_pt1 | contig 11383 bp, 6 predicted proteins | sample ColStrG_CSR_2012_FD_72749 | JGI IMG/M metagenome (GOLD analysis project Ga0075021, IMG submission 72749) | Freshwater sediment microbial communities in response to fracking from Pennsylvania, USA - Cold Stream Run_MetaG_CSR_2012 | ecosystem: Environmental > Aquatic > Freshwater > Creek >... | reverse complement strand
CACTATAAACGGCAGGCCCTCGCTGACACTCACGACAGCGAGGGCCTGCGCTCGGGATGTGGCTACAGGTCATTCACTGATAAGCACGCGTTTGCGTCTAGCGGCATGCGAAGCTGGCTTCAGCCAAGGCTACTGCTTGAACTGTGGCAGCCACTGCGCTTCGCAGTCAAACAGCTCGTTAACCATGGTGTGGATTTGAGGCAAGGTCAAGAGCGCCCCGGTCAGCGGGTCCAGCGCGATGGCCTGGTGCACCGCCTCGCGGTCGCCATGCATCGCCCCATACACCGCCAGCTCCTGCACATTGATATTGGTCCGGTTTATCGCCGCGCACTGAGCCGGCAATGGCCCATGCACGGTTGGCTGGATACCGTTACGATCCACCAGGCAGGCGACCTCGACGCACGCTTCGCGCGGCAGGTTTGAGATGTTGTGGGTGCAAGACATGCTTGGAGAGGCGCCTGGCGCGCCCCAGTTGGGCACGTTGCCATAGATCACGCGCCGCTCACCCGTTTCCATCGAGTGGATGATACGCGCGCCATATTCTTCGCTGAGTTTGACCGGCCCGTTGATCAGCTTCTCCAGCTTCTCCTGCTCTTCGGGTGTCTGGTATGACACCGATTTCTCGTAGTAATCCCAGCGCGTCTTGATATAGGCATCGACGGTCTCGCCGTTCTTGCGGAACCAGGGCACATACTCGCTGCCATGATGGCTGCTCTCGGTGTGGAAGTAGCCAAAGGTGCGCATGATCTCGGTGCGCACGCGCTCGTAGTAATACACGTCGTCGGTGATCTGGTGGTCGGTAGTGATGTGGCTGGTCTTGGCTGTGGCGCGCTTCTTCACGCCTTTACCCGCGTGACTCATCCCCGCAAGGTCCGGCGACGGATTCTGGGCCAGCATGGTCTCGCGGATTTTGGGATAGATGTCCTCACCCTGGCGCTCGAACTTGGTAAACCAGGCCTGGTGGTTGATACCGCCGCAGCGGAAGTTCACCTCTTCGTACTCGAAGCCAGCGCGCGTGACGAGCATGTGTGACGTGCCCTGCACACTGTGGCATAGGCCGACGGTCTTCACGCCCAGTAAGTTTGTAGCCCAGCAGTTCATCGCCATGGGGTTGGCATACTGCAGCATCAGTGCCTCAGGACATAGTTCGCGCATGTCCCGGCCGATGTCCATGAGGGCGGCGATGCTGCGCAAGCCGCGGAACACCCCACCTGGCCCCAGCGTATCGCCCACACATTGGTCGAGGCCATATTTGCGCGGGATTTGCACGTCGTGCGCATAGGCCTCGACGCCACCGACCTGAAAGGCGACGATGACGTAGTCGCTGTCACGCAAGGCTTCGTGCCGGTTGGTCGTCATCGACAGCTTGGCTGGGAGCTTGTTCTTCTCGATGACGGTCTGGATGCGCTTGCCGGTTGTGTTCAGCCGGCCTTGGTGAACGTCATACAGCGCCAAGTGCGCATCTTGCAGTTCGGGGAACGAGAGGATGTCGACCGCCAGGCGGATGGGAAATACGTAACCGCCTGCGCCGACGATGGTGATTTTTGGAGACATATAAAAGATCAGGTCTAAGGAAGCGATTCGTCCAGTGTAGTGCGCACAGCAAGCCGCGTTTGGCCGCACACGTGCTCATTCCGATTTTGTGGCGCCGGCTTGGATGGCCGCCAGTTCCAGGCTAGGCTGGCCATCACGCTCGACCCAGACGCCACAGGTATTGCCGTCGGGGCTGTGACCGAAGTCAAGCGGTGTGCCATCCATACGCAGCACTGGGTGATACCACTGCCACACCGCTTGGGCCTGGCCTTCGACATAGTGACCGATCAGCGCCCGGCGAAAGCGGTCCTGTGAGGTGTTGGGGTAGCTGCCGTGCACGATTTGGCCGTTGAAGAACAGCACATCGCCTGTCTTCATGAGCACTGGCTCGACCGGTGTGCCGGCTGGTAGGGGCACAGTCACGTCGGTGAAGCTTTGGGTTGTATCGGCCCTTGTGGTGCACAGCACCGGCCAGTGCTGGCTGCCGGGGACGAGCATCAGGCAGCCATTCTCCTCATCGCAGTCATCCAGCGCCATCCAGGCCGCGATACAGGTGCCGGGTTGCACCCGTAGATAAAACTGATCTTGGTGGAGCGCCTGCCCGCGCGCGCCGGCGGGCTTGAAATACAGCATGGTCTGCACGGCATACGGCTCCTGTCCCTCACCCAGCGCGGTGAGATAGGCATTGATGCGCCTGTCGAGCAGCCAGCGTAAGCTCACCTCATCCCAGCGGTGCATATGGATCATGCGTGGGAATCGTTTGAGCGGGTCGGTGCTCGACAGATCGATACCGGCGAAGTCGCCCGGGTATTCACCTCGCTCCCGTAAGCACATGTAATGCTGTTTGTAAAACTCTGCTTCGTGCAGTGCAAACAGTTGATGGGCGATCAAGTAGCCGCGCTGGTCATAGAACTGGCGTTGCTCAGGGGTCAACATAGATTAGCCTGCATCATGCACCTAGACTTGTGTGTGAGACGCATGATGCCCAGTCATATTAGCGCAGCACGCCTTTTTAGGCCAACGCGACGCGCACGAGGGACGCGTGACATTAAAAGACTGAATCAGCCCAGCCCCACGCGCCAGCGACGTCTCGCCGACGGCCCGTCGTCATGTCAGGCGTAGGCCGGGATCAACATCTCAAACGCGTCCGGCGCTAATTCGCTCAGAGAGTGCACCACGATGTCGGCCTCGAGATGGGGATGGGTGGAGAGCACCCCAATACACTTCATCCCGCCGCGCCGGGCACCCTGCGTGCCGGCTGGTGCATCCTCAATCACCACACAGTTGGCGGGTGTGGCCTGCACCCGCGCGGCTGCGACGAGATATACCTCGGGATCGGGTTTGCCATGCGTCACATCCTCACTCGAGGTCAGCGCGCCAAAATAACCCCCGATGCCAAGCGCGTCGATGATGGCGTCGACGTTGGCGCGTGGGGCCGCGGATGCCACCGCATGTCGCCAGCCCGCCTGCGTCAGTTGGTCGAGCCACTCGATCACGCCGGCCAGGGGAGTGACGCCACCTTCGCGCACAAGCTGACGATACCGCCGCTCCTTGAGATCTGCGATACGGGCGATCTCGGAAGCCTGGATGTGTGGGCTGACCAGATCGCGCAAGACGGTGTCGTTGCGCTGACCGAAGGTGCGCTCAAACGCTTGCCGTGTCAGGTCGATGCCTTCCTCGGCCAAGGCCGACTTCCAGGCTTGGTAGTGATACTGGCCACTGGCCACGATAACGCCGTCCATGTCCCATAGAACGGCACGGTTGGCTGGAGAAGCGGGGGGCGAAGATGGGGTTTGATAGGCCATGGGCCCAAGTGTATGCGCCCAAGGCGTGGCAAGCTGGCCAACCACAGCGTCCAAGTCTCGAATCCCGGCTGACAGCGCTGGGAGCTCGTGGTCTGACCACTTCATTCTGACGGGTGAACTTCAAGGTTTGCGCCGAGAAACTGCACCTTTGATATGCAAAACTACATGGGCAGACCACTAGCGTGTCGCAGTTGCGAAAACGCGGTTCTGGGTGATACCTTTTGTAGAGTGTGATATGATAGATATGTATAAAAGTGTATCAATTTGCAAGGCAAGTCTGGGTGGTTGCGATCACCAAAGGAGTTGCGCAATGAAAAAAGAGCAAACGATGGCAAGTAGGGCGGGCCTAAAAGCACGGGGCTGGACCGACGCGCTCGTCACCCGCTTCCTCGGTGAGCCGGATGAGTTGGTCCCCAACCCGCACTACAAATCGGCTGCGCCGATGCGGCTGTATTACTTGGACCGCGTGGTTATCGCTGAGACCACGGACGACTTCAAGGCCGCGCAGGTAAAGGCAAAAGCGCGTTCCGATACGGGTAAGGCCGTGGCTGACGCCAAGCGGGTCGAGACCATGCGACAGATCGACGCGTTCGAATTCAAGGTGCCGCTGCTTGAAAAAGAGGCCCTGATCGACCGGGCCTGTCACCACTACAACCGACTTTGGCGTGACCGGGGCGAATACGATAAGGCCGCATCGCCTGCCAGCGACCCAACGTTTCTGGAGCGCATTACGGTTAACTACCTGCGACATGCCTGTAGCAAGTATGAGCGCCAACTTGAACGCCAGTTTGGCAAGATCGGCGCGGATGATGCCCGCTTGGCGGTCAAGAAGAAAGTCCTGGCGACCATTGCGGAGCAGTATCCTGACTTGGCGACTGAATGCCACCGGCAGGCCGAACGAGCTGACTTCGAATTTGGCTGGAGGAGATCTGTTTTGGCCCCGCCCAGCATCCTCGCTCAGTGTGCTGTCTAACCTAAGGCGACAGACGACGCCACGGGCCACGGGCTGGTGTGCAGCGGCGTCCTAGTGGGTCACGACCGGCATAAACACATGTTGTGGCGGCAGCGCGACACGCACGGGCGTAAGCGGGTCGCCGAGTAGCACATAGGTGCGCAGCGGGTCCTGACAACATGTGGCTTGCTCATACAGATTGAGCAAGCTAGCGCGCGTCAGCGCCCCCATTGTCAGCGAGCCTGGTGTGCCACTCCAGAGCGCATGGTAGAAGCCGTTGCGCAAGAACTCATGGCTAAACATCACACCCAGCCCGGTCGAACTCCAAGTGCCGATGGCCCCACCATTTGGGGTCAGCACGAGTTGGGCGTCGATGCTACTGCTACCAGCGGACGGCAGATCAAATGCGCCGGTCAGACACGCCATCGAGAGCACAAACGGTAACTTGATGCCGTTGCTGAGCCCAGCTGCGTCGGCTGTGGTCAGTAAGTTGGGCACGTTCGCATCTAGGTAAGCCCAGCGATCGGTCTGGCCATGGCCGCTAAAGTTCACGACCGCCGCACCTGAATTCCATAGGTCAAGCAGGTGCTGGTGCACATTGGCTGAACTGCTACTATGACCAGGCAAGCTGGCCGTGGCTGGATATGGGTCAAAGTAGGCGCGCTCGACAGCCACGCCCAGTGGCTGCTGGGCAATACTCTCGTCGTTAAAAAATGCGAAATTCCCGGCATCGTCGGGTGTGCCGTCGGCTTCTTGGAAGTTGTCCGACGCGAAAACGTTGCGCCAATTCCAGGTGCCGGGCGCAGCCGTCTCATAGCCAATGATCTTGTTGACGATGGCCGTCACTTCGGCTGCATTCTTGGCGGGCAGACGGCCAAAGTAGAGATCGGGCAACGCATCGGACAATGGGTCATCACCGTCGAGCTGGGCGTAACACGATTCACATGCCGCCTCGCCCAGCCATGGGTCAACGTCGGCCAAATAGGGTGGCACCAGCGTCGGCGGGGCAGAGCCGCTGTAATTCAGTGGGTCGTAGTTGCCGGCGCCCACCAGGATGACCGCGCTGGGCTTGATGCTCCACGACGCCATCGCATAGCGCAAGAAATTCCGGATGGCATCTGGGGATACTTGCCCATAGCTCCAGGTGTCGTAGATGGCTTGGGTATCGATCAGCGTGACGAGCCAGCCGGTGAATAAGCGGTGCGCCAGGAGCGGCTGCAGCGCGGCGTGTAAGCTGGCGGGGGCGATATACACGCCGCGTGCGTTGATGGGCTGGACGACATCAGCCGTTGTGCGCATGCTCACGAGCGGTTCAAACTGGGTGCCGGACGCTGCGAGGACATAGTGCCTGGCCGTTGGGCCATCGATAAATTCTGTCACGCCAGTCTCAGCCGTGGCTTGCATGGGTATCACGGCTGGATGCTGCCAATCCGCCACGTCATACAGCATCGCGCCCGCTGGTACGCCGCTCAGCCGGTATGTCCATGTGCCGTCGACGCCGACAAAGAACGCGCCCGCGCCGTTGAATGCGAGCGCCGCAGGTGCCTGCCAGCGAATGTCATTCAGGTTGGTCGAAATGACGCCTGCTGCGCTGACTTGGACCGTCAAGCTGGTGGCGTTGGCATAGGTAGCGATGTCGAACTGCGTTGTCCAATCACTGTTGGTCGTCTTTAGCGTTCCGGCCTGAGCGGCCGTGGCGATTGGAACACTTGCGGCTTTGACCGGCATGGGCACAGCGGTTTGCGTCTGGGATGCTGCCGGACTGTAAGTCACGAGGGTGATACGCAAGGGCTCAAGCGCTAAAGACTTTAGTCCGCTGGCACTTGCTGCTGCCCCAGATGCGGCTGGGCGGACGCTACCCGTCGCCGTGACGAACATCGTCCCGGTGCTAAAAGGCAATTCGGAGTCGAGCGTGGCCGTGACCGAGTGCGTGGTCTCATCGAGCTTGGCCGCAAACCAGTGGTCGTGATCAGGGCCAGGCGTGAGTGAGTCATACACGTGCTTGCGATGCCAGTCCCCTTCAACTGTGGCTGTGCTGCGCGTGGGCGCGGCGTCGCTGCCGCCCGCACTCGGGGTCGAGTGTGTGACCGCGGGTCGGGTCGTCATTGACACCGTTGCCGCTTGGCCAACGCTAAGCCAATAGGTATCGGTCTGATTCCACCGGTCACCCGGGGCGCGGGCAAAAAAGCGTAGTTCGCTGGCCATATCCAACCGGCCGCTTGCACCCGCGTTGATGATCTGCAGCGCGAGATCAATACCGGCATGCTGCACGCGAAGACGATTGACCTGGATCGCGCCAAGATTAATGCCTGCAGCTGTCAAAGCGCTACCAGTCAGACGTTGGATGCCCGTCTCAGACACGACGATGCGCCACATGGGTTGATCGGCCTGGACTGGATTTAATGGCGGTGCGACTGGTGTGGCAGACGTGGCCGGTGTCGCTTGAGCCGGTGTTGAGTCCGGTGTATGGCCTGGATTGTCATGGCTAGGCAGAACGCTGTCGGCAATCATCAGGTCGGTTGCGCTGGGCTGGCCCGGTGCCGTCACGACACCGCTCAGGGTCGCACGCAAGACGGTAACACGCGACCATATGCCATGATCAACCACGAACGGGCTGAACGCGATGACGGATATGGGCTTGCCGCGTGCCATGGCCTGACGCAACAAAAACACCGGCGACGATGGCGCTGTCACGGAGGGCGTGACCGCTGCATAACCCTGCGGGGCTGACAGTTGCTGACGCTTGTCTTCAGCCGAAGCCGTTGGCGGCGATGCCGGCGTGAGCGTCATCGTCTCGATATGTATGTCGGGGTGCTGTTGTTGGACCGTCAGCAGCCGGATTGGCAACTTTGCGTCGCCGATCACCAGACTAGTCCACGAATCCGTCTGGCCGTCTGTCCCGCTGGCGCTACTTGTGGAGCTAGCCTGCGCAGTCTCTCCCCAGTCCCACATCAAGGCCGTTTGCCCAGGCGATGTGGTTAACTTAAGCGCACAGCACGCTTGTGTGCTGTCCCGCGCATGAATGGTGGCACTGGGTATGAAAACCGCACTGACCAATGATAGGGCAGCGATGGTTGCCAGGACGGCATGGCGCCGGTAACGGCGCCGGTATGGGAATCGTGACGAAAGCCCTGTTTGACACCCTGACGGGCACGCGTGATCAGACACGCATAGGCATATACGCTATCTCAGTGCGTGTGTGAACGACCGTTGTGCGTGAACAAACAGCGAACCAACGGCGTAAGTGGCGTGCCACGTCAGGGCATACTAGAAGCGTGCGCTTAGGACGTACGCTCTATGGGTGTTCTAAGCCAATGGCTGCAATCGGTGTCATGGTCGACTCATGTGCATCAAGTCTATGGTGGTGCATGACGAATCGCCAACCTTTTGGCGGTATGGTGGTATTGATGCCAAACGCAATTCCAAAATCATGCTTGGCGGCATTCTTGCTGCGGCACGGGGTTCGCAGCGGCTATACAGCCAAGCGGCTAAGACGATAGACCGGGATAGGCCATGGACGCCTGTTAGTGGGCGGTGATGGGCAAGTTCAAGGTATACCCGCCGACGCGCATGATTGTCATCGGATCACCCATGACCATGAACGTATACAGCAGGTTATCGACCTGTGGCACGCCCTGCACCTGGGTAAACAGCTCGACATAGCCCCCAGCGGCGGCCTTGCCTACGGGTGTGCTGAACGGTGGCGCCGCCCACAGGGTGGTATAAAAACCCTTTGCCAGCGCCTCATGGCTGTATGTCACGCCCAGACTGGTTGAACCCCACACCGCAATAGCGCCATTCTTCACTAGGATTAGCCGCTCGTCGACGGACGTGCCGTAATACTGAATGGGTGTCTGAAAGGCACTGGTGAGGCAGGTGAATTCGAGCACGATAGGGAGTTTGCCCGCATTCGTCATCCCATCTGCATCCAGGAAGGTAAACAGATGATACGGATCAGCATCCGTCGCCGCGACGTCCGCATAGTTCGCGTGACCAAAATAGTTGATGATGCCCAGCCCAGAGCTAAACATGGCCACAGTGCGGTCGTAGGCGCGTTTGGCATCGGTCTCGCGCGCGCCAGCGACCGATGCAGGCGGGGCAGGGTCATACGGATCGTAGTACATCTTTACGGGCTGAATCGAGCGGGGCAACCCGGCAGCGCTATTTTCAGCAAATTGTAGGAAGTTCCCCGCACCATCTTTGCTGCCATCGCTGTTGTAGAAGTTGTCCGTTATGTAGCCGACGCGGCTGCGCCAGGACCCATTATGGGCCGGACCTTGAAACGGCGCGGTCTCGTAGGCGATGATCTTGCTCACGAGCGCGGTCGCTTCGGAAGCGGTCTTGGCCGGCAGGCGCCCGTAATACAGGTCGGCGATCTTGTCGCTGAGCGGATCAATCCCGTCGAGCTGCGCGTAGCAGGCTTCACAGGCCGTCTCGGCTGAACCCAGGCTGGTGGTTAGATATGGATCGACCGGGGCCATGTAGGGCGGGATGATGGTGATATTGGTGACCCCAGTTACCCCTACGTTATAACCCAAATAGTCAAACGGATCGACCGAACCATCGCCGAGCATGACCACCGAAAGTGGTTTTGTGCTCCAGGTGCAATAGGCGTAGCGCAGGAAGTTTCGAATCGCATCCGGTGATACTTGACCAAAGCTCCACCAGTCGTAGATGACCTGCACGTCAAAGTAACCGGCTGTGTAGCCCTCTTGTTGCCGGAATTTCACTAAGGTATCGGCGGCCGAGGCAAACGCCGCTGGGGTGATATACACCAGTTGCAGGTTGAACGCACTATCGTTGGCGAAGGGTGTGTATTTGCTGAGGGCCGGTTCGCCGGTCGCGCTGCTGGTCCACAGCGTGCTCGCACCGGCCATCACGTAGGCGTGATCGCCGCCAGGATGGGAGAAATTGCCGCCGCTGTCCATGAGCACGACTTCGGGTGCGACTGGATTGGTCACGTCATACAGCGCGTCAGATCCTTGGGCGGAAGGGATCGAACTGGCTTGATAGGTGCCGGCCCCGGCGACGATATTAAAGCGCGCCCCACTCCCGCTGAAGATGAGCGACACGGTTCGCTCCCACAACACATAGTCCGGCAAAACATCCTCAGGCGCATTGTTGGCTTGTGATTGCACCGAGAAAGACGAAGGGCCGTTGAAATCGCCACTCAAATTAAAAGTAGCCGTAAATGTGCCAATGCCCGTGATGACCGTTTGCACGCTGCCACTGGCGGTAGTGAGCATCAGGGTATGGTTGGAATTGGTCTTGCCGGCAAAGGCGACCTGCGCGACGGCTGGGCCGGCCGCGGGCAACACCATGCCGGTCAGCGTGAATGGCCAGGTGGCGGCCGTGCCGTTGGCAGCTTTCAAATCGGCTGCGAACCAGTGATCGCCATCCGCACCGGGCATCGTCGCGTCGTAAACCTTGTTGTTGGTGTATTTGCCGCGTTGCAGGGCGATCGTCGATGCGGTCCCGCCACTTGGTGCACTGCGCGTGTTCATGTCCGGTGAGGGTGAGCCATCAACGCTCAGCCAGTAGGTGTCATAGGCGTTCCAGCGATCCCCGGGATCCGCCCCATAAAACCGGATGGCCGTCGTGCCAAAGCGCCGGATGGGTATGGTCTGGCCCCGATAGGTGATGTGCAGGCTACTCAGCGGATCGGTGACGCCGGCCGCGCTGAGGGCGGCCGCGCTCAGTTGTTGCAGGCCAGCGTGCGATACACGGATGCGCCAAAGTTTTGCTGAGCCGCTCTTCAATAACGGATTGACGGGTTGATAGGCGTTGTCGCTGCACGTCACGCTGGTGGACGCAGGCAGTTGTACCCCTGCGCCCGTATTTGGCGTCGAGATCGGATCAAAGGCCGACAGCAGCGTCGTGGCGTCATCGACGAGCCGCGCGCCCTGCAAGGTGGCATTAAAGCGCGTCGCAAAGCGCGTCTGGCCGGCCTGAGAATAGACCGGCGTGATGGCGAGCACCGCTAGGCGCACGCCACGCAAGATACCGCGGCTCAATACCGATACCGGGCTGGATGGCAAGGTGGTAATGGGCGCGCGGCGCAAATCCGGCCATGTTTGACCATCCGGTGATTTTGGCATCGGCACCTGTGCTTGCTCAACCTTGCCGGTATAGACGACGCTATCAGCGTTTGCGACTGCCATGCCATTTGCGCTTGTCACGGCCGCCACATCTGTATCGCCGCTCATGACGACCGTTGCCAGCCGCCCAGGCAGGATCAGGTCGCCGTAGTGGATGCGCGGCAACGCATCGCTGAGCGCTTCGCTGCTGGGGCGAGTGGCGGCTGTCTGTGCCGAAATGGCTGTCGCAGTGAAGTTGACTTCAACGGCGCTGCCTTGCTGCTGGACTTGCAGCACGGGCACTTGCCCCTGTGTGGGTATTTGCCTCGGCAAAGTGGCAGGTGGCGCGGCAACGGCCGGATGCGACGTAACCGTAATGAGGACGAGCGGCGTTGCCAGGAGGGCGGTCAGGGACGCGCGAAGGGATCGTCTTGGCAATCGGTGTGTCATAGGTATTGAGATAGGGCATAAAAAGCCCGGCTTCTGATCCCAGAAGCCGGGCCATTGTTCGTATTGGGCGATTCTAGATGTCGTTCGATGCGTAACGCCGGCGGACGAAGACGCTTGCTAGGATGAGCAGTGCTCCCGCAGCCAGCATCAGGAGCGGCGCGGACGAGAGGTTTGCGCCGGTCACGGGCGAGACGATCGCCCCGATCGAATAGGTGCACATACTGATGTCGTCGCGCGTGTCCTCGCCGACGCTGGTGGTGTTGAGTGTGGCCACATTGACGCCTGCGCCTGGTTTGGCATCGGCATTCAACGTGCCAGTGACTTTGATCGTGATCCGCTCGTTCACCGCGAGTGTGCCGATATCGACAATAAACGAGTTGCCGTTCATGATCACCTTACCGCGCGGGGTGGCTGTGACCGACTTCAATTTGATGTAGGAAGGGAGCGTATCGCGCACCTGCACGTTGACCGCGTCGACCTGGCCTTTGTTGCCAGCGAGGATGGTGAAGTTGACATCCTGGCCCGGCATAACTTGCTGGGCTTCGCAGGTCTTCACGATATAGGGG
>Ga0075021_10001693_pt1 | contig 11385 bp, 12 predicted proteins | sample ColStrG_CSR_2012_FD_72749 | JGI IMG/M metagenome (GOLD analysis project Ga0075021, IMG submission 72749) | Freshwater sediment microbial communities in response to fracking from Pennsylvania, USA - Cold Stream Run_MetaG_CSR_2012 | ecosystem: Environmental > Aquatic > Freshwater > Creek >... | reverse complement strand
ACGCGGCTGTCGGCCTTGACGTACTGCCAAACGTTGGGCACCCCAGACACCAAGATCTCCGACGCGCCACACGGCTGAATCCGGGGACCCTCAGGCCGAGGGGTCAAGGCAGGGTTCGATCCCCTCTAGCTCTGCGCTTTGACCTGGTAGTACGGTAAATCGAACCGTCATCTTCCGAGAAAGAAGGCAAGCGCGTTGGGTATCCGCTTGATAACTGCATCGACTTTTGTGGCTGCGGCGTGTGCGCTGCCGTTCGCGCCGACGGCGCATAGCGAATTCAGTCTCGCCCCCGGGCCCACGTTGCCCTGCAATCTGGAAACGACGAGATCCCTGCTCATCTGGCAACATGCACCGCGAGTGCCGGACAGCGCCATTGCCATCAACGGGACTGACTCCTCCAACTGCAGACCCGCACTCGATACGTGGCGTGCCCTCGCACCGAACGGCCCTGGCTACTGTTCCAAGATCGCCTGGTCCGACGACAATCCCGGCTACGTGAGGAATGTTTCACCCGTTGCGCCACTGCAGAAAGTCATCGATCAAGTAGGCGACTGCTAGCACCGCGGCGTCTGCGGACCGCGAGATCCCGAACCCGACGTCGTCAAAGAGGGGTAACCCGCCACGAGCGGAAAACCGCGGGTCAGCTCAACTTTATCAGTGAGTAGCATAATAGTGGCATGAATCGCATACGTCTGAGCACAACCGTGGACGCCGAGTTGTTGAGCAGTGCGCGCAGCGCGCGCTCAGGCCTTACCGACGCAGCGCTGGTCGATGAGGCGCTTGGGGCGTTGCTCGCTCGCTATCGAGCGGCCGAGGCGGACGCCAGTTACGGTGCTTACGACGACCACCCGGCTGACGAGCCCGACGCGTGGGGCGACTTGGCGTCGTGGCGGCGTGCGGCTGGTTCCTCGTGAACGCACTTCCCAGCCGAGGTGAGGTGTGGTGGTGCGAGATGGCCGATGTCGGTCGCCGTCCGGTCGTGGTGCTTTCCCGCGACGCAGCGATTCCTCGGCTGCGGCGCGTGCTTGTTGGACCGTGCACCACCACGATCCGTGGACTCGCCAGCGAGGTTGTCCTCGAACCCAATTCCGACCCCGTCCCGCGCCGCTCGGCGGTAAATCTCGACTCTGTCGAGAGTGTGTCGGTGGCCGTGTTGGTCAGTCGGCTTGGCCGGCTAGCCGATACTCAGATGCGCGCGATATGTGCCGCCCTCGCGATTGCGGTCGACTGCTCGGCATAACAGTGGTGCCGCGGCTGATGCCGAGCCCGCTCGCCGGCCGGGTGATGAACTGCTCATCGCTCGGGCTGTCGACGACCCCCCTCTCGGCAGAAACACTCGCTGCCAACCGCGCCCACATCGGGGTGGGGCCCGAGGCGGGGGAATAACGGGAACTCGGTGAGTAGTTCAGCAGGTGTTACGGCCAGCGTGGAAGGGAAGCGAGTGGTGAATCAGCCGCAGGCACCGGCACGGGCGCACAACGTTCTGCCCGCGGTGCTCTTCCTGCTGTTCGCCACGGGGTGGGCGGCGAACCACTTTGCGGCGATGCTGCCGGTCTTCGCCAGCAGCGAAGGACTCTCGCACCAGGCGCTCGACGGAGCATTCGGAATCTATGCCGTCGGCCTGCTACCCGCGTTGCTTTTTGGAGGCTCGCTATCGGACCGGCTAGGCAGACGGCCCCTGCTGTTGTCGGGCGCGGCGGTCGCAGGCCTGGGGAACCTGTCCCTGCTGTGCGAGCACGACCAAGCCGGTATCTTCATCGGTCGTCTTATCGTGGGCGCCGGGGTCGGGGTGGCGATGAGCGCCGGCACGGCATGGAGCGCCGACATCGGGGGAGGATCGGGATCGGTTCTGGCTGGCGTCTCCCTGAGCGCGGGGTTCGGTTGCGGTCCGCTGGTTTCGGGGCTTTTGGCGCAGTTCGCCGACTCGGCGACGTACGTGCCGTTCATCGTCACCATCGCGCTGTCGGCCACAGCAGTGGTCGTCGGTGTCCTCCTGGCCCGGGTTCCAGACGACGCGGCGAGCCGGTACCAGCCCATTGAGACCGATAAGGAGCGTGCCGAGCACGGTGGAAACGCCATTGCGGCGCTGAGTTCGGCTCTGCCCATGGCTCTTTGGGTGTTCTCCTGCGCGACGGTCACGATAGTGACGCTGGCCGAACGAATGCAGTACCGTTTCAGCGGACCCTGGGTCCCCGGTGTGGCCGCGGCGGTCACCCTGACCGCAGGCGTGGGTATTCAAATGGTGGCCAGACGCCGCGGGTGGAGACGGTCTGCCGGCATCGTGGGGGCCGCGGTCGCCGCGTTGGGCTTCGGCGCCGTCGTCGCCGTGGGCGAAACTCCGTCGCTGGCGGTCTTTCTTCTGATCGCCGTCGTGCTCGGCATCGCATACGGCTTGTGCTTACGCGAGGGCCTCATCGACATCGAGACGATGTCCCCGCCCAGGCTGCGCGGCACCTTGACGGGCGTGTTCTACGTCGTGACATATCTGGGTTTTGGGCTTCCCGTGCTCCTGGTGGCAATCAAGCCGGCAGTGGGGGCTGTTACCCCGATGCTCGTGCTCGCCGCGTTGGCCGCGACTGCGGCATCGCTACGCGCCGTGCAGGTCTTTGGCCCACGACAATTGCGGATTCAGCACCACCAGCCCGCCGTGTGAACTTCGACGGTCGCCGCTCCGTTTAATTGTTGGCTAGCTGTTTCTCGCGTGTGATCGAACCGCGACGGTGACGCAGGATGCTCATCACCATGACCGTGCTTGCGGGAATCGCCGCTCTCGCGATGGCGGCCTGCTGCGGCTACTACTTCGGCCGGCGCGCGGGCTCGGCGGCGCCGACCTGGAAGAAGCGAACGAGTCGGATCGCGATTGGGAAGCTGGCGATCAGCCTGCTTGCGTGGACGACCGTACGCCGCATTCGGCGGAACTTTCCTGCCGAACACGTGCTGGCCGATGCGCTCGGTAGCCGCGGACTGAAATTTATTGCGCCACTTGAGCTGCTGCGCGGTAGCGTTGCGCGGATGCGGTCCTATTGAGGTGTGCCAGCCTGGTGAACGCATTCCCCAGAGCCAGCCCGGCTCTCTTCCGCAAAATCCCCGCGACTAGGGAGAACGAGAACCGGTATGTCAGCACTACAGGGCAAAATCACGCTGGTGACGGGCGCGTCGTCGGGCTTGGGCGCTGAAACGGCCCAGCTGTTTTCCCGACAGGGGGCAACGGTTTTCGGCATAGGCCGGGATGCCGGACGCCTGGCGGAGGTGTTCGCCGGCGTGGAACGTGGTTCGTACGCAACGGTCGACGTCGCTTCGGCGCAGGCCTGCAGAGACGCAGTTGAGGAATGCGTGGGAGAGTTCGGCGGATTAGACGTTCTGGTCAACGTCGCCGGGAAGCACCAGATGCGCCGGACGGAGTCGATGACCGCCGACGACTGGGCGCAAGATTTGGCGGTCAATCTGAACGGACCGTTCTACCTGTGCAGGGCTGCTCTGCCTCACCTGCTGGAACGAGGCGGCAACATCATCAATGTCAGTTCCATTGCGGGCGTCGAAGGCCAGGCGTACTCGGCCGGCTACTGCGCTGCCAAGCACGGGCTCATTGGGCTTACCCGCGCGTTGGCAGTCGAATACACTGCGGATCGCCTGCGCGTCAACGCAGTATGTCCGGGCGGCATGCTGACACCGCAAATCCAACAATTCAGTGCGCCAGACAACGCGAACTTCGATCTGATCATGCGCACGGCTTCGCCCCGCGGCATGATGCAGCCCCTCGATGTGGCGAATGTGATCGCATTCCTTGCCAGCGATGCCGCGGCCGCCGTCCATGGCGCCGTCTATCGGGTCGACAACGGCAAGGGCGCCGGCTAGCCGTGACCACCCGCCGCAGCCCGTTTCGGGCCGATCTCCTGCAGGGGAAGGTGGCATTGGTCACCGGCGGCGCAACCGGGCTCGGTCTGGAGATCGCCCGGGTGCTGGGTAGTCACGGCGCCCGCGTCGCAATCTGCAGCCGGAAGGAAGTCAATCTTCGCGCGGCGGTTGAGGTGTTGCGGCAGGCGGGAATTGAGGCGATTTATGGTATCTGCGACGTCCGCCGCCACGATGAGGTGACCGCAGTCGTCGGGGAAGTGTTGCGAACGTTCGGACAACTCGACATCGTCGTGAACAATGCGGCCGGGAACTTCCCGGTCCCGATCAGCGACCTCAGCCCCAACGGATTCAAAGCTGTGGTCGACATCGACCTCATGGGGACGTTCAACGTATCGAAGGCGGCGTACGACCTATGGCTGCGTGATCACGGTGGCGCCGTGGTGAACATCAGTGCCGCGATCCAATACCGCGGCATGGCCCTGCAGGCGCACGTTGTTTCGGCCAAGGCCGGCGTCGATGCGCTGACCCGCACCAGTGCGATCGAGTGGGGGCCCGACGCGGTTCGGGTGAATGTCGTTGCCCCCGGGGCGATGGCCGGAACCGAGGGCGTCAAGAGAATCGCCGGCGACAATGAACATCGCACCGCCCAGAACCCCCTGAACCGAGCCGGTTCGACCACCGAGGTGGCCGAAGCGGTGTTATTCCTGGCCAGTGATGCAGCGTCCTACGTAACGGGCGCAACGCTGGTGGTCGACGGCGGTGGTTGGTTGACTGCAAGTGGAGCCGCCGGGGATTAGGTATTTGGTCCCGATGCGGATTATTCTTGCGCGCGGCTATTCGTCGACTTAGGAAAACTCCTCATGCCTGTTCAGACCACGCTGCGACGCGCACAATCGGTTCGCAGCAGCCGTACCCAAAACGTCGCTCGTCGGGTGAATTTCCCGACCGTCGGTCAATGCTTCGACATCGAGGTCACCCGCGAAACCGACTGGTGGCTGATCCGGATCCCCGAGATCGGTGGCATCACCCGCGCCGGCCGTCGCGCCGCGGTCGAGCTGGCAGCCCGGGAATGCATCGCCGCCCGCACCGGCATTCCCATCGGCTACGTTGCCGTCTTTGTCGCAAGCGAGACCCGTTAGCGCTCAGTGCACTCCCGCCGAGCACCGTGGAAATGAAGGCGTGCACCCGCTTCTCGAGGTTGCGGTACGCCGCCTCGTCTGGGTAGGCCGATGCCATCAGCCACAGCTGGTCCGCCGGGCGATAGCGCCGCGTAATCTCTTTCCCGACCGCTCTGTTGCTGGATAAAGGCTCCGCCGAACGCACGAGGGAAGGGCACTGATGCCCATTGCGATCACTCCTGAACATCAGGACCTGGCCGACTCGGTGCGCTCGCTGGTAGCGCGAATGGTGCCTTCCGAGGTGTTGCACCAAGCGATGGAAACCCCGATCGCCAACCCGCCACCGTATTGGCGGGCCGCTGCGGATCAGGGACTGCAGGGCGTGCACCTGGCTGAGTCGGTTGGCGGTCAGGGCTTCGGCCTGCTCGAGCTGGCGGTGGTCTTGGCCGAGTTCGGCCGCGGTGCCGTGCCCGGCCCGTTCGTCCCGTCGGCGATCGCCAGCGCCCTGATCGCGGCCCACGATCCGGGATCGGAGTTGCTCGGCGATTTTGCATCCGGCGCGGTGATCGCCGCGTACGCGTTAGACGGGACAAACTCGTCGCTGACGGCCACCCGGCTCGGTGATGTGCTCGTGGTCGGTGGCGAAGCGCGTTCGGTGCTCGCAGCCGCACAGGCGACGTTGCTGGTGTTGCCGGTTTCCACCGACCTGGGCCCCGTATGGGTGGCGCTCGACGCCGGCCAGCTCGATGTCGAGCAGGTCGTGAGCGTGGACCCGCTCCGGCCGGTCGCCCATGTTCGAGCTGGCGCCGTCGAGGTCGGCGGGAACCGCGTGCTGGACAACCTGACCAGCAACGCCGCGCTGGCCATCGTGTCCACGCTGCTGTCGGCCGAGGCCATCGGCATTGCGCGCTGGGCTACCGAAACCGCGTCGGCCTACGCAAAGATCCGGGAGCAGTTCGGCCGGCCCATCGGCCAGTTCCAGGCGATCAAGCACAAGTGCGCCGAGATGATGGCCCGCACCGAGCGGGCAACCGCGGCGGTGTGGGACGCCGCCCGCGCCATCGATGAAAGGATCGAAAACCCGGAATCCGCCAGCAAAACCGGCTGGGAATTCGCTGCCGCCGTGGCGGCGACGCTGGCCCCGGCGGCCGCGCAGAGCTGCGTCCAGGATTGCATCCAGGTGCACGGCGGTATCGGCTTCACTTGGGAGCACGACACCAACGTCTACTACCGTCGGGCGGTCGGACTCGCCGCTGCGTTTGGCCGCGCCGCCGACTATCCACAGCGCGTCGTCGACACCGCCATCACCACCGGCGTGCGCAAACTCAACATCGACCTCGATCCCAGCACCGAGAAGATACGCGAGGAAATCCGCGCGGAAGTCGATGCCCTCAAGGCGATTCCAGCCGATCAGCGCACAGACGCGATCGTTGAGGGTGGCTGGGTGCTGCCGTATCTGCCCAAGCCGTGGGGACGCGCGGCCACCCCGGTCGAGCAGATCATCACCGCACAGGAATTCAGCGCCGGCAAGGTCCGACGCCCCATGCTGGGCATCGCCAGCTTTCTCGTCCCATCCATCGTCGCATTCGGCAACGAAGACCAGCAGCGAAGGTTTCTGCCGCCGACGCTGCGCGGTGAGATGAACTGGTGCCAGCTGTTTTCCGAGCCTGGCGCCGGTTCGGACCTGGCCGGTTTGTCCACCAAGGCCGTCAAGGTCGACGGCGGCTGGCGAATCACCGGCCAGAAGATATGGACCACTCTCGCGCAGTACGCGGGGTGGGGTGCGCTGCTGGCGCGAACGGAGCCAAACGCTCCAAAACACAACGGCATCACTTACTTCCTGCTGGACATGGCCAGCGAAGGTGTCACGGTGCGGCCGTTGCGCGAACTCACCGGCAACGAATTTTTCAACGAAGTGTTCATCGACGACGTCTTCGTGCCGGACGGCCTAGTGCTCGGCGAGGTCAACCGTGGCTGGGAGGTCAGCCGCAACACGCTGACCGCCGAGCGAGTGACCATCGGCAGCGCCGAAAACCCGAGCCTTGCCAGCCTGGACCGTCTCGTAGAGCTCATGCGCAACGGTACGTTCGACCAGATTGCGCAGAACCGCGCCGGCCAGTTGATTGCCGAGGGCTACGCGGTCAAGGTCCTCAACATGCGCTCGACGCTGCTGACGCTCGCCGGTGGCGACGCGCTGCCGTCGGCCGCGATATCCAAGCTGCTCTCGATGCGCACCGCCCAGGGTTACGCCGAGTTCGGGTCGGCTTCGTTCGGCGTCGACGCAGCAATCGGTGACACGGGACAACTGCAGGGCCAGTGGGCTGAGTACCTGCTGGCCAGCCGCGCCAGCACCATTTACGGCGGCACCTCGGAGGTGCAGCTGAATATCATCGCCGAGCGATTGTTGGGGTTGCCCCGCGACCCGTGAGCCGCGACCCGATCGGTGGCCACCCAGCCCGTTGGGTTAGATCTTCACCGACAGCGGCCGGACGTTCCAGATCTCGTCGCAGTACTCGGCGATGGCGCGGTCCGACGCAAATAACGTCCGTCGCGTGAACGTGAGATCACGTGCTGGTGACGAAATAGCGTTATCGGAAGGGAGGGACGCGGCGCGCGTGGCCGGCGTTAGGTGTCGCTGTTGGTCAGCGCATCTTTTCGGGAATCGAATTCAGCGCGTGCAACACGTGCACGGCCAGTTCGCTTGCGGCCTTGTCGGTAAGCTTGGAATTCGTCTTGATCGTGTCCGCGACGAGTTCCACGCGTATGTCGTAAGGCGTGCGAAGAGTTGTTGTTGGCGAAGCCATCAGATTTTCCTTTTCAGTCGAGCATGTTGGCCCGCAATCGAGCTGCCCGATACCCATGACGTTACGCGCTGTGCGCCGCTCGGTTCTCGCTAGGGCTGCATCAAGCCCGTGCGTCCTTGACTGAGGAGACGGTTCGCTAGCCCCACGTATGCGCTGGCCACCACGGGCCACGCCATTTCCGGCGCCCGGCACCTGGCCTCGGCCGCCATTGAGCCGGCGAGGCGTGGCTGCGTGATGATCTGGTGCAGCGTTGTGGCCAGACCGGCCGAGTCGTCGTGGCCGACAATGACGCCCGCTCCGCTGCTGAGCAGCTCGACAGCATGCGGAAATGCTGTTGCCACGACTGGTCTGCCGTTTGCGATCGCATCGACGAGAACGCCGGAGGTCACCTGTTCGGTGGAGTCATAGGGCAGCACGACGACGGAGGCCTGCTGGATGAGCGCGGTCAGCATTGCGTTGTCGTAGTAGCCGGAGTCGAAGGAAACCGAATCCGCTACGCCGTTGCGGCGGGCCTGTTCGATTCGGGCATTGCGGTAGGCCTCGCCCTCGGCGGCCAACACCGTGGGATGCGTCGGGCCGGCAACGAGGTAACGGGGCCGACCGGGCACGTCGCGCAGCGATGGCATCGCGTCGATGACCCGCTCGATGCCCTTTCCCGGTCCCAGTAAGCCCCAGGTCAAGATGGTTGGTCTACTCGGTCGTTTGGCGCGCGGGCTGTTGGGGACCGTCGCACCATGCGGGATCATGGTGACCTTGCGGCGATCGACGGCGTAGCTGGCATACAGGCGTTGTCGCGCAGTGTCGGACATGACAACCACGTGACCCGACTGCGCCACGATCTTTTCGAGCACCGACCGTTGTTGTGAGGTAGGTGTTTTGGGAAACGCATGGGCGATGACTATCGACGGGACCCGCAACCCGTCGATGATGTCCAGCACTTCGTCGCCGGCCAGTCCGCCGTAGCTGCCGAACTCGTGCTGGATGATCGCGACGTCGACCTCGTTCAACAGGTCTTGGCACATCGAATTCTGGCCATCGGCCATCCGAATGACGCCGGACTGGGATCCGTGAGCGCATAGCGCACCAGACAGGCCCGCGCCGAACCTCGCCAGCCCGTTCGGGGTAGGCGCGTAGGGGCCGACGATGCCAAAACGCACGGTACGTGAAAGTGTTTGCGGCGCAGCGGGGGACAGCAGCGAGTGGTGCGTGGGCAGAGCGTTCAAAGGTAATCCCGACGTGCGGTCGTTACCGGCGTGTCCGGCGTGAGCGGTTGCTCTGCAAGATCAGCGGACATCGGCTGATTACATCCCGGACTGGCTGGTTTCCCAACTACTTGACGCTACACCCAGTGGTCGGTGCGCCGGGGACAGTCAGGAATCGCATCGAGTTTGGCGTGACCTAACATTTGTGCCAAACTCGGTTTTCGTTCGAGCGTGCATAACTGTTCAAGCGGGGTAAGCGCAGATGTCGACCACTCGGGTCATCCAATGGGCCACTGGCCCGGTCGGGTCCGTCCAACTCGCCGAGGTCATCGACAACCCCGAATTCGAGCTCGTCGGGGTTTTCGTTTACTCGCCCGACAAAGTGGGAGTGGACGCGGGGACGCTGGTGGGGCGCCCCCTTACCGGCGTCTTGACCACCGACGACAAAGACGCAATTCTCGGTCTGGATGCCGACGTGGTGCTACACGCGGCAAGCAAGGCTTACGGCTTCGAGGCCAATACCGACGACATCGTCGCGCTTCTCGAATCCGGCAAGAGCGTCATCACCGTGACGTCCTACGCCCATCTGCCCACCCTCGGGCCAGACGTCTCTGAGCGGGTGAAGAGGGCGTGTCAGGCGGGGGATTCCCGGTTCTACCCCGCAGGTGAGCACCCCGGTTTCATGCTGGAAAAGCTCGCGGTTGGGCTGACGGCCCTATCGCAGCGTGTCGACAAGGTCACCGTCCAGCAGTTCGTCGACTGCTCCCACGTCCCTGAGGAGCGAATGCTTGTCGACTTGATGGGCATGGGCAAGCGACCGGAGGACATCTCGATCGCTTCGCCCGCGTTCCGCGCGGTGTCGACACAATCCGAGCAGGCCATGGGGGCGGCGGCCGATGCCCTCGGCGTCAAAATCGACGAGATCCGTCATGTGATCCAAACCGCGGTGTCGCCAAAGGATGTGACGTTGGAGTGCACGACGCTTCCGGCGGGAACCGTTGTCGGCCAGATGCTCTCTTGGACTGCGTACCACGACGGCGAGCCCGTCATGGTCGTCGAGGAATATTGGACGTGCACCGCCGACATCCCGGAGTGGGATCTCGCGCTGGACGGCCACGTTGTTCGCGTCCAGGTCGACGGCGTGCCCAATATCGCCGCGGAGGTGCGTGTCGATACCGGCCCGGTTGCCGAATTCGCCAATATTTCCGGGGGATACGTCGCCGTTGGTATCTCGGCTGTGCGTGCGATCCCCTACGTGTTGGAAGCGCCCCCTGGAGTGGTGGTCCCCGAGATCTTCGGGGCGTACCGCTGGCCGGGCTAGCGATTCACTGTGTGCTGAAGGCGTGCCTGGGAATGGTGAGCGGTAGGTCCACCGAACTGAGCAGCCCGGACTCGGCGGCGACCACATAGGGCACGGCATTCACGACGCGCATCGCGGTCGCGACCATTGCCCCAGCGCCGGAGGTCATTCCAGCTATTCCCGCCCGACGGGGATCGCGCAGGGTTGCGGCCAGGGTGCAGTCGATGTCCGGGTCACCGGTGATGACCACCCGATAGGACAGATCGCCGATACCGACCGGCCAGTCCGGAGCCACGTCGTGGGCAAGGCGGGTGACGTGTTCGATGACGATGGCCTCGCGTCCGTCGACGACGCCGATTGCCTGCATGCGCAGTGCGCCGGAGGTTCCGGCCTCGACAGTGCCCATCGCGACCTCGAGCGTCCGATGGGTCACTGCGCGATCGAAGGATTCCCGTATTTCCTGCACTTCGACTCCGAGGGCGTCGCCGATCAACCGGATCTGCCCTGCCCACTCACCGGCGATGGCTCCTGGCATCGCGACCCAGGGCTCGAAGTCGAGAGGCTGCCCGAAGCCCAATCCGTTGATCATGATGTCCGGCACGCCGTAATCGTCGTACAGGCCCATTTCGAAGGAGTGGATCTTCTCGATCGAGGACGACTGCGTGGACAGCACGAGCGGCAGGTAGTCGGCGGCGAACCCCGGTTCTATGCCAGATGCGTACAGCGACACTTGCCCTTGCTTGGCCGCCGCGACGAGCTGATCCCGCCAAATGTCCGGTGTGTAGGCATGAGGGTTGACCAGGCGAGTGGTACTGGTGGTGACGACGTTGATACCCGCTTCGAGCAGCATCACGTAATCCGGTATCGCAATGGCGTCGCGTTCGGGGCCGGCTGCTGCGTAGATGACGCAGTCGGGCTTCAGGGCGATGAGTGCGTCGGCGTCGTTGGTTGCGGCCACCCCGATCGGGTCCCCGTGGGCCAGTTCGCCGGCGTCCCTGCCGACCTTCTCATCGGAATGAACCCACACGCCGACGAGTTCGAGGTCCGGGCGGTTCGTAACGGTTCGGATCGCGATGGATCCGATGCCGCCGGTCGACCAAACCACT
>Ga0075021_10001692_pt1 | contig 11386 bp, 11 predicted proteins | sample ColStrG_CSR_2012_FD_72749 | JGI IMG/M metagenome (GOLD analysis project Ga0075021, IMG submission 72749) | Freshwater sediment microbial communities in response to fracking from Pennsylvania, USA - Cold Stream Run_MetaG_CSR_2012 | ecosystem: Environmental > Aquatic > Freshwater > Creek >... | reverse complement strand
TCATCGCACTCCGCTTTGCCTGTGACGCTGAATTGCCGGGTCTGGCGCAGAAGGCGGCGTCGCAGCAATTGGGCGGAAAACAGATCAAGCAACAGATTCAAACCTGGCGGGGGGATTACTGGCGGGTTTAGCACAAGACCGGTCCTATCCTGGCTAGGGAATGATTCAGTGCGAATCAGCGGATAGCCATGCTGCCGCAACCAGGCACAATAAAATCACAAAAGAAAAGACGACGGGGACCAGGAAAAAGTAGCGCCAACTGAGATGCGCAACGACGCCAAAGCAAAGCGCGAACCCCACGTGGCAATTCGCATCTGCGCCAGAGTCTCGGTGGGAAGACCGCCGAACTGCCATGCAACAATGGCGGCAAAAACCATCAACACCGAACAATCCAAAGCCCACGAAGAAATCCCAATATGTCCGGTTCGCACGTTGGCGGTGAAGTGTAGCATGCCGAACACGTGCGCTTAAGCCAAAAGGCGGCAAGAAGCATTGCATTTTCTTCTATTTGATAGCATGCATGCAACGAATCCACCTGACAAACACTATATGGACATGTGGGAGAAACAAATATCAGCGCTGTCGCGAAACGAGCGACATGGGTTGGAGAGACGATGAAACCGAGAAATATTGCTAGAACCGTAATTACCCTCATTGCAATTTCAACCCTCACTGTGGCTGCTCGTGCCCAGAGAGACGGTCCCATTGGACAAGTCTCTCAACCACTTGTGGGAGGCACACTGGTCACGCCGGACATGCAACGCGAGTTCGGTCTGCTGACGTTGACCAATCCAGGCGGCACCTGCAGCGCGTCCATGCTTAACGCCTTCTGGGCCATCACGGCGGCTCACTGCGTGTACCCATCCACAACCGCGCTAAGTGCGGCCTATTCGGCAAGTCAGATCACCCTCACATCGAACTGGCCGGGCAATTCCAAGAGCGCTACCGCGCGCCGGGTGATTGCCTTCAACAGTTATCCGTTTTCGCAAGGCAGCGATATTGCGCTAGTCCAGATGGGCCGCCACGACTTTGATCGATCGCTGGCCAAAGACCAGGTGATTGCCAAACCGGGTGTGCTGAATAATCTGACCCTTCTTGCGTTCGGCCGTGGCATCTACCAGCTTGCCTACCAGTCCGGTCAGTTTGCCGTCCCAGCTCAGAGCGACGGCAAGTTCCGTTCCGGGCAATTCACCACGGGCGGCATTCTTGAGAATGCCCTTGCCTCGCCATCTTTTACAGTCGATCTGAACTCCACAAACGGCGTGGCCGTGGCCGGCGGAGACAGTGGAGGCCCTTCCTACTTTCAGGCTTGGGACGACGCCAGCTCGCCGCGACGCAAACTAGAGTGGCGACTGCTCGGTGTCCATCACCTTTGCCAGACGAGATGCCTGGCTGGACAGAACTGCTCCGCCAATCCATGGCAGTACGTCTCGCAGATCCTTTCCTGTTCCGACGCAAGCGTCCTGCCGGTATGGCAGAGGATTACGGACACCATACAGGCTGCGCCTGCGGATGACGCGCCCTCCGGTACTTTCTCCACAAGCGTTCCGCCCGCCGTCCTGCAGCATAAGCGAGCCCTGTACGCCGTGAGCATCGATGAGCCTCTCCTGGCCTCGCCCAACGCCGCGGTTGATATTCAACTCCCCTTTAAGCAGTGTCACTCCACGCTTCTCATTGGCGGCGGTGGCTGCCCGCTGGACCCCTCGCTGCAAATATGGGGTTACGATCTCGCCACCCACCGCGTTCTCCATTTGCTAAGCGGAAAGTGCCTCAATATCAGTGGAGCTAGGCGCGACGCGGGGGCGCCGATCATCCTCTTCCCTTGCAGCGGCGCTCGCAATGAGAAGTGGACGGTCATCACCACACCCGGGCGTTCCACTTGGACCGTCAAGAGCGACCTGACGGCGCAGTGTCTCAGCGCGATACCCGGTAGGACTGGCAGTAGAGGACGCGGTGCCGGCATTACCTTGCCCACACCGGCCTTGCTGGCGCAGATGCCCTGCAACGGTAGTACCGCGCAACTCTTCGCCGACGCCGATGCCGCCTGGGCCAGCCGCAACGGACCACGTTGAATCCTGCGGCCGCCTCGGAGTATCGTCATGACTCTCGCCTGGGTTGGATATACTACTGTTCCAGTGAGCTGAGAACTTGGCGTTCAAACGGGCGAAGGTCACGTTCGACGTTCAAGCTCATGATGAGGGAAAAATGCCAACTCGTGGAGGAGTTCTGCAGTACATTGCCGGCGCGGCAAGGGCATTGACGTGGAAGCAAGTCGGATGAGACGGTGCTGAACCTCAACATGGCGCCGACAATGCCGGATCATGTCATTTAATCGGGATCTCCAAGGGAAAAGCGCCTGCTGCGCTCCATCAGTATCAAGTAACGCCGCTTCAGACGCCGGGCCGAGATGTGAAGATCGGGCCGAACCTAGGATCGAACCCAGGCCCGAACTGGCGGACGGAATGTTACCTCTGCCCGGTGGAACCTTCTTGATGGGCACCGATTATGCTGGGGCATTTCCTCAGGATGGCGAAGGTCCGGTCAGAGCAGTTACAGTAGCGGCCTTCCAGATTGACCAGTATCCGGTGACCAATCGGCTCTTCGGCCGCTTCGTCGAAGGGACTGGCTATAAGACCGATGCGGAACGCTTCGGCTGGTCGTTTGTTTTCTGGTCTCACCTTTCTAAGAAGCGATTTTCCGAACTAGTGGAGGATACCGTCGCGTCGGCTCCTTGGTGGTGCAAGGTGCCCGGTGCGAGTTGGAGCTCACCGGAAGGACCGGGGTCGGAGGTCTCCTTGCGCGCCGATCATCCCGTTGTTCACGTCTCCTGGCATGACGCCCACGCCTATTGCGAGTGGTCAGGGCAGCGTCTGCCCACTGAAGCCGAGTGGGAGTACGCCGCTCGCGGTGGCCTGGAACAAAAGCTCTATCCCTGGGGCGACAAGTTGCGGCCCAATGGCGAACATTGGTGCAACATCTGGCAAGGCGACTTCCCTAGAGTTGATACGGCGGAAGACGGCTACGCCGGAACCTGTCCCGTCAATGCTTTCCCTCCTAACAATTTCGGCCTGCACTCGGTAGCCGGCAACACGTGGGAGTGGTGCGCCGATTGGTTTGATGGGTCATATCACCGGACGGCGAGCGTAGACAACCCCAAGGGTCCGCCGCAGGGTACAGCGCGTGTGATGAAGGGCGGCTCCTTCCTCTGTCACAAATCGTATTGCAATCGTTACCGTGTCGCTGCGCGTAGCTCGAACACGCCGGATAGTTCTACCGCCAACATGGGGTTTCGCTGTGCTTATTCAAAACCGCCACTGCAACGCGCCTAAAGATACTTTCGATAAATCCGCCACACGTCCACAAACGCGCCAAAAAAGTCTCCCGGATGCAGTTTAGAGCCCGCCACATCTGTCCACTTCTCCAGCGGATATTCATAGATCGTAGCCGCAACCTGTGCAGGCGTGCGTTTCAATAAACTCATATACCGCGCCAGGATCTCGACATCGAAAACCCACTTCGACAGGAAGGGCTCAGCAAAAATGGCGCGGGTATGAGGCTCCACGCGAAAGATTTTTGCCCCGCACTGGCTATCGTATATGCCTATCCTGAGCAGTGTTGAAACAACGGTGGCGAAAATGCGTCCAGGGTAGTGGCGGATCGCGCGGCGCTCCACTTCACGGCCGAGTAGCTTGACGCGCGAGCCGAAAACCATCTCAATGGCGGGCATTTTCTCGAGGATGTCCGCCAGCGGAATGACCGCGTCGAGCGGCGTTGCCAAATCCGCATCCCAAAAGCCCACCATGCGCGTTCGAAAGTGGTCGAGCGCGTAGAGTATGCCTTGCCGAACGGCTTCCGCTTTGCCGCCGTTTTTCGCGCAGGGAAGAACGCTCACTGTAGATTCAATGCCGGCGCGAACGGATTCCAGAACTTCCAGCGTGCCATCTAGGCTGCCGTCGTCCACAAACAGGAAATGAACGCCGCAATATTGCTCGGCGAACGAGCGGAATTCCTTAACCTTCAAGCGCGCCGCTTCGTTGTAGCAAGGCACGATCAAAGCTAGCTGGCCCGGTCTATTTTCCATCGTGCGGGAGAGCCACAGTCTTACCGGTGCGCGCCGATTGACGCGCGGCATCCAGAATCTCGCTCACGATCAAATTGGTTTCGAGGGAAGACAAACTATTGCGATCGTCGATTTCGCCGCGCATCACCGCCGCAAGATAATGCAGCGGATCGTCGTAAGGCGCCGCCAGTTTCGGCGCTTCTTGTTCGACGGCTTCAGCGCCCTCGCGCCGCACTATCGCCCGATCGCGCAGAACTGTCGAAAGAAAGCCCGTTCGACCGTAAACTTGCATGTCTTTTATGTTGAAGGGCCAGTTCCAAGATGGTTCAAGAATCGCCACCGCGCGGGGGTAGGTCAGTACGACGTTGGCTTCGTCGTCAACTTTGGGATAGATCTCGGGCTTGATTTGCTGGGTAACGGCCGTGACCGTATTGGGCCGCTGGCCATGCATGAGCCAGGTCATGAGATCCGCGCCATAACAGCCAAAGTCGAAGAGTGCGCCGGCGCCGTTCAGTTTCGGATCGGTGAGCCAGGCGAAGAACTCCGGCGGCACATTGATTTCGCGAGGGCCTTGATGACCGTCGTGTACGACCACTTTGCGAATGTCGCCTAGCGCGCCTTTTTCCACCAGATCGTGCGCTAGCGCGTTGCTCGCGTTCCAGGTGGTCTCATAGTTCACCAAGACGTGGATTTTGCCGGCGCGCGCGGCCGCGGCCATGGCTAAAGCGTCGCGATAGCTTACCGCCAGCGGCTTCTCCATCATGATGTCGATGTGCGCCTTGGAGCAGGCTTGCACGGCGCTTAGGTGGTCGAAAGTGCTGGTATAGGCAACTACCGCCTGCGGCGCGGCATGCGCGAACATCTCAGCTGCGGACGAATAATAAAGCTCTGGCTTCAAATCATGAAGAGCCGAGTATTTGTCGAAAAGCTTGCGGTCGGCTTCGGCGATGCCTACGATTTGAATATCGCTGCGCTTGAGCGCCATATTGAAGAAGCCGGCTACATGGCCGTGGGCCAAGCCAATCACGCCGATTTTGAGAGGCTGGGCGGCGAACAGGCTGGTAGCAAGCAAGGCTGCCGGCAAAAGGCGGTTCATTTGGTTCGGTCTCCAAACTCTAGTCTCATACACTGAAGTTACCGTGTTGATCCCAAGCGCTGTTTTTTTGAGCCTCGTTGCAATGGCCTTACCGGCTCCGGCTGCCGGCGACCAACTAGATCAAGGCTATCGGGCCATGTACAACCTGGATTTTGGCGGGGCGCACAAGTCGTTTCAGGAATGGGAACGGTTGCAGCCAGACGATCCGTTTGGACCCGCTTCCGATGCGGCGGCCTATTTGTTTTTCGAATTCGAGCGGCTGAAGGTGTTGCGCTCGGAATTCTTCGCGGAAGATAAGTCATTCTTCACGTCGCGCAAATTGAAACCCGACCCGGCGCTAAAGAAATCCTTTGAGAACGCATTGAGCAGAAGCCGGTACCTCACGGAACAAATGCTGAGGGGGGGCAAGACGCCGGAGCGGGCCATGTTTGCCTCGGTGGCTTGTACGGCGCTGCATGCCGACTACCTGGCGTTGATTGAGAAAAACAACTGGGACGCGCTCAACGAAATCAAAGAGGCCAGGAACAAAGCCGAGACTTTGGTGGCGAAGCATCCTGATTACAAAGATGCGTATCTGGCGGTGGGTGTCGAGAACTATTTGTTGAGCCAGAAGGGCGCGCCCGTTCGCGTTTTTCTGCGTTTGACTGGCGCCCAGACAGATAAAGACGTTGGCCTGCAGAAGTTGCGGATTGTTGCCGAACAAGGTCACTATTTGAAACCATATGCCAAGATCCTGTTGGCGATTGCCGCGTTGCGCGATAAGAACCGGACTCTGGCGGAAAGATTGATGACGGAACTGGCGCGCGAGTTTCCGGGGAACGATTTGTTTGGGGATGAAGTGAAGAAGCTGAGTTGCGCGGCGAACTGCTGAGCAAGCGAGCGCGGTCTTCTACTGACTCTTGTCTGGAAACAAGCCTGGCATCCAACGCGCGGCAAGAGCGGCGGGGAAAGCGAGACGAAGCGGTGCGCGCGCATTCTCGGAGGTAAGAGTTTCCTTCGCGAGAAGAGCGGAAACTAAGCGGCGGGCCTGCCGCTCGCCCGTACCGGCAACGCCGGCGGCATCACTGCGCGGCAGTTCGCCCCGATAGAGCACAGCCTCGAGAATGCGATCCGCTTTCAGCGGCAATTGTCCGGCGCGGATTTCTTCTTGCGCCCACTGCAAAATGCGGGTACGCAAGCGGTCGGGCTCAAGCAGGCTATCCATGAAATCCACCTGATCGATACAGGTGCTGAGAAAGAAACTAGTGAAATCCGCGAGTGCTTCCTCGCTTAGGTTCCCTCGGCCATCCAAATCGTTGCGGCGCGGCAGATCGCAGTTGGCCAGGCGCATCTTGTACTCTGGCGCTTTACGCGCTAGTCCGCGCGCTACCGACCAGATGGCGCCCGTCGCAAGCAAATCCAGGGTTACGGCGTGGGACATAAGCCGGGCAACGCGACCGTTGCCATCCACAAAGGGATGAATCCACAAAAGGCGGTGGTGGGCGGCCGCGACGGCGATGATGGCGTCGGTTTTGCTGGTTTTCCAATAAACCTGCGCAAAGCGGTCGAGAAAACGAGGCACTGCCGCTGGACTAATTGCGACATGGGTTCCCACCTTAACGTCGCGGCTGCGAAGTCCCCCGGGCACAACTCGTGCTCTCTCCTTGGTCACTGGATCCTCCACCCAAAGCAGATCCTCAGGCAACAGCTCACAAAAGCGCCGGTGAATCTCAAGAATTCCCTCGACTTGGTAGGCGAGGAATTCCTTGAGTCCGCCGCCATCAATCCATTCCTGTACGGAGATGTGCGCCCTAGCTTCGAGCTGAAGGTTGCGCTGGCGAACATCCTTGCTGAAGTCGTTTTTGAGAGCTCGCTCGATGTCGACGGGATGGGTATCGTGCCCTTCAATCAGATTGGAGTAATAGCAGTTCATGGCGCGCACCAAATCGGCGACGGAACTCACCAGGGAAGCTGGAAGGCTGCGCCGCAGGCCGACGGATTTTTGCGAAAGATCAAGCGCCAAATCGGTGAGGGATGCACGATGCCGCGAGCCCTCTTCAAGGACCAGGGGCTCCATTAGGGAAACTAGTTCGCCCCGATCCGGGACCCGCATGTCCGCTTCCATGTCTCCAGCTTAATTATGCCATAAACGTTTATATATCAATAGTATAGGGTAGTAGCACGGCGCTTCGATGTCCGCTAAAATGTCCGCCATTCTTTGTTATGTTTGTGAACCCGGCGTTGTGCCGCGCCTGCGACATACTTGTTCAGCAAGCTGCATAACTCGCTGCCTTCGTTGGGCCAGACCGTCGGACCGTTAATCGCCTGCTTGTTCGTCAGCTCGTGCTCATAAATATCGGCGTTATCGTCTTCGTCCTTGCGTAAAGCGCCTTGGAGTGAGACGCCGGCGAAAGCGCCACGGGCGCGCGACCAGGAAATCCACAGAAGCTGAATCGAGGACCATGGGGCTGATTTCGAATCGATGGGAGTATTCACCGTCAAGCGGAACTAGCGCTGAGCTCGGACCCAGGAGGTCGCGCGCGGACGACGACATTCTTCCTACTTGTGCTTACGAACGCGGCGTTGCGCCGCGCGCGCGGCGTATTTGTTCAGTAGGCTGTGCAACTCGCTGCCTTCGTTGGGCCAGGCCGTCGCGCCATTGATGACTTGCTTGTTGCTCAATTTACGCCCGTAGATATCGGCGTTGTCGTCTTGGTCTTGGCGCAGGGTCGCACCTTGCAGAGAAATGCCGGCGAACACGCCGCGAGCGCGCGACCAGGAAAGCATTTCAGCGCGCATGCTGATATCGGTTTGCGCGCTGGAGGCGCGGCCCACGGGTCCCGCCGCCGCTTGCCCTTCGCCGCCAACCGTAAACTGGGTGCTCAAGAGCCGGTCGGCGCCCCGTCGGTTCATGATCAGCAAGATCACGTCTGTTTCCACCGCGCCAATTTGAAAGCCGACACTTCCGCCTTCGATGCGAACCGCTCCTGGGGCCGACCAGTCCATGCCTTTGCGGCAGGAAAAGAAGCCTTTGCCATACTTGGCACCAATGCCAAACGCCCCCTGCTTCATGCCCGGAATGACTACGATGCATTGCGCGTGCCGCATCAGGTTCATGGGAATTCCTTTGTCGGGCGTCGACATGATCTCTCCCAATACATTTGCCGCGCTGTTCAGGCGCTTGGCGGTGGGTTCCGCTTGCATCATCCCAATTGGCAGGAACAACAACAGGGTTAACGTTAGTTTTCTCATAAGCTTCAAATGCTGCGTACTGGCATAGTAACAATATCCTCGACCTGCAGGCACTCTTTGACGGCAAATGCCTCGCCATACTTGACGCCAATGAGGTTGCCATAGAAGCGCGCAATAGCGGCAAGGCGCTCTTCCACTTCCCGCTGGGAGGGGAACAGATCGGAGGCCGCGCCGCCATCGCCATATTGCGATTGATAGCTGAACAACGACGCCATGCGGGGTTCGAACTGCCGCGTAATATCGACCACAAAGGAAGGCGTGATGTTGGCGTACTGGCAGGAATAGAGAATCTTGAAAGGCCGGTGTGGCGGAACCTCCTCTTCCAGCCGTTTAAGGCCAGCGAGGAAGCAGGATTCGTAGCCGATCTCCGCGGCGCGATAGTGGTCGGGATGCCGGCCGGTCCAATAAGGTAAGACGACGGTGCGCGGACGAATGCGGCGGATGACGCCCGCCAACGTCATGCGCGCGGTGATGGTGTTTTCCAGTCGCGCATCGGGCCAGCGCAAGTTTCCGCGCCAGGCGAGCAGTAAGTGGTGAGCGGCTTTCTGCGATTCCTCAATGCGCAGGTCGGGTGTGCCCCGGCTGCCCATGTCTCCAGCGGTGAGGTCGAGCACGCCCGCGCGGTAGCCCATCTCGGCCATGCGAATCAGCGTGCCACCGCAGGTTTGCTCCACATCGTCGGGATGCGCGGCGATCGCCAATACATCCAGTGTCCGCAGGTTTTCGAACGGGTCGTTAGGGTCGTGCATGACTCAATAGAAATAGCGGCGGGTATTGGGGAACAGGCGGATGAGCAGTAGGCCGGCTATGAATCCGCCGACATGGGCGAACCAGGCGACGCCGCCGGAATCGCTAAAGTTGCGGGAAGAAGCGAGGCCGCTGACGAGTTGGATGACGAACCAATAGACCAGCATGAAAGCGGCGGGAATTTCCACGGTGGTCACGAAGAAGATGATGAAAATGAGCGTGGTGACGCGCACGCGCGGATAGAGCACAAGGAATGCACCCATAATGCCGGCGATGGCGCCGCTAGCCCCAAGGGTTGGAATGGGGCTGCCGAGATTCAGCGCCAGTTGTACGACGGCAGAGGTGACTCCGCAAACCACGTAGAAAAGCAGGAAACGGGGCGCGCCCATCACGTCTTCAATGTGCGAGCCGAAAACCCAAAGGAACCACATGTTGCCGATCAAGTGCCACCAGCCGCCATGCAGAAACATCGATGTGACCAGGCTGGTGAGGCGCAAATGATCGGGCACCATGGCGTAGTGCTGAATAAATTGGGTTTGCAGCACGGGAGGTTGCAGCAGTGTCCAGCCAAACAAAAAGACATTGAGACCGATGATCAGCACGGTCATGGTCGCGGGGTTGTTGCGGCGCAGCAGAGCGCGTAACGGAATCATCTTTTCGCGCCTTGCGCACGAACGCGCCCCGCCACTTCAGCGTCTTCGAGGCGGCGGACCTCGCCGGTGCGGCCCTGGGAAATGAGAGCTTCCACTTCGGAAAGTTCCGGAATGTGTCCGCGTGCGCCAATCGCGGTGCAATTGAGAGCGGCGGCGGCATTCGAGAATTCAAGAGCTTTTTCCAGCGGCATTGCCGCTAGCATCGCATAACAGAATGCGCCGTGATAAACGTCGCCCGCACCCGTGGTGTCGGCGCAGGTGACCTCAAAAGCGGGTGAGTAATACCAACGCCCTTGGCACAAGGCAAGGGAGCCGAGGTCGCCCAGAGTCATGGCGGCCAGCCGCATGCCGTATTCACTCTGAATCTTGGCTAATGCTTTGAATGGGTCCTGTTCTTTGGTCCATTTGGCGGGCCAGCCCGAGCCGGCCACCAGGTAATCCACATATTGCAAGACCGCTTCGAACCCGGGGTAAACTGTATCGACATCAATGGACACGGGGATATTGTTTTGGTGGGCGAGTTGGGCCGCGTGGGCTGCGGCGTCAATATCGAAACCATCAATGTGCAACATGCGGGCCGAGGCGATATCTTCCTGCTTGATCTCGCCGGCCTTCAGACGCAGACACTCAGCGCGCTGCCACAGAACGGTGCGTTCGCCGGTGCGCTCATCAATCACGATGTAGGCGGTTTGGTTGGGGCACCCTTGGCGGACAATGAGCGAGCTAGTGTCTACGCCGGTGCCTTCCAGGCTTTGGCGTTGGATATCGCCGCGCAGGTCGTCGCCGATCGTGCCTATATATTTGGTGCGCAAGCCTAGCCGGGCGCAAGCTACAACTGCGGTGGCCACTTGGCCGCCGGGGCTTAACATTTCACGGTCGAATGCTACCTTGCCGGCATAAGACGGAAACTCCTTAACCAGCAGCAGGGTGTCGGTGGCGTTGAGACCGATGCCCAGCACGTCGCAGGGCTTGCTCAACCGCGCCTACTTCTTGTTGATGGAGTTCGGAACTTGATACAGGTAGATGGTGTGAACGGCGGCCGAATGGCCTTCAGTTTCAGACGTCTCAATGGGCTTCCATCCGGGGATCGGATAATCATATGATACGACCCTGGTGGCAGGTTTCAGATAGCGTTCGAGGTTCGGACGCAACATGTCGTTGGCGGCGGTGGCGAGATAAAGCGTGACAACGTTAGCTTCACTTAGGTCGGTTTTCATGAAATCGCCATGAATGATTTTGACCTGCCCTTGCAATCCAGCTTTCTTAACCCGGTCGTTAGCGGTGCGGGCGAGGTGATCCGAAATTTCGATGCCGACGCCTTTGGCTTTGTATTTGGAAGCGGCGGCGATGAGGATACGGCCATCGCCGCAACCGAGATCATAGAGTATTTCGCCGGGTTTCAGGTTGGCGATTTCCAACATCTTGTCCACGGCATGTTCAGGCGAACCGACATACGGCGCTAGATTATTGCGGTAATCGGCCAGATTAGGCACTTGCTGCTGCTGTCCGAAAGCGATGAGAATTTGCGCCTGAGAAGCAATGGCTAGCGCTGCCCCCAGAACGGCCAGTAAAGCGAAACGGTGAAATCGCATACAGATC
>Ga0075021_10001690_pt1 | contig 11391 bp, 6 predicted proteins | sample ColStrG_CSR_2012_FD_72749 | JGI IMG/M metagenome (GOLD analysis project Ga0075021, IMG submission 72749) | Freshwater sediment microbial communities in response to fracking from Pennsylvania, USA - Cold Stream Run_MetaG_CSR_2012 | ecosystem: Environmental > Aquatic > Freshwater > Creek >... | reverse complement strand
CCTTTGTCTACGATCGGATAGCCAAGCTCAACACTATTCCTTCTCTCGCACAGGTCCTTATCAACCGGGCTGCCAATCCACTTGCCCCGTGATCCCCCCTTTTTTGAGAAGATACGTGAATGGAACCAAATGGCATAGGCAATCGCACTACTCGCGGCGCGCTGCACCGCCTTGCGCGCAGTCCAGCCGCCATCGGGTGGATGCCAATTCAGCCCAGCGTCCGTCAGCGACCCAGCCCGCGCTCGCAATTGCAGGGTCAGGTCCGTGCGCCATAACCAGGTCTCGAATTCGTGCGGAAAGCGCGGAACAGGATCATCGGGTTTTGTAGGCCGCGCTAAGGCGCTAGTGGGCTGCGCGCAAGCCGTATCGGGCGGGTGAGCGTTAAGACCGGATTGTCCGGCGCACTTGAGGCGAAATACACCGCGTTCTTCTTTTGATTCGGGTCGAATAGGCTGCTTTGGAGCGTGTAATCGCCGGGCGGCAGGCTGGCTGGCAGCGCCAGCTCGATGGCGCTGGCCTGCACCTCGCCCAATTGCCACTGCCAGCCGGGGAGCGCGACACCGTTTAGGTCGACGACAACATGACCATCGGGTGCGACCAGTTTGATAAACGGCGCAAAATACCAGTCCGTGTGCGGCTCGCTGGGCCATGCATTCACCAACCACGCATGATTTACCGTGACGGTTGTGCCTACAGTGGCCTCAAGCGGCGCGTCAAAATCGAGCAGTGACCAGCCCAAGTTCACCGTCATCGTCACTTGTTGGGGCATCCGAAACGGCCGGGCGCGATAGGTGCGGATGACCGATCCATCCTCAAGCGCCAAGGGCAAGAGATCACTATTTGGGAGCGGCGCACCGAACTGTTTGAGGGCGCACGTTCCGCCGCTTGGCGCGAAAGTCCAAATCGATGAAGTGCCGTCGCTGTGCGTCCCATTCAAGCGCCAACGGCCGGGCGACTCAAACAAGCTCAAATCCCACCACAGATTGCCGCCATTGAGCGTCGTACACTCGCGCTGCCACAGCCGGCCCAGTCGCATCGACCAGCGCAGCGGCATAAAGTCATAAATGATGAACGGCTGCGCGCGCATGGAGATAGCCGCGGCCCAAAAGTTCCATGCGGACACAAGCGCGAGCACACCACAGAGGGCCACTGTGACCAGCGGCCGAGTCCGCGCCCCGACAAACCCAAGCATACTGGCTAAACCATAGCCACCCGCCAGATACGGCACCGGAGACGCGAGCAATAGGTAGTATGGCGCAACGTCGAAGTCGCGTTTGATAAGCATGACAGCCAGTAAGGCCGCGATCGGTAGCCCGGCCCAGGCCAGCCAAAATCGGTTTAGGGCTTGCCTTGAACCCCAGGCCATGCGCCCCAAACCAATGGCCACGCTGATCGACAGCAGCACCGCCAGGGCCTGTGACAGCGGCTCACGCACGTCATACAGGGCATAGGCGCGATTCGTCCACGACAGAGCGTAATCGCGGTTGGTCGCCAGACGCAAGAAGTGTCCAAATGGGTCGCGCGTGCTGGGGTCGACGGTGCTTGAAGCGCTGGCGCTCGTTTGGAGCAGGCTGATCCGGCCAGCCGAGACCGGCGTCAGGCGGCCGGTGAAAACCATCGCTAAGATGAATGCCAGCACACCCGCGAGGCAGACGCCCACGCCAGCCAGCCAGGCCTGACGTAATCGCATCCGCCACGCACCACCAAATGCACTCGCGAGGGCTGCCTGTATGAGGACAAACAGCCCAGCGAAATAGCCTGCGCCGGCCAGCATCGCCAGCCCGAACCCGGCAAACAGCCGCCGGAGGTGGGACTGTTGCAGGCTTGAGGCTAGCACGCATGCGGCCAAAACGCCCAGAATTTCCAGATGGGCTGGGTGCCAAGTACCGCGCGCCAGATACACGGCCCAATTGCTACCAGCAGCCAGCATCGCTGCGATTAGGCCAGCTGTCCATCCAAACGCGCGCCGGCCAGCCACATACACCAGCGCAACCACGACCAGGTTTGCCATCAACCCAAGGGCCACTGCCGTGACCAAGGATGAATCGACAAGCGAGACGGCCGCCCACACGTAGTTCATGAGCGGCGGGTTTGGCAAGCCCACGGACGAGTTGTCGCTAAACAAAAGTGACTGAGTCAATTCACCGTGCGCCAGTTGGTGCGCAAGCAACAGGCCAATGCCATGCGGGTTGGCGCGGTCGCCGTCGATGAGGGTCGTGTCGAGGCTAACCAGGCGCACGGCGAAGCCAAACAGCAACACGAGATAGGGCGCCAGACGGCGAAGGCTGCGCACGATAGACCACTAGCCTATCACGCTTTACGCCAAGCCCCGGGCCCTAGCATGTATTTGCTGTAGGCCATAAGCGGACGCCTATCAGCGCCTACATACCTTTGATGAGCCCGCCAGGCTGACAGGTGCGACAAAAGTTGGTGATGCGCTGATTCGCGCCGACCAGGGCAATGGGTGAACCACAGCGGGGGCAGGGCTCACCGGTCTTCATATGCACCTTCAGAAAGTCGCGCGGCTTCAAATAGATGTTGTCCCCCATCTCGGCCCGCACCTTCTGGGTGGCATCGATGAGTGTCGCGCGCATACCCTCGTAGAGCCGTTGCACTTCAGCGGGAGTTAGGGTTGTGCGCTTGCGGTATGGGTGTATCTTGGCAGCCCACAAAATCTCGTCGGCGTAGGCATTGCCGATGCCACTGATAAAGTCACTGCGAATCAGCACGCCTTTGATCTCGCCCCGAAATGGCTTTAGGCGCTCTTTGAACTCATCCATTGACACCTCCAGCGGATCTGGTCCCATGCCAGCAAAATCGGGGATGGCCGCTTGCTCAGGGGGGGTGTGGGTGAGATATGCCTGCCCCATCTGCTTTTGATCGACATACCGCAACTCTTCGTCACTGGCGAGCTTGAGCACGAACTGTGTCTTGACCATGCGTTTGTCACCCGCGTGAGCCAGTTGCAAACGCCCGGTGAGCTTGGGGTTGATGACGAGAAATAGCGGCCCGCCGGCTTTATGCGTCAGCGAGAAGATGAGAAACTTTCCACGCCGCTTGACGCGATCGACATGCGCGCCGGTGAGCGCGTGTGCAAAGTCAGTTTGAGTCAGATCACGCACGACCAGCCCACTACCCACGACTTCGACGCCGGTGATATGGGAACCAATGACACGCCTCTTCAGCACTTCACAGACGACCTCGAGTTCGGGGAGTTCGGGCATGGCCTAAATGAGTGATCGCTACTAGCACTCCCAATATTCGCCTACGATCCAGATTGACACACGTGCGGCAATGGCCCAGCGTGCGATCACGCATCGTGCGACAGCGTCAGCGCCCATCGCGCAGCATGTTGAACGTAAAGCCCTGAAGTGCGCCCGTCTTCGAGCACATGACACTTGCTGCACATACCACTATCGACTCTGAGGCGTTGCCGCTAGCCGGTTAGACGTATAGCGCGAGCAGCGCTACCTGCAACAAAGATACGACGACTCGTCACACGGCCGTGAACGTATTATCCACAAACAATTGCGCACCACTGATAAAACTGGCCTCGTCACTTAGGAGAAACAGCGCAGCCCGGGCAACCTCCTCAGGCTCGCACATGCGGCCTTGTTGAGTGCGAATAGCCGCATCCGACACGTCCACCCCCAAAGCCGTCAACTCACGCACCTCACGCATGCCATGCGGCGTCCGGATAAACCCGGGACACACCGCATTGCAGCGGATGCCCCGGTCGCGGTATTCAACCGCGATGGCCCGGGCGAACATGTGCACGGCACCCTTGGTGGTGTCATAAAGCACCTCCATCGGCGTGGCCGCCACAGCGGAAATGGACGAGGTGCACACGATACTCCCGCCACCGGCAGCCAGCATCCCGGGCAACACCGCGCGCGTCATCAAGAACATGCTCTTGACGTTCACGGCCATCAACCAGTCCCATTCTTGTTCGGTCGTCTCCAAAAACGGTTTGACGATGAGCGTGCCGGCATGGTTGAACAAGGCAGTGACCGGGCCAAACGCGATCGTGACGGCTGTCACGGCGGCCGAAACTTGATCCGCTTGGGATACATCGGCCGCGGTGAACATGGCCTGGGCGCCACCGGCGTTGATCTCGGCCGCGAGAGCCTGACCAAGGTCGGCCTGACGGTCAACGATGGCAACCTTCGCCCCTTCGGAGGCGCATAGCCGCGCTGCCGCCGCGCCACAGCCGCTCGCGCCGCCCGAGACCAGCGCGACTTTGCCTGCCAGCCGGCCACTCATTTGGCGGGGGACGTGCTCACACCCGCGGCGGTCTCACCGACCGCACGCTCGGCTTCGCTGATGGCACGCATACGTTCCTGGATCATCGTGCCTTGCGGTGGCCCGCTAAAGCGTCGCCGCTCGAATACGAACCAGACAATGGCCGTGAGGATGAGAAAGCCGATGGTGATGTAGAGCGCGCTGTCGTTGGGCGGCTGCACGCCGATGTAGAAAATGAGTGCCATGCCGACTAGCACCAACACGGCCACCGGCTTGAACAGCCCACCCATATTCCACGGCCCCATCTGACTCCAGCGCTTGCCGTAAGCACGTAGCGCAAAAAAGATCGGCACCGTGAACGACAGAAACAGGAAGATGACTGTGACCGACACGATCGTGGTATAGACCGGGGTGTAGATCGTGAACAAGACGGCCAACACGGCTGCGAGCCAGATGGCCGCGACCGGCGTGCGGAAGGTTGCGTGCACCTTTCTAAGCGTGTTCGAGAACGGCAGCCCGCCGTCGCGTGAGAAGGCGAAGATCATGCGCGAGGCCGAGGTGACCGTCGCCAACCCGCACAGGAACTGTGACACGAAAATGATGACGTAGAGGAAATACTTGATCGCCGGCGGCAATACCGCATCCGACGTCCAAAAGAACACATTGCCGCCTTGCTTGGCCGCGTCGCTCATATTGGGGATGGCAAGCACGAACGCGATCAGGAACAGCCAGCCCAAAATGAACGACCACACCACCGAGCGTACCATCGATGTGGGCACAGCCCGGGCCGCATCGACCGTCTCTTCCGAGGTGTGCGCCGACGCATCGTAGCCGGTGATGGTATAGATCGGCAAAAGCAGGCCCAGCAGAAAGACGTAGAGCATGCTGTTTGACTGTGGCCATACACCGCCGCCAACGTCGCCGCTGTAATTGGTAAATGTCCATAGCCGCGAGAAATCATGTGTAGCCGCAAAGGCGAAATAGGCCAGGGCAATTGCGATGGCACCAAAGAAAATCAGGTAACCGCTAAAGTCGGTGAGGATGGCGGTGAGGCGGATGCCACGGTGGTTGATGAGGGCTTGTATGACGGTGATAATCGTGACAAAGATGAACTGATTGATTGGGGTATTGTCGATGTGCAGCGGTGTGCCAAACGCGCCTTGAAAGAATAGGAAGGTGCCGACGTTGATGGCGCCGAGCACCGTGACCAGACCCAACAAATTGAGCCAGGCCGTCACCCAGCCCCAGCCCTTGCCACCCAGAATCGAACCCCAGTGATATAGACCGCCAGCGGTCGGAAAGGATGACGAAATTTGCGCCAGCCCAAGCGCGAACAACAGGGAGACAAAGCAGCCGATCGGCCAGCCGAGGCCAATACTGGCCCCGCCCACGCCGCTGATGCCCTGCATGATCGAGTTGATCCCACCCGACAGGATGCAAATAATCGAAAATGAGATGGCGAAATTCGAAAATGCCCGCAAGCGGCGGGCCAGCTCCTGGGCATAGCCCATGCTGTGCAACTGCTTGATATCGTTAGCGATGATCTCGGCGTCACCCTGGGTCTTCTCGACCATAGTCTCCGGTCCTCCTGAATATTCTTGCAAAAAACACGTATGTGTACCAAAGTATTTCAGCAAGTGCAATTTCGCGCAAGCAATCGCCAATGGTCGGTCAAGTGTCCGTCCAGTATTGGTAGCGCATTCGGCAGGTTTTGGTAGGCTACCGGTTGTAAAACCTCCCCGCGAATCCCAAAACTCACACCCAAAGAGGCATAGGCCACAATGAACCTACACCGATCGTTCTCGTCCACAATAGGCACGTCAGGCCGGCTGGCTTTGATCCTCGCCGCGACCATCGCCCAGACCCTATTTGGCACTCCGCCGCAAGCGCTGTCGGCCACATCAACTCAGCAAGCTACTCAGCCGGACATAAGCGTTTCCAAGTATGCGAACCAGCAGCAGGCCGCAGCAGGAGAATTGACATCGTTCACGCTCAACTGGAACAATAACTCAGGCGTCAGCGCAACGAACCTGATTTTGACAGACACCCTGCCTGCGGGCATGACATTCGACAGCGCAGTGCCACCCCCCAGTGCTATCTCTGGCAACAAGGTGGTCTGGAACGTTGGCAACGTAATTCCCACCCAGGGTAACACAATTCAGTTGAAGGTTCGAATTGACGCTGCAGCGCAGCCGGGCATTGTGCTCACCAATACCCTGACCGCATCCGTGAATGAGGTAGAAAGCAACACGGCCAACAACACGGCTCAAGCCCCCGTGACTGTCATCGCAGCCACGCGAAATCTTGTTGTGAGCAAGGGAAAGCCGCCATTTGGGTCATTCCCGAGTCCGGCCGTCGTTGGTCAGGAGACAACCTACATCCTTGGCTACTACAACATCGGAACCGCGACAGCAAGCAATATTATTCTGACTGACACCCTGCCTTCACAAACAACCTTCGTTACATCTACCTTCCCCCAATCCCTGACCGTCACTGGCAACCGATTGGTATGGACGCTCGGCTCACTACCGCCCAGCCAATTTGGTGGAGGTCCCTTCGGTTCCATCCAAGTGACGGTGCGCGTGACCGATACGGCCACGCCCGGCACAACGATCACCAATACTGTGACCGGCACGATCGCTGAGACTGACATCGACCCGGCGAATAATGTAGCGTCGTACTCAGAAGTAATTCAAGCCCCGGTGCGTGATGTCAGCATTTCGGAATCGGCAGGCTTTGGGATATACACGCCCGGATCGAGTGTGTATTTCACGCTCATAGCCGGTAACAACAGTCCAGCCAATGCGCCAGCACGCAATGTCGTCGTGACGGATACATTGCCCGCTGGCATGGAATTCGTCACCACGACATTACCCGTATCGTTTACCCAAAGCGGCAATCAACTGATTTGGCAGCTGGGCACGCTCTCGCCAAATGTGTCCAACCAATCTTGGAGCGTCCAAGCCCGCATTCTGACAAACACGTTGCCGAACATCGTCTTGACAAACACCGCGACCATCGGCACAAGCGACATTGACACCAATACCCTAAACGATACGGCGCAGGCTAGTGTCACTGTCGTCCCATCCGCGCGCGATGTGAAGGTGTCCAAGCAATTGCCGCTTAACACCCCTGTCTTCCCAGGCAGTTTGCTCACCTATGCCGTTTCGGTAAACAACCTCGGCAATTCCCCTGTCACCGGTGTGGTTCTGACGGATACATTGCCCTTCCCCGCGTCCAGTCTTGTCAGTGCCGACGGCAGTTATACGTTGCAAGGCAACAACATCGTATGGAACGTCGGCCAGTTATCCCCATCACCCGGATGTTGTGTCTTATTTAATGTGGTTTTGCGCATCCCCGTGACGTCCTCTTTTGGCACGGTGTTCACCAACACGGCCACCGCAACGCTTGCTGAAGCCGATATCAATCCGAGTAACAACACGGCTTTTGTCACCAGCACCGTTATCTCTCCGACCGTCGGCCTGTTTATCACTAAGATGGCGTCAACAACGACAGCCGCCCGTGGCGATCTCGTCACCTACACGATTCAATACGGTTTCAGCGCCAGCGGTCCATTCGGCTTCAACTATGAAGGCAACAGTGACGCGACGGGTGTGCTCATTACGGACACGATCCCGGCCGGTATGAGCTACGTCTCCTCAACCGCGCCATTCACAACCAGCGTAAGTGGCACCACCGTGACCTGGTATGTTGGCTCGATGATCCGCTATCAGTCAAGCGCAGGTGGTACATTCTCCGTCACAGCCCGGGTGAACAACGACGCTGTTGGTGGGCAGGTTTTCAATCTTGCCACCATCGGTAGCAATGAGTTTGAACTTTCCCCCGCCAACAACACCGGCACCGCACCACTCACCATCAACGCGCCGTCTGGCACGTATGGCGTCGTTGTCTCGCTACCGGCGGCCCAAACCGCCAAACCTGGCGCAACGATCACCACCACCTTTATCGTCACCAACACAGGCAATACGACCGATATCGTCACGTTGTCCTATTCGCAGACCCTCGGTTGGACGATCTTGGCTAGCCCGCCTACCTCAGTCACTTTGGCAGCCGGGGCATCGACGGCGGTCCCAATTCGTCTGCTTGTGCCGGCAAGCTTGGCAGGCCGTCAGACGAACCAGATCACACTAACAGCCCGCAGCCAAGCCGATGGGACGAAATCCTCGACGCAATCGACGACGGTCAGTGCCGGTATGAACAAGGTGGAATTGCCAATTGTGCTGAGACAATAGCAATAAGAGCGGCTTCCTGAGCAAAAACAGTTGCGATGACCGACTCCGCCGATCAACACGCTGGAGTCGGTCATGGTTAACCCTGCGTTTCAGTCACCGCGTCCAGCATCGCAAGTCACGCGCAGTGGTGAGTGAATATAGCGATCATGAGTGCCAACACGGCCAGCTAACAACTTCAACAATATTTCGATGGCGTGGTCTCGTTTGAAAAACAACACACTGGTCGCCTGAAACGGGACACATCACAATGAGCCTACAACGATTTTTCACAGATTTTTCACATCGAAGACAGGTCAAATAGTGAGGGCATTAGGTGTAAATTAGCGAATAAGCGATTAGCCAATTTGTTGCCATATAGGCGGGTGTATACATGACGACGGGAACATTCGTTGCGAGAATAAGTGCTGACCCATGGTGCAGTTACCCAACAACGCGCCGGTGGTGCCGAGGTCGCAATCGTTGTCCTTCAGCCCCTCGCACAACTCCTGCGCGATCCGGAACGCCGGAAGCGATTCGCCGCCACCTTGTCTGCCATTCGACAGTCCGTGACCGAACACCGGCAGAGCGTCGGGCTTTCGGATGAAGAGATCGTTCGATTGGTGAAGCGCGCCCGCTCAAACATATGGTAGGGCACATCAGCCACGGTAACGATCCCATTGACCGTGCCAGCGATTGTATCGAATGGCCAGACAAATCAGTGCCGGGCAGACAGGAATTGAAACTCTCGCTACCGATCGTGGTGCGCGCATTGACCGTGCGGTAAATCACGAGCGCGGGACTCGTCAAGACTCGTTAAGAAGCCTGGCTTTTTAGATCTTTGGCGTAGGAGTCTTTTAGCCCTACTGCCCGGTTGAAGACAAGCTTGTTTTGGGCCGAATCGGGGTCGATCACAAAATAACCCGTGCGCTCAAATTGATACGCCGTGCCGGGCGCCGCGCCATGCACACTTGGCTCGATCACGCTTTGCAACACTTCCAATGAGTTTGGGTTCAGCGCACTCAAGAACGACTCGCCTTCGGGCACATCTTCGGGAGCAGGCTTTGCAAACAAGTGATCGTAGAGCCGCACTTCACAGCCGATCGCATGTTCCGCGCTCACCCAGTGAATCGTCGCCTTCACCTTGCGGCCATCGGGCGAGTCACCGCCTCGTGTGGCTGGGTCATAGGTGCAGCACACCTCGACCACGTTGCCAGCAGCGTCTTTGACCACGCTGGTGCATTTGATGAAATACGCATAGCGTAGGCGCACCTCGCGGCCAGGTGACAGTCTGAAATACTTTGGCGGGGGCTGCTCGCGAAAATCGTCCTGATCAATATAGATCACCTTGCCAAATGGCACCTTGCGCGTGCCGACGCTTGGGTCTTCGGGGTTGTTCACCGCCGCGAGTTCCTCCGTTTGACCGTCGGGATAATTCTCGATCACGACCTTGAGTGGCCTAAGGACCGCCATGACGCGTGGCGCAGTCTTGTTCAGCTCATCACGCAGGCTGAACTCGAGCATGCTGATATCGACCACGCTGTTGGCCTTGGCCACGCCGCTTGCGGCGATAAAGTTGCGAATCGACGCGGGCGTATAGCCGCGTCGGCGCAGACCGGCCAAAGTTGGCATGCGTGGGTCGTCCCAGCCGCGCACATGACCGTCTTTCACCAGACCGAGCAGTTTGCGCTTACTCATGACGGTGTAGTTCAGATTCAAGCGCGCAAATTCAATTTGTCTGGGCGCGTAAATATCTAGCTCGCGCAAAAACCAATCGTAGAGCGGCCGGTGTGCCTCGTATTCCAGCGAGCACAGCGAGTGGCTGATGCCTTCGATGCTATCGCTCTGACCGTGGGCGAAGTCATATAATGGGTAGATACACCAGGTTTTGCCCGTGCGGTGGTGCTCGGCATACAAGATGCGATACATCACTGGGTCGCGCATATTGATGTTGCCTGAAGCCATGTCGATCTTGGCCCTTAGCGTCCGGCTGCCTTCGGGGAATTCACCCGCGCGCATGCGCGCAAACAGGTCAAGGTTCTCCTCGACGCTGCGGTTTCGATACGGACTGTCCTTGCCAGCTTCGGTGAGTGTGCCGCGGTAGGCCCGAATCTGGTCGGCGCTAAGGTCATCGATATAGGCCTTGCCTTTTTGAATGAGCTTGAGCGCGTATTGGTATAGCGCCTCAAAGTAGTCCGAGGCAAAAAACAGCCCATCCCATTCGTAACCCAGCCAGCGGATGTCGGCCATGATTTGGTCAACATATTCTTGCTCTTCCTTGGCCGGGTTTGTATCGTCGAAGCGCAGGTTGCACTTGCCACCGAATTCACGGGCGATGCCAAAGTCGACGCCGATGGCCTTGGCATGGCCGATGTGCAAATAGCCGTTTGGCTCCGGCGGGAAACGCGTGCGCACGCCCTTGAATCGACCGCTATCCAGGTCTTCGCGGACGGCGGTGCGGACAAAGTCAGAGGCTTGGGTGGCGGGTGGAATATTCGCGGTCATGAACGGCGCGCAGTATAGCCGCATGGAGACGCTTGCGTCCTAACCTCAATTCGCCATCGGCTTAGTCTACATGGCTATCCTAGTTTTTTTGCCGAGCATGCCGAAAAATAAACCACGGGCTAATATCTTTTAAACGGGTTTTGGCGCATGCTGTTGTTCAGTTCAAAAATCAGCTCAAGTTCGTTAGTGCGTTTGACTTATGGTAGCTAACTCAAGTGACCAAATCGCCCTGGACATCTGGGTTGACTGACAGTCAATGAGGCGAAATCTTCTAGAAATCCGTTTACGATCATTTAGAGCCTATCCCAAAACCTCACATTTGCGCCAACAGATGATGGCACACGCGAAAGCCAGTAGCGCTAAATAGTTGCACGTTTTTTTCTCCCAGCGAATCAGCAGTCGCCGGAAGCGATTG
>Ga0075021_10001689_pt1 | contig 11393 bp, 18 predicted proteins | sample ColStrG_CSR_2012_FD_72749 | JGI IMG/M metagenome (GOLD analysis project Ga0075021, IMG submission 72749) | Freshwater sediment microbial communities in response to fracking from Pennsylvania, USA - Cold Stream Run_MetaG_CSR_2012 | ecosystem: Environmental > Aquatic > Freshwater > Creek >... | reverse complement strand
GACCCGTACCGCCCAGCTGCCATCGGCCTGCTTCGTAAAAGTGTTCATGCGCCCTCGTAGGTAGAGTTGTTCGACCCAGGGCACAACCTAGTGAAGTGAGAAGGAGCGTGTCAAGTCCTAAATTGAATGAGTCATGACTCAAGCCCAAATCCCAGCTTGAAGCCCATACGGAAGCCAAAGCGAATGTGGTCGTTCGCAGGTACGTTCTGAAAGTCGTTGATGGTCAGCAATCTCCCAATGCGACTGCTTAAGCAGTCCAAGCAAAGTGATGTATAGAGTCCCTTCTTCTTTCGCTCCTTCTTCAAGCTGAAGTAGTTCGGTATGGCCTCAAGCCACACCAAGTTATGAACCATGTAAATGAACGAAAGCTTGTGGCAGTCAATGCAGCCGTAGATGTCTGTCTCTGTAAGTTCTGGAGTCATGACTTACTCGTCGTTCTTGCAGTGACAAATCGGAATGCTGACACTGAAAGCCTGACCGCAATCAAAGCAGTAGCCCTTCGACACAGCACTAAAGATTTTCACTCGCTCGTCTTCAGTGAGATTGCTGAGTGAGTAGTTCAGGTCGTCAGCCTTGACTTCGGCGTGAACGAAGAAGTAGTCGTCTTTCTTTTCAGTAGTCATGACTTCACCCATCGAGCAGTCATCACTTCAATTCCACTCCTGGGACGACACACGCGACAGATAGCACGCTCAGCGTACTTCGCTTTGCCTCCGCTAGGCTCAACCTGAAAGTGTCTGCACGACAACTCGCGCATGATGCTTCCGTCAGGTTGAGGCTTCCTGTTGACGATGTCTACGGTGAGAATCTTACGGCTACTCATGGTTGATTCCTCTTTCGCTCGTGACGACGTCGCTTTGGCGACCACAGCATGCCATTCGATGGCGCACTGTCATAGTCAATAACAGGCGGAAGGAACCAAATCAACAAGGCAAACGAACCAAGGCCTAGACCCCAGCAGAGCACATGGTGCAGAGTAATTGCGTCTGGAATGAAACCAGAGCCAGGAAGCAGATACTCACACCATGCTCCGACTTTCGTCCACAGCTGAAGCATGATGAGAGGCACCAGAAGAGGAAACGAGAGACCAACACCGAAGAATAGAACGTAGTCGAAGACACGCTTCAACAGTTCGGTGTGTGCTGCTTGCCTCTCAATCTTCTGTTGCTTTCTGATGTTCAGCTGCTCTGCAAGTGCAGCCAATCTCATTGCGTCGTCGGTGTTTGGAATCTTCCCTTCACCGTGGCAAGTCGGGCAGTACGTCTCGGTTGACGACAACACCCTGAGTTGAGTCATGACTTCTCCAAGTGAAGAACGACGGCATCTAATGGAGATGCCGTCGTTCCTGTTCTACTCATGTAGTCTCTGTGTTACACGAAAGTTGAAGGGTCCCATTCCCTAACACTTCAGTAGCGAGACCCTTTTGCAGGCGTTTCTCAGTCACACCTCAAGACAGTGACGGAGTGAAAGAGCGCCTGCCCAAGGCCCGTCTCCTTGCGGCGCTCGATACGACTTCGTGCTGGGCTCATGTGCTGCATCTCTCACAATCTCGACTTCCGTTACGCTGTCTCGTGCGTGTCGCGCAATCTTTGAGCTACGCGACTGTCGAGTCATGAGCCAGACGAACAGCAACATCATCAGCAACGTCAGTATCAGTGTCATTTCCGTTATCACCTCCTCTCCACTACTACTTAGTACATCTACCATGGTTGTCAACAACTATCTGTCGCCATAGTTGCTGGGGTGACCTGGGTGCATCTCGTCGTAGTCACTCTCGTCTTCGAAGCCGATGTCCGCTGGGTATTCGTGCTTCTTTCCAACCTGATACGTCTTATCGAATCGAGGCTGCTTCTCCTCATCCAGAAGGAAGCCTGGATCACCAGGGCGGTTGCCAGGGTCATTTGAGGTGTCAATCATCATCATGATTTCCCTCATAGCTGTCTTGTCAGACATCTGCAACCCTAGCTCCAGGCCCTTCTTCTTGTAGTTGCATTGCGGAAAGCGAGTGCAGCCGACGAAGTAGCCGTAGGGACCGTGATGCTGAACTCTGCGACCCTGGCCACACGTCGGACAAAACACAGAGATTGGCGGTAGCTGCTCAGCGACGAGTGCTGAGCGCAGCTGCTGCACGGCCGCAGCGAACTCCATCTGGTCACTCATGACGATGGAGCCAGGGAAGATGACGACTGTCTCAAGGAGGACTTGGACAGCTTTCTGGAGACGGGTGGGATCAGTCATGGCTTTTTTGTTGTATCTGAACTTTTTTTAGCGTGCGCTATTTTTGCTGATTCTGAGTATGTACGTATCCAACCACCATTTTTGCCCCACATTGCGACTGTAGAAAAATCACGGCCAATTAGCTTTGCGACAGCGCTGGTGCTCAAGCCCTGTTCGACGTAGAGCCGTCGAGCACGTTCGACAAGTGCACGACCCGCTGGGGATTTGAAAAACGTGTGTTTTGATGGTCGGGCCCATCCCTCCTCATGCGCCCATGCGTCAATCACGCTGCTAGATAGTCCAAGTAGCTTGCTAACCTGCACAGCCGACTTTCCTTCGTTCACGTAATACATGTATGCGCGTGCTCTGAGTGGTGCGTTTCGCATTCTTTCTGTTTCGCTACGTGTGCGGAGCCAGCCACCAGCTTGTCCCCATTTCCGTATGGTCTCGCTAGAAACGCCCAGAGCGGTGCTAACAGCCATGAGAGTCATTATTTTTTCGACATATAGTTTGCGTGCTTGTTCATGCTTCGGGTGAGGGGTGACAACACGAAGCTGCATCCAGTGATCCCGTGTACTCCACATGCCAACAGTGCCCCACGGAATGTCGATGAGCGATTCAATCTCACGCAATGTTTTTCCTGCGATGAAGAGTGCGCGCGCCTTCTCAATCAAAGCATCACGTCGAGTAGCGAACTCACTCAGGTCTACTTCGTACCCACCACGCACCCAAGCGGGATCTTCAACCTCGAATCCTTCCTGCTTGCAGCCGTTAGGACAGAGCAGCTTGTCTGCCTTTCGAGCAGTACCGCATGTAGGGCAGGTGATAGTTGCTGTCGGGTCTCCTTTGCCTCCAAGCTTCCAATCACGAGCCAAGTCAGGGTGAAGGTGATGTCCAACGAGCCGACCGTGATCATGAATGATGCACGGTTGGTTGTTCCAGGGACGACGGCCACGACCAATCATCTGAAGGTACAGCACAAGAGAGTAGGTAGGTCGTGCCAAGATGACACACTTCACTCGCTCGATGTTTGTGCCTTCAGTGAAGAGTGAAACATTGCAAAGCACTGGGAACTCACCAGCCTTAAATCGTGCCAGCGTCGATTCACGTACTTCAAGTCGTGACTCTCCTGAGAGTGACTCAGCGCGAACGCCAGCACGACGAAACGCACGTACCATCACTTCAGACTGAGCAATGGTTGCTGCGAAGAGCATGGTGCTGACTTCTGGGCCGACTCTCTCCTTCCAGCGCTTGATGATTTCACCAACAATATGCTTCTTGGACATCTTTGCACCGAGGCTGTTCGCAGCGAAGTCTCCATGCTTGCGCGCAACGTCCGCGAGGTTCGGAGGCATGAAGACGCGGCTACCTGTAAGCGGTGCAAGGTAGCCTTTTGTTACGGCTTCCTCTGGCTGAATTGTGACGTAGATCTCTTCGAACAAGTCAGCCAGTTCCGCGACACTCTTCTTGCCTCCCATCCGAATTGGAGTAGCAGTGAAGCCGATGAGTTGCGCGTTGGGGTAGTTTTCCAGAATACGCCGATACGATTTCGCAGGAGTGTGGTGTGCCTCATCTATGATGACGATGTCAGCTTCTGGTCGGTTCGTGCGGCGCACAAGCGTCTGAACACTTGCAAGTTGTACATGCGCAGCAGCATCCTCAAGATGTTTCTTTCCGGCTCGGATGCTACCTACAGCAAGACCCAACGAATTGAGTTCTTTGGCTGCTTGATCAAGATGCTCGCCTCGATGAGCCAGCACCAGCACTCGCTTGCCCTTCGCAACGAAGCGCCGAGCAACTTCAGCAAAGATTCGTGTCTTTCCTGACGCAACTGGAGCCTGCACGATGATGGAGCGCTTTGCATGCTTCATCACATGCTCAACAGCTGCTTGTTGAAACGGTCGAAGCTTCTCAGAAGTCATGACTTTCCTCCTGCGATTCCTTCGTTGTTGAAGAGGCTGTCGTCTTCCATAGCCTCGATGCCGTCGAGAGCACGGTCGTCGAAGTTGGACGTGCCACGGAGTCGTGACTCTTCCTCCCACTCGTCGCAGTCCACCTCCCACCGAGCCTCGTAAGGCAGAGTGCAGTGGAGCGTGTGCTCGATGCCCAGGTCGCCGTCCTGAAGGTGACAGGGAATCTCTTCAGGGAACCAGTACAGCGCGTCTACAGCGATGCCGTCAGTGTAGAACTCACGACCAGCAGCATCGAATAGTGTCTCTCGGTGAGCGCTCTCCTCAATCTCGATGTCCATCTTGTTCGTCTCGACGGCGTCAGCGATGTCTTGCCGAGCCGCGAACACTGTCACCGAGCAGCCATCAGCGAGCGCTTTGCCTGTCGAGGAGAAGCAGACTGACCAGTGGTATCTGTCGTCACCAGCGATGGTCCAAATCGCTGTCTGATAGCCCATGTGGACTCTGGTCTTTATCTTTGTCTCACGCTTCATGAACAGCACTCTAGTACGACGCTACCAGTGTTGTCAAGGAGCGTCTTCGAAGAACTTCAAACGGTCAAATACGGACACAGCTACGGACGCAATGAAGAGTGGTCCGAAGATGTATTCGTACTCGTCGTAGTTGAGGCCGAAGCAACTCACGATGCCGAGGATAATCCAACACCACCGTGAGATTTCGAGCGCGAGCTTCCAGCCAGTCACGGCTTTGGCTCGTACTTCTTCTTGAGCGTCTCGTACAGTGTTCGTTCTCTCTTCTCGTTCTCGATAATCTTCATCGCTCGCAGTACCTCAGCTTCAGCCGCTTCTTTCCTCCGACGTTCTTCTTTCTCAGCCTCTTCTTCGACTTTGATGTCATGAAGCAGCTGAGCCAAGACGGCCTCTCCATCCTCTGGATCTTGAAGCAGCGTGAACTTGTATTCGTCAGACGGGTAGTAGCGGCGCTTGCCTCTGATGATGGTTGCGACTTCAGCAAGCGACATTCCTCGTTGAACTTCATACTCCTTGAAGACATCTTCACCGTAGTCGTTGTTGTAGATGTAGTACGAGATGAGCACCCACTTCTTCTGAGGATCGAGAGTCATGACTTCTTTCCTTCTTTCTTCAGCCCTTCGATGTGCTGAATGACGTGGCCAAAGTTCATTGCGTCAGTGTACCTGTGTTTGTTTGGATACCTGTATGGGTATAGATTGTGAAGGAACACCTCCACCATCTCAGAGTCAGTGAAGCGACTGGTCATCTCGTAGAAGCAGACCCAATAGCCATCGAGTGTGTCCCACCTGACGGAGACACACACCGGACGGTCCTTTCCTAGTTCACCGACGTAGAACATGCGTCCTGGGTTCTCTTGACGCCAGTCGAAGCGCTTCGCTGGATAGCGCAGATGGAGTGGTTCATCAGAGCTTGAAGAGTGTTTGGCCCATAGGCACAGATGCTCGAATGAATTCGCTTCGACCATATAGATGGTCTTTGCGAACCGCTCGATGATTTCGGAATCTTGCACTTCGTCGAGATTTGGCTCGTACTGCTTTGGACTGACCTTCGCTGACTCAATCGCCTCGTCGATGGAGTTGATGTAGTGCTTCTCGGGCAGTTGATTGGAGCGCAGAGCAGATGGAAAGCGCTTCTCCAATTCCTTCGTCAACAGGTCGAAACGCACCGCAGGAGTACCAGGGCCGGTGTCCACTGCGGACGTATCAACGAGTGCATCACGCAGCGGTTCAGCGAATGCACGCTCGATGGCCTTGAAGTCGTCGCTGGTCCACTGCTTACCGAAGTTTGAGTCGCGGCAGACGTCACCCTCCATCGCTACCACAGTGCCGCCGACGGAGAGGTAGCCTCGGCCGCACGAGAAGCCATACTCGACCCCGTGACCCGTGGCTCTGTTGGCGTCAGGTACCAGCCGACGAATTGCAGCGATGAGAGCGTCACGCTGTGCAGTCACTCGTTCGAGAGTCACGACTTTGTCATTCATACGTTCCATCTTGAGCAGGGAGAAGACCCTTGCCGTCACAGAGATTACAGCGATGTGGTGCCTCAGCAAGTTCCTTTTTGTATTCGAGTACCCAAGCATCAAACCGTACCCGCAACAGCTTGAAGAGGGCTGCATCAAGAGCAGGAGACGGTCGCCCAGTCTTCCACACCATGGCACGCTCTTCTTGAGTCAGCTGAATCAATGCACCATCCATTAGTTCAGACGCGATGAGGTATCCATCTCGTGACCTGAAGCATGGTGCACCAAGGTAGTCACAGTCGTCACCTGAGTGACCGTTCCTGATGTCCTCATCAGCTGTTGGTTCAGCTGCATGGGAATGAACAGAACTACCGTTCGGAAAGTACGGTGTTCCGCCTCGCATGATGCTGGTGTTGGGTGTGTTGAATGAAGGGAGTGCTTCCGTCTCCATACACGAGACGTCAAGGTTGACGACGAACCCAACGCTCAAGTCACGGTACAGGTAGACGTGTGTGTCACCATGAATGCCGTGGTCTCCTTTCGGAGTGTGCTTGCAGTTCACTGGATTGCGGCAGTCGTAGCCAGGAATGACATGCTTCGCTTGTTCAATCGAACCTTCGACGGGCAGCCAGAGGAGAGTCATGACTCAGATCCCCGCGTCAGTGACGTTCTCGATACCGCTGACAATCCATGTGGCGACGCATGGAGCGTACCTGCGCTTGTTGTAGGTGAAGCGAACGATGGCATTGATTCGCTGCATCTCCTTGAGTTGCTTTGCCTGCTCAGGCGTCACCGTCAACCAGACGTCCGCAATCGAGTAGGAACCCACACCACCACGCATCACTCCCATCGACACATCGACCGAGTCGAAGTCAGAGCACACTATCGGCGTGTTATGCTCCACACGCTTCACCTGTCCAACGACTTCGTTGTTCGTGGCTGTGTAGCCGCAGGCACTCCCGCAGTTGGAGTTGCAGCCGATAAGAGACAGCACGACGATGACGCAGAACTTCTTCATGGAGCAGTTCTCCAGACTACGGGTTGGATTCAGCACCTGAACTTCTAGTAGAGAGTTACAAGTGTTGTCAAGAACAATGAGCAAGAAAAAGCCTCGGTGCTGACATGAGCCACCGAGGCTTAGTTCACTACTGTACTGGAGTCACTAAGGGGGACTCCAACCCACATCATGCAGACTTCACAGCTGCTTTCTTCTTTGCTGCGACAGCCTTTGCCATGCGCTTGGTCTCTTCGTCACGAGAGATGCGACGCTTGACGGCTTCCTCGGTGATACCGCCTTCAGTGCCCTTCCTGAATGGAGCCCGCGTCATCGACAGTGGCTTGGGCTCGTCATCAGGAATCTCGTAGTACGAGATGGGGCCTGTGCTGTTGATGGAGAATCGAACACGCTTGCTCTTGATGAGTTCTCGGAGCCAGTTCGTGCTGATGTCCCACTTCTTTGCTGCTTCTTTGAGGGTCATCGGAGTCCTTTCACTTCCTCCACCTCTAGAGTGTTACCACGGTCCACCATTCAGTGGGAATCTCCTCCGGGCGGCTCCAGGCGACCACAGCCTGCGTCAGAAGTCCTGACTCGACAGCCTTCGCGACCGTGATGAGGAAGCTCCTCACGTTGTCCGCGCTGAAGCCTGCCAAGTCCGCGTCGTCGATGAGCAACACTTTGATGGAGCCGTCAGCCCAGGCGCAGGCGAGCGCAGCAGCCAGGGCAGCCCACTCGGCTCCTGAAGCAGCACCTCGGGGGTGCGCCTTGGAGTCAGTGCCGAAGACCTCCCAGCGGCACTCGTCGTTCGACACCAGCAACGACGCCTTGAAGCCTACAGGCATCCATTGGTTGACTGCTGCCTCCGCAGCCACCTTGACGCCCTGAAGCATCGTCACCAGCATCTCGGAGACGTACTTCTCGACCACGCCCACATCATTCTTGGAAGCTTCAGCGAGGCGCAGGTCGGCACCGATGGTCTCGATGCGATCGAAGCTCATGTTCGCCTGCGTCATCTCATCCAGGGTCGCCTGAATGGAAGCCGCAGAGACCTCAGGAGCCAGAGTCGTGACTCCTGCCACCTTGAGGAACTCAGTCAGCATCACGTACTCAGCCTTGAGTGCCTTCGCCTTGCTGATGGCTGCGTTGTAGGCAGCTTCCTGTGCGGTGTGCGCTTGAGTCAGCTTGTAGCCTGCACTCATGTCTGCTGCTGCTGCGCGCTGCATTGCCTGACGAGCAACTTCGACATCAGCATGAAGCTTGTTCGATGTTGCAGCCACCATGGTGATGCCTGCCTCAACACGAGCAAGAAGCTCCTTGCTGTTCGGCACAGCAGGCCTGTCACAGACAGTGCAGTCTGCTCCCTGAGTCATGCGCTGACGAAGATCTCGCACTGTCTCGTACAGCGCGATGGGTGATGTATCGTTCTTCAGTGCTGTGACAGCAGCTTCATGAACAGCCTCCTTTGCTGCATGCTCTGCGACTTCAGGCAGCGCATCCAGCTGCGTCTGGAGAGCGTCCTTGCTGACGGGTTGAGGCAGCACTTGAAGTGCGTCGAGAGCGTTGTTCAGGTCAGCAGTCACGACCTTCAACCGCTCTGACGAGGTGGAGAACTTCTCTGCCTGCTGAGTCTCAGCCAGCTGGGTGCGAAGGCTGCTCAGGTCAAGCTCACTGGCGCGCATCGGCGCTGAGGTGCCTAGTGCAGCCAAGTCATCACGCAGCCGAGTGCGCTCCTCCTCCAGTGAACGCATTGACGAAGAAATGGTGCGCTTCTCAGAACGCAGCTGCTCTCCTGCATCAGTGAGCCGAGACACGTTGTCATCATTGCTGTCAGGGTCTGAAGTGAGCGCAGCGACGTAGATGCCTTGCTGCTCCTTGTTGAGGCCATGCCATGACTCGACAGACTCAGTTTTCTTCTCCTTGTCGTCCTCAGGAGGCATCGCGATGCCGACATCCTTGGCGCCGAAGCGACGAAAGATTTCTTCTCGGGCCTTTGCCGTGCCGAGCTTGAGCAAGTCACCCAAGCCTGAAAGAGGCAGCATCGAGGCTGCATTTTCTGGAACGTCCAGATTCCCATTGAAGGTGTGAACTGCTGTCTTCTTGCCTTCAGGGAAGACAAGCGACGCCTGAATGACGTTGTCTTTCGACAGATGAGCGAAGGGCAGTGAGCCGTCAGTCGTGAGTCCTGCCAAGTCAGCAGCAGTGTGACCGATAGGGTGCTTGCCTGTCAGCGCAAGCCGCACAGCATCGAGGACTGCGGTCTTCCCTGAGCGATTGGCACCGACGAAGGCAGTACAAGCAGCCAACGTCTTCTGGAGGCCTCCCTTGATGTTTGACTGCACCTGATTGAAGAGCGGCTCCTTTCGCTGAGGCAGTTGCTTCGCTTCCAGACCTGCATCGAGCGGCTTCCCAGGGAACTTGAGCGGATCAGGCAGCAGCACAGAAGACTCTGTCTTGTTGAAGTCGAGGCCATACAGCGGAGACGCAGGTGGGGTCGTCTCGATGTCGAACCCCTTGAGCGGAGTCGTGACTTTCGGCGCTGTCTTCTTCGTGGTCGTGAGTCGCTTCTTTGCTACTGCCATGGGCGTTCTCCTGGGTGGGTCTTCACAAGCATAGTAATGTATTACCACACCAGTGTCTACGGAAAAGGCGAAGGCCCTGGCCATGAAGGTAGCAACCCTCCCACGTCCAGAGCCTTCTCACCGTCTCGTGGTGTCTTCGATCAGTCACCTCAGGAGCACCCAAGGCCTGACAGCCACTGTTGTTTCGAATGCAGCACCAATGCGCGCTCAGATGGCTGAGCACTCATCCACCTGATGGTGGCCTGTGGCTGGGCGCTGTCCGAGCAAAGCAGTGTCGCCACTGCTTCCCCTCGGCCGGGTTGTGGGTTACCAGACGCGACGAAGCATCATCGTACCGCCTGGAAGAGTGTGAGGTGTGTAGCCCTTCATCGACCACACATCGAAGTGTTCCTTCGGCTTCTGCACGTACACCGTGCGAACACCGACATGCTTCAGCTGCTGACCAATCGAGAGCAACAGCAGAGCGAGAATTTCATCGCTTGGGACCTTGTACGACTCGATGAAAGCCATCTTGGTCCTCTGTGGCCTCATACCGAGATACTTGAGGAACGCATCAGGAGCCGTCGCATGTCGCAAAAGCTCCATGTACAGAGGCCCTGCGTCACCGCAGACGTAGGTTGCTCCGAGGCTCATGTCCTTGTTCGAGGCGATGTTGATGCGACGGCAGCCATTCACCGTTGTACCGAACTTGGAGAGCTTCGTCTTATACTGCTCCAGCGGCAGTTCGATGTGCGCTGAGCCTGTCGAGTCCATTGAAACAGCTTCGGTAGTCATGACTTACAGCCCTCCATCCAGCTGAACAGGTTGAGGAAGAGAAGTAGCACAGCGGCACTCAGTGGGACTGACGCTGACGACGACATTCGGAACGCAGGCTCGTCTGCACGAATCGTCATCACGCTGCCAGCAGCCCACCAACAGCAGCGACAGAGCAAAGAGAAGTCTCATGACTTCATCCCTGCTGCCTTGTCACGCAGAGCCTGACGACGCTCCATCTCTGCGTAAAGCCGAGCTTCACTTTCTTTGGAAGAGAGCCACTTCTTTCCGAACTCCAGTACTGCATCATGGAATTCTACAGCAGGCATCAGAAGCGCAGTCACAAGTGCTTCATTGCTCGTTGATGCAGCGAGTGATAGGTAGGCGCGTGCAGTACAAACAGCACCAATGCTTGCTTTGTAGTTCATGATGTTTTCTCGATGTCATCAGCGAGTGCATCTGCAACAGCGAGAGGCACTTCACCAAGAACTTCACTGTTTCGTGGAGACGAGAATCGAACTCGATCTCCAACAACACTGACTGAACAACGCCTGTAGCTGACGTCACCGCGCGCTCGGATTGCTTTCGCAATTCCTTTCATCTCTGCCAGCGTTCCTTCAACGTCAGCGTCAGAGATACGAGCAGAGCGCATGAAAGAGGCTCCGTGTTCATCCTCTTTCCACCACTCTTTTCCGTCATGAACTGCTCGTTCGATGAGATACCAATCACCGAATCCAGCAGCATCGCACTTCACGAGCTTCAGTGCGCCTTCAGCGACTTGAATTCCACTTGTCTCTTCTTTGTCGAAAGCCATGACTCAGGAGTGCTGCTTCAGTTCGTTCGCAGCGATGCGCGATGGAGCCAGAATGGCGCGAGCCTTCTTCTGCGGAGGCTTCTGCGCCATCTGTCGGCAGTCAGGCAGCACGTTGTACGGCGCCGGATTGC
>Ga0075021_10001688_pt1 | contig 11395 bp, 8 predicted proteins | sample ColStrG_CSR_2012_FD_72749 | JGI IMG/M metagenome (GOLD analysis project Ga0075021, IMG submission 72749) | Freshwater sediment microbial communities in response to fracking from Pennsylvania, USA - Cold Stream Run_MetaG_CSR_2012 | ecosystem: Environmental > Aquatic > Freshwater > Creek >... | reverse complement strand
GAGTCTGCCGATGATGATGGCCGGCAATGCGAAGTTCATGCCGGTAGTGGACTTTACCCGGCCGGCGCCTGTGGTGGATGAAATCGAGCGGCTTTACGGGACGGCGGCAACGGTCTTTCAACGGATGAACGAGGACGGGGACATGCTGCGCGTCTGCAGCAATGTGAGATCGGACGATGGAATGCGTTCCATTGGCAGCTTTATCCCGGCGAAGTCGCGAGTTCGGCGTGTTCACCAAACTGGGCGATCAACGCCTTACAGGCGGAGAACTGGGCGCAGCAGTCGGCGTGCATCCGCGCGCAATCAGTGATTTCTTCGACGCACTGGTCGCGATGCGCTTCCTCGATCGCGAGGGCGACGGCCCATCCGCGAAGTACTTCAACACGCCGGCCGCGGCGCTCTACCTCGACAGCAATCAGCCTCGCTACGTGGGCGGCATTCTCATCATGCTCAATGCCCGGCTTTTCAAGTTTTGGCACGATCTACCCGAGGCCTTGCGTACTGGAAAGCCACAAAATGAGACCAAACACGGCCAGAAGGGCGTGTTCGAGGAGCTTTACAAGGAGTTGCCGAGACTCGAACAGTTCCTCGGCGCAATGACGGGTCTCTCGCGGATTAACTTTGAGGCGCTTGCGGCGAAGTTTGATTTTTCGAGATTCAAGACGCTTTGCGATGTCGGGGGCGCCACCGGCCTGCTGTGCATCGAAGTTGCCAAAGTGCATTTGGATCTGCGCTGCGTATCCTTCGATCTGCCGCCGGTAGAATCGATCGCGCAAAAGCACATCACGGCCGCTGGGCTGAGCGATCGTGTTGGCACAGCCTCCGGTGATTTCTTTAAGGATCCGTTGCCGAAAGCGGACGTGATTACCATGGGGATGATTCTTCACAACTGGAATTTAGAAAAGAAAATGCACCTCATTCGCGCGGCCTACGACGCCCTGCCGTCTGGCGGCGCACTGGTCGCCATAGAAGCGCTGATAGACGACGCGCGCCGTGAAAACGTGTTCGGCCTGCTCATGTCTTTGAACATGCTCATCGAATTCGGCGATGCGTTCGACTTTTCGGGAGCGGATTTCCGAGAGTGGTGCAAGGAAGTTGGCTTCAAACGCTTCGAGGTGATTCCCCTCGCAGGCGCGTCCAGCGCAGCCGTAGCATACAAGTAGTCCCTTACAAAAACAAACAGTTGTGGGCCGTATCCGTCCCCGACGGATGGTCAGTTACACGGGCCTTAATTTACCCGCGAGTAGTCGCCAAGGGTTTAGCAATCGGGGTTTTCGGAGCCGCTGGACCAAGTGCGGCTGGATGAGGCGTCATACGGAAGCTAATCCGACCTTATCTTGGCGCGTATTGGGGGTGGACCGGCGTTAGTGCGAAACCGCCGCACTTACCAAGTCGTGGAGCCGCTTGAGGCCCGCCTTTATATCCTTACCCAGATGGACGCGCAGAGCACGGCGCTGCCGGTCCGCTAACACCTGGAAATCGCCGCGGGCTTGTGCCGCTTTCACAATGCCGAACGTATACTTCTGCTGAGGAACAGCCAAGTCTTCCGCTTCGTCGCAGGTGATCTGCAGAAAGACGCCGGAGTTGGGCCCGCCTTTATAGGCTTGACCCGTGCTGTGCAGAAAACGCGGCCCGAAGCCCAAAACCGTCGCCACCTGCTTAGCCTCAAGAATTTGCTTGCGGGTTTCTTGCAAAGCCGCCTCATGCTCCGGGAACATCGGCAAATACGCGAGCAAACCGAAATAGTCGCCGGCCTTCACCCGGTCGAGATGTTTACGAATCAGCCCGCCCAGGGTCGGACTGCCGCCACCGAATAGCGCCTCGGCATTGGCTTTGTCGGTAAACACTTTTATGCCGTCCTGATCGAGAATCGGCGTCTCCGGCGGCAGCGAGCCGCTTGCTTCAAACGCGTTGGTTAAGTCGCGCGTCACGACTTTGCTTGCCTCGACATCGGGCTGATTGAAGGCGTCGATGCCAATCACGGAACCCGCCACCGCTGTGGCGATCTCCCATTGGAAGAATACTTGCCCAAGGTCGTAGAGATCCTTCAACAATACGCGCACCACCGGCTGGCCGGCCTTCTCTAAAGCCGCGATGGCCGCTTCCTTCGGATCGGAGTCGTCGGCAAATTTGATGTACGCAAAGATGCGATCCTTGCCGTATTGCTGCGACGTAAGAAGCGGCTCGCGATCCACCGGAATCAAGCCGCGCCCCTGCTTGCCGGTTGATTCGGCTAGAAGCTGTTCGAGCCACGCACCGAGGTCGAAGAGCGAAGGCGAACAAACCAGCGTGACCTTGTCACGGCCAAACTTGGCAGCGGCGGTGCCAAGAATCAGGCCAAGCGACACGCCGGGGTTTTGCGAAGCGTCGGCATTCTTGCACGCCGCCACCATTAACGCGGTCCGCTGCAAGAAGTTTTCGGTGTCGAGGCCCATGCCCGCATGCGGGATCAGGCCGAAATCGGAGAGCGCCGAATAGCGGCCGCCAATGCTTGCCACGCCGTGATAGAGACGCCGGAAGCCGAGACTTTGCGCAACCCCTTCCAACTTCGATCCTGGATCGGTGACGGCGATAAAGTGATGGCCGGCGCGCGCGCCCACAACCTTGCGCGTCTCTTCATAGAAATACTGCATGTAAATGTTAGGCTCAAGCGTTGTGCCCGACTTGCTCGACACGCAGAAGAGCGTCCGCGCCGGATCGATCTTGGCGCGCAGAGCGCGAATCTGGGCGGGGTCGGTGGAATCCAGCACCAGCAACTCCGGAGCATTCGCCTGCTTGCCAAAGGTCATGCTGAAAACCTCGGGGCAAAGGCTGGAGCCCCCCATGCCTAGCAACAGCAGGTGGGCGAAACCATCTTCGGCGATTTCGGCCGCCAGCGCCTTGAAGCGCGAGACCCCGGCTAACTGCTGTTCGGCGATGTCAAGCCATCCCAGCCACTTGCTTTCGTCCGTATTGGTCCAAAGCGACGCGTCTTTGTTCCAAAGGCGGGCGGTGGACCCAGCGGCGTCCCAACTCTGGCGCGCAACGGCGACGGATTGCGTTAGATCGGCCGGCAACGAAGAGGAAAAACTCACAATGTCCTTACCTTTTTGCGGATTAGCGGAACTCATTCTCTCAATACCTTTCACTTTCTCGAGGCGGCGAACATGGCGCTCTTCGCCGCTGAATTTGGCGCTCAGGAAAGCCTCTACGGCGTCTTGTGCCGCCATGGGGCCAATAATCCTGGCGCCGAGAACGAGAACGTTCATGTCGTCGTGTTCGACGCCTTGATGGGCGGAATAATGATCGTGGCAAAGTCCCGCGCGAATGCCGCTGAACTTATTGGCTGCAACGGCTACGCCCACGCCGCTGCCGCACACCAGAATGCCGCGTTCGGCGACGCCGGAGAGAAGGTCATTCGCCACCAAGATGGCGTAGTCGGGATAATCGTCCGGTTTGCCGGGATCGAAAGTGCCAACATCGTGGATATCGTGGCCGAGCGACTTGACTAAGCCGATCAACTGACTCTTCATTTCATAACCGGCGTGATCGGCGCCGATGGATAGCTTCATGCGTAAGACCGCCTCAACTAGGTTAGCTTTCCCGAAGCGAGATTATGGACCGGCACGCCGCAATACCAGGCAGGCATTCAACCCCCCAAAAGCAAACGTATTGGAGAGGGCGGTTTCGAGCGGAGCGCGTAGCGGCGCGGAGTGGATCAAGCGTACGGCGCAAGCCGGATCGGGCGAAGAGACATTGGCCGTGGGCGGCACGAGACCGTGCTGAAGCGCCAGCAAAGTGGCGACGGCTTCGATAGCGCCCGCCGCGCCCAGCGTGTGGCCGTGGATCGATTTGGTGGAACTCACCGGCAGGCTGCCGGCTTTTGCGCCAAAGACCGCGCCGATAGCTTGGCCTTCCGTAACGTCGTTGGCCAGGGTGCCGGTGCCGTGCGCATTGATGTAATCGATAGCGTCAGGCGGCACGGCGGCGTCGCGTAGCGCCCAGGACATCGCCTTGGCGGGCCCTTCAACGCAGGGCTGCGTGATGTGGTGGGCGTCGGAACTCATGCCAAAGCCAACAATTTCGCCCAGGACGGTAGCGCCGCGCGCCCGCGCATGCTCCCAGTTTTCCAATACGAGCATGGCGGCGCCTTCGCCGAGAGACAAGCCGCGGCGGTCGGCGGAAAATGGTTTGCAGGGTTCGGGCGAGACAACGCGCATCGCCTCCCAGGCGCGCAGCAAACCTTCGGCAAACACCGCTTCACTGCCGCCGGCGACTGCCGCCGTGAGCTGTCCGTTACGAACCATCCAGAACGCTTGGCCGATGGAATGACTCGACGACGAGCAGGCCGTGGAAACGGTGTAACAGGGGCCATGAATGCCGAACTCGAGCGAAATGCGGCTTGCGCCGGCGTTCGACATCGTGCGCGGAATGGTCAAAGGAGCGACGCGCGGATTGCCTTCACGGTACAGCCGGATGTAGCCGTCCTCCTCGCTGAACTGCCCGCCGACGCTGGTGCCGGTGATGACACCTGAGCGGTCGCCGAGTTCTCCGGCAAACGAAATGCCGCTTTGCGCCACCGCTTCGCGCGCCGCCACCGCCGCCATTAAGGCGAAGCGCTCCAACACCAAGAGATCCTTTTCGGTGAAATGGTCCAACGGCCGGAAATCGAGCGCCTCCGCACCATGATGAAACTTATAGGGAGGCGTGCCCGGGTCGGCCAAGGGGCGGATGCGCGATTCACCCTTTGCAAGGAGCGGCCAGCATTCGGCGACAGTGTTGCCAAGCGCGCAGACAAGACCCATGCCGGTAACGGCAACACGGCTCAAGCAGGGTTGTCCTTTTCACGAACCAGCTTGGCGACGCCCTCCACGGTCTCGCGTACCGAGCGCAGATTCTGCACGCCCTCATCGGGAATGGAGATGCCGAACTCGTTTTCCAGCGCGAAGACGATGTTGATGCCATCCAAAGAATCGATCTTCAGTTCCTCAAAGGTGCTGTCGAGCGTAACCGTTTCAACGGGTATGCGCTGCGATTTGGCAATGACGGCTATCACCTTGGCGGCAAATTCGGCGTCCGGTTGTTCGGGCATCGTCGAGAATCATCATAACTCGTTCGATAATGGGCCGTAGGCCCTCCCGTTGCAAAACCCTTACATTTCCTTGCTGCGCACAGCGTGGCGGTACGCGCGCGCCGAGCGCCGCCGTTATGTCTTCATCTACGGGCTGTTATTGTGCTCTAATTTCGTCTATTGTTCCTTCCCCATGTTGCTGGGCTGGTTCATCGACAAGATCCAACGCCATCAGGAACGCATTCCTTCCTATGTGGCTATCTACGCCGGTTCCTATTTTGGCCTGAAGCTGCTGGAGTGGAGCTTCCACGGCCCGGCGCGCGTAATGGAACGGCAACTGGCGTTCAACCTGAGCCGCAATTTCCTCAATGAGCGTTATCACCAAGCGCTGCACTTGCCGGTGAAGTGGCATCAGGATCACCACAGCGGAACTACCATCAACCGTATTCGGAAGGCCTATGAAGCGCTGCGCCAGTTTTTCGATGGCGGGTTCACTTATGTATACGCAATCTCGCGCTTAGCCGTCTCGTTCACGGCGATGCTGATTTTCGCACCGCTGTTCGGGGGCATTGGCGCGGCGCTGGGCGTACTCACCATTTGGATCATCATCCATTTCGACAAGCCCATCATCCAGACCCAGGAGGAAGTGAACGAAGCCGAGCACGTAGTGGCGGCCACGCTGTTCGACAGCATTTCGAACATCATGACCGTTGTTACTTTGAGGCTGGAGCAGAGCATGGAAGGCGGGCTCGCCGGCAAAGTACACCGCTTGCTGCGCCCGTTTCGGCGCAATGCCGTGATCAACGAATGGAAGTGGTTTGTGGCGGATACGCTGGTCGCCCTTATCTACGGCGTGATCGTGGTGGGCTATGTCTATCAGCATTGGACACCAGGGAGACTGTTTTACGTGGGCAGCCTGGTGACGTTGGTGGGCTATGTCAATCAGTTCACCAGCGTGTTTCACGATTTAGCCGCCGAATACAACCGCATTGTGCAATACAACACCGACGTTCGCACGGCCGACGGCATTGAGCAGGCGTTTGTGGAACATCACCGGGCCGACAAGAGGACCGACTTGCCGGACGGTTGGCAGACACTCGAACTGCGCAATCTGAGTTTTTCGCATCGCGAGTCGTATCACCAGGAGCACGCGCCGCAAAGCCTCCACAACATTCACCTGAAGCTGGAGCGTGGCAAACGCGTGGCGCTGATTGGCGAAAGCGGCGGCGGAAAGAGCACGCTGCTGGCTCTGCTACGCGGCTTGTACGAGCCGGAACCCGGCAGCCGATTGTTGGTGGACGGCCAGGAACACAGTTTGGCCAGTTTGAATGAGACGGTCACGCTTTTCCCGCAGGACCCGGAGATATTCGAGAATACGATTGCCTATAACCTGACGCTGGATTTGCCGTTTGATGCCGCCGATATTGAAGAAGCGTGCGAGGCGAGTCATTTTGCGGAGGTGGTGAAAGAACTGCCGCGCGGTTTGGAATCGAGCATCCAGGAAAAGGGCGTGAACCTTTCGGGCGGACAGAAGCAGCGGCTGGCGCTGGCGCGCGGGATTCTAGCGGCGCAAGAGAGCGACGTGGTTCTGCTGGATGAGCCGACGAGCAGTGTGGACCCAAAGACCGAGGCGCTGATCTATGAACGCTTGTTTGAGGCGTTTTCGGGAAAGGCGATGGTCTCGGCGCTGCACCGTTTGCATTTGCTGCATGCCTTCGATTATGTGTATGTATTGGAGCAAGGGCGGGTGGTGGCGGAAGGGACGCTGGAACACTTGCGGAGAGAGAGCAGGGAGTTTCAGGAGTTGTGGAGACATCAGGAGATGGCGGGCAAACGTGGATAGGGCTTTCTTGTTCGCTTATTGCCCTGAAGGAGGTAGGAGCCGAGGAGTCAAGGAGCCGAGGAACACAACGCGGGCGCGGCAGTTGGCGGAGATCGATGGCTCGACGAGTCTACGCGGCGATGGCTACGTCGAATTTGTTTTCTTGGCACTGTGTCTGGCCAGTTCCGCCTCAAGCTGAGCGGAGAAATCGGGGTTTTGCTTGATGGCGTCCATTTTTTCCGTGAGATTGCGGCCGATTTCGTGGCAGGCTTGAGCATCTTTCTTTAGAACGTCCCAGTCGTGGGCGTCTTTTTTCATTTGGTGTTTCTCTTGAGCGCGTTTTTGCGCTTCGAACCCAAGCTCGGCTTTTCTCTTTTCGGCTCTGAGTGAGTCTTAGGAGATCTTTGAGGGCGCTAGAGTGAGCGCGGGTGTATTGGTTTTCATAGCGGATGTGGAGGGTGAGGGACTTCTGATCGCTGACAGCGCCGGTTTGCGGGTCGAAGCAGGCGGGTTGCAGGTTTTGAGCGCGGTTGCGGAGCCACAGCGATTCGGCTATGAAGTGGACAAGATCGACTTCGTTTTGGGTGGCGGGCTCGTGTTCGTTCAAGTAGTTGGAGAGAAGCTCGGCGAGGGCGATGGCAGGCGATCGCTTCGGAGATTCCGTTATGCTAGATAGCCATGGCTCATCGAATATTGAACCAGGAGTTACGCCTTCCTCGACTGTGATGTTGCATTGCCGCCCAGATCTTCGCCGATATGACTAAGGCTTCTGAGTTCCCCGAATTCCTGATCACCGTCGCGTATCAGTATATCGACGAGGAGGGATCATCGCAGACCAGGCGCATAGAATGGAGAACCGTCCAGCACGACAAGAACTCAAGGTATTTTCAGTTGTTGAATTATGTTACGGAAGCGCGGATCGGAACGCAGGGGATCAGCCTCCGGATCCACCGGCAAATATGAAATTTGGCTATCCCGCTCGTCATACGCTTGCTGTAGCCATTTGAACGCTTGATCTTTTTGCCCGAGTGCGCCGTAAATAATACCTATGTCGTAGGGCGGGATGTAGGCCGACTGTTTCCGCATGAGAGCCTGCAGAATAGCATTTGCCTTCGCCCTGTCGCCAGCCATAGCGTAAGCCCAGCCGAGGTCGCGAGTGAGGAGTGGCGTAGTCCCCAGCGTCGCTGCCTTCTCGAACTCTGCGACGGCCAACGTGTATTGATGCTCACCCACATAGGCTTGGCCCAGACACCAGTGGGCCATCAAATAGTTAGGATCTAACTCCAACGTGACTTGACATTGCTGCATTGCCTCTTTGTGGCGATGCGCGTCGCGGTAGATCCGGCCGAGCGTACTGTTGAACGGCAACGAAAGTGGATCGAGGTCGCGGGCGCGCTTCATCTCGGCAAGAGCTTGTTCCACTTTGCCAATGCCCAACAGGTGTTCCGCATACCAGTGATGCGCATTGGCGGAGTTCGGATTAGAAGTGACAGCGCGTTGAAAGTCGCGGTCGGCCGCCGCCCAATCGAATTCGTAAGAAGACATGACAATGGCGCGCGCCGCGTAGGCATCGGACAGCGAACTATCAAGCTGAAGGGCTTTATTTGCATATTCCTTTGCTCTTAGAAAACTCTCCCGCGGAGGAAGCACCTGATACGACCCGAGAACCACATAAGCATCGGCCAGACTGCCGTACGCATCCGCAAATTGCGGCTCCTTTTGAACTGCTTGCAAAAAGCAAACAACCGCTTTGTTCATTGACTCGGCACTTCGCCTTGCCAGAAAGTAGCGCCCTCTCAAGTAGGATTCGTACGCTGCCGGATCAATACGTCTAGGCGCCGTGGCAGGGCCGCTCGGTGGGGCAAGCCGGGCCCGTATCTTACCCACGATGTCGCTGGCCAAATTCCGCTGTAGGCCGATGACATCCCGGATGTCACCTTCATAGGCGTCGGCCCACATATGGCGCTCCGGCGATGCCGCGATAAGTTGAACAGTAATGCGGATGCGATCCCCGGCGCGTCTGACGGTACCTTCAATCAAAGCATCGACGCTGAGTTCACGGGCGATGTCGGGGAGCGGGCGGGCGGTCCCCTTGTAGCGCATGATAGACGTCCGGGAGACTATCCGAAAGGCTCCCCGCTTGGCCAGCTCTGTGATCAGTTCCTCCGTCATGCCATCCGCGAAATAGTCATCGGCATTGTTGCCGTCAAGATTTGTCAGCGGCAGAACTGCAATCGAATTGATGGACGGCGTTGCACGAAGCCGTAGGATGAGAAGCCAAACCAGGCAACTAGCGGCGGCGAGAGCGGCGAGAGCAATCGCTACTCCGAAATAGCGTTTATGGCCCTCCCCGCCGCCCCTTGGTGAAGATTCAATAGAAGCGGCAGGAACGTCTGCCAAAGGAGCTTGCGGAGCAGAAGGGGAAGGCGCGGAGGATAGGTCTTCAACCGTTACAGGAGCTATGAATCGATAGCCGGATCGAGGCACCGTTTCGATAAACCTGGGAGTGTCGGCAGAATCACAGAGCGCCTCGCGCAGCCGCTTGATGGCGTTGTTCAGACCGTGGTCGAAGTCGACAAACGTATCGGCAGACCAGAGATACTGCTGAAGGGTTTCGCGCGGCACCAGTTCGCCAGGGTGTTCGAGGAGCGTGGCCAGGACTGCGAAAGGTTGGTCCTGCAGGCGGATTCTGTGACCGCGCTTGCGTAACTCGCGGTTGGGCAGGTCCACTTCAAATGCCCCGAAGCGGATCAAAGTCTTACCTGAAAAGGACGGTTGGGGCAAAGCGGCTCCGAGAGGCAAGTCTAACACAACGCGAGCTAATCACCTTGGAAACTTTTCAGCGATACACCGGCTTACATCCACATCACAATCAACGATTTACCGGGAGCGCTTAACCCGACAGCAAAAGGGAACCATTCACCTCAGTTCGATCTCCACGAGGTCTTGGCCACCTTCGGCTTTAGTGGAATACGCAAGGCGTGATCGATCCGGCGTCACTGTCAGGCCAATGTCGAGATTAGCGGGCGCGGGGGCAACGTCAACCGATACGCCGGTGGCAAAGGAATGAAAGCGGAATGCGCGGGGTATTCCAGCGGCTGTGTAGCCGACATAGTAGATACCGTCTTCGACCGGGATAAATCCTCCCCACGGCGCGAAGAAGTCGTTCACTAGCAGCCGCTCCGGATTCTGCGCCGGATCGCCGGCAAGCGAGCGGGTATACACACCGGCCTTGTCCTCCTTGTCGTAAATAAGCAGCTTGCGACCCGGAGACTCAACAGCGTCGGCTCCCTCCCACAATAGACGTCGCGCACCACCCGCGGCCGGCAAGCTGTAGATATGGGTTTCACCACCTTCGAAGGCATTAGCGTATATGGTCTGGCCATCCATTGACCACGAGGGAGTTGTAAGGCCGGGTTTGCCGTGCGTAACCTGCGTAGTCACTCCGTCCTGGACTCGGACGACATAGAGTTGTGGCTCCTCGTGAACCTCGGGAACCCTCGCATGAAACACTAAGAACTGCCCGTCAGGCGACCAATGGGGGAATCCGGCAATGTAAGCGGATAGGTGTGTCAGTTGCCGCGGATTTTCGCCGTTGGAATCTGCGAGCCAAATTTCCGACTTTCCGCTCCGGTCGCTTTGGAAGGCCAACATGCGGCCATCGGGGGAGAAACGAGGATGACTTTCGCCGGCGGTCGATTGAACGGTGGGCTGCGCATTTCCAGCAGCGGTCAAGCCTTTCGCGTCCAGGGGAATAGTCCAGATGTCGTTGCTTCCATTCTGGACGGATGCCACAAGCCGGGGCCCCGGCGCAGCCAGCGTAAGTTCATCGAACGCGGATCTCGAAACGTAGAAAGACTTCGCTGGGCCGCCGGCCTCTGAGCGCATGATCCTCGACCCTTCCAAAAAGAACAGTTCTTTTCCGTCCAGCATCCAAACCGGCGCTCTCGGGTTGATGCCAGCGTCTGCGACTACAAGCGGTGAGCCCTCCCGGGTTAAGTCAGGAGATAGGGGCTGTAATAGCAGTCTGCTGACGGCGGGACCGATGAATCGGCCGAAGGCCAACCAACGGCCGTCGGGTGAGAACGCGGGTGAAGAGTCACCCAGACCGTTATCCTGCTCGGCTAAGAGCTGCCGTACAGCGCCCGATTCAGGCGACAGTAAGAAAAGAACATGATGGCCGGAAGTACCAACCTCATTGGTAAAGCAGAGCCATTTCCCATCTGGACTCCAGGCCAGCATTCGGCCCGACAGCCAGGCAGCGAGCCGAATCCGGCGGAGTATGCGTTCCGGACCGCCAATCGCTGGGATAAGTATAATGTCCGCTTGAGTGCCAACCCGGTGGCGTATGAAAGCGATATGCTTGCCGTCCGGTGCCCAAGCCGGGTAGTTGTCATCCGCGGGGTCTGTCGTGAGACGCACCGGGTGCTGTTCACCGAGAAATGCAATGTAAATGTCACGATTATCGCCCTTTTCACCGCCCCAAGAAAATGCGACTTGGCGACCGTCGGGGGAGAGAGACG
>Ga0075021_10001684_pt1 | contig 11407 bp, 10 predicted proteins | sample ColStrG_CSR_2012_FD_72749 | JGI IMG/M metagenome (GOLD analysis project Ga0075021, IMG submission 72749) | Freshwater sediment microbial communities in response to fracking from Pennsylvania, USA - Cold Stream Run_MetaG_CSR_2012 | ecosystem: Environmental > Aquatic > Freshwater > Creek >... | reverse complement strand
AACGAGTTCTGGGACGACGTGTGGATCACTGATCCCGACGATCCCACGGGGCGTCCTGCCACCGAGGCCGACGGGACGCTGCAACCACCTCCGGGTGGGAGTCGCTGGCGGGTGTTCGCCATCCCGACCGCGGCGCGCATGCGAGAGCTGGTCGGAGGTGGACCCGACGACGGCGCCTACTTCCACCAGACCGACACCGTCGACCTGGTCTACGTGCTCGAGGGCGAGGTCACTCTGGTCCTCGACGACGGCGAAGTGAAGCTGCAACCCGGTGACTGCGTGGTTCAGCAGCAGACCAATCATGCGTGGCGCAACGAGACCGATCAGCCGGTGCGGCTGTTGGCCCAGATGACCACGCTGCCGTAGTGGCCAGACCGCCCGACCCCCCGAGTGGACAGACCCGCTCATGCTGACGGTACTGACCGCTGCTGACGACTCACTCCACCCGGCACCCCCAGATGACCCGTCCTGGACCGAGACCATGTGGCTGGCGTTCGCGGTTCCGTCCCGGCATCTCAGCGGTGTCATCTACACGGTGCTGCGCCCCAACCGTGACGTCGGTTGGCTGGGCGTGTGGATGTGGGATGACACCGCCCACGCCGAAACCGACATCCTCTACTTCCAGAGCTACCCCCACCTCCCGATGCCGACCAACGTGGCCGACATGGAGCTCCCCTGCGGCTTCCGGCAAGAGGTTCTCGAGCCGGGACACCGCTACCGGGTCTCCTACGACGACCAGGCCGAATTGCGCCTCGACCTCACGTTCGCCTCAATGCACGAGCCGATCGGACGGGAGTTCGACGGCGGCATCGCTGGTTCTAACCAGCTCGGTCGGGTCGCCGGCGAGATCACTTTCAACCAAGAGCAGGTCCCGGTCGACTGCTTCGAGTTCCGGGGCCGTTCCTGGTCGAGCCGACCCGATGCCCGCATGGTCCTGCGGCCCGACGAGGCCGGCTCCCTGCTGTGTCACGCTGACACCTACGCGACCTCGCCGACCACGGCGTTCTTCGTCAGTTCCATGGGCAACCTCGAGCGAACATCGGTCCTGTCGGGCCATCTGCTCCGCGACGGCGAGATGCACTCGATCACCGAAGGTGAACGAGTCGTCGAACGCGATCCGGTCCGAGGCTGCCCCCTCCGCGTTGTCGTGGAAGCCACCGACGAGGCCGGTCGAACGCTGCGAGCGACCGGTACCTGCGTGAACCAGTTGTTGATGGCCACGATCCCCGGTGTCCCGTTTCCGCTGTGGGTCGGTGGGACCAACTGGATCATTGATGGAGAGCCGGCCTGGGGCCAGGACCAGGACGTGCCGATCGGGCGTCCGACCCCACTCCTCGGTCCTGCGGTGGTTTGAACGGGCCCATGCGGCTGATCACCACGGCGCCAGAGGGTTGCTACTCGTCGCGCCAGGCTCGGATCACTTCGTGGGCGAACACCTCCATCTGGCCGAGCGACTCGGTCAGATCGAGGGGGAGCCCGACGACCAGATGCGACACGCCCGCGGCCTCCAAGGCCGCGATCTCGCGGCGAGCCTCGGCGGGTGGCATCGCCAACAGATCGAGCCGTTCGCTTGTCACGGCGAACGAGGACGGGTCCTTGCCGGCGTCGACGGCCAGCTCACCCAGTCGCCGCGCCCGGACCCGAACCGTGTCCGCGTCGAGGTAGGCGAAGTGCCAGGCCCCATCGAAGCGAACAGTTCGCCGCAACGCCGGTTCCTCGTTGCCGCCGAACCAGAGCGGAGGATGAGGATCTTGGATCGGCTTCGGGTAGAAGGCGACGTCACCGATCTCGTAGTAGCGGCCGACGAAGCTGGGGTCATCGAGCGTCCACAAGCGACGCATGACCTCCAGGTAGTCGTCGGTGCGCGGTCCGCGATGTTCGAACGATGCGCCGAGCACCGCGAACTCTTCCCGGTTCCACCCCACGCCCACCCCCAGGATCGCTCGACCCTCGGAGACCACGTCCAAGGTCGCCACCGCCTGGGCGGTCAGCACGGGGTTGCGCATGGGCAGGATCAGCACGGACGTGCCCAGTCGCATCCGCTCCGTGCACGCAGCCACGAACTGGAGGATGCCCAGTGCGTCGGGCAGGCCACTGGGCATCAACGCCGCCGCGGCCTCAGGGTCGGTGAGGAAGCCGGTCGCCACCAACTCCTTGGCATACGGGTACCTCGACGCCGCGTCGCGGGGGACAGCGACATGGTCGCCGGTCCACAACGAGTCGAACCCGAGCCCTTCTGCCGTCTGGGCGAACTGTCGCAGAGCCTGCCCGGCATGGTCGGGCAGGAAGATCGGCAGGAACACGCCGAACTCCAAGGTCAGGAACCGTCAGAACGTCGCATGGTCATGATGCGCAGCGTACCAAGGGCTGCTACTTTGTCTATACCAAGTCGTGGTGGAGGTACGTGTGGCCAACTTTGACATCGAGCCGTCATTCGCAAAGCAGCTCGAGTGGGTCCGGGCGTTCGTGGCCGACGAAATCGAGCCGCTCGACGTCACCTTCGGCACCGAGGAGGTGATCTACGACAAGTCGCACCCGGTGCACGAAGAGGTGATTCGGCCTTTGCAACAACGGGTGCGCGAGCAGGGGTTGTGGTCGTGTCACCTCACGCCGGAGCTGGGCGGCCAGGGCTATGGGCAGGTGAACCTGGCCTACCTCAACGAGATCCTTGGTCGCTCGGCCTTTGCTCCGAGCGTCTTCGGTTGTCAGGCACCTGACTCCGGCAACGCCGAGATCTTGGCCCACTACGGGACGCCGGCCCAGCGGGGCGAGTTCCTCCAGCCACTGCTCGACGGTCTCGTGTCGTCGTGCTACTCGATGACTGAACCCCAGGGCGGCGCCGACCCGTCGCTGTTCACGACGCGGGCGGTCCGTGATGGCGACACCTGGGTGATCGACGGTGAGAAATGGTTCTCGTCGAGCTTCGAGCGGGCCGCGTTCATCATCGTGATGGCGGTGACTGACCCCGACGTGTCGGTGTACCAGGGCACATCGATGTTCCTGGTGCCGGCCGGCACGCCGGGCCTCGAAGTCATCCGGAGTACCGGTATGGGCTTCGATGCCCTCGGCGCCGGCAACCATCCCTACGTCCGGTACAACGAGGTCCGCGTCCCGGCCGAGAACCTCCTGGGTGGCGAGGGCCAGGCCTTCGCGATTGCGCAGACCCGCCTGGGTGGCGGACGGCTTCACCACGCCATGCGGACCGTTGGTGCGGTCGGGCGTTGTCTCGACATGCTCTGCGAGCGAGCCCTGAGCCGCACCACCCAGGGCGAACTGCTGGCCCGCAAACAACTCACCCAGGAGAAGATCTCCGACGCGTGGATCGAGCTCACCCAGTTCCGCCTCCAGGTCCTCCACGCCGCGTGGACCGTCGACACCAAGGGTGCCAGTGCGGCCCGTCGTGAGATCGCCGGGGTCAAGGTGGCGACGCCAAAGGTCTTCCACGACGCGGTCATGAGGACGATGCAGCTCCACGGGGCGCTGGGCATCTCCAACGAGATGCCGCTCTCGCGCATGCTGCTCGGCTCGGTGGCTCTCGGCATCGCCGACGGACCCACCGAGGTCCACCAGGCCACGGTTGCCCGTCAGGTGCTGAAGGACCACCGGGCGGCCCCGGGGTCGTGGCCCACCGAGCACATCCCTACCCGTCGCGCTGCGGCGGCGGCCCGCTTCTCGATTCTCGAAGAGGTCTGACATGTACCCCGGGCTGCACGCCGCGTCCGTACCGGACAAGCCGGCGGTCATCATGGGCGACGCTACGACGCCGCCGATCTCCTATAGAGAGCTCGAGGACCGTTCCTGCCAACTGGCCCGCCTTCTCTACGCCCGAGGTCTGCGCGCCGGCGACTCGATCGCCATCCTCGCCGAGAACCACCCGCGCTACTACGAGGTCTTCTGGGCGGCCGTTCGATCGGGTCTCTACCTCACCGCGGTGAACCGCTATCTCGCGCCCGACGAAGCGGCCTATCTCGTCAACGACTCCGGCTCGCGTGTACTCATCACGACGAAGCAGATGGCCACGACCGCGGTGGCAATGGTGGATCTGATTCCGGACTGCCCGCACCTCCTGATGATGGACGGCACCGAGGACCCCTTCGACAGCTATGAGTTGGCGCTCGTCCTGCAGTCGGTCGAGCCGCTGGAAGACCAGCCCCGGGGTGACGTGATGCTGTACTCGTCGGGGACGACCGGCCGACCCAAAGGCATTCGCCGCCCGCTGACCGGACTGCAGATCGACGATCCGGCCGCAGTGGGCGTCTCGATGCTGGAGCGCATGCTGCTCGGCATGGACGACTCGTCCGTGTACCTCTGCCCGGCGCCGCTCTACCATGCTGCGGCTTTGCAGTGGTCGGCCGGTGTGCACGAGATGGGCGGAACCGTGGTGGTGATGGAGCGCTTCGATGCCGAGCAGTTCTTGGCCCTGGTAGAGCGCGAGCGGATCAGCCACACGCAGGTCGTGCCGACGATGCTGGTGCGGGCCTTGAAGCTGCCAGAAGCGGCACGGTTGAGCTACGACGTGTCGAGCCTGCGGTGCGTGGTGCACGCCGCCGCGCCCTGTCCGATCGAAGTCAAGCGCCAGACCATCAAATGGGTTGGGCCCGATCGTGGACGAGTACTACGCCGGCACCGAAGGCAACGGACTCACGTTCGCGAACTCCGAGCAGTGGCTGGCCCATCCGGGCACCGTGGGCAAGGCGATCCTGGGCATCCCTCACATCTGCGACGAGGAGGGCAACGACCTCCCTGCCGGCGAGCCGGGAGTGGTGTATTTCGAGCGGGACGCGCCGGCATTCGAGTACCACCACGATCCCGAGAAGACCCGGGACAGTCGCCATCCGCACCACGACAACTGGTCGGCTCTCGGTGACATCGGCTACCTCGACGAGGAGGGTTACCTCTACCTCACCGATCGCCGGGCGTTCACCATCATCTCGGGCGGGGTCAACATCTATCCGGCCGAGATCGAATCCTGTCTGATCATGCATCCGAAGGTGGCCGACGTCGCCGTCTTTGGGCTGCCCGACGCTGAGATGGGGGAGTACGTGCACGCCGTGGTTCAACCGGCCGAGGGCGTCGAGCCAAGCCCCGAGCTCGCCGAGGAGTTGCGGACCTATGCCCGAACCCAGGTGGCGCACTTCAAAGTGCCGCGTGTCGTCGACTTCCGGGACGAGCTGCCACGGATGCCGACAGGCAAACTCGCCAAGGGGAGCCTGAAGGCCGAGTACCTAAAGGGGCCGCCATGAGCAACCCGGGGTTCCGCCTCGACGACAAAGTCGCCATCGTCACCGGCGGCAGTCGTGGGCTCGGTCGGGCGATGGCGCTTGGCTTCGCCGAGGCCGGCGCCGACGTCGTGGTCGCCAGCCGGAAGATCGAGCCGTGTGAACGGGTGGCGGCAGAGATCGAGGCCCTCGGTCGCCGGGGGCTTGCCGTCGCATGTCATGTCGGTGACTGGGCGGACTGCGACGCGCTCATCGCCCGCGCCGTGAGCGAGTTCGGTCGGATCGACATTCTGGTCAACAACGCCGGCATCGCGCCGGTGCCGCCGTCGCTCCTCGGCATCACCGAGGACCTTTTCGACAAGACCTTCGCCGTCAACCTCAAGGGGCCGTTGCGGCTGACCGCGCTGGCCGCCGAGCACATGGCCCCCGGCAGCACGATTATCAACATCAGCTCGAAGGCGTCAACGCACACGACGCCACATACGGTCGTCTACGGCGCCGCCAAGGCGGGCTTGAACGCGTTGACGCGAGCATCGTCGCAGGAGCTCGGGCCGAAGGGGATACGGGTGAACGCGATCGTGTGTGGGCCGTTCCATTCCGACTCGTTCGACCGCTCGATCCCGACTCCTGAGATTGAGCAGATGATCGCCTCGAGCCTGACCCTGAAGCGGATCGCCGAGGCCGACGAGGTCGTCGGCACTGCCCTGTACCTCGCCTCTGATGCCTCGTCCTATATGACCGGGGCGCTCCTCGCCCTCGACGGAGGTGGCGTATGACGATCGTCGCGACGTCCACCGTCGACGGTGGTCTCAACGCCTGGGCGTACTGACATGGCCGGTCCCACTGCCCTGGCCGATCCGGCCGACCTGGCCCCCTGGCTCGACGCTCTGGGACTCGAGGTCGGGCTCCCGTTGCAGATCGAGCCCCTCTCGGGGGGCACGTCCAACCTCATGTTCACTATCGAGCGGGGCGCCGGCGACTGGGTCCTGAGGCGACCTCCGCAGGTGGCGCTCGATCGGGCCGACGAGGGCATGCGCCGCGAGTTCCGGATCCTCTCGGCCCTCGAGGGCACCCCGGTGCCCCACCCCACGCCCGTCGCCCTTTGCGAAGATCACGACGTGCTCGGTTGTACGTTCTTCGTGATGCAACGGGTCGAGGGTGTCAATCCCATCCCTGTCCCGACGGCCCTGGCCGACGAGACGCACCAGACCGAGATCACCTTCGCAATGGTCGACGCGTTGGCTGATCTCCACGACGTCGACTGGCAGGCCGCCGGTCTATCCGACCTCGGCCACCCCGAACAGTTCCACGAGCGTCAGGTCAGCCGCTGGACGGGCCAGCTGGCATCGTATGAGGGCCGCGACCTGCCCAACGTCGCGGTGGTCACCGACTGGCTCGAGTCCCACCTGCCCGATCACTTCGACCCGACCATCATGCACGGCGACTTCCACATGCTGAACGCCCTCGTCGCGGCCGAACCCCCAGGACGGGTCACGGCCATCGTCGATTGGGAGACGGCCACCATCGGTGATCCGCTGCTCGACCTGGCCGGGTTCTGCGAGGTGTGGTGTTCGGCGGTGGGCGACGGATGGCCCAGCCGGTCGGAGATGGTGGAGCGCTACCGCGAACGACGCGGGCTGGTGGAGTTGCCCGACCTCATGTACTACGAGGTCCTCTACAACTTCCGTCTGGCCGTCCTGCTCGAGGGCAGCTACCAACGCTCCCTCCGCGACCCGAGCCGCGCCGACCGCCACGACATCGGTGAGCGGGCGCTGTTCAACGCCGGGCGGGCCGCCGAGCTGGTCACGGGCAGCAACTGATGGCCATCCCGCTCCACCAACAGCTGGCCGAGGAGTTGCTCGGGGAGATCAGTGACGGCACCATCGCCATCGGCGATCGCCTGCCGACTGAGCAGCAGCTTTGCGACCAACACGGTCTGGCTCGGGGAACGGTCCGCCGGGCCCTGGAGCGCCTCGACCAGCTCGGCATGATCTTGCGGCGCCCCGGCGCCGGCACAGTGGTGGTGGCCGATCGGCCGCTGTCCGGTTACCAGCCGGTGGCCCAGTCAGCCGCCGACATCGCCACGTTCGCAGCCGAGACGAAGTTCATCCGTCCCGAGACCACCGAGGTGAAGCTCGACGCCGCCATGGCCCGCCGTCTCGGGACTCGTGCCGGCTCGACCTGGTTCGTGGTGCGGGGGACCCGGATCCGGCGAACGCCCGGGGAGCCGCCGGTCTGCTGGAGCGAGAACTACCTCCGCGCCGACCTGCCCCGTGAGCGTTTTTTGAAGGGGGGTTTCACGGTGGAGGAGGTGGCCAGTCACAGCGTGGAACAGACCATCTCGGCTGGCCTGCTCGACGACGCCATGGCCGGAGCGCTGGATGCGGAGGTCGGTGGTCCTGCGCTGATCATCACCCGCCGCCACTTCAACCGGAGGGGACGCCTCGACAGCGTCGGGATCCACACTCACCCCGCCGACCGCTACAGCATCACGACGACCATCGACTCCAGTGGAGAGTCGGGGACGTAGATCATGTCCGCCCAACCGCCGCCCACCCGAGCCGCGTGTTCCGTGGCCAGTTCCCGTGACCTGGCCACGGTGGCCCACCCGGACATCGCCGACACCACGGTGTTGGAGCTACCGATTGTCGTGGCCCCCGCCGAGGCGACGGTCGGAGCGCCGGAGGCGGCGCGGATCGGCTTCCTCTCGGACATGCCGATGGGTGGTTCGCTCGGTGGCCTTGACCCGATCATCTTGGCCTTCGAGGACGCGATCAGTGAGGGCCGCGTCGCTCGCCCGATCGAGTTGTTGGCCAGTCATGTAGTGGGCCTCCCGGTCGGCCAAGCTGAGAACGTCATCGCCGCCTACCGCGATCTGGTCGACCAGGGCTGCCTGCTCGTGCTCTCGGTGGGGGTGACGAACAATGCGCTCGTCCTCCGCGACGTGATCAACGAGGCCAAGGTCCCCTACATCACCATGGCGGGCACGACTCAGTTCACGGGGGACTACTGCTTCTCGCTCGCCAACGGTGGTCATGGGGAGGAAGCGGCGATCCTGGCCGCCTACCTAGCCGATCAGGGCTACTTGAAGGTCGTGCTGATCGGTGAGGGAACGGTCGGCGACGCCGAGTACCACCGGTTCTTCACCGAGCAGGCCGCGCTCTACGGAATCGAGATCCTCGAGGCCACGTACTTCGAACAGGCGCCCACTGATGACGAGCTCGACCGCGTGCTCCTCCACGCCCGCGACACGTTGACCCCTGACGCCCTGGTGTATTGCGGGTTCGGGCTGAACAGCGCACAGATCAATCCGGCGTTGGAGCGCATCGGCTGGGACCCGCCGAAGATCATGAACTCGGCCATCATGTGGGCGTTCTCCGGCCCCACGTGGATGGCGGCGCTCGAAGGATGGGTCGGAATTGAACAGTCGCTCGCCGATCACGAAGACGGTGAGAAGAATCCGAACTGGTCGGCGCTGCTCGACCGCTACGAGCGCCGGTTCGGTTCACGATCCGACAGCACCATGATCGCCTTGCTCTATGACCAGGGACGCGCCGCCATGGAGGCGCTCGCCAACGCACCGGACCTCACCGGCGAAGGGGTGGCTCAGGGGCTCGAGCGGATCAAGATGATGCCCTCGACGCTCGGTGGCCCTCGCACCTACATCGGCTACGGGCCGCGCGATCACCGTGGCTACCGGGGCGACTTCATGTTCATGAAGCAGATACGCGACGGCCAGTTCCATTTCGTCTCGTACCACTGGCCACAGTGGCCGATCAACCGCGCCGACCCCGCGGCGTCCGCCCCGCCATCCTCAATGTAGGACGCGGTGGGGGGATTGCTGCAAATCGGGATTTTCGCTTCACTGACCCTGTGATGGACGCTGACGTGATCATTGTGGGCGCCGGCCCGATCGGTCTGATGCTGGCGTGCGAGCTGGGCCGGGCCGGGGTGCGGCCGCTGGTGCTGGAGCGGCAGCGGGAGATCCGAGACATCCCGAAGGCAGGCGGTCTCAGCGGGCAGATCCTGGAACTGCTGCGCTACCGAGGTGAGCTCGAGCGATTCGAAGCGGCCGGCACCGGCACTGGGCCCACGCCGGCTCCCCAGCTCCCGTGGGGCGGGATGCATTTGGATTTCACCGAACTCGCCGATCCCCCGATGCAGGTGATGCTGCTCCCGCAACCGCGACTCGAGCGCGTCCTCGACGAGTTTGCCCGCGAGCTCGGCGCGGAGATTCGCCGCGGCCACGAGGTCGTCGGCCTGAGCCAGGACGACGACACGGTGACCGCCGACGTGCGTGGCCCGGATGGGCAGGACCGGGTGACTGCCCGATACCTCGTGGGCTGCGACGGGGCCAGCGGCCAAGTGCGCGACATGGCTGGCATCGCGTTCCCCGGCATCACCTACCCGGAGGTCCAGCGACTCGCCCAGGTCACCGTGCCCGAGGGCGTGACGGTGTTCGACAATGGCGACATCGACGTCGTCGGCGTGGGCCGGATCAGCTTCGGTTTCACCCGAACCGAACACGGTGAGTTCGCCGTCGGCTCGACCGACCCCGCGTTTCTCGGGCTCTACACCAGCGAGGAAGAGTCAACCGACTACGACGACGAGGAGCCGATGACGTTGACCGAGCTCCGGGACAGCATCCGCCGCGTGCTCGGCGTCGATCTGCCCTTGGGAGAACCGACGCGGCTGACCCGCTTCACCTTTCACGCCCGCCACGTCGAGCGCTACCGCCACGGGCGGATCCTGCTGGCCGGCGATGCCGCCCACTTGTTCCCCGCCCCCGGCGTCGCCCTCGGTGTCGGCCTCCTCGACACCGTCAACCTGGGCTGGAAGCTGGCTGCCGACATCCAGGGATGGGCGCCGGTGGGCCTGCTCGACACGTACCACGACGAACGCCACCTCGCCGCCGCCCGTACCCTGCTGCACACCCAAGCCCAGGTGGCCTTGCGGCGCGGCTACGACCCGGCCGCCGTTGCCCTCCGGGAACTCTTCCAGGAACTGGTCGCTGACGAGCAGCCCTTGCGCCGCATCGGCGCCCTCATGGCCGGCTCCGACATCTGCTACCCCTTGCCCGGCCACGACCGTCACCCGTTGATCGGTGCCTTCGCCCCCGACCTCGCCGTGCACCGCGACGGTGGGACCACGAATGTCGCCGAGCTCCTGCACACGGCCCGGCCCGTCTTTGTCGACCTTGCCGACCGGGCCGACCTCTGCGACGCCGCCCGAGAGTGGCGGCATCGCATCGACATCCACTCCGCCACGACCGTTGACCGCCCGGCCGACGCCCTCCTGATCCGCCCCGACGCCCACATCGCCTGGGTCGGGACCATCGACGAACCCACCGACACGGCCGTGCTCACGCTGCGACGGGCGCTCGCCGACTGGTTCGGCGCACCGGCGTAACCGACCGTGCCGGTCATCGAGCATCGGATCAGGCGGCGACGTCGGCGAAGATCGCCGAGTTGACGGGAGCGAAGGACTCTTCGCTGACGGTCGTGGGCCTGAAGCCCTTGAAGGTCATGTAGGCACCGAACGAGAATTCCCAGACGGCGATGGGGAGGGCGAAGAGCGTGGCCGGCGCCGAGATCTGGTGCCAGGCGCCGAACAGCGTGGCGGTGCTCGAGATGATGAGCAGCCCCGCTCCGATGAGCCCGAGTGTCGGGATCCATCGGGGCAGCAGGCGGGAGCGGTACATCACCGAGCCGATGAGCACGGCGTTGAGGGCAGGCATGAGGCCCGGGCCGATCAGGAACGTCCAGTCGTGCATGGCCACGAAGGCATGACCGGTCGTGACGAGGGCGCCAGCATCGGCGCCGGGTGTGCCGGCTACGTCTTGGCGGAGCGCGTAGACGGTGAGGATGCTGAGGACTCCGACAAAGATCACGGCCGCCTCGAGGACCCGGGTCGTGACGAACCCCAGCGCGGCTCGGTGGCTGTAGCGCTTGGCGATCGTGTAAAGGGCGACGGCGGAGACAATGCCTCCGAGGGCGGTGAGGATCTCGAAGATGGCACCGATCGGCACACCGGAGGCGTTGCCATCACCAAGGACGAAGTTGGGCTTGCCCAAGACGTCGGCCCAGAACCCGAATTTGACGGGAATCGAGAAGACGAAGGTGGCGAAGTAGGCGATGCCGGCGATGAGTGCCGCCTTCCTCATGGGGGACATGGGCGTCCGTTTGGGG